>WNGA01003174.1_pt1 | contig 78261 bp, 75 predicted proteins | sample 5400061 | NCBI WGS metagenome assembly WNGA01 (sample SAMN13153366, study PRJNA577476) | soil metagenome | isolation source: 100 cm soil or saprolite under grassland replicate 2 | place: USA:California | collected 2016-06-15
ATGGTCGACTTCGCCGCCGAACACGGCGTGACCGCGACGGCCTGCCTGGCCGGCACGGGCCTGGACACCGGCGCGCTGGACGAGGCTGGGCTCGACATCGCCGCCTGGCAGGAGCTCACTGTGGCACGCAACGTCGTCGGCGCCGTCGGCGATTCGCCCGGGTTGGGACTCACCCTCGGCCAGCGCTACCACGTGACGGCGTACGGGGCGGCCGTTGGCGGGGCGATTCTCGCCAGCCCCACTCTTCGTGTGGCGCAGCAGGTCGCGTACCGGTATAGGCATTTGACTTTCCAGGTCTGCCGAATCGGTGTCGAACGGGTCGCGGGCGCCACGGCCTTCACCTACGACGCACGCGCGGTGCCTCCCGATGTTCGGCGCTTCCTGCTGGAACGCGACGTGGGCGCGACGCTGACCGGGGCGCGTGACATCGCCGGGGCGAGTCTGACCTGGCGGGCGGCCGAGTTCGACTTCGCCGCTCCGGCCGACCCAGGCGTGTACCGGCAGACGTTCGGGGCACCGGTCCGGTTCGGGGCCCCGCGCACCCGCCTGGTGCTCGACGACGAGCTACTGGACCGCCCGGCGCCGCAGGCCAATCCGATCGCGTTACGGCTCGCCGAACGCGAGTGCCGGGCGCTGATCGGGCGCCGGCCCGCCCACGGCCGCGTCGCCGCGCAGGTGCTCACCCGGCTACGGGCGGCGGGCCGAGCCGTGCCCGGCATCGAAGAGGTCTCCTCGTCCATGCTGATCACGTCACGGACGCTGCGCCGGCAACTGGCTGCCGAGGGCGCCTCCTTCCGCGGCCTCGTCGACCAGGTGCGCCGGGAGGTCGCGACCGACCTGCTCGCCGCGGGCGAACTGACCATCGAGCAGGTGGCCGCCGAGGTCGGCTACACCGAGCCCTCCACGTTCACCCACGCGTTCAAACGCTGGACCGGCATGACGCCGCGCACGTACCGGGCGAGAGCGGCACCGCGATCCTAGAGAACGGCGGCCGAGGACACCGCATCACCGTCGCAGAGGCCGCGGCACTCGGACGTTTAGGCACCGAGCCCGCGGGTGAGGATGACCTCGAGTTCGTCGGCGATGGCGGTGTCGTCGGGTGGTAGAACCCAGCCGTAGTGGCGCAGTGTGGTGGCCGCGTCGCGGTGGCCGAGTCGATGTTGCGCGGCCAGCACGTGGCCAGCGGCGACCAGGATGACGGCGACGGTGTTGCTGCAGCCGGTGCAGGGTGGCGTGCGGGACACCGGCCACCGCGCGTAGGCGTTCGAAGCGGGCGGCCAGTGCTCCTCGGTTGGTGACGTGTGTCACGCACCCACCACATATTGCGACGCCAGATCTCAGAAATTTGGCCACTCTTTTCTGGAGAGTCTATCTCTAAACTGATTTCTAGATAGTCTGTCTCTAAACTGACCGGCGAGGAGAGTCATGACCACCACCGACAGCGACCACCGTCCCCTGATCGACGTCGCCTCTCCGGCCGATGGCCATCTGGTCGGCACGGTCGCCGACATGACCGCGACTGAAGTCCAGGAGGTCGCCTCGCGGTTGCGCGCCGCGCAGCCCGGATGGGAGGCGCTGGGGTTCGCTGGCCGACGGCGGTGGCTGCGTCGGTTCCGGGACTGGCTTTACGACCACGAGGACGAGCTGCTCCGGCTGGTGCAGGCCGAGACCGGGAAGACCTGGGGCGACCTGGCCCTCGGTGAGGTCACGCCCGCAGTCGACGTCCTGAACTACTTCGTCAAACACGCCGAGTCCTTCCTGAAACCGCACAAGGAGCGCCCGCACAGCCCGGCGATGCTGACCAAGCGGATGTGGACCACCTACAAGCCGCATCAGCTGGTCGGCTCGATCACGCCGTGGAACGCCCAGCTGTCGATGCAGATGCTGGACATCCCGGCAGCCCTGATGGCCGGTTGTGCGGTGCTGACCAAGGCCTCGGAGGAAACCCCGCTCGCCTGGGCCGCGGCCGTCGCCGGCTGGCAGGAGATCGGCGCTCCCGACGTCCTCGGCCTGGTCTCCGGCCGCGACGAGGCCGGCGCGGCGGTCGTCGACGCGGTGGACATGATCCAGTTCACCGGGTCGGTCGGCACCGGCCACCGGGTCGGCATCCGGGCTGCCGAGCGGATGATCCCGTGCTGCCTCGAGCTCGGCGGGAAGGACGCCCTGGTGGTGCTCTCCGATGCCGACCTGGAACGCGCCGCCGCGGCCGCGGTCTGGGGCGGGTTCTACAACGCCGGCCAGATCTGCATCTCGACCGAGCGTGTCTATGTCGAGGACCCGGTCTATGACGAGTTCGTCGAGCGCGTCGTCGCCTTGACCCGGACCCTGCGCGTGGGCACCGACCAGCCGGGAAGCTATGCCAGCGACATCGGCGCGGTCGCCACCGAGGCGCAGCTGCGTACCGTCGAGGAGCACGTCGCCGACGCCGTGGCCCGAGGGGCCCGGATCGCCACCGGCGGGCACCGGGTGGCCGGGCCTGGCCTGTTCCACGAGCCCACCGTGCTGCTGGACGTCGACCACTCGATGCTGTGCATGACCGAGGAGACCTTCGGCCCGACCCTGCCGATCGTCCGGGTGGCGGACGAGGAGGAGGCGATCCGGCTGGCCAACGACTCCCGGTACGGCCTGGCCGCCAGCGTCTTCTCCGCTGACCGCCGACGGGCGCGCTCGGTCGCCGCCCGGATCGACTCCGGCACCGTCAGCATCAACAACGTGATGACGAACGTGTTCCAGCTGCCGGTCCCCTTCGGCGGCCGACGTGAGTCCGGGATGGGCGCCCGCCATGGCGGGGCCGAGGGGATCCGGAAGTACTGCGTCGCCAAGCCGATCATCGAGGAGCGGCTGTCGCTGAAGTCGGAGCTGTACTGGTACCCGACCCGAGCGAGCCGGAGCCGGCTGATGACGAGGGCAGCCCGGCTGCTCGGTGCCGGCGGGCTGCGCCGGAAGCTGGGACGTGAGCCACGATGAGCGATCCCCGGTCCGCCCTCGACGCCGTTGACCAGCACAGGGCCGCGGTGTTCGCGGACACTCCGGGTCGCCGCGAACGACGCCCGTCCATGCTTTTATGAGACACGCGGGCCGAAAACTATTGACGCCCAACCAGGCCCGTTCTAGTTTAGAGACGCAGTCACTCAAAATATAGCAAGGGCTCCCACCTCCCTCGTCCGGCCGCCCGCCCGGCAACTCAAAAATGCGGCTCGCGTATGCAGCGGGTGCGTCGAGGAGCCTCGGGTGACATCGCCTGCCCTTGAAGGATTGGAACTGATATGGCTAAGCGACCGACCCACAACAACGAGGCCGACTATGTCGTGGTGGGGTCCGGCAGTTCGGGCGCGGCCGTCGCCGGTCGTCTTGCTCAGTCGGGCGCGAGCGTCATCCTCCTCGAGGCCGGCAAGTCCGACAACAAGGGCCTCCACGGCTATTTCACCAGGAAGCCGGGAATGGTCGCCCCGATGCATTTCGAGGAGCGCCTGGAGAAGGCGTTCGACTGGGGATACAAGTCAGTTCCGCAGGTGGGTGCCGGTGGGCGGCAGATGCTCGTCACCCGCGGGCGGGTCCTGGGCGGTTCGAGTTCGGTCAACGGCATGGTGTACGTGCGCGGCAACCGCGCCAACTTCGACGCCTGGGCCGCTGAGGGCAACGCGGGTTGGTCAGCCGATGAGGTCAACGCTGCCTACAAGAGATCTGAGGACTTCGAGGACGGCGAGGACGCGTACCGCGGAGCCGGGGGTCCGATCAAGGTGACCCGGAACAAGATGCCCCAGGAGGCCACGCTCCAGTTCATCCAGGCGACCGCCGACACGCTCGGCGTCAAGGTCCTCGATGACTACAACGGAGCGAAGCAGGAGGGCATCGCCCGGTTGCAGGAGAACGTCAAGGACGGCGTTCGGTACTCCTCGACGCGGGGCTACGTCCACGACCTGGCACCGCGGACGCTGAAGGTCCAGAGCGAGGTCCTGGCGACGAGAATCATCCTCGAGGGTCGTCGCGCCGTCGGCGTGGAGGTCATCGACCAGGGTCGTGGAGGTGCCAAGCGGATCATTCGCGCCGGGAACGAGGTCATCGTCTCCGGCGGCTTCGTCAACAGCCCGCAGCTGCTCATGCTGTCGGGCATCGGTCCCGCCGATCACCTCGCCAGTCTTGGCATCGAGTGCATCGCCGACCTTCCGGTCGGAAACAACCTGCACGACCACATGTTCCACCCGTTGGCGTTCAACGTATCCACCGTGCAGCACAGGTCCACGCCCGGCTACTTCGCCAAGGGGATGGCCAAGAACCTCATGGGCAGGGAAACCTTCCTGAACCACTCGATCTTCGAGTCGGTCGGCTTCGTGCGAAGCTCGCTGGCCACGGATGCACCCGACATTCAGTTGCACGCGTTGCCCTGGGCGTACCCGGACCCGGGCGCCGGCGACCACGGCAAGCAGAAGCCGGACCCCCGCCCCTCGCTGAGCGTCTTCTCCACCCTGATCTACCCCAAGAGCCGTGGCACGATCCGCCTGGCGTCTGCAGATCCGACCGCCGCGCCGCTGATCGACTACGGCTACTTGACCGATCCCGATGACGTCAAGGTGCTCGCGGAAGGCACTGAAATGATCCGCGCGATCATGGCCAGCGCAGCGTTCGGCAAGGCAGTCCACGGAGAGGTCTATCCAGGCGCGGAGGCGCCGCGAGACAGCTCGATGGAAGATGCGATCAGGCGGCGTTCGGTGTCGGTCATGCACGGCGTCGGGACCTGCCGCATGGGCGTCGACGAGCGGGCGGTAGTAGGTCCCGATCTCAGGGTCCGCGGAATCGAAGGACTTCGGGTGGCAGACGCTTCGATCATGCCCTCGATCACAGGCGGGAACACCAATGCGCCGTGCTACATGATCGGCGAGCGTGCCTCGGACTTCATCCTCGGACGAGGGTAAGCCCAAGGGGGTTGGTCGGCCTGAGGCTGGCGGTTATGGGCGTACCGCCGCTTTGATCGTCTCCCGGCGGTCCATCGCCCGGTACGCCTCGGCCACCTCGGGCAGCGCCACGTCCGTGGTCAGCACCGGCGAGGGGGTCCAGCGTCCCCGCGAGTACGTCGGCGACCAGACCGTCGAGGTAGTGGCGTACCGGGGCGACATCGGCGGCCAAGGTGATGTTGCGCCGGAACATCCGTCCGAGGTCGACTCCCCGCATACGAGAAGCTCACCAAAGATGGCCCCTCCTTGGACGAGGTGCTCGCGCTGCGCCGCGGCCGGATGGCGACGGTACGGCAGGTGGTCGACGGGCTCACCGACGAGTCGCTGGCGCGGGAGACCGAGCCGGTCGAGGGCCCGGGCTGGCCGCCGCCGAGGAGTTTCGAGGTGCGCGAGTGTGTGTTGATCGTGCTCAACGAGGAGTGGTATCACCGTAAGTTCGCCGAACGGGACCTCGACGTACTGGAGGCGCGCGGGGCGTCCTGACGCCCGACATCTCTCTGGGTCAAGCCGTGGCAGACAGAGAGGTCTCCGCTCGTGTGACAGACCCTCCTCGGTCACGATCGGGCGGCGGGCGAGGACGGCGTCGATGAGTGGACCGGGAGGGTGCTCAACGCGGCGGATGCCGACGACCTGCATTTGCACGCATACACGGTGGGGCGGTCGTCTGGTCGCCTTAACGTGGCAGCACATGCGTCAGTTCGACCCTCAAGAGGCCCGCACTTGCGTCGCGGTTCTGTGACATGCCCTGCCGGGGGCACAATGCGAAGAAAGTAACCTTTGCGTTGTGTGTCTGAATCCGCTATGACGCGCGACCCCCGACCTGCACCTGTCAACTCTTCTCGCCTTCAGCCTCTCCGTGCGGCCACCGAGACCACCACTCGGCGATGATCTCAGCAAGCGCGGCAACTGCCTGCGCGCGTTCCTCCTCCGAGGTCATAGATCAACACTGGCTCTTCGAGCACGATCGGCTTGGTGCGGAAACCCTTCCCCGTGCGGCGCGTATCCGTCATTCCTAATGCAACGGTCCAGGAATGGTCACGTCGTGCCATGACGCTCGCCCCGCCATCGCCGAACCTCGCCAGGCGCCGGTCATGGAGCAAGTCCACAAGTAGCCGCGACGCGCGCCGAGCAAGGGCCGCCACTTAGCTAGGAGTGTGAGTTTCCTGGTCGTCGGTGCGCAGGAAGCCGGCCACGGCCGCGGTGAAGTCCGGGTACGACGCCGAGAGGCCGTACGGCGCCCGGGGCGGCTGCCAGGTGCCTGCGGCGACCGCGGCCTTGGCGGCCCGTACGGCGGCCGGAGGGTGCCGGGTGATGTCGGCGAGGAGCGCGGCGACGTGGTGGGCCACGGCGTCGTCCGGCACGCAGTGGTCGACCAGTCCGGCCCGTACCGCTTCGGGGCCGTCGAGCAGCCGTCCGGTGTAGAACAGCTCCCGGGCCACCGCGGGACCGGCCAGTGCGGTCAGGCGCGACGCGAAGGCCGGGCTGGGGAGGATGCCGAGTCGGGCGATCGGCATCCCGATCCTGGCGGTACAGGCCATCACCCGCAGGTCGCAGGCGAGCGCGAGCTGGCAGCCCGCCCCGGCGGCGGTGCCGCGGATCTCGGCGATCACCGGGACCGGGCAGCGCTCGACGGTCCGCAGCGCCGCTTCCATCCGGGCGAAGGACCGGTCCACCTCGGCCGGGCTGGCGTCCAGCCATTCGGCGATGTCCGAGCCGGCGCAGAAGGTGTCGCCCGCGCCGCGTACGACCACGGCGCGGAGGGTTTCGCAGGTCGCCATTTCGGTCATCAGTCGCGCCAGCCGGTCCCATCCGGCGCCGCCGAGCGCGTTGTGGCGTCGGCCGTCGCCGATGGTGACCACGGCGACCGTGCCATCGGCTTCCACGGCGACCGGGCGTACCGGGTTCATCGGGCGGCTCCCCGGGCGCGCAGCACGGCAAGGTGGGCCGGGTCGACGCCGAGCTCGGCGAGCACCTCGGCGGTGTGCTGACCGTGTACGGGTGGTGCGCTGCGGACCGCAGGGGGTCGTTTCGCCAGTTTGATCGGTGAGGCGACCATCCGGATCGTGCCCGCGCTCGGGTGCGTGACCTCGGTGGTCATCCCCCGGGCCACCGCCTGGGGGTGGGTCAGCGCCCGGTCCACCGTGTTGATCTCCCCGACCGGGACCCTGGCCGCGGTGAGGATCTCGCTCCACTCCCGGGCCGGGCGTGCCAGCAGCGTCTGCTCGATCACCGGTAGCAGTTGGTCGCGGTGGCGTACCCGGTCCGGGTTCGTGGCGTACCGGGGGTCCTCGGCGAGCGCGCCGAGGCCGACCGCCGCGGCGAACCGCCGCCACAGCCGGTCGTTGCCCGCCGCCACCATGAGCTGCCCGTCGGCGGTCGGGAACGCCTGGTACGGCACGATCGTCGGGTGTGCCGAGCCGTACCGGCGGGGCACGGTGCCGGTCGCGAGGTAGCCGGAGGCCACGTACGTCAGCCACCCGATCTGACCGTCCAGCAGGGACACGTCCACCCAGTCTCCGTCGCCGGTGCGCTCCCGTTCGCGCAGTGCGGCGAGGATCCCGACGCAGGCCCACATCCCGGCGGCCAGGTCTGCGCCGGAGACGCCGAACCGTACGGGCGGGCCGCCCGGCTCACCGGTCACGCTCATCACGCCGGACACCGCCTGGGCGATGGCGTCGTACCCCGGCTCGTCGCGCAGCGGGCCGGTCTGGCCGTACCCGGAGATCGACGCGTACACCACGCCGGGGTTCACCGCGCGTACCTGCTCGTAGCCCAGGCCGAGGCGCTCTGCCGTACCCGGGCGGAAGTTCTCGACCACGACGTCGGCGTGTTCGGCCAGCCGGGCCACCAGCTCCCGGGACTCGGGGTCCTTCAGGTTCACCGCGATGCCCCGCTTGTTGCGGTTGACGCTGTGGAAGTACGTCGCGTCGTCGCCCTGAAACGGCGGCCCCCAGAACCGGGTGTCGTCGCCGCCGCGGGGATCTTCCACCTTGATCACGTCGGCGCCCAGGTCGGCGAGGATCATGGTGCAGAAGGGTCCGGAGAGGATCCGCGACAGGTCCAGCACCCGGAGACCGGTCAGGACGCCGTCGTGCTGCCGCCACGGCGACCGCTGCTCGTCGAGAGCCATGCTTCGTTCCTTCACGTCAGAGGCCAGGGAGATTGGCTGAGTGGCTCAGCCAATTAGCCAATTGAAGACGGCGTAGTGCGAGGCGGTCAAGCGAGTGTGGGATCCGCCTCGCCCCACGCCGTACTTCTCAGACGTTCGCCTCGGCGACGGTGGTCGACGGGGCCCCGGCGGGTTGCGGCTGCGCGACCCGGCGCGGCATCAGCAGCAGGGCGGTGAACGCCAGTACGCAGCAGATCAGGATGTACCAGCTGATGCCGGTGCTCGAGCCGGTCTTCGTCAGGATGGCGGCAGCGATGAGGGGTGCCGGGCCGCCGGCGATCACCGAGGCGAGCTGGTAGCCCAGGCCGGCGCCGCTGTAGCGCACGTTGGTGCCGAAGCTCTCCGCGATCAGCGCGGCCTGAGGGCCGTACTGGATGTCGTGGAAGACCAGCGACACCACGATCGCGAGCAGCACCAGGCCCGAGGAGCGGGTGTTGAGCAGGCCGAAGTACGGGAACGCGTACAGCGCGGTACACACGATGCCGATGCCGTAGACGAACCTGCGGCCGAACCGGTCGGACAGGTGCCCGAACAGCGGCACACTGACCAGGCCGAGCACGGCGGCGATCATGGTGTCGGTGAGCAACTCCTCCCGGGACAGCTGCAGCTTCTCGGTGCCGTAGGTCAGCACGAAGGTGATGAACAGGTAGAACGGCGCCTGCTCGGACAGCCGTACGAACGCCGAGGTGAGGATCTCGCGCGGGTATTGGCGGATGGCCACCCATACCGGTACGCGCTCGACCGCCTTCGCCTGCTTGACCTCGGCGTACTCGGGGCTTTCGAGTACCCGGAGTCGTACCCACAGGCCCAGCGCGATCAGGACGACGCTGAGCAGGAACGGCACGCGCCAGCCCCAGGTGGTGAACGCGTCTCCGGACAGCGCGCTGCTCGCCTTCACCGCGCCGGTGGACAACAGCAGCCCGACCGGCACCCCGAGCTGCGGCATGCTCGCCATCAGCCCCCGGCGGCGGACCGTACCCCACTCCATGGACAGCAGAACCGAGCCGCCCCACTCACCGCCGACGCCGATGCCCTGCGCGACGCGCAGCAGCGTCAGCAGGACCGGTGCGGCGACGCCGAGTGCGGCGTACCCGGGAAGCACACCCATGAGGGTGGTCGCGATGCCCATCAGGAGCAGGGTGCTGATGAGGGTCGCCTTACGGCCGATCCGGTCGCCGTAGTGCCCGAACAGAGCCGCCCCGACCGGGCGGGCGGCGAAGCCGACGAACAGCGTGGCGAAGGACTCCAGTACGCCGACGGTCGGGGAACTGTGCGGGAAGAACACGGCGGGGAAGACCAGGGCGGCGATGGTGCCGTACAGGAAGAAGTCGTACCACTCGATGGTCGTGCCCACCGTACTGGCGATGACCGCGCGGCGGCGGTGGGCGACGTGTGCGGGGTCCGGGGACATGAGCTTGCCTCCAATTGGATGAACCACTAGGCCACTGCACCATTTCGCAGAATGCTGCTATGGTGTTCCGGGCATGTCAAGAGGGGGTCCGGTGTCCGAGTCGCTACGGCCTGTGACACGCCAGCGCCTGTACGAGCAGGTCCTGGCCCAGCTGCGGGAACACGTCGCCGCCGCCGGTCTCCGAGCCGGTGACCGGCTGCCCCCCGAGCGCGAGCTCGCCGAACGACTCGGCGTGAGCCGCAACTCCATCAAGCAGGCGATCGTGGTGCTCGAGGTGCAGGGGCTGGTCGACATCCGCCACGGCGGCGGCACGTACCTGCTCAAGGACACCCTCAACGCGGAGCCGGTCGCTGCGCTGGTGGAGCGCCGCAAACGGCTCCCGGACGTGCTGGACGCCCGCGAGGCGCTCGAGACCAAGCTCGCCGAACTCGCCGCGGTCCGCCGTACCGACGCGGACCTGGCCAGCATCGACAAGGCCCTGGATGCGATGGCCGAGCAGGTCGCCGCCGGGCAGCTCGGCGAGGACGGCGACCGTCAGTTCCACGAGGCCGTCACCGCGGCCGCCCACAGCGAACTGCTCGCCGAGTTCATGCGCGAGATCGCCCCGCAGGTCGCCGAGAGCCGGCACGAGTCGCTCCAGGAGGCCAACCGGCCGCCGCGTTCACTGGCGCAGCACCGCAAGATCGCCGACGCGATCCGGGTCCGCGACCCAGGCGCAGCGGTACGCGCCATGCGCAGCCACGTGCGTACCGTCAGCCGGGTCCGGCTGCTTGCCTGGGACCCCGACGCGGACTGAGTACTGGCTCGGCAAGCTCCAATTGTGTCCGCGACGGCTCACGACGAAAGGCAGGGCAAAGAAACCATCAACCTCACCTACGGCCCCGTAGCCCTGCACGCCTTCCGCGGCACACGACGGCCAGCCCACGAGCGTGGACGGTCCGGTACCTGGCTAGGCAGGTTCGAAGCTGGCGAGGAGTGACTCGAGCGCGGCCTGGTCCGGGAAGGAGAACTCCGGGCCGTCCGGCGCCTCCAACAGTGTGTCGAACAGCTGGTCGTTCATACCGATCGCCGGTGGCAGGTGGGTGCTGAGGATCGCCGAGGGATCGAGCCCGCGAAGCCCGTCGACGACCCGTCGGTACGCCGCCCGATCCACCAGCTTCACCCACGGGCTGTCGGCCTGCGCCCACAGCAGCTGCGCCGCGCGGCGGTCCTCGTCGGAGACCTCGCGCAGGTCGGGCGCGCTGGCCAGCGCGGCGGTGGGCATCGCGCCGCCGAAGCAGTCGGAGGCGAAGAACGCGCCGCCCCGGCTCTCCTGGAAGCCGACCGTGACCGGGCTGTCGAACAGTGGGGGCCGGTACGCCGTGAGGCTGCGGTCACCGATGTCGAGCCGCTCCCCCGGGTTGAGCAGCTGGACGCGGTGCATCGGCACCTCGAACTCACACGCCAGGATCCCCATCCCGCCGAAGGTCGTGATCAGCCGTGCGTGGGGCGCCGCGTCCAGGAGTCTCCACAGCCCACCGGTGTGGTCGCGGTCCGGGTGGGTGAGCCAGATCCAGCGCACCTCCGCGGGGTCGATCACCGCTGCCAGGCTGGACACGTAGTCCTTGTCCGGGGTGCCGAGCCCGGTATCGACCACGACCGGCTGCTCGGCGTGCAGCACGAAGGTGTTGACCGCCAGGAAGCCGATCCCCGGCACCTGCATGTGGTCGCCGAGTACGGTGATCTCGGGGCTGATGCGGTGTCGTTCCATCGGGCACCTCCGGGCTTAGGAGTGGGGTCGGATTGCGGTGGCGGCGGCCCGCGTGTCGTACCGCTTGGTCCGAGGCGTGTACAGCATCGGCGCTTCGTGGATCGACGACTCGTCCTGCGCCAGCCGGAGCAGCACGGTGGCGACGTCTCCCACCCGTACGGAGCTCCACGGTCCGAGCGCGAAGCGGCCCGTGATCGCGCGTCCCGAGGCGCCGCCGGCCACCATGCGGGGGATCCGTACGAGCGTCCACGGCACATCGTCCGTGGCCCGCAGCAGCTCACCGAGCTCGGCGCCGTACGTGAGCAGGGGCCGGCAGCGCAGGGCGAGAAACGTCTCGACCAGGCGCTTGCCCGGGTTCTGGGGATCGCCGGGGAAGCCGATGTGGAACCCCTGCAGTACGACGAGCCGCCGGGGTCCGGTCCCGCGTACCGCGGTCAGGATGTTGCGGGTACCGGCGGCGATGCTGTCCGGGCCACGGAAGCCGCCCAGCGTCGACACGACGGCGTCGGCACCGCTGATGGTCCGTGCCACCGCGTCGGCGTCATGCGCGTCTCCCCGGACCGTGTCCACTCCGGTGACGGCGCGCGCCGGGTCCCGTACCAGGGCACGTACCTGGTGGCCGTGCTCTGTCGCGAGCCGGGTCAGCGCCGCCCCCGCCAACCCCGTACTTCCGAAGACCGCGAGTCTCATAACCGGCTCCCTACCTGCATGTTTGCCAGAACCGTAGGCCGGCAGCAGCCACGTGCCCATGCCAGATATCTGTCATGTTCACCAGCCGGTCCGCCGCCTAGCCTGAGCTGGTGAGCACCGACGTACGCACACGTGCGGTCGACAAGGTCGCCTCACTGGCGGGCCAGCCGACAGACCTCGCCGCGTTCTGGCGGTCCTGCACCGAGGTGATCTCGACCGTGGTGCCGCACTTCTGGGTGCCGTGCTTCTTCACCCTCGACCCGAGCTCACTGCTGGTGACGAGCCACTTCCACGAGGGGCTCGACGAGTTCCCGGCCGAGGCGCTCGCGAACGAGTACTACGGCGACGACGTAAACAAGCTGGTGGACGTGGTGCGGTCGCCTGCCGGGATCTCGACCATCCACGAGGCGACCCAGGGCGACCCGAGCGGCAGCCCACGTTGGCGGTTCAACATGTCGATGGGAGGCGAGCAGGAGATGATCGCCCGGCTGCGTACCCGCCAGGGCCAGTGCTGGGGAGCCATCGGTCTCTACCGGGAACCCGGAGAGGCGATGTTCAACGAGGCCGACAAGGAATTCCTCCGTGTGATCGGCCCCCATCTCGCCGCCGGTGCGCGCCGCGCCATGACCTTCGGTGAGGCGATCGATCCCGAGGCTCCGGATGGTCCCGGGCTGCTCGTCATCGACAGCGCCTGGCATGTCACCTCCGCCTCGCCCAGCGCCGAGCACTGGCTGTCCCGACTGCCGGACGGGCACGTACGACGTGGGCGGCTGCCGGCCGCCGTACTGGCGGTGGCGGCCCAGGGCATGCGGGACCAGCGGTCGCCGACCGTGGCGTTCGCACGGGTGCTGGCCAGCAACGGTACGTGGCTGTACCTGCACGGGGCCCCGCTCGAGGGAGACGACCAGCCCAGGGTCGCCGTGATCATCGAGCCGGCGCATCCGGCCCGCATCTACCCGCTGCTGATGTCCGCGTACGAGCTGACCGAACGCGAGCGCGACGTCGTCGAGCTGGTGCTGACCGGCTCGTCAACCGCCGAGATCGCGGAGGCGCTCGTCGTCTCACCGCTCACCGTGCAGAACCACCTGAAGAGCGTGTTCGAGAAGACGGGTGTACGCAGCCGGCGCGACCTGGTGGGAAAGATCTTCTTTACCCACTACGAGCCGCGCTTCCGTGACAACGAACGGCGCGTTCTGCGCGGCGAGCCGGTACGCGGCGGACCGGTCCTGCGTACCTGACCGAGCGCGTCGGTCCTCAGCTCACCGCTTTGTTCACGAGCGCGGCGATCCTTGCCTCGTCGGCGGCGGTCAACGTCGTCAGAGCGAAGGCGGTCGGCCACATGGTGCCTTCGTCGAGGTTCGCGAGGTCGTTGAAGCCGAGGGTCGCGTACCTTGATTTGAACTTCTGCGCGCTTTGGAAGAAGCAGACGACCTTGCCGTCCTTGGCATACGCGGGCATCCCGTACCAGAGTCTCGGCGAGAGGGCTGGCGCGCTGGCTTTGACGATGGCATGGATCCGCTCGGCCATGGCGCGATCCGACTCCGGCATCTCGGCGATCTTCGCGAGCACGTCGCTTTCCCCGGCCACCTTGGCCGCGCGCGAGCCGCGGCGCGCGGTCGTCTTCAGCTCCTGTGCGTGCTCCTTCATCGCGGCTCGTTCCTCGTCGGTGAATCCCTCGAAACCCTTGGCGGTCGCGGCGGTGCTCTTGGCGGACTTCTTCGTGTCCTTCATTGGAGGTTCCTCCCGCGGGAGTCTTGATCGGGACGATTCCCATGCTAGGGAGCCGCCGCGGCGGCCGGCTTCTCGAAAACTGATCGTTGTTACCTGGGTGAGGCCAGAGAGATGTACAGCAGGATGTCAAGATGCCCTGAGGTGCCGTGGCTTGCCCAAACCCTGGCTGACGCCGCCTGGCGGCAACTCACCGACGAGAACACCGACGCGCGGTCTGGTCCGGAATCCACAGCCGATCCGGCGACCAGGCGGGAGTCCAGGTGGGCCGAGCCGTAGCCGGAAACGACCTGCGCCACGCGAGTCGCCTGTTCGGCTGACCACACCAGCGGCTCTCCAGGAGTGCTCGCTCGCGTCCGATCTCGTGTACCAGGGCGTCGCGGAGGCGTTTCATTGCCCTGGGTTCCCCGCTGGTGATGGCGTAACGGATTCCGACCTATCACCGCCACGGCAAATCAGGGCAGCACATGCTCCGCTTCTACCACGAGAACCCCCGCATCTGCGGCTCAGTTCTGTTGTGTGCCCTGCGGGGGACTTTTGCGAAGTAAATAAATCTTTGCGTTCTTTGTTCGGATCGGCCGCAATCCGCGCCGCCCAGGATTGGTCGTGATCGAGCGGGTGGGCCTTGAAGCAAGGTCTCCCATGCATATGGCCCTTGCAGGCACAATGATCGTGGTCGATACTCGCTGGCATGTTTGTCGGGAAATAACATCGGCTACCGGGCGATGTGTCTCCTGACGGCACCATACGGGACCCACCCATCGGTCCCATTTCTCCTCAGGAGGAACCCGTGAGGACAAAACGCACTTCGCCACGGAACCGGCTCGCCCGGCTGATCGCCGTCGCCGTAGGCCTGGTCGCGGCCTCGGCATTCGCCTTGCCGAGCGCGCTGGGGGCGTCCACTCAGCACTACGGCGCCAGCCAGCTCTCCGACGTACGCGCCGCGGTGCAGCAGTCAGGCGTCGACGGCATCGCATGGTACGTGGACAACGCGGCTGACCGCGTCGTCCTGACCGCTGACAGCACCGTCTCCGGCGCCGAGATCGCGACGGTCAAGCGGGCCGCGGGCGAGAACGCTGGTGCGCTGCGGATCAACCGCGCCGCCGGCGTGTTCCGCTCATTGCTCTCCGCCGGTGACGCCATCTACGGCGGGCGCTACCGCTGCTCGCTCGGCTTCAACGTGGTCAAGGGCAGCACCTACTACTTCCTCACCGCCGGGCACTGCGGCAAAGTGGCCAAGACCTGGTACACCAACTCCAGCCACACCACGCTGATCGGCCCGACCATCGGCTACAGCTTCCCCGGCAACGACTACGCGCTGGTCCGCTACGACAACACCTCGCTCAGCCACCCCGGCGGCTTCACGGCGGCGAACGCCTTCGTAGGCGAGTCGGTCAAGCGCACCGGGTCGACCACCGGCACCCACAGCGGGACCGTCACCGCGCTCAACGTCACGGTCCACTACCAGGGCGGCGGCACAGTGAGCGGCCTGATCCAGACCACCGTGTGCGCCGAGCCAGGCGACTCCGGCGGCCCACTCTACGACGGCACCAAGGGACTCGGGATCACCTCCGGCGGCAGCGGCGACTGCAAGTCCGGCGGTACGACGTTCTACCAGCCCGTACCGGAGGCGGCCAACGCGTACGGCGTGACCGTCTTCTGACCATCTGGCAGGCCCGCTCGGCGTCACGCCTGCGGTCGATAGGCCAGGTAGACCACACCGTTCTGGTACGACTCACAGGCCGCAAGCGACAGGTTCCCGGGCGCGGCTTCCTCGGGGAACAGTCGCGGACCGGACCCGCGGGTGAGCGGGTACACGTACAGGTGCAGCTCGTCAACCAGGCCGTCCGCGAGCATCGCCCGGACCAGGGTGCCGCTGCCGCTGACGTACAGATCGCCGTCGACCTCGTTCTTCAGGTTGCGGATCGCGTCGGGATCGTACGGCCCGATGATCTTCGAGTGTCGCCAGGTCGCATTCGTGAGTGTCCCCGAGACGACGTACTTGGTGGTGTCGTTGAAGAACGGCGCCCCAGGATCGTCCTCCACGGTCCGCGTCGACCACGCCGGCTCGAACATCTCGTAGGTCGTACGCCCGAGCAGGATGCCTCGGCAACGTTCCGTGACCGCGCCGATGGCCTCACCCATCTTGGGGTCGAAGCCGTAGTCGAACGTCCACGTCGGCGCGTCGATCACGCCGTCGAGGCTCATGAACTCGTGCACGTGTACTGCTCCCACTTCGCACCTCCGCGTCGATGTTGCCATGTAGACCTCACCGACGCCGCGAATTCATCGCTCGGACGTGCGACGGTCAGTCAGCCAGGGACGGGCGTCATGAGCACCCACCCGGCAGCGCTCAACGATTAGCCCTGAGCGCGTCGATCAGCTCCCACTTCCCCATCCGGGAGCGACCTGGGATCCGGCGCTGTTTCGCCAACTCGTACAGGTCGGTGCGGGTGCGGTCCTCGAGCGCGTGACCCGCCTTGCCGCCCCGCGCGCGGGATTTGGCAGCCTGACGGCTGAGATCCTGGCGGACGGTCTTCGGCAGCTTGCTGATGGTCTTCTTCTCACGCGCCGCGGTTTGTGCCTCCTTTACGTTGGTACGCGCGGCCTTGACCTGCTTGCGGGTGGCCATTCCGATCACCTCCGTACGATCAAGTACCCAGGCGCGACCGGCTCCACGCGTCGCTGTCTTACCGGTACGACCACCACCGACCCTTTAACTATGATCTCGGGGTTTCCCTACGTATGCTCCTCTTCCAGGGCCATTAACCCTGATCGATACTCGCTGAAGTGTTTGTCGGGAAAACGACATCTGCCCACCCGACGATGCGTGTCCTGACGACCGACCACGGGACCCCTACCAATCGGGTCCCATCACTCCTCAGGAGGATCCAGTGAGGATCAAACGCTCTTTCCCCAAGGGCCGGATCGCGCGCTCCGCCCAGTTACTCGTCGTCACCGTAGGCCTGATCGCCGCGTCGGCATTCGCCTTGCCGACCGCAGTTTCGGCGTCCCCGCAGCATTACAGCGCCAGCCAGCTCTCCGACGTACGTGCCGCGGTGCTGCAGTCGGGCGTCGAGGGCATCGCATGGTATGTCGACAGCACGGCTGACCGCGTCGTGGTAACCGCCGACGGCAGCGTCTCCGGCGCCGAGATCGCGACGATCAAGGAAACCGCGGGCGACAACGCCGGTGCTATCCAGATCCAGCGCGTGGCCGGTGTCTTCACCTCGCTGCTCTCCGCCGGTGATGCCATTTACGGCGGCCAGTAGGGCCTAGCCGCCGGGTGCGGAACCGATGCGTACGCCACAATGCATTTGATTTGGTACGCACGCCGTCGCGGAGGGATCGCATGACCAGTTCCGGAGCCACGCGGGCGCACCCACTACGACTGATGTCGGGGCGCGACCCCCACGAGTCGCACCGCGCGTCAACGCCGTTGGAGCTGTTGTACGACCTGACGTTCGTGGTGGCGTTCGGGGTGGCCAGTGACCAGATCGCCCACCTGCTGGCCTGTGGTGGACGTACTTCATCATCCCGTCAGGCGAGGTCCCGCACGCGCACCGCGGCCGGGCGTTCACCTGGGGGTACGGCCACATGCTGATCTTCGGCTCGATCGCCGCGACCGGCGCCGGCCTGCACGTGGCCGCCTCGTACCTCGATCACCAGGCACACATCGCCGCCACCTCGGCGGTGCTGAGCGTGGCCGTGCCGGTGGGGGTGTACGCGCTCACGGTCTTCGCGCTGTACGCGTACCTGGTCCGAGGCTTCGACCCGTTCCACATCTGGCTGGCCGCTGGCACGGCCGCGGTGCTGGTGGCCGCGGTGTTCCTCGCCTCGGCCGGGGTGCCGATGGCCGTCTGTCTGGTCGTACTCATGTTCGCCCCGCTGGTGACCGTGGCCGGGTACGAAGCCGTCGGGCACCGCCACGTCTCCGACGCACTCCAACGCGCCCTCGCCGAATAACGGCGAGCCCGGTCACTCCGGTCTGCGAGGCGGGGGTCGGGGGCGTCTCCGCTAGGCTAAGTGGACGGCGTCTCCGCTACGCTGAAACGCTGGTCAGAGTTCGCGCTTTGTCGTTCGTACGGGGCGGGCAGGCGACTGTCCCGTGGGGGGCCGTCAGCCCGACGAGAGGCAGTCACCATGTCACAGACCGGACCGGAGTCCGCGCCATCGACGGCGATGCGTCGCGAAGTTCTCGTGGTGCTACCGGGGCTGATGCTCGCCATGATGCTGGCGATGCTCGACAACTTCATCGTCGGGACCGCAATGCCGCGTATCGTCGGCGAGCTCGGCGGCCTGGCACACCTGTCGTGGGTGGTCACCGCGTACGTGCTGGGTACCACCGTGTCGACCCCGATCTGGGGAAAGCTCGGCGACCTGTACGGCCGCAAGGGCATCTTCCTCGTCTCGATCGTGATCTTCCTCGTGGGCTCCGCACTCTGCGGCGCGGCCGGATCCTCCCTGCTCGGCGGGACCGGCGACGGCATGGCGGAGCTGATCGGGTTCCGGGCGTTGCAGGGCCTGGGGGCCGGGGGGTTGATCGTCAACGTCATGGCGATCATCGGCGACCTGGTACCGCCCCGGGAGCGGGGTCGCTACCAGGGCATCATGGCGGCGGTCATGTCACTGGCCATGATCGCGGGTCCGTTGACCGGCGGTTTCATCACCGACCACCTGAGCTGGCGATGGGCGTTCTACGTCAACCTGCCGCTGGGCGGGCTCGCGCTGCTGGTGCTGATCACCACGCTGCACCTGCCGCGCCGGCGCAGCGAGCACCGCATCGACTGGCCCGGAACGGCGCTGCTCACCATCGGGATCACGGCGCTCGTACTGATCACCACGTGGGGCGGCAACAAGTACGCGTGGGGATCCAAGGAGATCATCGGCCTGGCCGTACTCGCGGTTGTTTCGCTCTTGCTCTTCGGTGTGGTGGAGCGGCGGGCCGCGGAACCGATCCTGTCGCTGAGCCTGTTCCGCAACCGCAACTTCAGCCTGATCTCGGCGGTCGGTTTCCTGCTGGGCTTCGCCATGTTCGGCGCGATCAACTTCCTGCCGCTCTACCAGCAGACGGTCCAGGGCGCGTCGGCCACCAACTCGGGCCTGCTGCTGCTGCCCATGATGGGCGCCGCGATGGTGGTGTCGCTGTTCGTCGGCCAGGTGATCACCCGTACCGGAAAGTACAAGATCTTCCCGGTGATCGGCGGTGCCGTGATGGCGGTCGCGATGTACCTGCTCTCGCTGCAGGACGTCAACACCAGCCGGGCCCAGACCGGGTTGTTCATCGCCGTGCTCGGCCTCGGCATGGGCTTCCTGATGCAGACCACCATGCTGATCGCGCAGAACAGCGTCGACCAGAAGGACCTCGGCGTGGCCAGCAGCGCCGCGACCTTCTTCCGCTCGATCGGCGGCTCGTTCGGGGTTTCGTTGTTCGGCGCCGTGTTCAACCACCGACTCACCTCGGAGCTCACCGACCGGCTCGGCAGCGGCGCCAGCCGGTTCACCAGCGGAAGCGGCCGGGTCGACCCGGCCTCACTGCGTCAACTCCCGGCGCCGGTCCTCAGCGACTTCCTCGGGTCGCTCGCCTCGGCGATATCCAACGTGTTCGTCTGGGCGATCTTCTTCGCGGTCGCCGTACCGCTGCTGGCGCTGTTCATCAAGCAGGTGCCGCTACGCGGCCGTGAAGCCGACGAGCCGACCCCAACCGACGCCGAGGGCATCGCCGCACAGGACGCGCGGGAGAGCACCGCGATGGCGGCGCTCGAGTAGTTGACACCGGTCCAAATCTCCTAAAAGGTCGTGGGTAATCGATTTCTATCGATACGGCCTGGGGAGAGTGGACATGAAACTCGACGACAGCAACCAGGATGCGACAGCGGCGATCGGCCGCGGGTCGCTCGGATCCCCGATCAGGCGGTCGACGTTCCTCAAGGCGCCGGCGACACGACCCGCCAGGCGCGGGCGCTGGCGCCCGTGGTCGGGTCAGACCGGGACGTTGAGCGTCGCCACCATGCCGGAGGTCACGTTGCCGGTGACCTTGGCCAGCTGCAGCGAGTAGCCGTCGCTGAAGACGTTGTCGGTGTCCAACGACGAGCCGGCGAGACGAGTACGCCGCCGGATAGATGCTGGTGAACGTGACGTAGCCGTCGTCGTCGGCGGCCTGCACCCCCCGCAGGTAGTTCTCGTCCGCGATCTCCTGTGAGTACATCGAGTAGCTGCCGTCGCGGTCGCAGTGCCACAGGTAGACGGCGGCTCCGGCGTACGGGGTGGCGCCGTCGCCGACGTTCAACACCCGCAACTTCACGGTCAGCGGTACGCCCTCGGCCACGCCCGACGCGGAGCCGAAGCTCCTGGTGATGTCGCTGCGTACGATGCCCGACTCGGTGAGCGCGTTGGGCCCGTTGGAGCCGTCACCCGGATACGGTCCCCCGGTCTCCTCCGGGATCTCGTCACCGGATGCCGCCGCGGTGCCGGAGCCGGTGGACGATCCGGACCCGCTCGACGAGCCGCCGGACGAACCGGACGTGTCGGCGCAGGCGGCCAGCACCGCCGCGACCCCGGCACCCCCGAACAACCCCAGCGCGCGTCGCCGGTTGAACAGGGTGGACAGGTCGTGGGCCAGGCCCAGGTCGTGTTCGTGGCTCATCGCCGACTCCTCTTACTCGCGGTGTGCAGCCAGAATCCGGCGGCGACCTGTCCGCTGTCTGTGAGCGTCTTGCGAGTCCGCTGTGTGTCCCCGACCCACCCGGATGGGAAGGTGTCTGTCATGGCAGAGCGGGAGGCGCGATGGACCTGACGCTGAGCGAAGACCAGAAGACCTTCCAGGAGTACGCTCGCGCGTTCCTGGACAAGCAGGTCGTGCCGTACCGGGCCGAGTGGGACCGGGCGGAGTCGGTGGACACCGCGATCATCCCGAAGCTCGGCGAGATGGGCTTCCTCGGACTGACCATCCCCGAGGAGTACGGCGGCATCGGCGGCGACCACGTCACGTACTGCGTCGCGATGGAGGAGCTGGGCCGGGCCGACTCGGCGGTACGCGGCATCGTGTCGGTGTCGAACGGCCTGGTCGGCAAGTCGCTCCTGGCGTACGGCACCGAGGACCAGAAGCGGCAGTGGCTGACCCGGATCGCCACCGGCGAGAGCCTCGGTTGCTTCGGCCTCACCGAACCGGACACCGGGTCGGACGCGGCGAGCCTGAAGACCCGGGCGACCCGCGACGGCGACGACTACGTGCTCGACGGACAGAAGATGTTCATCACCAACGGCACCTGGGCGGACGTCTGCCTGGTGTTCGCGCGTACCGGCGGGCCGGGGCCGAAGGGCGTCTCGGCGTTTCTGGTGCCGACCGACTCGCCGGGCTTCGAGGCGCGGGAGATCAAGGGGAAGCTCGGGCTGCGCGGCCAGGCCACCGCCGAGATCTTCCTCGGCGCGGTACGCGTACCGTCCTCGGCGCGGCTCGGGGACGAGGGCGAGGGCTTCCGGGTCGCGATGAGCGCCCTGGACAAGGGCCGGGTCTCGGTGGGCGCGGGTTGCGTCGGCATCGTCCAGGGCTGCCTCGACGCGGTGGTCGGGTACGCCACCCAGCGCCAACAGTTCGGCCGGCCGATCGCGTCGTTCCAGTTGGTCCAGGACATGATCGCCGACATCTCCGTCGACGCCGACGCCGCCCGGCTGCTGGTCTGGCGGGCCGCGGACCTGATCGACCGGGGCGAACCGTACGGGGTCGCCGCGTCCAAGGCGAAGTACTTCGCCAGCGAAGCCGCCGTACGTGCCGCGAACTCCGCGATCCAGGTCTTCGGCGGGTACGGCTACGTCGACGAGTACCCGGTGCAGAAGTTCCTGCGGGACGCCCGGGTGATGACGTTGTACGAGGGCACCAGCCAGATCCAGAAGCTGCTGATCGGCAGGGCGGAGACCGGCGTCAACGCGTTCGTCTGAGAAGTCGTCACACCGGCCGGTACGCCCGGAAGTAGTCGATCACGAACTCCTTGGGATACCGCGCCGGCGCCGCGGAGCCCCGGCCGGACGGCGGTTGGGCGGGGAAGTCGTAGATGCCCAGCATGAACTGCATCGGGTAGCCGGGTGACTGCCGGACCGTCTTGACCGGCCGGCCGTCGACCAGGAACGCGACGTGATCGGGCGTCCACTCGGCGGCGTACACGTGGAACTGGGTGGCGTCGATGGAGAGCGCCTCGGCGGAGAACTCGTCGCGAATCGTCGGGTCGCCGAACGGATGCACCCCCATGCCGACCCGTACGCTGTCCGGCCGTACGTCCCGGCCGAAGATCTCACAGATGCAGATCTCGGCGGAGTGCTGCGGGACGTCTTCGTACCCGATCATCCACAACGCGACCATGGTGTACGGATCCGGGTTCGCCTTCGCTCTCAGCTCGAACAGGCCGTACGTCGGGGTGTAGAGCCGCGCACGGGGCTGCCGTTCGCGGACCACGGCGTGCGGGTTGAACCGGTGCTGGCCCACCGCGGTGCCGACCGGACCGGCGTACACCCCGGTCTGCAGTGACGAGACCCGGACCCCGCCGTCGAACTCGGGACACCACGGCGGCTGGTCCTCGACAATGCGTAGCCGCAGGCACCCGTCGCGGATCAGGTATCTCGCCGCAGCCGCCTCACGGCTGCTCCACTGCGGCAGGTGGTACGGCAGCCAGCGCCGTTCGTCGAGCCGGTCGCCGTCGAAGCTGTCTTCGACGTCCAGTGCGTATCCGGCCTTGGTGTCGGGATCGAGCACAGAGCCATCGTGACGTACGGACGTCTCCGCAGGGTCTCGGCCGGATGTCGATAGCCTCATGGGAAGCGTGAAGGAAGGAGCCGCTGTGGCTACCGACGCTCCGCAGAGCCCGCTCGGGCTGTTCGGCACCGACGAGCTGATCGCGGAGGAGGACCGGACGATCCGCGAGACGGTACGCCGGTTCGCCGACGACCGGATCCGGCCGCACCTGATCGACTGGTACGAGACCGGCTCGATCCCGGCACGTGAGTTGGCGCAGGAGCTGGGCAAGCTCGGGGTGCTCGGCATGCACCTGCACGGGTACGGCTGCGCCGGCACCACCGCGACGGCGTACGGCCTGGCGTGCCTGGAGCTGGAGGCGGCCGACTCGGGGCTGCGCAGCCTGGTCTCCGTGCAGGGCTCGCTGGCGATGTACGCGATCTGGCGCTGGGGTTCCGAGGAGCAGAAGCAGCAGTGGCTGCCCCGGATGGCCGCCGGCGAGGCGATCGGCTGCTTCGGCCTCACCGAACCCGACTTCGGCTCCAACCCCGCGGGCATGCGTACGTACGCCCGGCGGGACGGGGACGACTGGGTGCTCAACGGCACCAAGATGTGGATCACCAACGGATCGGTCGCCGACGTGGCCGTGGTGTGGGCGCAGACCGACGAGAAGATCCGCGGGTTCCTGGTGCCGACCGACGTACCCGGATTCGCCGCGCCCGAGATCAAGAAGAAGCTGTCGCTGCGGGCGTCGGTCACCAGCGAGCTGGTGTTCGACGACGTCAGGCTGCCCGGCTCCGCGATGCTGCCCGAGGCGAGGGGCCTGGCCGGCCCGCTGTCGTGCCTGAACGAGGCCCGGTACGGCATCGTGTTCGGCGCGCTCGGCGCGGCCCGCGACTGCCTGGAGACCACGATCGGGTACGTCCGCGAGCGGGAGATCTTCGACAAGCCGCTCGCGGCGTACCAGGCGACGCAGCTGAAGCTGGCCGACATGACGCTCGAGCTGGGCAAGGGCATGCTGCTGGCGCTGCACCTGGGTCGGCTGAAGGACGCCGGTCAGCTGCGACCCGAGCAGGTCAGCCTCGGCAAGCTGAACAACGTACGGGAGGCGCTCGGCATCGCGCGGGAGTGCCGTACGCTGCTCGGCGCCAACGGGGTCACGCTCGAGTACCCGGTGCTGCGGCACGCGAACAACCTGGAGTCCGTGCTCACGTACGAGGGCACCTCGGAGGTACACCAGTTGATCATCGGTCAGGCGGTCACCGGGGAGTCCGCGTTCCGGTGACGGGCGGGCGTACCACTCAATCGGTCCTGGTGTGGTCGGCGATGTAGCCGACCAACGACGAGTAGTCCTGCGAGCCCTGGCCGTCCCGCACCGCGTCGGCGAGCCAGCTGCGGGCCGCGGCGGCGAGCCGGAGCCGGTTGCCGGTCGCCTCGGCCGCACCGACGATCAGGTCGGCGTCCTTGTGGGCGAGCCCGAGCGCGAACCGCAGCGGATACTCCCCGCTGAGTACGGCCTCGCGCCGCCGTTCCGCGACCGCCGCCAACGGCGTGGTGCCGAGTACGTCGAAGACCACGTCCTGCGGCAGCCCCAGTCCCCGCCCGAGCGCCAGTGTCTCGCCGAGCAGGGAGAGCGTGCCGAGCAGCGTGGTGTTGGCGACCAGTTTCGCCGCGGTGCCGGCACCGAGCGGACCGAGGTAGCGCGGGGTGCCGAGCGCACCGAACATTGGGGACCACCGGTCGGCGAGCTCCTGTGGCCCGCTCATGAAGACCTGCAACGTGCCGGACTCGACCTCCGACAGGCTGCCCAGCACCGGCGCGTCGAGCACCGGCGTACCGTCCGGCAGCGCGCTGGCCAGCTCGGACACCGAAGCGGGATCCACTGTGGACATCTGCACCACGGTCACCGATCCGGCCCCGGCCACCACCCCGTCACCCCCCTGTACGACCTCGCGCAGCGCCGTCGGGTCGGAGACCATGAGCAGCGCCACCTCGGCCCGCCGGGCGGCGTCCGCCGGGGTCTCGGCACGGCTGGCCCCCGCTGCCACCAGCGGATCCGCTTTCGCGGCCGTACGGTTCCAGACGATCACCTCGTGGCCGGCGTCGAGGAGTCGCCGTGCGATCCGACTCCCCATCGCGCCCAGCCCGATCACTGCGACAGCGGTCATCCCCGGATGATCCCACGGCCGGCGATCGGTCGCCTCCGGGAACCCGGGACTCGACCGCGTCCCACCGGCTCTTCGCGGCCGGTCAAGATCAGAGCTCCGGGGCCTGGCGTCAGCCGGCCGCGCCGGGGTGGGTGGAGTCGTAGGCGTCGAGTTCTGCCCGGGTGGGCGGTTGCGCGCCGGGACGGCCGCAGGTGATTCCCGCGACCCGGGTGGCGAGATCGACCACCTGCACGACCGTCGCGGCGTCGACCCCGGCCAGGTCCGTACGGTGCTCGGCGCCGAGCAGCCCGGCCTCGAACAGCCCGTCGAGCAGCCCCGCCATGAAGGCGTCTCCGGCGCCGACGGTGTCGACCACGGTCACCGGCATCGGCGGCCGGGTGAGGGAGCCGGACCGGCTCAGGGCGTGCGCCCCGTTGGCGCCGAGGGTGACCACCACGAGCGCGGGACCGGTCGCGAGCCACCGCTCCGCCACGGTCTCCAGGGGTTCGTCCGGGTACAGCCACTCCAGGTCCTCGGCGCTGGTCTTCACCACGTCGGACCGGGTGACCTGCCGCTCGACCCTCGCCCGCTCCGACTCTCTGGGCCCGATCAGCGACGGCCGGATGTTCGGGTCGTACGAGATGGTGAGCCCGGCCGCGTGGTGCTGCGCGATCGTCTCGTCGACCACGGCGGCACCGGGCGGAAACGCGGCGGCGATCGACCCGGTGTGCAGACAGACGCACCGCGGATCGACGTACGGGCCGCGGGTGATGTCCCACGCCAGCCGGAAGTCGTACGAGGCGACACCGTGCCCGTCCACCGCGGCCAGTGCCAGGCTCGTCGAGTCGGTACGGCTGGGCAGCGAATCCAGCACGACTCCGCTGTCGCGCAGGTGGCTGGAGACCAGCCGACCGGCGAGGTCGTCCGCGAGTTGCGTCGCCAGGCTCACCGGCGTACCGAGGCGGGCGAGGCCGACCGCGACGTTGGCCGGGCTGCCGCCCGGGTGCGCGGCGAAGGACCGACCGGCGGCGTCCGCCACCAGGTCGAGCAGGGCCTCCCCTACCACAGTGATCATCGGCGATCCTCGGTAACGAGACGTTCACGAAGCATTGACTTGCTCATCGCACAGTGCCAAGCTACCGCTTATTGACAACGTTATCGACAACGTAGTCAAGACCACCCGGAAAAGACCTGTGGAGGCGGGATGACCCGACACCGGGAGCCGCAGCGCGCGCCGACCATCAGGGACGTCGCCGCACTGGCCGGTGTCGGGGTGAAGACCGTCTCCCGGGTGCTCAACGACGAACCGCACGTACGCCCCCACCTCCGCGCCCGGGTGATGGAGGCGGTCAGCACGCTCAACTACCGCCGCAACACCATTGCGAGCAGCATCCGCCGGCTCGACCAGCGCACCACCTCGATCGGGCTGGTGGTCGAGGATCTCGCCAACCCGTTCGCCGCCCAGCTCACCCGCGTGGTGCAGGACTACTCGCGGAATCGCCAGCACATGGTGCTCGTCGGTTCCAGCGACGGCGTACCGGAGCAGGAGCGGGACCTCGTCACGGAGTTCTGCTCGCGCCGGGTGGACGGGCTGCTCGTGGTCCCCTCGGGCGGCGACCAGGCGTACCTGGAGGCCGAGCGGGAGCGCGGCACCCCGATCGTCTTCGTGGACCGGCCGGGGCGGCGGATCAAGGCCGACGCGGTGGTGTCGGACAACGAGACCGGCGTACGGGAGGCGGTGCGGCACCTGGCGCGGCACGGCCACACCCGGATCGCGTACCTCGGCGACCGGCAGTCGGTCTACACCGCGGCGCAGCGGCTCGCCGGCTACCGCGCCGGGATGGCCGAGCTCGGCGTCACCGAGCCGCAGGTACGCACCGGGCTGCGGGACAGCGCCAGCGCACAGCGCGTTGCACTCGAGTTGCTCGAGACCGGCCCCACCGCCCTGATCTGCGGCAACAACCTGATCACCGCCGGCGCGGTGCACGCGATGCAGCAGTTGGGCGTACGCGACCGGGTCGCCGTGATCGGCTTCGACGACCTGGAGCTGGCCGACCTGCTGCGGCCGGCGCTGACCGTGATCGCCCAGGACCTCACCGAGCTCGGCCGCCGGGCCGCCGAGCTGCTGTTCTCGCGGCTGGAGCAACCGACCGGCCCATACCAACGGGTGACGATTCCGGTGAAACTGATCTCACGCGGCTCCGGAGAGCTCCCCGCCACTGACGGACAGGGGGCATGAGATGCGTACGGCGGTGTTGCGCGGAGTCCGCGATGTCGCGCTCGAGGAGCGACCAGTCCCCGAGCCCGGTCCCCGCGAGGTGTTGATCCGGGTCGCCTCGGTCGGCGTCTGCGGCTCGGACGTGCACTACTACGAACACGGCCGGATCGGCCAGTACATCGTGAAACAGCCCCTGGTGCTCGGCCACGAAGCGTCCGGCGAGGTCGTCGCGCTCGGCCCCGGCGCCACCCGCCACTCGGTGGGGCAACGGGTGTCGCTGGAGCCCGGCGTACCGGACTTCACCTGCGAGCAGTGCCGCGCCGGCCGGTACAACCTCTGCCCCGACGTGCGGTTCTTCGCCACTCCCCCGATCGACGGAGCCTTCTGCGAGTACGTGGTGCTGCACGAATCCTTCGCGCATCCCGTACCGGAGTCGATGTCGGACGACGCGGCCGCGCTGTTGGAGCCGCTGTCGGTCGGGGTGTGGGCCTGCCGCAAAGGCGAGGTGAGCCCCGGCGACCGGGTGCTGGTCAACGGCGCCGGCCCGATCGGGCTGGTCGCGGCGCAGACCGCCCTCGCGTTCGGAGCCACCGAGGTGGTCGCCACCGACGTCAACCCGGTACGCCTGCGAATGGCCAGCGACCTCGGCTGCACCGACGTGATCGACGTGACCGCCACCCCACTGGCCGACGCGGGATACCAGCCGGACGTACTGCTGGAGTGTTCCGGGCATCCAGGCGCGACGGCCGCGGCGATCCGTACGGTGGCCCGCGCCGGACGGGTCGTGCTGGTCGGCATGGGCGGCGACGAGATCGGCCTGCCGCTGTCGTACGTGCAGGATCACGAACTGCGACTCACCGGCACCTTCCGGTACGCCAACACCTGGCCCACCGCGATCGCACTCGTCCACTCCGGGCGGGTCGACCTCGACCGCCTGGTCACCAGCCGGCACCCGCTCGCCGATGCGGAAGCCGCGCTCACCAGCGGCACCCGCGATCCCAAGTCGGTGAAGCCGATCGTGAGACCGGGTGAATGAGCGATGCCCGAGCCCGTGTGGGGACCCTCAGCCGCCGTGGACCGTACGGCGCGCCTCGGTGTAGCGCTCCCGGACGCCGGAGTCGTCGCCGGTCGTGTCGATCACGGCGGCCGACCCGACGGGCCAGGCCGGTGGCTCGGGCGTACCGGCGAGGACCCAGGCGGCCTGCCGGGCGGCGCCGAGCGCGACGTACTCCCCCGGCGCCGGTACGGTGACCTGCGCTCCGAAGACGTTCGGCGCGACCGCCTGGACCGCGGTGGACCGGGCGGCCCCGCCGACCAGCAGCACCCGGCGTACCACGACCCCGAGCGCGCGGAGTGCGTCGAGCCCGTCGGCGAGGCCGCACAGCATGCCCTCGACGGCGGCACGAGCCAGGTTCTCCGGTGTCATGTTGCCGCGCCGCAGCCCGTGCAGCGAACCGGCGGCGTCGGGCAGGTTGGGCGTACGCTCCCCGTCCAGGTACGGCAGCAGCACCAGTCCGCCGGCGCCCGGCTGAGCACTGAGCGCGAGCCGGTTCAGGCTGGCCAGGTCGGCGCCGAGCATGCCCGCGGCGGCGCTGAGCACGCGGGCCGCGTTGAGGGTGCATACCAGCGGCAGGAACCGTCCAGTGGCGTCCGCGAACCCGGCGACCGCGCCGCTCGGATCGGCCACGGCGTCGTCGTGTACGGCGAAGACCGTACCGCTGGTGCCGAGCGAGACCACGACGTCGCCGCGACCGAGTCCCAGGCCCAACGCGGCACCCATGTTGTCGCCCGTGCCCGGCGCGACCACGATGCCGTCGCCGGTGGTCCCGACAGCCTCGGCCGCCGCCGCCACCCGGGGAAGACCGAGTTCGCGGCCGAACGCCAGTCGCAGCAGATCGAGCCGATATTCACCGCTGGCCGGCGACCAGTAGCCGGTGCCGGAAGCGTCCCCCCGATCCGTCACCGGCTGGGCACCGAGCCGGCCGCCGCCCTGCTCGCCGCCGGCTCCGCGGGAGCCGCCGCCACTGCCGGTTCCGCCCGAGCCGCGGCCGGCGGCGAGCAGGCGCCAGGTGAGCCAGTCGTGCGGCAGCATGACCCGCTCGACTCGGGCCGCCGCCTCGGGCTCGTGCTCGGCGAGCCAGCGCAGCTTGGTCACGGTGAAGCTCGCGACCGGTACGCTGCCGACCGCCTCCGCCCAGGCGTCGGGCCCGCCCAGCTCGCTGACCAGGTCGTTCGCCGCGCCCGCGGACCGTACGTCGTTCCACAGCAGCGCCGGGCGTACCACCTCGCCGTCGGCGTCCAGCGTGACCATCCCGTGCTGCTGCCCCGCGACAGCCAGGGCTTCCACTCCCTCGAGGAGGCCGTCGCTGGCCGCGGTCCAGGCGTCCCACCAGTACGCCGGGTCGACCTCGGTGGTGTCGGGATGCGGGGCACGGGCCTCGCGGACCACCGCACCGGTTTCGGCGTCGCAGACCACGACCTTGCAGGACTGGGTGGAGCTGTCGATGCCGGCGACCAGAGTCGCCGCGCCAGCTCCGGCGGCCAGGCTCATCGCACCTCCCTGCCGGTGACTGAACTACGCATCGGGTGCCTCCCGCAACAATGCCTCGGCGACGCCCGCGTCGGTGACCAGCGACGTGATGAACCCGCCCCGCAGCGCCGCCCGGATCGCCGCCGACTTCCGCTCACCACCGGCGACGGCGATCACCTCCGGCACCCGGCGCAGCTGGTCGAGGGTGATCGCGATGACCCGGTCGGCGAGGTCGGAGACCGGCTCGCCCGTGTCGTCGAGCAGCCCGGCGCAGACTTCGGCGCACACCCCGCGTCGGCGCAGCCGTTCGCCCTCGGACCTGGCGAGCGAGTCGCGTACCAGGGACATCGGCGGGTCCCAGGACCCGATGGCGACCACGGCCTTGGTCAGCCCCCGGTAGCGCTTCGTCGTCTCCGCCACCTGCGGTTGCTGCCGCAGGCTGCGGGCGGTCGCGGCGTCCGAGACCAACAAGGGCGCGTAGATCGGGTACGCCGGGCCCCGCGCCAGGCTGGCCACCCGGCGTACCAGCTCGACGGAGTTCTCCTCCACACCCCCCGGATGTACGCCGGTCAGCTGTACCACCGTGATCTTCGGCAGCTCGGTGAGCGCGAGCGTCATCGCGTGCAGCGTGCGGGAACAGGCCAGCCCGATCACGTCACCTTCGTCGGCCACCTCGGTGAGGTAGCTCGCCGCGAGCCCGCCCAGGTGCCGCCGCAACTCCTCGTCCGACTCGTCCGGCACGGCGACGACGATCGCCTCGCGCAGCCCGTACGCGGTACGCAGCGCGCCCGACAACTCGGTGTCGATCTCCGCCGGTACGGCGATGTCGATGCGTACCAGACCGGCGGCCCGGGCGTCGTCGAGCACCCGGGCGACCTTGAACCGACTGATGTCGAACTCCTCCGCGATGTCCACCTTCGACGCGCCGTCGATGTAGTAGCGGCGGGCGATGGCGGCCGCGCGGATCAGCTCGGCGGGTCTGACCTCTGTCGTCATGCAGCACCTCTTGCTCGTTTGAGCGCAATGCGGCTCATTCTTGCACGAACCCTTGACCGGCCGGAAGCACCCGCCTTCAATAAGGCGAAGCCGGTCGCTCAATTGTCATCGAGGTCCGCTCACGTGAGCGGACGACGGGGCTCAAGAACCGAAGAACCCTTGCACTGAGGAGGTCCGCAATGGCAGCCCACCAGGCGGCCACGGCCGCTGGTCCGGCAACCGCCGCGACGGCCGTACTGGCCGTGAAACCACGATGGCGCCCGACGACGCGCGCCGCAGCCGCACTGACCGTCGCCGCGCTCGCCTTCACCACCGCCGGGTGTGCCGGTGCCGGTGGTGGCGGCGGCAACGAGAACAAGACAGTCACCATCGCCACCGTCGCCAACCCGCAGATGCAGGACATCGAGAAGCTCAGCAGCGAGTTCAAGAAGGACCATCCGGACGTCAAGCTCCGGTTCGTCACCCTGCCGGAGAACGAGCTCCGCGACCGGGTCACGCAGGACATCGCCACCAAGGGCGGGCAGTACGACGTCGTCACCATCGGCACGTACGAGACGCCGATCTGGGCCAAGAACGGATGGCTCACCAAACTCGACGGCTACGCGAGTAAGGGCGACTACGACGTCGAGGACCTGATTCCGCCGGTACGGGAGGCCCTGTCCTACAAGGACAACATGTACGCCGTGCCGTTCTACGGCGAGTCGTCCTTCCTGATGTACCGCAAGGACCTGTTCGACAAGGCCGGGATCACCATGCCGTCCAACCCGACCTGGGCTCAGGTGGCGTCGTACGCGAAGAAGCTGAACAACCCGGACAAGAAGATCGCCGGGATCTGCCTGCGCGGCCTGCCCGGCTGGGGTGAGGTGCTGGCGCCGCTGGACACCGTGATCCTCACCTTCGGTGGCCGGTGGTACGACGAGAAGTGGCACGCCCAGCTCACCTCGCCGGACACCGTACGGGCGGTGAAGTTCTACGTCGACCTGGTCCGCAAGTACGGCGAAGCGGGAGCCCCGAACGCCGGGTTCTCCGAGTGCCTGACCGCGACCGGCCAGGGCAACGCCGCGATGTGGTATGACGCGACTGTGGCCGCCGGGTCGCTGGAAGACCCGAAGACCAGCAAGGTCGCCGGCAAGATGGGCTACGTCGCCGCGCCGGTGGACAAGACCAAGGCCTCCGGCTGGCTGTGGGCCTGGTCGCTCGCGATCCCGAACACCTCGAAGAAGAAGGACGCGGCGTGGGAGTTCGTCTCGTGGGCCACGTCGAAGAAGTACCTGAAGCTGGTCGGCGACAAGCTCGGTTGGGCGCGCGTACCCCCGGGTAGCCGGCTGTCCACGTACGACATCCCGGAGTACAAGGACGCCGCGGGCGCGTTCGCGGGACCGACGCTGGACTCGATCCAGAACGTGAACGTCAAGCAGCCCGGCGTGTACCCGCAACCGTGGGTCGGGGTGCAGTACGTCGCGATTCCCGAGTTCCAGGATCTCGGCACCAAGGTCTCCCAGGAGATCTCCGCAGCGATCGCAGGTCGGCAATCCGTCGAAGAAGCGCTCGCCAAAGCCCAGAAGTACGCCGATGACACCGCCAAGAAGGGCGGCTACCAGAAGTAACCCAGCGGGCGCCGGGGCCCCACGTGGCCCCGGCGCTCCAAGGAGGTGACCTGTCAGATGGCTGTGGAAGCTCTGCCGGCCACGACGGCGCCACAGCGCCGGCCGGCCAAGGGGAAGCTCCCCGCCCGGGAACGCTGGAAACGGCGTACGCCGCTGCTGCCGGCGCTGGTGTTCGCGATCGTGTTGACCCAGCTGCCGTTCCTGTTGACCCTCTACTACAGCGTCCGGTCGCAGAACCTGCTGCGACCCGGATCGGAACGGTTCGTCGGCCTGTCGAACTTCGGCAAGGTCTTCAGCGACGCGCTGTTCCGCAACGCCGTACTCAACACCGTGGTGCTGACCGCGAGCGCGGTGCTGTTGTCGATGCTGCTCGGCATCTGTTTCGCGGTGCTGCTGGACAAGAAGTTCTTCGGCCGCGGCGTGGTACGCACCCTGCTCATCACGCCGTTCCTGGTGATGCCGACCGCCGCCGCCCTGCTGTGGAAGACCTCGATCTACAACCCGGTCTTCGGCCTGCTCAACTGGGTGCTCACCCCGCTCGGCATCGGCCACGTCGACTGGGTCAGCCGGTACCCGATGCTGGCGATCATCCTGGTGCTGACCTGGCAGTGGACCCCGTTCATGATGCTGATCGTGCTCGCCGGGCTGCAGAGCCAGTCACCCGAGGTGCTCGAGGCGGCGAAGGTCGACGGCGCCGGCGCGTGGGCGACGTTCCGGCGGATCACGCTGCCGCACCTGCGCCAGTTCATCGAACTGGGCATCCTGCTCGGCTCGATCTTCATCGTGCAGACCTTCGACCCGATCTTCATGATCACCCAGGGCGGCCCGGGCCAGGCCACCACGAACCTGCCGTACTTCATCTACCTGCAGGCGTTCCGCGCGTTCGACGTCGGTGAGGCCGCCGCCGCGGGCGTGATCGTGGTCGTCGGCACCATCGTGATCGCCACGTTCGCGTTGCGGGTGATCTCCAACCTGTTCCGAGAGGAGTGAGCCGTGAGCACTGCGACAGCTACCCCGCCGGCCGCCACACCGGCGGCCCCGAAGCACCAGGCCGCGACACGGCGTACCCGCCGGATCCCCACCGGCTCGGTCGGGTCCGGGATCCTCGCCTGGCTGGCAGGGCTGGTGTTCTTCTTCCCGGTGCTGTGGATGTTCGTCACCGGCTTCAAGCAGGAGTCGGCGGCGTCCACCGACCCGCCGACGTTCCTGTTCACGCCGACGTTCGACCAGTACCGCGAGATCCTGGCGCGTAACTTCGCGCCCTACTTCATCAACTCACTCAGCGCCTCGGTGCTGTCCACGATCTTCGTGATCGTGCTCGCCACCCCCGCCGCGTACGCACTGTCGATCGCGCGGGTGCCGGCGTGGCGGGACTCGTTGTTCTTCTTCATCTCCACCCGGATGATGCCCGCCGTCGCGATCATCCTGCCGCTCTACCTGATCGCCAAAAACCTCGGAATGCTCGACAACGTCACGTTCCTGGCGTTGATGTACACCGCGATGAACCTGCCGATCGCGGTCTGGATGATCCGCTCGTTCCTCATCGAACTACCCAAGGAGGTCCTCGAAGCATCCCGGATGGACGGCGCCGGCCTGTTCACCGAGATCCGCAGCATCATCCTGCCGATGATCGCGCCCGGGCTCGCCGCCACCGGCCTGATCTGCTTCATCTTCGCCTGGAACGAGTTCTTCTTCGCGGTGAGCCTGACCGCGACGCAGGCGGCCACCGTACCGGTGTTCCTGGTCGGGTTCATCACCAGCGAGGGGCTGTTCTGGGCGCGGCTGTCGGCGGCATCCACCATGGCGGCGCTGCCGGTGATCCTGGCCGGCTGGATCGCACAGAAATGGCTGGTACGCGGCCTGTCCCTGGGGGCGGTGAAATAGTGCGCGCAGTCCTCATCGAACAACCCGGGACCGTCACCGTGACCACGGTCGACGATCCCACGCCCGGTCCGCGCGAGGTGGTCGTCGAGGTGGCCGCGGTCGGGATCTGCGGCACCGACATCCACATCGTGGACGGCGAGTTCAAGCCGACCCCGTACCCGATAATTCCCGGACACGAGTTCGCCGGGACCGTCGTCGCGGTCGGCGCGGACGTCACCGAAGTCGCCGAAGGCGACCGGGTGGCGGTCGACCCGTCGCTGTTCTGCGGCGAGTGCCACTTCTGCGCGATCGGGCGGGGCAACCTCTGCGAGCGGTGGAACGCGATCGGCGTCACCCGGCCGGGCGCCAGCGCCCAGTACGCCGTGGCGCCGGTCGGCAACTGCTACCGGCTCCCGGAGAACGTGTCGCTCACCGACGCCGCCCTGATCGAGCCGCTGTCCTGCGCCGTACACGGCTTCGACCTGCTGCCGCGGCGGCTCGGCGAGCACTACCTGGTGTACGGCGCCGGCACGATGGGCCTGCTGATGGCGCAGCTCGCCCCGCACAGCGGCGCCGCCAGCGTCTCCGTGGTCGACCTCAACGAGGGGCGGCTCGGCGTCGCCGCGAAGCTCGGCGCCGACGCGGTGGCGCGTACCGCGGACGAGTTGGGCCGGCCGGAAGGCTGGGAAGTCGTCATCGACTGCACCGGTGCCGTACCGGCCATCGAGGACGGGCTGCGGCGGGTACGCCGAGGCGGCACGTTCCAGGTCTTCGGCGTCGCGGCGGCCGAGGCGACGGCGACGTTTTCACCGTTCCGGATCTACAACGACGAGATCACCGTCGTGGGCAGCATGGCGGTGCTGCACAGCTTCGGCAGGGCCGTCGAACTGATGGCGAAGGGAGTGGTCGACGCGACGACCATGATCAGCCACAACTTCCCGCTGGAGGAGTACCCACAAGCCCTGGCGGCGTTCCGCGAGGGCCGGGGACGCAAGCTGCAGATCCGCCCATAACGGCGGCCTGACCCATCCGGGGTCGGCCGTACGGCCAGGCCTGGTTATACGAGCGGATGGACCATGGTGTCGCGTATTTGTCGTTGATCTCGGAGTCGGTTGGTGCACTGGATAGCGTGATCGCACCAGTGGAAATCTTGGGGCCTGATCCGCGGTAATTCGCGTGATTCGGCCTCGAGATTTCCTTTTGTCGACACCTCCGGGACATGACATGAGAGTTCGCTCCGCGCGGCTGCGCATTTCCACGTGCGTGCTGTTGTCAGGGATTGTGACGGTCGGGCTGGTCTCCGCCAGCACGGTGAGCCAGGCCGAGGCCAGGTCCTTGCGCCTGCCCCCCGGGGCGGGACAGCTGGCGCCGCTGAGCGAGCCCGCGCCGACGGCGCTGCCGAGCAAGGACGGCTCGGTCGCCGTGACCGCCGACACCGCTACCACCAGCACCGTCACCGCTGCGGCAGCGCCCGCGGCGGGTGCGGAGAAGGTGGCCCTGCGCAGTCTCGTGGTCGCGTTGGACGCGGACGACTTCGGCATCGCCACCTGGTCGTCAGCGCTGGACCGGATCGGCGCGCCGTACGACGTGATGCTGACCAAGGACCAGCCGCTCACCATGGACAGCCTGGTGAACGCCGCCGGCGTCGGGCGGTACAACGCAATTCTGCTGACCAACAACTCAATGCTCTACCAGGACAGCTCGGGCAATTTCGTCAGCGCCTTCGACGCCGACGAATGGAACACCCTCTGGCAGTACGAGCGGGATTACGCCGTACGCCAGGTTTCGCTTTATACGGCGTACGGGACATATCCCGAGGATTACTGCCTGCGGCCGGGCAGCGAAGGCGGGGTCGGCGACACTCCGATCGACGCCACGTTGACCAGCACCGGGGCGGCCCTGTTCGACCGGCTGAAGAGCGCGGTCAAGATCCCGATCTCGCTGTCGTACGTCTACTACTCGACGATCGAGGCGAACTGTGGTGCCCGGTCGATCCTCTCCGGCAACGGAAGCACGCTCGGGGTGCTCAGCACCTCCACGGACGGGCGCGAGCGCGCGGCCCTGACGTTCACCTCGAACCAGTACCTGCCGCAGGCGTACCTGCTCACGTACGGGTTGATCCGGTGGGCCAACAAGGGCGTGTTCCTCGGTGAGCAGCGCAGCTACCTCGAGGTCGACGTGGACGACTGGTTCAACACCACCGACCACCTGCTGCCGGACGGCACGTACTCGCCGGAGGAGTTCCGGATGTCCGGCACCGACGCCAACGCGACCAGCCAGATGCAGGACACGCTGCGCAAGAAGTACCCGCTGGCGAAGCAGTTCACGATCAACATCGCGTACAACGGGGACGGGATCGAGCCGTCGCCGTCGAAGTGCTCGATGAACACGGCCGACCCGCTGACCAGCTACAGCCGGTGCCTGCGGAACAAGTTCCGGTGGATCAACCACACGTACAGCCACCCGAAGATGAACTTCACCGACTACGCGACCAACTACTACGAGATCAACCAGAACCTGACGGCCGCCAAGAACATCCAGATCCAGGTGCCGGGATCGGTGCTGAAGACCGGCGAGTACTCGGGCCTCGGCGTCTACAACCCGGACCAGACCAACGACCTGGACCCGCCGACCGACTACGGCCTCGGGGCGTCCAACACGGAGCTGCTCGCCGCGGCGAAGGCGTCCGGTGTGAAGTACCTGCACGGCAACATGTCGTTCGCCAGCCACCGGCCGGACTGCTTCAACTGCGGCAAGATCCACCCGCTGGAGCCCAGCCTGACGATCGTGCCGGACTGGCCGACGAACATCGCGTACCACGTCACCACGCCGGACGAGGAGACGACCTTCTACAACTCGTACTACGGGCCGACCGGGAAGTTCCCGTACTGGGACCACAACCTGAACTACGACGAGATCATCAACTATGAAACCGACGTGGCGATGCAGCACGTGATGACCGGCTCGGTCTACACCCACACGATGCACCAGGGCAACCTGCGCGAGTACGCCTCCGGCAAGAACCTCACCTTCGACTGGGTCAACGGGGTCGTCGCGAAGTACAACGCGTACTACAAGACGCCGTTGCTGACTCCGGACTGGCAGTCCCTCGCCGGGTACGCAGCCGACCGCTCGAGCCACTTCGCCACCGCGGCGGACGTGGTGTGGGACCGCACCCTGAACACCCTGACCGCCACCTCGGCACAGGGCGGCACGGCGTTCCTCACCGGGGTACGCGCCACCGGCTACCAGACGTACGGCACCGAGTCGATCTCGGTGGTGACGCTGGCCGCCGGCACGCCGGCCACCCTCACACCCGTACCGTGGGCAGGCCCGTGATGCGCTGACCTGTCGAATCAAGTGTCCGACGCGATCGGCGTGGCTATGGTCGACACCATGGCTACGCCGATCGCCTCATTGGCGGTCACCGGGTCGACCGGAAATCTCGGCGGCCGGGTGGCCCGCCGGCTCGCCGCCGCCGGGGTGCCGCAGCGCCTGCTGGTACGCGACCCGAGCCGTGCGCCGCACCTGCCCGCCACCGAGATCGCCGTCGCCTCCTATGGGGATCCGCATGCGGCACGAACCGCACTCGACGGGATCGAGACCGTCTTCATGGTCTCCGCGGCCGAGCAGGCCGACCGGGTACGCGAGCACACCACGTTCGTCGACGCGGCGGCCGCCGCCGGAGTGTCCCGGCTGGTGTACCTCTCGTTCTACGGCGCCGCTCCGGACGCCACGTTCACCCTGGCCCGCGACCACTGGGCCACCGAGCAGCACCTGAAAGCCACTGGGCTGGGGTTCACGATCCTGCGGGACAACCTCTACCTGGACTTCCTGCCGCTGATGGTCGGCGAGGACGGGTTCATCCGCGGCCCGGCAGACGACGGGAGGGTCGCCGCCGTCGCGCAGGACGACATCGCCGACGTGGCGGTCGCGGTGCTGCGGGCACCGCAGGCGCACGACAAGGCCACGTACGACCTGACCGGCCCCGAGGCGTTCACCATGGCCGAGGCGGCGGAGACGCTCTCCCGCAGGACCGGCCGCACCGTACGGTTCCACGACGAGACGATCCCCGAGGCGTACGAGTCCCGGGCCTCGTACGGCGCGCCGGACTGGCAGGTCGACGCCTGGGTCAGCACGTACACCGCGATCGCGGCCGGTGAACTGGCCGGGGTGAGCGACGCCGTGGCCCGGATCGCGGGCCATCCGCCACTGTCCCTCGAAGCGCTGCTGGACCGCACCACCGACCTGTCCTGAGTGGGCATGGCGCGGCCGCATTAAGAGAGAGTTATCGGATCACTACGCACAGGGAGTTTTCCCTACTCTTCCGCGTGCCGCGATTGAACTTCACCCCGACATATTGCCTTAGCGGGCGTTCACGAGCAGGCTTCCCGCCAACGGGACATGCGCACTTCACCACAAGTGCACATGCCCCGCACCTGGGGAGGTGTTCCTTGCTACATCCCGACGTGCTCGGGAAGCCGCAGCCTGGCCGCAGCCCGCACCCGCACACCGCCGGTGCCGCTGGGCCGGGTCGGTCATCTCCTTCCGTAGCCGGATCGTCGTCCGGCCTTCTCGATAGGAGACCCCTGTAATGAAACGCGCCCTCGTAGCGTGTGCCGCCTTAGCGGCGGGCACGCTGGTCGCCGGCACCGTCGCCGGCGTCAGCCTGGCGTCGACGGATCCCGGTCCGTCAGCCGCCGCATCGTCGCTCGCCGCCTCGTCGGCGCGCGCGATGGTCGCCAGCCACCCGGCCAACCTGCACGCCAGCTCGCACGACGAGTTCGTCCAGCACTCGGTGGTCTCCGGCCAGGGTGCACAGTTCGTGCCGTACGACCGTACGTACAAGGACCTGCCGGTCATCGGCGGTGACTTCGTGGTCGTGACCGACAACGCCGGCAACGTGACGTACACGTCGGTGGCGCAGACCAAGACCATCGGCGAACTCTCCACCACCGCGAAGGTCAGCGCGGACAAGGCACAGAGCATCGCCAAGGGCCAGCTGGACGACGTGTCGAAGGTGTCCGACGCGGTCCTGTCCGTGTACGCCCTCGGCGCCGGCGCGCCGCGGCTGGCGTACGACGTCCACGTCACCGGCAAGGACTCCGACGGCGACTTCTCCCGCCAGGCGGTGTACGTCGACGCCCTGTCCGGCAAGGTGCTGGGCCAGCGGGAAGAGATCACCTACGGCAACGGCACCTCGGGCTACAGCGGCCCGAACCCGGTGCACCTGGACACCACCCTGTCGGGCAGCACGTACTACATGCAGGACCCGGCCCACAGCACCGTGAAGTGCCAGGACTCCGCCAACAACACCACGTTCAGCGGCTCCGACGACAACTGGGGCAACGGCGACGCGTCCAACCGGGAGACCGGCTGTGTCGACGCCCTGTTCGCGGCCGAGAAGGAAGAGGCCATGCTCTCGGGCTGGCTGGGTCGTAACGGCTTCGACGGCAACGGCGGCGGCTGGCCGATCCGGGTCGGGCTGAACGACGTCAATGCGTACTACGACGGCTCGCAGGTCCAGATCGGGCACAACCAGGACTCGCCGGCCAAGTGGATCTCCTCGGTCGACGTGGTCGCCCACGAACTCGGTCACGGCATCGACGACCACACCCCGGGTGGCATCTCGGGCAGCGGCACCCAGGAGTTCGTCGCCGACGTGTTCGGCGCCTCCACCGAGTGGTACGCCAACGAGCCCTCGCCGTACGACACCCCCGACTTCCTGGTCGGCGAGGAGGTCAACCTGGTGGGTCAGGGCCCGATCCGCAACATGTACAACCCGGGCGCGCTGGGCGACCCGAACTGCTACTCCAGCTCGATCCCGAACACCGAGGTGCACGCCGCGGCCGGTCCCGGTAACCACTGGTTCTACCTGCTCGCGGAAGGCACCAACCCGACCAACGGCCAGCCGACCAGCTCGACCTGCAACGGCTCGTCGAACCTGACCGGCATCGGGGTACAGGCCGCGCTGAAGATCATGTACAACGCGATGCTGATGAAGACCTCGTCCAGCTCGTACCTGAAGTACCGGACGTGGACGCTGACCGCGGCGAAGAACCTCGACTCGACCTGCGGCCAGTTCAACAAGGTCAAGGCGGCGTGGGACGCGGTGAGCGTACCGGCGCAGACCGGTGACCCGACCTGCACCGGCGGCACCCCGACGCCGACCCCGACCAGCCCGACGCCGACCCCCACCGGCGGCACCTGTTCCGGTCAGAAGCTCGCCAACCCGGGCTTCGAGTCCGGCGCCGCCTCGTGGACGTCCACCTCCGGCGTCATCGGCCAGTGGGGTTCGTCCGGTGAGCCCACGCACTCCGGCACCTGGAACGCGTGGCTCGACGGGTACGGCACCTCGCACACCGACACGCTGTCCCAGTCGGTGACCATCCCAGCGGGTTGCCGCGCCACACTCACCTTCTGGCTGCACATCGACTCGTCGGAGACGACCACGTCGATCGCCTACGACAAGTTGACCGTCACGGTCGGCGGCACGACCAAGGCGACGTACTCGAACCTGAACAAGGGCTCCGGGTACGTACAGCGGACGATCGACGTCTCGTCGTTCGCCGGTCAGACGGTGACCCTGAAGTTCACCGGTGTCGAGGACTCTTCACTGCAGACCTCGTTCGTCATCGACGACACCGCGGTAACGCTCAGCTAACCCCCTCCACCACACGGTGGGGCAGGTACCTCCGGGTACCTGCCCCACCTGTTACGCGGGTACGTCAGCGAGCCGGCCCGAGCAGCCGCTCGATCAGGCGCGGATCGCCGGGCCACGCCTCCAGCAGGACCTCACGGGGGACCTGGCGGCCGGCGTACCGCAGGGCGAGGGCGACCACGACGATGTCGTCCAGTGGCCCGATCACCGGCAGGAACTCGGGGATCAGGTCGATCGGACTGGCCACCCAGAGCCCGGCGAACGCGATCGCCAGCTTCGCCCGGCGCGGCACCGCCGGGTTCTTGCGCAGCCGGCGGACTGTGGTGACACAGTCCGGAATGAACGCCGCCAGGTCCCGCAGGATGCCCGGCGGCAACCGGCGGGCCAGCACCACGAGCAGCACCCACGAGGCGACCACCATCGCGGCCCCGACCCCGAGCCCGATCAGCCAGTTGCGCACGACAGGAGGCTACTCCGCGTCGGCTCCCTGACCCGGAACCAGCGCGGCCGTGGACTGGGTGCCGACGTGCTTGTCGTACACCAGCTGCTTTTCGGAGGGCAGCGGCCAGAGGTTGACCACACAGCCGTTGAGGGCGATCGACTGCTGCATCATCACCGGCGCCGCCGCACCCGTGCCGGGGCAGGTGGAGTGGCCCAGCCCCAGCCAGTGCCCGACCTCGTGGTTGAAGATGTACTGCCGGTACTCGGCGAGTGGTTTGGACGACCACGCGGTGGTGCCGTGGTTCCAGCGGTCGACGTTGACGTACACGTTGTTGCCGACCCGGCAGCTCCACTCCTTGTCGCAGATCGGGTCGGCCGCGGCCACCTCCTCGGGGCTGGCCAGCCACAGGTTGAAGTCCGGCGTCGTGGACGTGGTACGGCTGAACCGGATCGACCGGCCCAGTGACCAGCCACGTTGGTCGTTCAGCGTCTCGCGGGCGACGTCGGCGAAGTGCTCCAACGACGCGACCCCGACGTCGCCCTTGATGCCGACCCGGTACCGGTAGTGCTTCACCGGCTGCGCCATCGACCCAGGCGAACCGCCCCAGGTCAGGAAGTAGTCACCGGCCTGCCCGTACGAGAACCAGGCGTCCGCCGCGCCGCTGGAATGCGAATACCGCAACTGCCATTCCAGGTCGCGCACCACGCCCACCTGGTCGATTCCCGGGCCGTCCTGCCACCGGCCCACCACCGGAACGTCGCCGGCCTGCGTGCCGTACGAGAAGGCGATCCCCCGGCCGCCGTCGGCCGTCGGCTCGGTCTGCAGGTACCAGGTGCCGCCGCGGCGTACCCCGGGGAGGTCGGCGACACTGCCGTCGGCGGTGCCGTTCCAGTCGCCCGCCACCGGGTTGTCGCTGGGTTTCCCGAATCTCTGGGTACGCTCCGAATCGCCGCCGGTCAGGCCCAGGTCGAACAGCCAGATCCCGGCCCGGAACAAGGCGATGTCGTCGTCGCCGTCGCCGTCCCAGTCCCCCACCACCGGCAGGTCTCCCGGCCGGCCGAACTGGATCGTCCGGTCCACGGAGCCGCCCCAGAGCTTGTCGCGCAGCAGCCACTGTCCATTGCGGAACAGCCCGGGAGTGGCCTGTCCGTCGCCGTCCCAGTCGCCGAACAACGGCTGGTCCGTGGGCCGCCCGAACCGGAACGACACCTCGGGCGAGCCCGCCGTCAACGACTGCCGCAGGTACCAGTCGTTGCCGCGTACCAGCGCCGGCGCACTGGGCTGACCTGCGGTGTTGGCCGCCGCGGAGCCCAGCTGCCAGACGGCGAGCGGCGTCGCCACCGCGAACGCGAGCAGGCCGGCGAGACCCCATCGCCCCCGCAGCCAACCCTGCCGACTCAACCGGCGGTGCGTCCCCGGAGTCACTGCACGTCCACGCAGTCGCCGGCCGCGGCCACCAACGGAGTCGTCGTGGTGCCGGCGAAATACCACCGCCAGCAGCCGTCGACCGACGCCGTCGTGGTGGTCTTCACCGCGCCGCCGGTCCCGCTGGTCACGGTCTTCACGTCCCCATAGGAGCCCGAGGTGGTACGGAACTGCAGCTTCACCGACTGGTCGGTGAAGCCGTGACGGTGCCGCCCTTCGCGACCGGCTCCGGGGTGGCGTTCACGGTCAGCTTGGAGTAGCGCCGAAGCAGGAACGAGCCTGCCTTCTCGCTGGTGAGGAAGCCGCCGTCGTCGGCGTCGACCTGGGCCGCGACGTACCAGGTGCCGGCCTGGTCGTTGTCCCACAGGTCGGCCCGGGGATCGACCGTGAAACTGGCGGAACAGGTCGACTGGGTGGCGCTCGCCGCGGTGCACGTGACCGCGCCCGCTGGACCGAGGAAACCTTGCGCCGGGCCGTACAGGTAGAAATCGGCGGTCTTTATGCCGGAATCGTCGGTCGCGGTTATCGAGACCGTGAACGTCACCGGACCAACCACCCCAACCGCGACATTCTTGTCGCCGTTGACGACCACCTTGGTAATCGCGGTATCGCCCGTGGCGGCCTGCGCCGACCCGGTCACGCCCAACAATGCGGCGGCCACTGCGGCCGCCGCGATGATTGCCTTCTTACGCATCGGTTCCCCTTATCCGAAACGAGCCCGCCGCATCCTCGCACCCGAAAAGCCCGCGTCGCCACAGGACAATCGGGCGTACCAGAAAACTGCTCTCACAAACCGGGACATAGGCTGGCTAGCGTGACCACACCCGAAGACCCGGTACGGCAACTCGCCGGCTACTACGACGCCGCGGCCGACATCTACCAACGGCGATGGGCGGCGATCCTGCACCCCGCGGCGGTACGCCTCACCGAGCTGCTGCCGCTCGCCACCGCTCGGCGGGTGCTCGATCTCGGCACCGGCGTCGGCACGCTGTTGCCCGAGCTTCGCGAAGCGGCGCCCGACGCGCTGGTGGTCGCCACGGACCGGTCCCCGGGCATGATCGGGCGGGCCGATCGGGCGTACCCGCGGGTGGTGTCGGACGCGGTGCACCTGCCGTTCGCCACCGGCTCGTACGACGTCGTGGTGATGGCGTTCATGCTGTTCCACGTACCGGAGCCGGCCGCGGCGCTGGCCGAAGCTGCCCGGGTGCTGCGAGCCGGCGGCACCGTCGGCCTCACCACCTGGGGGCCACACCCCACGGTCCCGGCCGACGCGGTCATCGACGAGCTCCTGCGGCTGTACGGCGCGCCCGAGCTGCCGCCGTCCGTGGCCCGTCACGATTGGATGGACACCCCGGCGAAGCTACGGAACCTGCTGCTCGACGCGGGTCTGCGGCCCCACCACGTCGGCCACCTGCCGTGGTCGCACCACCCGACCGCGGACGAGTTCCTGGAGCTGCGTACCGGGTTCGGGTTGGCCGCGCGGCGGCTCGGCGTACTCGATCCGGAGGCTCGGGCGGAGTGCCTGCGCGAGATCCGGGCCCGCCTCGAGCCCCTGCCGCTCGACGACTTCGTCGACCACAGCGACGTCGTCGCGGCCGTCGCCCACACCTGACGTCAGGAGACCAGAGCCTGGTCCAGATCAAGGCTGGTAGCCGTCTTGTAGGTAGCGCGCCCGGCCAGTCTTCAGTGCGTCGAGTGCGATCGCGACTCGCCGCCAGGCGTACGGGCGAAGCCGTTGTTGAGCCTGATCAGTGGTGCAGAACTCCCAGCCCGCCAACTCGTCGTCGCGAGGCGTGAGAGCTCCGACCTGGTCGGCGCTGAGCACACCGCCGTCGAAGATGAACGTGAGCAGGTCGTCCCACGGCCCGTGTGGTGACACCCAGTCGACACACAGCAACCCAGTTATCTCAATCTCAAGACCAAGCTCTTCCTTCAGTTCTCGCTGTGCAGCCCGGCGCGGTGGCTCGTTGGCCTCGGCCATGCCCCCCGGCATGTCCCAGTCCGGCTTGTACTTCGGATCCACAAGGAGAATCCGACCCACTGGGTCGCGTAGCAGGACATCTGCGCTGACCCGCTTACGGGCCTGCGTGGCGTTGCCTTCGGCCAGATGCGCCGTCCAGGCTTCGGGGTCACGTTCATAGAGCGGAGCGCCTGACGTCACATGGCCTCCTCGGTTCAGTGTGGCCGGCTCACGTCGGCGATTGGCCGAGCCACGTCCGCTCGCGCAGCGCGTCAGCGAGGTGCTCCAGGAAGTCTCCTACACCTTCGACCCCGCGATGTGGTTCGAGGAGCTGCTTGACTGCGACAAGTTGCCGGATTACCGGGTACGACCCCAGGGACCGCGTAGCCAGAAGCACGCGCGTACTCCTGCGGTCCGCGGTGCGACCAGCCGGACGTCCCGGCCGGGGTCGCCGAGGCTGACATGCTGCTGGGCGCACTGATCCGGGGCGCCGTGACCAGCCATCCCGAGTTCGGGAGCACGGTGCTCGGCGGCCCAGGCGACTTCGGATCGTGGAGCCACCGTCCGGCTGTCACTGTTGAGGAGATGACCCGCTGGCAGCGCTGCGACATCACCGATCGACGCGCGGTGCTGCTGACGGCGTACACCCGAGTGGTTGTCAATGCGCAAGGGAAACTGCGCCCGGTGTGGCGGCGCCACGGTGATCGGGCCACCACTGCGCAGGCGGGAGCCGGCGCAGCGGACGGGCACCAGCATGACCCGACTGGCGGATCGATCGAGGGAGGAGAACCCTACGGGTTATGTTCAGCCCCACCTGCGCGGTGCGCGGCGATGAACTCCCGATACCAGTGGTACGAGTCTTTCGGCGTACGGTCCAGGGTTTTGTAGTCGACGTACACCAGGCCGAAGCGTTCGGTGTATCCCTCGGCCCATTCGAAGTTGTCCGTAATGGACCAGACGAAATAGCCCCGTACGTCGACGCCCTCGTCCCGAGCCGCGACCACCGCACCCAGGTGGGCCTCGTGGTAGTCGATCCGGCGCTGGTCTGCGACCCGACCCGCCACCGGCTCGTCGTGGTACGAGCACCCGCTCTCGGTGATGTAGACCGGCGGCAGCGCGTCGCCGTACCGGGTCTTGAAGGTGGTCAGGATTTCGCGCATCCCGTCCGGCACGACCGACCAGCCGAAGTCGGTCTTCGGGTAGCCCGGGATCTCGCGTGGCTCGAACGGCAGCCCCGGCGGCAGCGCCGCACCCTGGAACGTCGCCTTCGGATCTCCGGTCGGCGCCCCCAGCATCACCGGCTGGTAGTAGTTGATCCCGAACCAGTCCAGCGGCGACGAGATCACCGCCAGGTCGTCGGCCACCGGCCCCGGCATCGCCTGGTCGAACCCTTCCGGGTACGCACCCTTCAAGATCGGATCGACGAACAGCCAGTTCACCAGGTTGCCGTACACCTCGGCCGCCATCACGTCTTCCGGCGCCTGGGACGCGGGCCACGCCGGGGCATGGTTCGACGCGGTGCCGATATTGCCGCAGCCGGCCGCGCGCAACGCCCGCACCGCGAGGCCGTGGCCGAGCAGTTGGTGATGCGCCACGGGCAGCGCCTCGAAGCCGAGCTTCCTGCCCGGGGCGTGATTGCCCATGGCGTACCCGAAGAGGGTCAGCACCATGGGCTCGTTGAGCGGGATCCACAGCTTGACCCGGTCGCCGAGTTTCTCGCCGACGATCGCGGCGTACTCGCCGAACCGCAGCGCGGTGTCGCGACTCAGCCAGCCGCCGGCGTCCTCCAGCGCCTGCGGCGTGTCCCAGTGGAACAGGGTCGCCACCGGCGCGATGCCGGACCCGCAGAGTTCGTCGACCAGCCGGTCGTAGAAGTCGAGCCCCTTGGCGTTCACGTCGCCGGACCCGGTCGGCTGCACCCGCGACCACGCGATCGAGAACCGGTACGCGTCGACGCCGAGCCGTTTCATCAGCGCGACGTCCTCCCGGTACCGGTGGTAGTGGTCGGTCGCCACCGCGCCGGACTCGCCGTGCCTGATCCGGCCGGGCTCCGCGCAGAACGTGTCCCAGGTCGACGGCCCACGCCCGTCCTCGGTGACCGCCCCTTCGACCTGGTACGCGGCCGCGGACACCCCGAACACGAAATCGGCCGGAAGGCTGTCGGCGGGAAGGCTCATGACACGCTCCTGATCCGATAGACGAGCACGGCTCCGGCGAGCCCGACCACGCCGGCGACGGTGTAGAGCGCGGCGTACCCGGAAAAGATCCTGCTGTAGCCGGTGAGGCCGGCGAGGTAGCCGCCGAGCCCGGCCACCAACGGCGCGGCGATCACCGGGGCGAGCACCTGCGGCAGCGAGTTGGCGACGTTGATGATGCCGAGGTCCTTGGCCCGGTCCCGCGCCGCCGGCAACACCTGCGTGATCAGCGCAAAATCCACCGAGGTGTACGCCCCGAAGCCGACGCCGAGCACCACCGCCGCCACCACCGCCCCCGGCCAGGACTGCGTGTACGCGAGGATGAACGCCGCCACCGACATGATCACGCCGGACCAGCACACGAAGACCCGCCGCTTCTTCACCCGGTCCGACCAGTACCCGCCGACGATCACCGTGGCCAGCAGAGTCACCGCATTGAGTACGGTCAGCAGGAACACCCCGCCCTCCGGATCCTCGACGCGGACCGCGTACTTGAGGAAGAAGAACAGGTAGAGCAGCGCGATCGCGTTGCCCAGGTTCATCAGGAACCGGGTGACCCACGCCCACCCGAAATCCGGGTACGCCCGCGGGCTGATCCAGAACCGCCGCACCAGCCCCGACCAGGCCGGACGCTGGTCCCGCCGCAGCACCCGGTCATGCCGCAGCACCACGTACGGCACACTCGCGGCGACGACGAAGGCAGCGCAGGCGAGGTATCCCGAGACGATCCCGCCGGCGGCCATCGCGATGCCGGTGCCGGCCATCACGCCCACGGTCTGCGCCACGCCGAACCAGGCCCCGCCGGCACCCCGGTCCCGTACCGGCACCTGGTCGGGGATCGCCGCGGACAGGGCGGCGAACGGGGCGTTCAGCGCGGCCTGCACCAGGCACCAGCCGGCGATCATCAGCGCCACGCTGGTCGCGCTTCCCAGCATCACCAGGCTCGCCGCGCCGACCGTCGAACCGGCCAGCACCCACGGGATCCGGCGCCCGTACCGGGAGGTGGTCCGGTCCGAGAACGCGCCCCAGAACGGGTTGGCGACCATCGACACGAACGCGCCGACCCCGGCGACCAGCGCCAGTACGGCTTCCTTGTTCGCGGGGTCGATCGCCTCGGCCTGCTTGGCCAGCAGAATCTGCAACGGGCCGTACCAGCCGACGAACGTACCGACCGTGGCCAGCGCGAACGCGACCGTCCAGCGGTGGGGCACCGGGGTCGTGGGCTCACCGAGCGCATCAGCCGTGGCCGAGGCGTCCGGCACGGCGACCGTACCGGTGGCGGCTGTGCCCGTGGCGGGCGGGCCGGTGGCGGCCGTGCCGGTCGTTGCGGCCAGGGAGTCGCGCTGCGCCGGATCGCCCGTCCCGGTCGTGTCGTCCACGTGCACCATCCCAGCCGCAGCACGCCCTGCTCGACCTCGGATCCTACAGAACGCGAGGCATTCTCATGACTCTTCTCGTGCTGGGTGTGGTTGGCGTTTCGGTGCGCTAACGCACCCGCTCGGCCAGGAAGTCTTCCCACGTACGGTGGCCGACTGCCTGTTCGGGGGCGAGGTTGGCGCCGGCTCGGAATGCGCGGGCGGCCTTGCCGGGCAGCTTGACCGGCAGGATCAGCCGGCGCCGGTGAGTGGCCCGCAGGTAGCTGCGCACAAGATCCTTCATCTCGTACGCGCGGGGCCCGGCGATGTCGGGCACCATGCCGGACGGCTCGCCGAGGGTGAGCTCGACAAGTCGGGTCGCCACCTCGCCGGTGTCGACCGGTTGGAACCGGATGCCGGCCGGGACCGGTATCACCGGCAGCTTCGCCATCGCCCGTACCGTCATCAGGGTCAGGTCGTGGAACTGGGTGGCGCGCAGGGTGGTCCACGGCAGTCCGGAGTCGGCCACGACGCGCTCTGAGGCCCGCTTGGCCGCGAAGTAGCCGAACATGGCCCGGTCGACGCCGCTGACCACCGGGACCCGGTCCGCGCCGACGACCGAGATGTACACCAGGTGTGGGCTACCGGCCCTGGACGCCGCCCGCACCAGGTTGCGGGTCTTGTCCTCGTCGCCCTTGGTGCTGCCGGCGCAGTGCACGATCGTCTCGACTCCGTCCACCGCGGCTTCGATCCCGTCGCCGGTGGCCAGGTCGCCGGTGACGTACTCGACGCCGTCACCGGACTCGTGGCCGCGGCGGCTGAGCACCCGTACCCTGCAGCCGGCATCGAGCAGGAGCGGCGTGACGAGGCGCCCGAGTGTGCCGGTGCCACCGGTGACCAGGATGAATGACGTCATGGTTTCTCCAGACTCGTACGGACCGGGCGTTGCCTCCCGGTCACATCAGCAGGTTTTCGGGGGTCTACTTCTATGACCCCCCGCGACGGAGGAATGTGACCTGATGGACGAGCGCACCTGGCTGACCGAGCGTTTCTCAGCAGACCGGACTCGCCTGCGAGCGGTGGCCTACCGGATGCTCGGCTCGGCGAGTGAGGCTGACGACGCCGTCCAGGAAGCGTGGCTGCGGCTCAGTCGCGCCGACACCAGCGGCGTACAGAACCTCACCGGATGGTTGACCACGGTGGTGGCACGGGTGTGCCTGAACATGCTGCGTACCCGCCAGTCGCGGCGCGAGGATCCGCTCGACGTACGCATGCCCGAGCCGATCGGCCACGACGACGGGGGCGACCCCGAGCAGGAGGCGGTGCTGGCCGACTCGGTCGGGCTGGCGCTGCTGGTGGTGCTCGACACGCTGACGCCGGCCGAGCGGCTCGCCTTCGTACTGCATGACATGTTCGCCGTGCCGTTCGACGAGATCGGCCCGATGATCGAGCGTTCGCCGGCCGCGGCCAGACAGCTCGCCAGCCGCGCCCGCCGCCGGGTCAAAGGAGGCGAACCGGTGCCCGACGCCGACCTGACCCGGCAGCGTCACGTCGTCGACGCCTTCCTGGCCGCCTCCCGCGGCGGGGACTTCGAGGCACTGGTCGCGCTGCTCCATCCGGACGTGGTGCTCCACGCCGACCGGGCGGCCGGCCCCACCGCCGAACCCGTCCTGATCCGCGGCGCCCACGCCGTGGCCAAGGGTGCGCGCCTCGCCTCGGGACGCGCCCGGTACACCCAACCGGCGCTGGTGAACGGATCCGTCGGACTCGTGATGGCCCCCCGCGGCCGGTTGTTCCTGGTACTCGGCTTCACGATCACAGCTGGCAAGATCACCGACATCGACGTGATCGCGGACCCGGATCGCCTCCGCCAACTCGATCTCGCCGTGCTCGACGACTGACCCCGACTCGTCAACGGGTCTGGCGTACCCGGCTGGTTGCCTGGTCGGCGACCCGCTGCTCGTACGCCGACCGGCCCGCCCGGTCGACCTGGGTGAGCGCCCGGTCGTCGCCGATCAGCCGTCGGCCCCATCGCATCAGCGGCTCCGGGGTCAGCGCGGCGATCAGGTCCCAGGCGGCCAGGTAACCCGGCACCGGGATCTCCGCCCGCCGGGTACGGCAGCTGCGTACCACCGCACGTGCCACCACCTCGGGCTCCACCGTGGGAAGACCGCGGCCCAGCGGCACCCCGGACGCCAGCCCGGTACGCACCGCGCTCGGCAGCACCGCACTGACGCTCACACCGGTCTGCTCGAGCTCGCGCCGCACCGCGACGGACAGGCCGAGCGCGGCGTACTTGCTGGCGTTGTAGACGGCCATGCCGGGGATCGGGATCTTGCCGGCCATCGAGGCGAGGTTCACGATGTGACCGCGACCCTGGGCGAGCATGCCCGGCAACACCAGCCGCATCCCGTGGACCAACCCCCAGACGTTCACGTCGAGAGTCGTCGCGCTGACCGCGTCGGGCTCGTCGAGGAACCGGCCGAGCGGCATCACCCCGGCGTTGTTCACCAGAACGTCGATCCGCTCGTGGCGCGCCAGCACCTCGGCCACGAACGCCGCGAAGGACTCCCGCGACGTCACGTCGACGGCGCTGCCGTACCCGCCGATGGTCCTGGCGGACGAGACGGCGAGTGGCCCGTCGAGGTCGCCGAGGCACACGCGGGCGCCCTCTGCCGCGAACCCGGCGGCGGTGGCACGGCCGATGCCGCGGGCACCGCCGGTCACCACGACCACGGCGTCGCGGAGGTCGATCGGCGGGTAGCGCGTCACGCCGGCACCTGCTCCGGGAGGCGCTCGGCGATCGCGTAGTCGTCCGGGTCGAACGCCCGGATCCTGCGCCGCATCCGGCCGGTCGACCAGGGCCAGCTGAAGCTGTTGCGGCCGTTCCCGTCGAGGTAGTAGCTGGAGCAGCCGCCCGAGTTGTAGACCGTACCCGGCAGCGCGGCCTGCACCTCGGCGTTGTACGCCGCCTGCACCTCGGGCCGCACCCGGATGCTCGACCAACCGTTGGCCCGCAGCTGGCCGATCGCGTCCGTCACGTACGCCAGCTGCGCCTCGAGGATCATGAACGCCGAGCTGTGGCCGGTGCCGAGATTGGGTCCGAGCAGCAGAAACGCGTTCGGGAAGCCGGCCGTGACCGTGCCGAGGTACGCCTGCGGGCTGCCCCGCCAGTGGTCGGCGAGGCTGCGGCCGGCGGCGTCGAACACCCGGTCCGCGATCGGCATGTCGAGGATGTGGAACCCGGTGCCGAAGATGATCGCGTCGACCTCGGCGGCCGACCCGTCCGCGCCGACCACCCGGTTGCCGTCGACCCGCGCCACCGCCGTCGGGTGCACGCTCACGTTGTCCCGGGTCAGCGCCGGGTAGTAGGTGTTGGACATCAGCAGGCGCTTGCAGCCGAGCGTGTAGTCGGGGGTGAGCGCCCGGCGCAGCGCCCGGTCCCGGACGGTCAGCCGCAGGTGCGCGAGCCCGATCCGCTGGATCAGCCGCAGGATCCACGGGTGCCGGAAGCCGACCCCGAACGCCTCCATCCCGGCGTACTCGGCCGACCGCAGCGCCCGCTGCGCCGCCGGCACGGTACGCATCAGCCACCGCTCGAGCCGCGGCACGTAATGATCCGGCTTCGGCAGCACCCACTGCGCGGTGCGCTGGAACAGGTGCAACTCACCCACCCGCGGCGCAATCTCGGGTACGAACTGCACCGCCGACGCCCCGGTGCCCAGCACCGCGACCCGTTTGCCGGTCAGGTCGTACTCGTGGTTCCAGCGGGACGAGTGGAACGTCTCCCCGCCGAAGCCGTCCAGGCCGGGCAGGTCGGGGATCAGGGGCTCGTTCCACGGGCCGGGCGCGGCGACGACGACACGGGCGGTGAAGCGGCCCCGGGTCGTGTCCAGCTCCCACCGCTGCGCGCGGTCGTTCCACTGGCTGCGGGTGACTTCGACGCCGTACCGGATGTGGTCGGTGACGCCGTAGCGGTCGGCCGTGGACCGCAGGTAGCCGCGGATCTCGGGCTGCGTCGCGAACGCTCTCGTCCACTCCGGGTTCGGCGCGAAGGAGTACGAGTAGAGCGCCGACGGCACATCGCAGGCACACCCCGGGTACGTGTTCGCCCGCCACGTACCGCCCAGGTCCCCGGCCTTCTCCAGTACGGCGAAGTCGGTGATGCCGGTCTGCCGCAGCCGGATCGCGGCGCCGATCCCGGAGGCGCCCGCCCCGATCACCACGATCTCGAAGTCGTGTCCCACCTGCTGCCTCCTCGCGCCACCCGGCTATTTCAGATACTGTTGGAATCTGGATGCTAGCAGCATCTGGACGGGTGGAACAGACCTTAGAGTGGGGCCATGCCGCGACTGACCCGGGCCGAGAGCCAGGCGCGTACCCGCGACCAGCTGATCGCCACCGCGAAGCAGCTGTTCCTGCGGGACGGCTACGCGTCGACCTCGCTGGAGAAGGTCGCCGACGAGGCCGGCTACTCCAAGGGCGCGGTGTACTCGAACTTCCGCAACAAGGACCAGCTGTGTCTGGCCGTACTGGACACGATCCACGCGGAGCACACCGCGTCGATCGCCGAGCTGCTCGAGGCGACCGACTCACTGGAGGAGCGGCTGGCCGCGTTCCAGTCCTGGGCCGAGCGCCGCATCGGTGACCAGGAATGGACCGCGCTGGAGGTCGAGTTCGCGGTCAGCACCCGGCGGGACCCCGCGATGCAACGCGAACTCGCCACCCGGGACCAGGTGATCCGCGGTCTGATCGCGCAGCTGATCACCGCCGGCGCCGAGGAGTACGACATCACCCTGCCGATGTCCGCCGACGACGCCGCCACCGCGCTGCTCAGCCTCGGCATCGGGCTCGGCGTACAGCGGGCGATCGACCCCACGATCGGGGTCGGCGTGCTCACCGACGTGATCCGGCTGCTCGCCGACCGCCCGCGAGACCCGTCGCGGCCTTAGGCTCCAGGTGGAGGAGGTGGGTTGCGATGACCGAGACGCAGACGTCGTTCCCGCTCGACGCGGTGACCGTACTGGCCGCCGCCGACGTGGCCGGTACGCCGTGGCAGCCGCTGCGAGGGCTGGCCGGTGTCGACCACAGAGTGCTGGCCAGCTCCGGACAGATGAACGTCGGCCTGGTACGGCTGGCCCCCGGCGCCGAAGAGCCCGGGCACGTGCACCACGACGCCGACCACCACATGTACGTACTCTCCGGCTCCGCCAGCATCGCCGGCCAGCAGGTCGCCGAGGGCGGGTTCGTCTACGTACCGGCCGGCGTTTCCCACGCCATCACCGACGTCAGCCCGGACGGGTGCACCTTCTTCTACACGTACGTTCCGCGGCACTGACCGAGCGTCGCTCCGGGAGCTTTACGGAATGTGAGCGTTTTGTGAGCGGGGCTGCTTGAACGGCGTATGCCGAGGGTGACAAAATCGCCGGCCTACTGGCATGCGGGCCGGTCCTGATACGGGGGAGGCAGCCTCGGTGCTCTGCGCACGATGCGGCAACCAGCTCGACGACCTCAGTCCACTGTGCGGCCACTGTGGCGCACCCGTGGCGGCAGCGGCAAGGACCGCGCCTCCGGGCGCCCCGACCAGCGGCTCGCCCACCGGCCTCCCGACCAGCAGCCCGCCGAGCAGCGGCCCACCCCAGAGCGGTCCGCCCACAAGTGGCCCGCCGGCCGGTACGTTCGCGCCGGTCTCGCCGCCAGTCGGGGGTCCGCCGCCCGGCGCTCATTTCGGCCCGCCGCCCAACGGCCCGCACGGCGCCGCGCCGCACGGCGGCTTCCCGCCGCCACAGCCCGGTGCGCCCCTGTCCGGGGGTACGGCACCGGCCCCGACGGCGTACCAACATGTCATGCCGGGACCGGCCGCGGCGCAACGGGCGCCGCTGGGACAGCGGATGTTCGCTCGGCCGCCGGGTTATCCGACGGTCTTCTCGTGGTTCGTGACCGGTGCCCTGCGGGACTGGCGTGGGTTGAGTGCCGCGCTGATCGCCACCTGGTTCAACCTGCCGCTCGCGATCTTCCTCGGCGGGGTCGGGCTGGTGGGCGGCGCCATCGCCGGCTGGGTCGGCGGGCTCACCGGCGGCGGCTACAGCGGCTCCGAGTACGTCGCGGACATCCCCGTGCTCAGCACCGCGCTGGACAGCTTCCTGCTGCAGGGCGGCGGCATCCTGGGCCTGCTCGCCGGTGCGGCGGTGGGTGCCGTGGGCGGCTTCCTGGCCGGGCTGATCCTGCCCTGGGCGGTGGCCTTCGACGACCCGGCGAAGGGCCTCGGCCTGGCCATCGGCCAGCTGCTGACCGCCCTGCTGTGCGGCGTGCTCTACCTGATCTACTCGGTCGCCGCCGAGGGCTGGCGGATGAAGCTGCAGGGCGCCCGCGAGCCGAGCCGCCGCGAGCGGGAACTGATCGAACCCCTGCTGCGCGACCTCGCGGGGCGGCTGCGGCTCGGCGGCTATCCGAGGCTGCTGATGGACGACTCCCGCGAGCCGAACGCGTACTGCGGTGCCCGGCACATCATCGTGACCCGCGGTTTCCTCGACGAGTTCAACTACGACCCGGAGCCGCTCGCCGGCGTGCTGTGCCACGAGCTGGCCCACTGGCGCAACGCCGACGCGGTCTCGTCCAACTTCATCCACGGCGTGGCGTTGCCGCTGTTCCTCGCGTACTCGGCCGTCACCTGGGTGATGCGGGTGGTACGCAGCCCGTTCGTACTGTTCCTGCTGTGGGCGGTGGCGTGGCCGCTGCTGGTGTGCATCCGGTATTTCGTGGTCCCGATCCAGGCGATCGGCAGCCGGAAGGCCGAGTACGCGGCGGACCAGGGCGCCATACTGGCCGGGCAGCGGACCGGGCTGCGGCGCACCCTGGCCAGGTTCCGGCACAGCTTCGACGGCGCCCGCAACGGCTGGGACCTGGCGATCTGCGCCAGCCACCCGCCGAACGAGCTGCGGCTGGAGCGGATCGAGGAGCCGGGTACGAAGTACCCGCTCCCCGACGCGGACGCCCCCGCGATGCCGCTGCCGGTGATGGTCAGCAGTTCGCTCACCCGGGATTAGTACGCCGATGGCGATCTCGCAATGGCCGCCGGTCCCGCCGTTCGATCTGGACCTGCGACGCCGGATCTTCCTGGGATGGGACGCGCAGGACGGCTACAAGCGGTGCTGGAGCGAGCCGGAGGACTCGGTCGGCATCGTCGGCCCGCCCCGGTACGGCAAGACCTCCGGCCTGATCATCCCGTCGATCATGTGGTGGGAAGGGCCGCTGGTCTGCACCTCCACCCGGGGCGACATCCTCGGGTTCACCGGCAACCGGCGGCGCGCCGTCGCCGGCCCGTACGGCGGCGGGGTGTACGTCTACGACCCGTTCGGCAGCGAGTTCCCGCAGCTGTCGCTGCGCTGGTCGCCGCTGGCCGACTGCCATGACCCGTCGGTGTGCTACCGGCGGGTGGCGGCGATGACCGCGGTGGCGGGCCAGGGCGTACAGGACGGGGACCACTGGCGGGCGGGTGCGGCCGGCATTCTGCGGGCGTACTTCCATGCCGCGGCGTTGGAGGGGCTGCCGCTGGCGACGGTGCGGCGCTGGCTCGCCAGCCAGGAAACCCGCGACCCGACTGCCATCCTGCGGTTGTCCGGCAGTCCCGGCGCGATGTGGGCCGACGACCTCGACGCGGTACGCCTGCTCGGCGACCGGGAGCGGGGCAGCTTCTACTCGGTGGCCCGCAACACCCTGGAGGCCACCTCGGAGCCGACCGTGCTGCGCTCCTGCGAGACGACGGATCTGAACATCGACGCGTTCCTGGCGAGCCGTTCGTCGCTGTTCATCATCGGGCCGTCGCATCAGCAGCAGGCGATCGCGCCGCTGATGGCGGGCCTGGTGGACAGCATCGCCCACCGCGCCGCCGAACTGGCCGCCAAGCAGGGCGGACGGCTGGATCCGCCGCTGCTGCTGGCGCTGGACGAGATCGCCAACATCGCGCCGCTGCAGAGCCTGCCGTCGCTCGTCAGCGAGGGCGGCGGCCGCGGCATCATCACGATGTGGGCCACCCAGAGCCTGGCCCAGCTGCGTAACCGGTACGGCGACGACCAGCAGGCCGCGATCCTGGCCGCCACCACCGCAAAGTTGATCTTCGGTGGGCTCTCCAACGGCGAAGACCTGCAGAACATCTCGTCGTGGGCGGGCGAGGAGCGGCAGACCACCACCAGCATGCACGTGGCGCCGCAGAACGGGATGCCGGTGGGACAGACCGGGGTGGGCGGCCCGATGCAGGCCGGCCAGAGCCACACCGTGAGCAGCATCTTCCTGCCGGTGCTGCCGATCAACGCGATCCAGATGCTGCCGCCGTTCCACGCCTGGCTGTTCTGGCGTAGCGAACGCCCCCGCCAGGTCGAGGCCCGGCCCGCGGGCGCGATCCCGCAGTTCGGCCAGTTGAAGGGGTTCACCACATGACTCGGCAACCGAGAGATCATGGGGTGCAGGGCGCCACACACCCGAGGAGTAGTGATCACGGTGAACCAGGGACAGCCGCCGGCCGAGTCCGCCGGCAAGGGTCCACGACCGATGACGCCCGAGGAAGCCGAGGAGTTCAGCAAGGAAGACTTCGACCCGGCAGAGGTCGCGGAGGTCATCAGGCGGCGGCGCGAGAAGGAGGAGCGGGAAGCGCGGGAGCTGTTCGGCGACAAGGAGCCGTTCCCGATCCCCGATTCCGACACCGACTCCTGACCGACGCCGACACACCTGCGGCGTCGTACCGGCCCGTGGTGATGGCCGGATGAGTGGCCGCCGTACCTGGGGGATCAAGAAGTTCCCGCTGAAGCTGCGGGCCGACGACCCGAGGCTCAGGCCCACCCACACGATCAACACGCCGCAGCGGGAGGCGTTTCGGCAGCGGATCGTCGACGAACACCTCGCGGGCACCTCCCCGGTCGAGGGCCGCGCACCCGTCCTCTACCTGATGGGCGGTGGTGGCGCCTCGGGCAAGGGGCACGTCAAGGACCTGTTGATCGGGCGCGGCGACATCCCCGCGCACGGCCCGGTCGAACTCGACCCCGACGAGATCAAAAAGCAGATTCCCGAGTACGACGCCATCGCCAAGACCGGGGACAGCCGCGGCGCGTCGGTCGTCCACCAGGAGAGCGGCGACCTCGCCAAGCGGGTGCTCAGCGAGTCGATCGACCAGCGTCGCGACATCGTGTACGACGTCACGCTCGGCAACCCGGAGAAGGGCCGGGCCCTGATCGATCGGGCCAAGGCCGCCGGCTACGAAGTCCGGCTGTACGGCGTCACCGTAGATCCCGAAGTGGCGGTCCAGCGCAACGGCGACCGCGCCGCCAAAACCGGACGGTACGTTCCGATCGACGAGCAGCTCAAGGCGCACAAGGGATTCAGCGAAGGGTTCGAAAGCTACGCCGAGCGGGTCGACACGGCCAAGCTCTACGACACCAACGGGCCGGGCGCCACGATCATCGCCGCCAAGACCCGCCACGGCCAACTGGTGACCCGCAAAGACGAGTACGACGCCTTCCAGAAGAAGGCGACGCTCAACCCAGGCGCACAGGGCCCCGACGAGCTGTATCCGGACCCGTCGCAGACCGGCGCCGCGATCCGTCCCCGCGACGAGGTCAAGGCGTGGGAGTGGGCGGACCAGGCGTACGAGAGGTTCCGGCGGGACGACTCCGACGTCGACGAGATCGCCCAGAACCTGTCGGACGTACGGCGGCTCAGCGGTACGACGGGCTTCACCCGGGACGAGATCGCGCAGGTCAAGCAGCACCTGATGCGCGACGAGCACACGCTCGACGACTACCGGGGCGGCCACGAGCACCGGCAGTTCGACGCCAGCCCGGACATCGCGGAGGCGTGGATCCGGTCGCGGGAAGGGCGGCCACTCGACTCCGACATAGTGTTGCTCGAGCACGAGCTGGCCGAGTCGGAGTACGAGAAGGCACACCCGGGAGCCACCTATCAGGAGGCCCACGAGTACGCCAATCAACAGTTCAACTGGGAATCGAACCTCCCCGGTCGTACCGGCGAGGATCTGGATACGTCGTGGGGGCGTCATGGCGATGCTGGTGCACTACAGGAAGGCGCGGGAGACCGCGACGGAGGTGGAGTACGCGTACGGGTACCCGGAGCTGGACCGGACCCTGCTGATCGACAAGCAGACCCGTACGGGCCGACCGCTGACGGGACCGGAGGACAGCAGGTACGGCGGGGTGGTCTACAAGATCCTGAAGAGTCAGGCCGCCGAGACGGTCTGGCCGGAGACGGGCACCCTGGCCTCCTGACCGAGCGCCACCCGGACGTACCCCGCCAGACCGGCGGCGCGATCGTACGGCCCGAGGGCGCCGATCCGGCCGAATCCCGTGACCGGCTTGAGCAGGAGCTGCCCGACCAGGACCAGACGCGACGCGACGACATCCGCCACTTCGACGAGGACACCGCGGAACAGGATGCCGCCGCGCAAGAGCGGACCGAACAGGACGCCGCGGAACATGACCAGCTGGAACAGCAGCGCCTGGAGCAGCAGCGCCTGGAGCAGGACGACACAGCGCAGGACGACACAGCGCAGGACAGTGTCGAACGCGACCGTGCGGAACGGGACACCGAGCAGGACTCGGCCGACCGCGACCAAACCGACCGCGACCAGGAACGCGGGCAGACCGATCGCGAACAGACCGACCCCGACGAGCAGCGCGAGCAAGCCGACCGCGAGCAAGCCGACCGCGGCCAGGAACGCGTACAGACAGACCGGGACCAGCAGCGCGAACAAACCGACCGCGAGCAGACCGACCGCGAGCAGACCGACCGGGACCAGGAACGCGACCAGACCGAGCGGGAGCAGACGGAGCGCGACGGGCCGGGCGCTGACGCGCAGCGGGACGCCGAGGAACGGGACACGCCCGAACAGGACACGCCGCAGCAGGACGACGCGCAGCAAGAGGACGCGCAACAAGAGGACGCGCAACAAGAGGCCGCAGCACAGGACAACGCCCAGCAGGACGCTGCGGAACAGGATGCCGCGCAGGAAGACGCAGCCCAGCAGGACGGTGCCCAGCAGGACGGTGCCCAGCAGGACGGTGCCCAGCAGGAGTCGACAGAGACCGCATCCGCCGAATCGGAATCGGCGCCGGCGAACGACTACGACAGCCAGGCCTCGGCGGACGACGACCGGGTGTCGGCGTCGATGAGCTCGTCGGACAACGAGGGGTACAGCGGCGACTCGTACGAGTCGGAGCCGTCGCAGGACATGGAGAGGGAGGAACGGTGACCGACAAGCCGCAGCCGCCCTGGGTGTGGGACGACCTCACCGACGAGGTACGCGCCGAGTCGTGGCGCAAGCTCGCCGAGTGGGTCGAGTGGCTGGAAGAGGCGTACGCGACCTGGGTGACGCTGCCGCCGTGCTGGCCGGTCCACGAAGGACTGCGTACCGAGTTGGCGATGTTCTGGTATTGGCACCGTTGGGTGTCGACCGCCGCGGTGAACCCGATCGACGGGGTCCGCTGGCACAACGAGATGCGTCGTTCGGCGCAGGCATGGCGTGAGCTGGCCGCGTGCCAGCACGAGCCTCCGGTACGGCACCACCAGCAGATGCTCCTGGCGAATCGCGCGCGGCGCGACCAGTTCCTCGTGCGGGCGCAACAGGCCCAGGCCCGACCCGCCCAGGACCAGCAGACCCAGAACCAGCAGGCTCAGGCCCGACAAGTGCAGAGGTGACCGTGACCGTTCTCGAGAGCTGCCCCCGGTGCCGTACGGTCCTGGTGCCCGGTCAGCAGAAGTGCGCGAAGTGCGGCAGTCCCACCGGCGACGTCGCGGCGGGCGGCGAGGTTGCGGCGGGCGGCGGTGAGACCCGGGACTGCCCGGCCTGCCACCGTCCGGTACCGGCAGCGGCCAACTTCTGCCCGGCCTGCGGACACGCGATGAACGCCCCGCCGCACTCCGCCCCACCATCCGCAATACCCCCGCCGCCTGACGCCGGCCTGACCCCGACTCCGTTCGCGGCGCCTCGAAAGCCCGGTGCCCGTACCTATCTGGTGTTGGCGCTGGTCGCGGCCGTGATCGTCGGACTGTGCGGGATCGGGTACGTGGGCCAGAACGTGCTGTTCGGCCCGGAAGCCGCGGTCAAGGGCTACTTCGGAGCCCTGGCCGACCGTGACGCGAAGGCCGCACTGGGATATCTGGCGACTGGTAACGCCGGCGACGAGTACGGGAACCGCAAGCTGCTCACCGACGCCGTACTGAAGGACAAGGGTTACACGCCGCCGGCCGACGTGACCATCAAGAAGATCGACGAGGCCAAGGGCTACCCGTCCGGGGATACCAACGGCGACCCGCCGCCGAGGGTCGCCGACATCGACTTCCGGATCGGAGACCAGAAGTACCAGACCCAGCTCTCACTGCTGCGTGAGGAGAAGACCAGCTACGGGGTGTTCCACGAGTGGCGGGTGGTCGGCGGCCTGTCGCCGCTGGTCGTGATCGCGGCTGCCGGTGCCCCGGTGAAGGTCAACGGCGTCGCCACCCCGGTCAGTTCGCCGAACAGCGAGACCCGCGACGTGCCGGCCGCGTTTCTCGGGCGCTACAGCGTCGCACTCGCGGACAACCCGCTGCTGGAGGCCGACGGGAAGACCGTGGACGTCAGCCCGAAGGGCGGCGAGGTCACGCTCGACGTACAGCTGAAGGACAGTGCCCGGGAGGCGACGGAGGAACAGGTCAAGGCGTACCTCGACGAGTGCGCCGAGAGTACGGACCTGGAGCCCCAGAACTGCCCGTTCTCGGCGTACTCGTACAGCACGATCACGGACGTCAAGTGGACCATCGTGGAGTACCCGCCGATCAAGGTGGAGTTGCAGCCGGAAGGCCTCGTCGTGGTCTACACCGACGGCTACGAGTACGGCACCGCCAAGGTCACCGGCAAGGACGCCGGGCACAAGTTCTCCCAGGAGATCACGTTCCAGGTGTCCGGCACCGTGTCGGTGTTCAAGGGCGACATCGTCTTCGCCCCGGCGGGGTAGGCCCGAGCCGGCCGGTCACGCGCCGGCCGGTCACGCGCCGGCTGGTCAAGCGACTGCCGGCTCGAGTTGCTGCTCGGTGACCCCGAGCGAGGCGCGCAGGCCGCGCCGGCCGGCTGGGGTGAGGCGTACCGCCCGGCCGCCGTGGCTGCGCTCGATCCATCCGGCGTCGAAGAACCGGCGACACACCGCCGCCCCGGCCGCGCCCGCCAGGTGCGGCCGGCGCTCGGTCCAGTCCAGGCAGTCCCGGGTCATGGGCCGCCGGCCCGACCGCAGTGCCGCGAGGTCGACGCCGAGCTCGGCCAGCCATTCCAGACCCAGATCGGTGAGTGCCAGGCCGGTGTCACGTACCACCAGGTCGCGTGCGGTCATCGCCTCCAGCAGGAGTACGCCGAGCCGCCCGGCCAAGTGGTCGTAGCAGGTACGCCCCCGCGCCAGCGCCGCGTCCCGGTTCGCCACCCGCAGCGACCGGACGGGAGCCGGGCGGGGCGGCAGGTGACTGGAGAGGTCCTCCACCAGGCGGGCCGCGTCCGGGCCGGCGAGTCGCAGGTAGCGGTGCCTACCCTGCCGCTGCTCGGCCAGCAGGCCGCCCGCGACCAGCCGGTCCAGGTGGCTGCTGGCGGTGGAGACCGCCACGCCGGCCTGTCGCGCCAACTCGCCCGCGGTCCAGGCCCGCCCGTCCAGCAACGCCAGGCAGAAACTCGCCCTCGTACGGTCCGCCAGCAGTCCCGCGAGCCGAGCCATCGCTTCCGGGTTCATCTCAAACCTCCGTCTCAGGTGCCGCGCCGGGACAGGTAGACGCCGGCCAGGCAGATCGCCCCACCCAGGTACGCCAGCGGCGCCGGACTCTCGCCGAGCAGCAGCCAGCCGAGCGCGATCGCCACCGGCGGCACCAGGTACGTGCTGGTGCCGAGCTTGCCGGCGGTGGTCCGTGCGAGGGCGTACGCCCAGGTGGTGAAGGCGAGTGCGGTCGGCATCACGCCGAGGTAGACCACCCAGCCGACGGTCGAGGGGCGCGCCGTACCCAGGTCGTGGACCAGCGCGGGCAGGAACGGCAGGCAGCTGATCGCGCCGATCACGCAGGCCAGCCAGGTGACCCGTAGCGGGGACACCTCTTTGAGCAGCGGCTTCTGGGAGATCACGCCGACGGCGTACCCGACGGCCGCGACCAGGCAGAGCGCGACGCCCCACAGGTCCGCCCCGCCGCCCGGCGAGGTGGCCAGCCCGATCACCAGTACGCCGCCGAACGCCACCGCGACCCCCGTGATCACCCGACGCGGGAACCCCTCTCCCAGCAGTAGCCCGGCGAAAATCGCGATCAGGATCGGGCCGATGTTGACCAGCATCGCGGCCGTGCCGGCGTCCACCCGGCGCTCCGCTTCGTTGAGCGCCACGTTGTAGACGCCGAACCAGACGAACCCGCAGACGATCAGCCGGACCCAGGCACCGCCCACCGGCCACCCGGTCCGGTGCCGGTCGCCGCCGGGGTCGCCGTCGCGGCGTACCAGTACGAAGATTCCCAGGACCAGGCTGGCGACCAGCAGCCGGCCCAGCGACAGCGCGCCGGCAGAGACCTCGTGCCCCACGTGCCGGATCGCCACGAACGCCGAAGCCCAGAGCACCACGGTGACCAGCACCGCGGCCACTGGCAGCCAGGTCCGCTGCGCCTTCTGTTTCACCAGCTGCTGAGTCGTCACCGCTCGAACCTACGCGGCGGACAGTTCGGCGAGCGACGAAGTATTGGTCGCGGATGCAGCCGTAACGGGTAACGATGGGGACATGGATGACGGTGGCGTACTCGGACGGATTCACGAACTGGTCGAGGAAGAGAAGCAGCTGCGGGCCAGCGCCGGCAGCGAAGGCCTGGACGATGCCAGCCGGAAGCGGCTCAACGAATTGGAGGCGGGTCTGGACCAGTGCTGGGACCTGCTGCGGCAGCGCCGTGCGAAGGCGGAGTTCGGCGGCAACCCGGACGCCGCCCAGCCGCGACCGGTCGGCGAAGTGGAGTCCTACCTGCAGTAGCGGGGCGCACCTGTGGCCGCTGCGGACGCCGCAGCGGCCGCCCCCTGCTGACCACGGCGACCCGCTCTGCTGACCACGGCGACCTCGGGTATCGTGGAATTAATTGAAGCTTCAAACAGTTAGATGGTTCGTGATGGCGTACCCCTTGGACACGTTTCTGACCGAAGCGCTGCCGGCGAGCCGGGAGCAGCGCCGCTGGACGGCCGCGGACGGCCCGATGCCGGCGCTCTACCTCGGCCACGGCGCTCCCCCGCTGCTGGACGACGACCTGTGGATGCGGCAGCTGTTCGCCTGGTCACAGGCGCTGCCCAAGCCGACCAGCATCCTCATCGTCAGCGCCCACTGGGAGCATGCGCCGCTGTCCATCTCCGGTACGGCCGCCAACACCCCGCTGGTGTACGACTTCTGGGGCTTCGAGCAGCGGTTCTTCGAGCTGACGTACCCGACCCCGGACGCGAGCGGGCTGGGCAGGACCGTCACCGCCCTGATGCCCGACAACGAGGACGTCCACGAGCACCGCAGCCGCGGCCTGGACCACGGCGCCTGGGTGCCGCTGAAGGTGATGTACCCGCTCGGCGACGTACCCGTGCTGCAGCTCAGCCTGCCGACCCAGGATCCGCATCGGCTGATCGACCTGGGGCGGCGGCTGCGACCGCTGCGCGAGGAGGGCGTACTGGTGGTCGGCTCCGGGTTCCTGACCCACGGCCTGCCGTTCCTGACCCGCGAGGACTTCACCGGGGCGCGACCCGCGCCGGGCTGGTCGCGGGACTTCGACGCCTGGGCCGCCGACGCACTCGACCGCGGCGACGTCGAGACGCTCGCCAGCTACCGTGACGCGCCGGGCATGCCGTACGCGCACCCCACCGTGGAGCACTACACGCCGCTGTTCGTCACGCTCGGTGCGGCGGCCGACCCCGAGGCGACGCCGGCCACCACCATCGACGGCTTCGCGATGGGCCTGTCGAAGCGCTCCATCCAGGTGGCGTGAGCAAGCATCTGGCACGTACCGACTGAGGTTCGGAAGGAGCCCGCCGATGGCGACCGAGGTCCGCGACAACCACGACCTTCACCGGTACGAGATCCGGGTCGACGGTGCGCTCGCCGGCTTCGCCGCGTACCGGCGCCGGCCAGGCGCGGTGGTCTTCACCCACACCGAAGTCGACCCGTCGTACGAGGGCCGGGGTCTGGGCAGCGTGCTCGCGAAACAGGCGCTGGACGACGTACGAGCCAGGGGATCGGGCGTGGTGCCGCTGTGCCCGTTCATCAACGCCTACATCCAGCGCCACCCCGAGTACGCCGACCTGGTCACCGACCAGGACTACCGGACCCACGAGGACTCCCCGTCGACCACGTGAAGTCCTGATCGGACAGTCGGCTTTACCGGAACCTGACCTTTCCCCAACCGGGGTGCCCGGAAGGTTCACCGGGTGGGCTCTTCCGGCTCGCCCACAGACCGCCGGCGGCCCACTCCGATCAGGCCAGCGGCACCGCTACGGCTGGCTCCCGCACTCCCAGCACGCAGCGCCGCGCCTCGGCCACGAAGGCGTCCACATAGGACTTGTCCGGGAAGTCGCCGAGGTAGTACGTCTTCATCTCACGCCGGGTGGTCGCCAGCGGGTCGGCGTCCAGTAGCTGGTCCAGCGCCCGGTCCAGATTGCCGGCCGTACGGTCGACCACGTACGCGGCCCGGGCCAGCGGGAACGTGGCCGCGAACCGCTCGCCCTGCCCCGTCATGTCGACGATCGCGAACGGCTTCTCCGAGTACAGCCAGTCGCTGGCCACCGCGGTGACGTCGCTGACCATGGCGTCGGCCGCGTTCATGCAGTCGACCAGCGACATCTGCCGCAAGGTCACGTCCCCCCACCGGTGGTCGCGCCCGGTGCGCGCGGCGTCGGAGGCCAGCAGCTGTTCGACCGCGGCCAACTGTCGTGCCGCCGCCTGGTTCCTCGTGGTGTACGGGTGCGGCCGGCAGATCACCGTCGCGCCCCGAGCCAGCAACCCCCGTACGATCGCCGGCCCGATGGACAGCGAGCAGTAGTTCATACCGTCGAACCAGCCGGCCCAGGTGGGCGCGTAGAGCACGGTCGGCTGCGCCACGGTCGAGATCGGACGGCGGTCGATCCGCACCTGGGAGACCTGCGGCCGCCCGACGATCGCGAACTTCTGCTCCGGGATCAGGACGCCGTGGTCGGCGTACCGGTCGATGCCGGCCTGCCCGGCGACGAAGATCCTGTCGTACATGGCGGTGGCGGGGTGGTAGCTGGACGCCTTGTCGGAGTCGCCGTGCAGCAACTGGATGTGGGTGAGCTCGGCGAGCCGCACCATGTGGACGTTCGGATTCGCGTTGTTGACGTAGAAACACGTGGTCACCCCCGGCGGGACCACCTGCTCCAGGTGCCCCATCGTCGGCGCCAGGACGACCGGCGCGCCCGTCAACCGGGCCATCGGCGCCAGGCACTCCGCCTCCCGCACGATCACCAGGTACGGCAGGCCCAGCCGTTCCAGGTACGGCAGCCACATCCCGACGTGGTATTCGGTGCCGGTCGGCGCGCTGAAGTGGATCGCGAACCGGGGCGCGTGGCGTACCAGCGCCTGCCAGACGGCGGGGTCGTGCCGGTGGCCGTGGGCGGTACGGCGGTGCAGCCAGGCGTACCCCAGGAAAAGGCCGGTGATCGCCGTGACGGCCAGGATGCCCGCGAGTAGCGGCCAGGTCGCGAAGCCACCGCCGACCGTGACCGCGAACCCGACCAGCAGCACCGGCTGCGCCAGATAGGGCCACCGCGGATCGTGCATCCGTTGCGGCAGGCTGCGCCTCACGTCGAGATTGCGGGTACGCAACCGCCCGGTCTCCGCCGCCGCGGTCAGCAGCGGCTCGACCCCGGTCAGCCCGACGATCAGGAGCCCGGCAACCCACGGCGCCGCGGACCTGGTGCCGACCAGCGGCGCGACCACGAGCAGGCTACGCACCAGCCGCTGTTCACCGAGGCCGTCCAGCCGGTAGCGCCACGCCAGGTATCCGAGGCTCGCCGCCCACGCCAGCCAGCCGAGCCAGGCCAGGTCGGTGAGCGCGAAGGCCGTGAGCGCCGGCAGCGGCAACACGTACGGCACGACGATGTTCAGCAGCTTGCGCAGCGTGTCCCGGTGCATCGATCCCCCGTGCTGTGGCGACATCTACACGCCAGACGCCGCAGCCCGAAGAAAGGTTGCAGCACGGTGAACGGAAATTGGCCGCGCGGTGCGGCGAATTTACGCCACGGTCGCCTCGGGCGGCGGCGAGAGGGCCGCTCGCACCTCGTCCCGGCCGGCGACGCAGCGCCGCGCCTCGTCGAGGAACCCGTCGACGTACCGGTGGTCGGCGAAGTCGCCCAGGTAGTACGTCTTCATGTCTCGCCGGGTGGGAGCCAGCGTGTCGGTGTGGAGCAACTCCTCCAGCACCTGGTCCAGGTTGCCGGCCTTGGGGCCCAGCACGTACGACGCCTGGGAGAGCGGGAACGTCACGGCGAAGTCCTCACCCTCGCCCTGCATGTCCGTGGTGGCGAACGGCTTCTCGGAGTAGAGCCAGTCGGAGGCGACCGCGCTGACGTCGGAGATCAACGCGTCGGCGGTGTTGATGCAGTCCAGCAGCGACATGGCGGAGTCGGCGGCCTTGCCCCACCGGTGCCGCCGGCCGGTACGCGACGCGTCGTCGGCGAGCAGCCGCTCCAGCGCGCCGAGCCGCTGCGCCGAGGCCGGGTTGCGGGTGGTGTACGGGTGCGCTCGCAGGATCACCGTCGCGCCCCGCTGGATCAGCCCGCGGATGATCTTCTCGCCGATGGCCAGCGAGGAGTAGTTGACATCGGAGGAGTTGCCGGTCCAGGTGGGGGCGTACAGCACCGTCGGGTGCTCGACGGTGGAGATGTCCCGGGTGCTGACCGCCACGTCCGCGACCTGCGGCCGGCCCACGATCCGGAACTGCGAGACCGGGATCGGGATCCCGTTCTTGTGGTAGCGGTCGATGCCCGCCTGGCCGGCGACGTAGATCCGGTCGTACATCGCGGTGATCGGGTTGTAGCTGGACGGCTTGTCGGAGTCACCATGCAGCATCTGCACGTGGGTGAGCTGCCCGAACCGTACGCAGTGGGTGTTCTTCATGCCGTTGTTGACGTAGAACACCGCCCGCATGCTGTCCACCAGCATGTGCTCCAGGTTGCCGATGCTCGGCGCCACCACGATCGGGATCGACCTTCTCCACCGCCGCGTGCACCTCGGCGTCGAGCTGGTGCGCCTCGCTCTGCCGCTCCCGCCACGCCGCCAGTACGGCGACGAAGAACGACAGCGTGACCAGGATCGTGATCGCCGCGAGCGGCCACGCCGGCACCGAGAACGCCGCGCACCCGAGGTACACCACGGTCAACACCGACGTCACCAGGTACGCCCACTCCGGGTCCAGGATCCGGTCGGTCAGGTTGCGACTCACGCCCAGGTTGACCGTACGCAGCTTCCCGGTCATCAGCGCCTTGGTGAGCATCGGCTCGTGGGCGACCAGCCCCGCCAGCAGCACTCCCGTGATCGCCAACGGCGGCGCCAGCCCGCCCTCGCGCAGCCGCGCCGACTCCAGCAGCACCGAGGCGATCACCATCACCCGGGCCAGCCGTTGCTTGCCGAGCCCGTCGAGCCGGTACAGCTCCCAGCCGTACCCGAGGGTGACCAGGCAGAGCAGGTAACCGAGCCAGGACCAGGAGGTCAGCGCGAACACGGCCAGGGCGGCAGTCGGCAGGCCGTTCAGGCCTGCCTTGAGGTAGAGCTTGCGGAGCATTTCGCCTTGCATCACCAGTTACATCCGGACGACGAGGTTGCGGCTGTCCACGAATCGGCCCACGTCGGACGCGAGCATCTCGATCACGCCGGCCACGTGGCCGGGCTGCATGATCGTGCTCGGGTCCTCGTCGGGCGCCAGGGTCTTGCGCAGGTCGGTGGCGCAGCGACCGGGCGAGATGCAGACCACCCGGGTGCCGTAGATCGCCAGCTCCTCCTTCATCACCTCGCTCATGGTGATCAGCGCGGCCTTCGAGGAGGAGTACGTGAGCCAGCCGGGACGGCCGTTCATGCCCGCCGTGGACGCGATGTTGACGATCAACTGGAACGTGTTGCCGTTGTGCAACAGCTCCTGCACGATCGTGAACGGTGCGTACAGGTTGACGCCGATGGTCCGCTCGAAGTCGGCGAAGTCCACCTGCTGCATCGAGCACGGTGCGGTGTAGCCGGCGTTGTTGACCAGGACGTCGACCTTGCCGTGGTTGGTCATCACGTCCTTCATCAGCCCCACGGTCCGGGCCCGGTCCGCCAGGTCGATGAAGTACGGCGTGATCTTCTTGCCGTGCGGGTTGTCCGCCGACAGCTTGTCCAGGAAGGCCTGGTACGCATCCGACTCGCGGGCGAGCAGGACGAAGTCCGTCACATCGTTGTCGGCGTAGAAGAAGCGTTCCACGGTGGCCGCACCGATGCCCTTGGAGGCACCGGTCACCATGATCGACTTACTCATCGTCGTCTTCTCCCCCTAACAGGAAGCCGGCAAGGCGTACATCCGTGGGCGTGGTGACCTTGAAGTTGCGGTCGTCGCCGTCGAGGAAGTAGACCTCCGAACCGGCGACGGTGGCGAGGGTGGCGTCCTCGGTGAAGACCACGCCCTCGCGCTCGGCGTACTGGTGGGCCGCCATGAGATCCGTCTTGCGGAACTTCTGCGGCAACTGCACGTTGCGCAGCTTGTTGCGGTCCAGCGAGCCGGTGACCCGCGACGTGCCCGGGTCGACCGGGGCCACGGTGAACGGGATCGGCAGCATGAAGCTGACGTTGTCGTGCGGGTCGGCGACGATCTTGCGGAAGGCGCCGGCGCTGACCAGCGGCCGTGCCGTCTCGTGCACCACCACATGGTCGTTCGTGCAGTGCGGCAGCATCAGCCGTACGGACTCGTGGCGGGTGTCACCGGCAGGCACGTACGTCACCGGCGTCTTGATCGCGTAGTTGATGACGAGCTTCTCGGTGTCCTCGCGCCACCCTTCGGGGTAGTTGAGGACGATCTCGTCGATCTCGTCGACGGCATCCGCGGCGACCAGCGAATAGACGATGATCGGCAGGCCCTTGACGTGGATGAACTGCTTCGGCTGGCCGGCGGCGACGCGCTTGCCGATACCGCCGTTGAGAAGCATCAGGCTAAACATCGTGGAGGTCTCCCAGGCAGAGCTGTGATTGGACGCCTTGCAGCATGAACGCCAATGCTCTCCCACGGTTGTAGTCGGCAGACGACACGCCCGCCGGCTCCGTTGGGCGCGGGCTCAGGTAAACGACGAGTGTCGACACGATGAGCATATGTCGTCTGGGTGGTATCGGATGCTACATCGTGTCGCCGTAAGGGCAAACCGGGCCCGCACCCACGGCGTGATCCAACCCTCAGTACGCAGCGGACAGCCGCCAAATCCCGCGTACCATCCGATAAGCCACCTCGAAGCGGACGTTCTGGTGACAGAAGGTAGTGATTCTGCCAGGACGCCGGGGCTGGCACGAACAGGGGACACGCTCAGTCACCTGGGGCCACTAACGTGGCTTGCGTCGACGGGGCACGCACACCGCGTGCGAAGGACACACAGAGGAGAAGCAACGTGAGCCAGGACGGTTACTACGAGGACGTGGCGGACGTGGACGGCGACGGCGTCGCCGACGACATCCAGGTCACCACCCACTCTGACGGCAGCACGGAGTACCTGGTGGACACCGACAACGACGGCACCGCCAACTACGACGTGGTGGACACCGACAGCGACGGCAACTTCGAGTCGGGCACCGACACCGTCGCGTACGACAGCGACGGTGACCACACCTACGACACGTACGCCTGAACTGTTCTCGACGAAAGTGGCCGGTCCCCGGAGGGTCCGGCCACTTCGCGTGTCCGCTCAGGGCAGCGGGATCCGGCGGCTGACGTCCTTCTCGGTGGTCGCTCCGGGCTGCCACGTGGCCACCCAGGAGCCGGTCTCCGGCAGCGGCAGGATGCCGTCCTCCAGCCAGGCGTACTCGCCCTGGACCAGGCGCCTGGCCACCACGCCGTCGGCGTCGTCGGTGTTGCGCCACAGTGACCGCATCAGCCGCTCGACCCGCAGCCGTGCCTGGGCGCAGTACAGGCTCGACAGCTCCAGCGCCCTGGGCCCCTCCGGCGTGCCCCGCAGCATCTTGGCCCGTACGCAGCACGCGCTGATCGCGAACAGCTCGGCTCCGATGTCGACGATCCGGGCCAGGAAGGCCTCCTTCGCCTCCATCCGGCCCTGCCAGCGCGCCATCCCGTAGAACGTGGACCGTGCCATCTTGCGGGCGGTGCGCTCCACGTACCGCAGGTGCTTGGCGAGCTTGCCGAACTCGGAGTACGCCCCGGGCAGCTGGCCCTTGCCGACCGCGAGAGTGGGCAGCCAGCCGGCGTAGAAGACGCCCGCCTTCCCGGCGGCCTTCGCCTTGGCGCCCGTGGTCGCCTCGGGGTCGATGATGTCGCCGGCCACCGACAGGTGCTGGTCGACGGCTTCACGCGCGATGAACAGGCGCATGATCTCCGACGCGCCTTCGAAGATCCGGTTGATCCGCAGGTCGCGTACCAGTTGCTCGGCGACGATCGGGCGTTCGCCGCGGGCTTCCAGGGACGGACCGGTCTCGTAGCCGCGGCCGCCGCGGATCTGCACCAGCTCGTCGGCGACCAGGCAGGCGGCTTCGGAGCCGTAGAGCTTGGCGATCGCCGCTTCGATCCGGATGTCGTTGCGGTCGTCGTCGGCGAGCAGGCTGCACAGGTCCAACACCGCTTCCATGGCGTACGTCGTGGCCGCCATGTACGCCAGCTTCACGGCGATCGCCTCGTGCTTCGCCACCGGCTTGCCGAACTGGACCCGCTCGGTGGCCCACTGCCGCACGGCGGCGACGCTGTACTTGCTGGCGGCGACGCACATCGCGGGTAGCGACAGTCGGCCGGTGTTCAGCGTCGCCAGGGCGATCTTGAGCCCCTTGCCCTCGCCGCCGATCATGTTCTCGGCGGGCACCCGTACGTCGTGGAACCGGGTGACGCTGTTCTCCAGGCCGCGCAGTCCCATGAACGCGTTGCGCCGCTCCACGGTGATCCCCGGCGAGTCCGCCTCGACCACGAACGCGGTGATGCCGCCCCGCCGCCCGTCCGACTTGGGCACCCGCGCCATCACCACCAGCAGGTCGGCGACCACGCCGTTGGTCGCCCACAGCTTCACCCCGTTGAGCAGGTACGCCTTCCCGTCCTCGGTCGGCGTCGCGGTCGACAGCAGCCGCGCCGTGTCCGACCCGACGTCCGGCTCGGTCAGCAGGAACGCACTGATCTCGCCCTTGGCCAGGCGCGGCAGGAACCGCTCCTTCTGCTCGTCCGTACCCAGTAGTTTCAACGGCTGCGGTACGCCGATCGACTGGTGGGCCGAGAGCATCGCGCCCAGCGCCGGGCTCGCCGAGCCGATGATCTGCAGCGCCTTGGTGTAGTAGTAGTTGGTCAGCCCGACGCCGCCGTACTTCGTGTCGATCTTCATCCCGAACGCGCCCACCTGGCGCAGCTTCTGGATCTCCTCGTCGGGGACCTGGGCGTCCCGCTCGATCGCGACGCCGTCGATGGTGGCGCACACCTCGCGCAGCTTCTCCAGGTACGCCTCGCCGCGCGCCCGGTCCTCGCCGGACGGCTGCGGATGCGGGTCGATCAGGTCCAGCCGGAACCGGCCCAGGAACAGCTCCTTGCCGAAGCTCGGCTTGCGCCACTCCTTCTCGCGGGCCTCTTCGACGGTCCGCCGGGCTTCCCGCTCGGTGACCTGCGCGGCGGCTGGTTGCGGTCCGGTGGCCTGATCAGGCCCGGTGGTCGGAGGCTGATCGGTGGTGCGAGGCGTGCTCTGAGTACTCGTCATCGCCATCCCCTACGTGATCTGCGTCTCTCTGCGCCAGAGGTTACCCGCCATTGTTACCCGCTGGTAGCCAACGGAGCCCGTACCGCCCACAAAAAACATTGGCGCCCGCGACCAGTGCAGGTCGCGGGCGCCGGTGCGCCTACGTCGTGGCTGAGCGTGCCTCAGCGGGCGTACGGGTTGGTGTCGTCGTCGCCGTAGTGGACGGTGTCCATCGTGCCGTCGTTGTCCGTGTCGCCCGTGGTCCGGTCGATGTTGGCGTCCTCGTCCGGTGAGGTCGACCCGGCCGTCGTAGTTGGAGTCGGTCGCCGTGGTGTCGACCTTGCCGTCGTAGTCGGTGTCGGCGTACGCGTGGTCGAACCGGTTGTCGTCGTTGTCGTCGGTCGCCGCCAGGTCCGTACGGCCGTCGGCGTTGGTGTCCGAGGTCATCGCGTCGACGTCGCGGTCGTCGTCCACGTCGTACGTCGTGGTGTCGAGCTTGTTGTCGTTGTCGGTGTCGAAGTCGCTGTGCTCGGCGTTGCCGTCACCGTCCGCGTCGTACGCTGCGAGGTCGGCGTGGTCGTCGTGGTCGGTGTCGGCCATGGTCACGGTGCCACCGTCGGTGTAGTCCGAGGTCATGACGTCGTCGTTGGCGCCGTCGCCGTTCACGTCGTAGCTGTCGAAGTCGCTCATCGCGGGTATCCCCCCAGGCTTCCTGGTCACTTGGTCGGCAGTCCGTGCTGCCGGGCTGTCAATGTCTTGCCTTGGAACAATGTCGTGCCTTGGAACAATGTCACGCGTCCCCCCACGCGCCACTGACGATCGGCCGACGTGGCACACACCCGGGAGTCAAGCCGCCACATCGTACTGGAAATAGTGCTTGATTTCGCACCATAGGTGGCCGGAAGCGGCGCTCCCGTAGTGATCGACGAAGATTGATGGCTGGTTGGGGTCATTGTCTGATTCGGGTAATGCCAACCAGCGCTCCGCCACGCATAATCGACGGCACCGAGGGCGCCACGGCTGCGCGACTCGGTAACGGGGTACCACCTGCGAGAGATAACCAAGTATCGGAAGGGGCCAACGGGCGTGGGATCGCCGAATCCGGGTTATGACATGGCCTCAGGCGGTAATCCAACCGTCGGGGCCGGCTCCGGCCTGGACCGCCCGCCGAGCACCGACGACCTGCGACGGCTGATTCGCGAGTCCCGTTCCAACGACGTGGTGGTCGAAGCCGACCGGATCATCACCGGCGCCGGGGATCCGTTCGAAGTCGCCCGCGCGTACCTGATGAAGATCGGGGCGCTGATCAACCTGGGGCGTACCGGTGAGTGTCCCGCCCTGGTCGACCGCGCCGACGATGCGCTGCGGCGGCATCCCAACCCGGCGTTGCTCGGCGAATTCCACGCCCTCGCCGGCTGGGTCGCGCACACCGAGGGCTCCCTCGACCGCGGCATCATGCACCTGGTGTACGCCAACCGGGCGCTCGAGACCGTCGAGCGCCAGGACCTGCTGGCCGCCGACGCCTGGTGCGACCTGGCGATCACCTTCTCGATGCTCGGGTTCCACGAACAGGCCCGCAACGCGGTCGGCCGGGGACACCAGGCCGCCCACGAAGCCGGCATCAACCCGACCGAGCACGCCTGCCCGGAGGTGGGCGTACGGGCCGCGATCTCGTACGACCACCAGGGGGACGCGGACCGCTGCCGTACCCAGTTGGTCGCCCTGCTCGCCGACCTGCAGCGACTGCTCGCCACCGCGGGCGGACTGTCGGCCCTGCGCCCCGACGACATGCCCTTCGTGGAGTACGCCATCGCCCGGCTGGCCGCCCTCGGGCACGCCGACGCCGCCCTTCCGCTGACCCCGCAGGGGAGGTCCCGCAAGCTCGCGCTGCCCTCCGCGCACGACGTACGCGAACTGTCCGCGGTGTGCCGGGCGATCGGCGACGGGCGTACAGAGGAGGCGTTGCAGCGGCTGGACCGGTTGAGGGTGGATCCGCGTACCCTCGGCGCGGCCGAACCTTACCGGCTGCGGGCCCTGGCGCACGCGGCGGCCGGTGACTACGGCGCCGCCGACGCCGCCGACCGGGCCGCCTTCCGGATCGCCTCGGCCGACCTGGAACGGGTCCGGGCCCTGTTCGTCGACGGCATCGCCGTACGGATCGACCACGAAGAACTGCGCCGCACCGTCGGCCGGTACGCCGGCGAAGCGCTCTCCGACCCGCTCACCGGGCTGGCCAACCGGCGCAGCCTGGAGCAGCGGGTGGAGGCGATGACCCGCGACCAGGAGCACGGCGTACTCGGGGTGATCGATCTCGACGCGTTCAAGGCGGTCAACACGGTCCACGGCCACCTCACCGGCGACCTGGTGCTGCAACGGGTCGCCACGGTGCTGATGCGTACGCTGCGCCGCCGCGACTTCCTCGCCCGGTACGGCGGCGACGAGTTCGTGGTGATCCTGCCCACCACGTCGCTGGCCGAGGCGGATGTGATCGGGCGTCGGCTGGTCGCCGCCGTACGCAACGAGGACTGGGAGTCGCTGGTCCCCGGTACGCCCGTCTCGGCGAGCGTCGGCTGGGCCGAACTGCACCAGACCACCGGCCTGATCGGCGCGTTCCGCAAAGCCGACCGCGCCATGCTCGACGCCAAACAGGCCGCCACCCGCCGCCTCTGACCAGCGGCCACCGCTGGCGGCGGAGACTCAAACCCTGAGTATCAGCACTCGATGACGTTGACGGCGAGGCCGCCGCGGGCGGTCTCCTTGTACTTGACCTTCATGTCGGCGCCGGTTTCGCGCATCGTCTTGATGACCTTGTCCAGGGAGACGAAGTGCTGGCCGCTGCCCCACAGCGCCAGGCGGGCGGCGGTGATCGCCTTGATGCTCGCCACGGCGTTGCGTTCGATGCAGGGGATCTGCACCAGGCCGCCGACGGGGTCGCAGGTCAGCCCGAGGTTGTGCTCCATGCCGATCTCGGCGGCGTTCTCCACCTGGTGCGGCGTACCCCCGATGACTTCGGCGAGACCACCCGCGGCCATCGAACAGGCCGAGCCCACCTCGCCCTGGCAGCCGACCTCGGCGCCGGAGATCGACGCCTGCTCCTTGTAGAGCACGCCGATCGCGCCGGCGGTGAGCAGGAACCGGACGATGCCGTCGTCGTTGGCGCCGTGCACGAAGCGGGCGTAGTAGTGCAGCACCGCGGGGATGATCCCGGCCGCGCCGTTGGTGGGTGCGGTGACCACCCGGCCGCCCGCGGCGTTCTCCTCGTTGACCGCGAGCGCGAACAGCGTCACCCAGTCCATCACCCGCAGCGGATCCGTGGCGTAGGGGTCTGCCATCATCCGCTGGTAGAGGCTGGCCGCGCGCCGTTGCACCTTCAAACCCCCCGGGAGTACGCCGTCGGCGTCACAGCCGTGCTGCACGCACTCCTGCATCACCGACCAGATCCGCAGCAGGCCGCTGCGTACCTCCGACTCGGGGCGCCACGCGGTCTCGTTGGCGAGCATCAGCCCGGAGATCGGCAGGCCCGTACCGTCGGCGTGTTTCAGCAGCTCAGCACCGGTTTTGAACGGGTACCGGACCGGGGTGTCGTCCTCCTTGATCCGGTCCGCGCCGGCCGCCTGCTCGTCCACCACGAACCCGCCGCCGACGGAGTAGTACGTGTGCTCCCGGATCGCCGTCCCGGCGGCGTCGAACGCCTTGAAGATCATCCCGTTGGGGTGGTACGGCAGCGACTTGCGCCGGTGCATCACCAGATCGTGGTCCGGGTCGAATCGCAGCTCGTGACTGCCCAGCAGGCCGAGCCGGCGGTTGTCCCTGATCGTGGCGACCCGGGCGTCGATGCTGGCGGTGTCGACGGTCTCCGGATCCTCGCCCTCGAGACCGAGCAGGACGGCCTTCTCACTGCCGTGACCGTGCCCGGTGGCGCCGAGGGAGCCGTACAGCTCGGCGGTGACCCGGGCGGTCTCGGCGAGGCTGCCGTCGGCTTTCAGCCCGGAGGCGAACATCCGGGCGGCGCGCATCGGGCCCACGGTGTGCGAGCTGGACGGCCCGATGCCGATCTTGAAAAGTTCGAAAACGCTGATCACGCGCACTCACTCCCTTGTGGGGCGCATCCTCGGCGAGCGTACGTCGCGGTGGTGGCTACCGGCGAGTCGGCCACGGGCGGTCCCAACGACTGGATGGTAGAAACCGGGTGTGATCCGACACTGGTTCGCTCCGGAATGGCTGCGGTCGGTCGGGAAGACCCCGGACTACCGGTTCTCGCTGGCCAACGAGCGTACGTTTCTCGCCTGGATCCGTACGGCGTTGGCGCTGGTGGGCGGCGGGATCGCGGTCGCCCAGTTCCTCCGGATCCCGTACCTGCGGGAGGGCATCGCGGTGGTGCTGTTCGGCCTCGGTACGGCGTGCGCGCTGCGCGCGGTGAACCACTGGATCGGCAACGAGGCGGCGATGCGGCGCGGCGAGGACCTGCCGGAGAGCCGGTTCCCGGCCACCCTTGCGGTCGCGATCGCGCTCGGCGCCGCCGTACTGCTCGGCATCGTGGTCGTCGGGTGGTTGCGGTGACGTACCCGGCGACGCAGCCGGAGCGGACCCGGCTGTCGTGGCGGCGTACCGTCCTGACGGTCACCGTGGTCGCGCTGCTCACGCTCGGTGCCGCGATCAGGTCTCAAAACCCTTCCTGGGTACGCTTCCTCGGCGCCGCCGCGACCATGCTGATCTGGTTGACCGCGCTGGTCGTGGCGCAACGCCGGATCTCAGGGCTGGACCGGCCGCCCCCGCCTGCCGCCGTCACCTCATCGCAGGCGTTGCTCGCCGCCGGCGTACCGGTGGGCCTGGCGGCGCTCGGCATCGCGCTACTGGTGCTCTGACCAGCCAATTGACCCAGACGGGGTCGGGTGGCTATCGGATCTTGGACAGTCTCAGGCGTAGACCCGAATGGGCTATGTGGAGATCGTCGTCTGCGGGCGGAGACTGCCCGCGGGGGCAAGTTCGCAAGGACGGGGGAAGTTCGCAAGGAGGGGGCGCCACATGCGAAGGACTACGTCACACACGCTGTTAGCGGTCGGCACCGCCGTCGCGATCACCCTGATCGGCTCACCCGCGCAGGCGAGCCCGGAGGTGACCACGGTGGCTACCGGTCTGGACAATCCCAGGGGTCTCGGCTTCGCCCCGAACGGCGCGCTCTACGTCGCGGAAGCGGGGCGCGGCGGGGACGGGCCGTGCTTCCCGGGGCCAGAGGGCGACGAGGTCTGCTGGGGCACCAGCGGCGCCGTCACCAGGATCTGGCAGGGCACCCAGAGCCGGGTGCTGACCGGTCTGCCGTCGATCGCGTCCCCGGACGGGACGACCGCCATCGGGCCGTCCGACGTGTCGTTCCAGGGAACCGGCGGCATGTACTTCACCGTCGGGCTCGGCACCGACCCGGCCAACCGCGCCGGGCTGCCCACCGTGGGTCAGGAGGCGAACGGCTGGCTGCTGCGGGGAAAGCCCAGTCGGCACACCTGGCGTCAGGTCGCGGACATCGCGGGCTACGAGGCGGCCAACAACCCTGACGGTGGTGAGCCGGACAGCAACCCGAACTCCGTGGCGGCGACCTCAGGCGGACGCGCTGTGGCGGACGCAGGCGGCAACGACCTGCTGTGGGTGTCGGCGAGCGGCGCCGTCTCCACGTTGGCGGTGTTCCCGAATCTGACGGCCGAGGCGCCACCGTTCCTGGGCCTTCCACCGGGCACCCAGATCCCGGTCCAGGCCGTACCTACCTCGGTGGTACGGGGTCCCGATGGCGCGTACTACGTCGGGACGCTCACCGGCTTCCCGTTCGTGCCTGGGCTGGCGCGGATTTACCGGGTCGTGCCGGGTCAGGCGCCGACGGTCTACGTGGACGGGTTGACCAACGTCATGGACCTCGGCTTCTCGGCGGACGGCACGCTGTACGTACTGGAGATCGCGCAGCACGGCCTGCTCTCCGGCGACCCGACCGGCGCGCTGATCCGGATCAACTCGGACGGCTCGCAGGACGTCGTGATGAGCGAGGGCCTGTTCCTCCCCGGCGGTCTGGCGCTTCGGGGCGGAGCGGCGTACGTCTCCAACTGCGGCATCTGCCCCGGGACCGGCACGGTACTGCGGATCCCACTGGGCTGAGCCATCAGGGGTCAGCTCTCCGATTCGGTGAACCTGACCGTGACCTTGGTGTAGCCGAGTGACCCGAGCATGCCGACCAGCATCGCGCGAGTGTTGTGTTCGGCCTGCCGGGTCAGTCGGCTACGCTCGGCCGCGGTCTGGATCTTCTTCTCGGCGAGCACGTACAGCTTCCGCTGCTGGTTCGGGTCGCGGTCGAAGAAGTCGCCGATCCGGTTCAGGACGCCGCGCTCCTCGGCGTATACGTAGCTGCGTTTGTGGTTCAGGTTCACCTTCTCGAGCCGGGCGTGCGGCAGCCGTACGGTCGCGGTGTGGGTTTTCTCGGATGCCTTGATCGCGCCCTTCTTGAGCCCCGAGAAGTCCACGTACGCGTCCACGGTGC
>WNGA01000231.1_pt1 | contig 78041 bp, 76 predicted proteins | sample 5400061 | NCBI WGS metagenome assembly WNGA01 (sample SAMN13153366, study PRJNA577476) | soil metagenome | isolation source: 100 cm soil or saprolite under grassland replicate 2 | place: USA:California | collected 2016-06-15
CCGTGGCCGACGCGCCGATGGTCACCCTCACCCACCAGCAGGCCCGCACGCTGCTTGCGGCCGCCCGGCCGCGGCGCTGGCTGCACGTGCTCATCCTGCTCGGGGTGGCAACCGGCGCGCGGCTGGGTGAGCTGCTCGCGCTGCAATGGTCCGACGTCGACCTCGACACGGCCACGGTCCGCATCGGCCGTTCCCGGCGCATCGTCAACGGCCGCATGCAGGTCAAGGGGCCAAAGACCCAGGCCGGCTACCGGACCGTGCTGGTCGGTCCCATCACCATCGCCGAGCTCAGGCGGGTGCGCGCCGAGCAGGTCCAGCAGCGTCTGGCCCTGGGCCGGCGGTACCACACCGCGGAGGCACTGGTGATCTGCAAGCCGGACGGGCGCCCGTACCGGCCCGACAGCGCCTCGACCATGTTCCGCGCCTTCGTCGACCGTCTGGGCCTGCCCAAGACGGTGCATGTGCACACCCTGCGGCACTCGGCCGCGTCGTTCCTGGCCGCCGCGGGCGTGCCAGCATCGGATATCGCCGCGCAGCTTGGCCATGCCGACGGCGGCGCGCTGGTGCTGAAGGTCTACGTGCACCCCATGGCCGAGGGGCTGGCCCGCGCGGGTGCCCATCTGGACCGCATCGTCGGGGGTCAGCGGTGAGCTGGCAGCTGGTCCGCCCTCGTCCGGGCCCGCCCGGTGCGGGTCGGCGTGGTGATGGTAGAAAAATGGTAGAAACCAGGGGGCATACGAGTTAAACGTGCCGGCCGTGCGGGCCGCAGCCGCAATGCATTCGCAGCGTTTCCACTGGTCAGAGGCGGCAAGGATGGGATTCGAACCCATGGACGCCTTGCGACGTCAACGGTTTTCGAGACCGCCCCATTCGTCCACTCTGGCACCTTGCCGTAGGGGAGTATAGCGAAGGCGAAGGCGCCAGCGGCGGGCGCGGGCGGCGGGCCGGGCCGGCGGGCGGTGGTCGGGGAGGTTACGGACAGACGCAGGCGGCCGAGGTGGGCAGGCGGCCCTATCAGCGGCGGGCGCGGAAGAAGACGCGGAGGACCTCGGCGCACTCTTCCGCCAGGACGCCGCGACAGACGTCCACTCGGTGGGAGAGGCGGGGGTCGCGGACCAGGTCCCAGAGTGAGGAGACGGCGCCCGCCTTGGGGTCGTCCGCGCCGAACACGAGCCGGGCGACCCTCGCCTGGACGACCGCGCCCGCGCACATGGCGCACGGCTCCAGTGTGACCACCAGCGTGCAGCCGTCCAGCCGCCAGCGCCCGAGCGACCTCGCCGCCGCGCGCATCGCCTCCAGCTCGGCGTGAGCGGTCGGATCACGGGACTGCTCGCGGCGGTTGCGGCCGCGCGCCAGCTCGACCCCATTAGGCCCGATCACGAGCGCGCCGACCGGAACGTCGTCATGGCCCACCGCGGCGCGGGCCTCGTCGAGCGCCATGCGCATCCAGCCCTCGTCCGCGGCCGTCACGACCGAGCTCGTTCCCATCACGCCTCGCAGAGCGGTGCCGGTGGCTTCAGGGCCGGCCTGCCCCCGCGGGTCGAGCCGACGGGCTCGAGCGTACCGCGGTGCGACGGCGCCCGGGAGCAAGGGAGCGGGCGCCGTCGCACCTCGGCTCAGGAGCTCTTGTCGTCTCCCTGCTCTTCCTCTTGCGCAATTCGTCTGGTGTCAATGGGTCGGTGGCCGGCTGGACGTCGACGACCGGCTCGCCCTCGACTGTCTCGGGAATGCCAGGCTGACGCTCAGGCACGTCTGCCCCCCCAGTTCGCTGTCGTATCCGGAGAAACTGGAGTACCCCGGTGGTGAGCAACCCAACCGCCGTACATTTCTCTTGTTCGGCATGCCACGGACGACCCGGAGCGGGGGCATTCTGGTGCGGGTGGACGGAGATTCGACAGGGGGTTCCACGATGCAGAGAAGGCGCCATCGATGAGGCTGTCGACCACGGTGGTCGCGCTCGTCGGCGAGCGGGCTCCGGAGTGCCTCGAGGCGCTCCGAGGGGCGGCGAATGTCCGCGTGGTCCGGCCCGACCCGCAGGAGCCTCCGCTGGAGCGGGCGATGGCCGCCTACCGGACGGCCGCGGGCACGCACGTCCCCTACCTGGCCCATGACGCTGATCCGCTTGGCCCGGTCGCGGACGCCTGGGTCAGGCGGTTCGACGAGCAGGGCCTGGTCGGCGAGCTCGAGATCGCGGTGAGCGAGACGCTCCAGCGCTGGCGCGCCGATTCGATCGGCCTGCCCGACTATTACATAGTGCTCGACGCCGATACCTGGGAGCTGACCAGGCGGCACTGGTACCTGGGGTTCCTCCATCGCGCCGCGCCCAGCCGGGTGGTGCCAGCGCCGGGCACGGCCAGCGCGGTGGCCAGCCAGCTCCCGCGGCTCGGCAGCGGGCGCTGGTGGCCTGACCTGGACCGGCTGCTCGACGACGTGGACCGGGTGGTGCCCGATCGAGCCTGAGGGCTGGTCTCAGTACCAGCCGTGGGCCTGCCAGAAGGCCTGGGCCGCCTCGGCCGTGCCGTAGCGGTCGCGCACGTAGGCGCGGAAGGCCGTGAGCTGCTTGGCGCAGTCGGTGGTGGCGTAGTCCTGGCCGAGGTAGAGGATGCGGTTGCCGAGCAGGAGCTGGCCGAGCCCGAACGCGGTGGAGCTGGGGTTCTGCGCCGTGGGGCTGCCGCCGGACTCGCGCATGATGATCCAGCGCTCGGCCGCGGAGGCGCCGGAGAGGTCGCAGAGCCCGCCGCGCAGCGGCACCGTCGGTGCCGGTGCGGGCGCCTGGGGCGCGGCTGGCGGCTGGCTCGCCCGGCGGGCGGCCGCCTCGCGAGCCCGGGCCGCTTCCTCCTCTCTGATCAGGCGGCGCAGCTCCTCGGAGCGCGCCCGCAGGCTGGCGGCCTGCCCGGCCAGCCTGCCGACCTTGCCGTCGAGCGCCTGCTTGGCCTGACGGCGCACCGACTGGACGTGCTGGAGGCTGGCCAGGTCACGGCGCACGGCCGCGGCGGCGGCATCGCGCTCCCGCTCGACCGCGACCATCTCAGCGTGCAGGACGTCGGCGCGGCGTCGCGCCTGGTCGAGCTGGCCGAGCGTCTCCTGCCCCCTGGCCGCCACGTAGTTCAGGGTCGCCGCGCGGTCGGCGAGCTCTGGCAGGTCGGGTGAGGCGACCAGCGCGGCGAGGTCCAGGATCCCTCCGGTCATGTAGGCCTCACGTGCCTGCTGGGCCAGGCGCTCCTCGGTGGCCCGCACCTCGGCGCTGGTCCGCTCGAGCGCTCTGGCCGCGGCGACCCGCCGCGACCTGGCGTCCGCCGCGCGCGTGCGGGCCCGCTCGAGGCGCGCCTCGGCGCCGGCGACAGCGTCGTCGGCCTTGGCGACGGCATCGGACAGCGTGGCGGCGTCGGCGCGAGCGTCGCGCAGCGTCGCCTCGACGCTGCCGAGCTGGTCCTGGGTCCGGGAGAGGTCGTCGTGCTTGTCGTCGGCGATGGCGCGCGGCACGGCCAGGGAGGCCGCCGCGGCGAGCGCCGCGAGCAGGGCAAGGACGATGCGGGCGCGGGTTGACAACGGGAGCCTCCCTGGGTTGGGGGCCGTTTCTGCCGTTTATGTCGAGTCGCGCGCTAGCGCCTGTCAGACATGAGGGGATGGGACAGCTGGGGGGCCTATGACTTTCGCATGAAGCCGGCGGCGAGGCAACCACCCTCGGCTGGAGGCGGTCGGCGCTGGTCACGGGGGTCAAGTCGGAGTCGGGAGCGGCCGAGGTCAGGGTGGTGGACGCCCCTGTCGAGCCACCCGAGTACTTCGTGCTGGCCTACGACGCCCGGACGATGGAGGCGCGCTCGTTCAGCGGCCATGGCCACGATTTTGTGGGCGCGGTGCTCAACCTTGTCGTCCAGATCCAGCGCTACCAGGATGATCCGGGCGTGGTGGTGCGCCTATACACGGCGCGGTCCTTCGAGGAGCTGCCCGGCCGCCACCCCGATCCCTTCCGCAGGCTGAAGTTCCCGGAGAAGCGCTGAGCGCGCCGCCCGGTCGGCCGCCGGCGGCCGTTCCTACGGCCGGGCGCGCCTGAAGGCGACGCAGCACTCGCCCGGCCTGGGGGCGAGCACCGGCTCGAGACCGCTGTTCCCGAGGCGCTCGACCACGCCCTGGAGCAGCGCGAGGTTGGCGCGGCACACCAGCTCCCGGTGCGCGGCGGCGAGCTTGTCGAAGGGGCAGTTCCGCAGCCTGATCGTGTCGCTCTGCCGCTGCTGCTCCAGGTCCTCGGGGTACGGCTCGTAGCCGTGGCGGCGCAGCGCCTCGAGCAGCGCGACTCGACCCTCCCCCAGCCGCTGGGTGGCGGCGAGCTCGGCGCCGGTCGCTCTGGCGGCGTCCTCCACGCGCTGGAGGGCCGTCGCGGAGGGGTCCGAATCGACGGCCTGCGCCAGGATGCGCGCGGCGAGCCCGTAGTCGCGCGGGGGCAGGCTCACCTCGACCTCGCGGTCGGAGCGGATGTAGAGCTTGGAGGGCCGGCCGGCGCCAGGACCGCGGCGCCCGCTGGGGCGCTCGAAGCGGGCCGCGAGCAGTCCCTCCGCCACCAGCCTGTCCAGGTGGTAGGCGGCGAGCGGCCGGCCGATGCCGACGGCGGCGGCTGCCTCGTCGCGCCCGACCGGCGAGCCGCGATCCACCACGAAATGATAGAGCGCCCGGCGGACGGGGTCGCCCAGCGTAGTGATCTGGGCGAGCTGCTCGTCGAGGTCGATCCTGCTCATGACTGCATTCTAAAACAAAGCGATCTTGACGGTATGCCCGACGTCAGGGCTTGCCGGCGATGCGGACCGCGCGGGCGGCACGCTCCTGGAGGCCGTCGAGCGAGCCGGAGGACGTCACCAGATCCGATCCGAGCCCGACCGCGATCGCCCCCGCCGCGAGCCAGACGGGCACCTCGTCGATGGTGATGCCGGCGGTGGGCACAACGGCCAGGTCCGGGAAGGGACCGAGCAGTGCCTTGAGGTGGCCGGTGCCGGCCGGCCCGGCCGGAAACAGCTTCACCGCGGGCGCGCCGGCGGCCCTCGCGATCATGACCTCGGTCGGGGTGAAGGTGCCTGGCAGCGGGACGAGCCCGGCCGCCAGCGCCGCCTCCACCAGCACGGGATCGACGTGCGGCGAGACGCAGAACGCTACGCCGAGGTCGGCGAGGCGGCGCGGCTCCTCGCGATCCAGCACCGTCCCCGCGCCGACGGGGACGCGGTTGCCAACCGCCTTGATGACGGAGGCGATCGCCTGGTGGGCCACCGGGTCGCCGAGGGTGATCTCCAGCGCCTGGACTCCCGCGGCGACCAGGGTCTCGGCGATCTCCACGGCGCGACCGTGCTCGCGCAGCCGCAGGACCGGCAGGACCCGCCCGCGCCGGATCGCTGCCAGCGCGCGTGGCTCGTCAGGCGTGACGGTCATCGCGGCACACCCGCGGTTGGGCCACCGGACGGGATCATCCCGCCGACTGCTGGCGGGTGCTGGTTCCCCGAGGGGCGATGGCATCGAGGGCGTCGAGGTCATCGGCGGTCGGCTCCCAGGCGCCGGCGGCGACGTTGGCCCGGACCTGCTCCGGCCGGGTCGCGCCGGCGATCACGGAGGCCACCGCCGGCTGCGCGGCGAGGCCGCCGACGGCGACCTCGAGCAGGCTCAGGCCGCGCTCGGCCGCGTACTTCTCCAGCGCCTCCACCCGGTCGAACGCCGCATCGGTCAGCAGACCCGGGCGGCCGGCCAGGCGCGCGGCGCGCGGCGGCTGCTCGCCACGTCGGTACTTGCCGGTCAGCAGGCCGTTGGCGAGCGGGAAGAACGGCAGCATCCCGACACCGTGCTCGAGGCAGGCGGGGATGACCTCCTCCTCGACGCCGCGGTCGAGCAGGCTGTAGTGGTTCTGGGCGGAGATCATGCGGGCGCGCCGCTCGGTGCGGGCGTTCCAGTCGGCGTCGGCGATCCGCCAGCCCGGATAGTTGGAGGACCCGGCGTAGCGGACCTTGCCCTCGCGGACCAGCTCGTCGAGCGCGGCGACGGTCTCCTCCAGCGGGGTCTTGAAGTCGGGAACGTGCTGCTGGTAGAGGTCGACGTAGTCGGTCTGGAGCCGCCGCAGGCTGGCCTCGATCGCCCGGCGGATGTAGCGGCGGGAGCCACGCGCCTCCTCCTCGGGACCGCCCATGGGCGAGCCGAACTTGGTGGCGAGGATCACCTGGTCGCGACGGCCCTTGAGGACCTCGCCGAGGAACGTCTCCGACCCGCCCTTGTTGCCGTAGATATCGGCGGAATCGAGGAGCGTGACGCCCTCTTCCAGCGCGGCGTCAACCACCGCGCGCGTGCCCTCCAGGTCGCACTGGCGGCCGAAGTTGTTGCAGCCGAGGCCGACGACCGAGACGGTGAGTCCAGACGTGCCGAGCTGGCGGTATCGCATCGCGCGCGTTCCTCCTGTCGAGGTCGCCCCGCACCGGCGGCGGGCGCGTGCTCCATGAGTACCACGTACCCGCGCGGCGGGGCTTGCGACACCACCGCGATGGAGTAGCGTAATTGCTCATCAACGGCGAGTTGGAGGACCCACTCATGTCCCGTGCACGCGGGGGCGCGCCCCGCATCCACGCCCACACCTTCCGCGTCCGCATCCTCGAGGGCCTCAACGCCCCGCTCGATGCCGGGAGCATCTGGCGGGAGATCGAGATCCGCGGTGACCAGACGCTCGCCGACCTGGGCGACGCCATCCCTGGCGCCTTCGACTTCGACGACGACCACCTGTGGTCGTTCTTCCTCAGCGGCAAGGCGTGGGACGCCTCCACCGCGTACACGTGCGACGACCAGGAGGAAGGACGCCCCGCGGAGCGCCTCAGGATCCGCGATGCCCCCGCCGGCAGGGAGTTCCTGTTCCTGTTCGACTACGGCGACGAGTGGCACTTCGGAGTCAAGCTCGCCGGGACCACCGAGATCGAGCCCGGCGTCGCCTACCCGCGAGTGGTCGCCAGCAACGGCGAGGCTCCGCCGCAGTACGCCGACATCGGCGGCTGGTCCGACGAGGACGCGGAGGAAGACGACGACAAGGAGTACCAGGAGGAGCGTGCACGGCTGCTCGAGCGGTTCGAGGCCTGGGCCGAGCAGCGCGGCGCCTCCGAGGACACCTGGTTCGCGGCGGCCATGCTCGACTACAAGTGGAGCGCGGCCGATGCGGAGCTCACCCGCTGGACCGCCGACGACCTGCGGGACCTGCTGCAGGAGTGGTGTCCGTGGACGATCGCGCTGCCGGAAGAGCGGATCCCCAGGGTGATCCCGAGCGCCCGCGCCTTCCTGCTCTTCCTGACCGACGCGGAGCTGCTCGACCCCGACGGCGACCAGCACGGGGCGCTCGACGCCACCCTGGACTGGATCGAGCCGAGGTTCGAGGCGCCCATGCGGGACCCCTCCAGGTTCAGCGCCGGCGGGGCGGCGCTCGCGGAGGAGGCGCCCGCCTTCCCGCCGGTGGTCCTCGCCCAGCTCGACGAGCTGCGGGCCGCGGCGGCGGCGGCGCCGGCGCTCGGACGGCTGCGCGGGCTCAGCGAGTGGGTCGGTGAGGGGCGCAAGCTGACCGCCAAGGGAAATCTCACCGCGCGCGATCGCACGGACCTGGCCGCCCGGCTCGGCTCCGCCGTCACGGCGGCCGTCACGGCGATGCTGGCCGGCGGCACGCGGGACCTCGCCGTCGTCGACCTGACGCTCGAGTGGGCCGGGGAGCTGCGCCTGGTCCGCATCCACAAACAGCGGCTGGTCGGTGTCAAGCGCCACGAGGAGCGCCTGCTGGACGACCCGCTGGAGCTGTTCAACCGAGCCTTCGACGTCCTGCCCGCGCTGAGCGAGGCGCTGCTGCCGACCGGCATGGTCGAGGCGGCGTTCGCCGACGGGCTCGCCGGCGCGATCGTCGACCTGCTGGCGCTGATGTACCTCGCCGACGAGCCGGTGCCGGTCAATGAGCTGGCCGACCACGTCTGGGAGGACCACGTCCAGCTCGACGTGGACGCTCCCGGCTCCGTGGTCGAGCTGTCGCGGATCACCAGCGACATCGAGGTCGGCCAGATCGTGGCACAGCTGGAGGAGATGGGCATGATCGAAGGCGTCGCCAACGATGACGACGAGCGGGGAGTGGCGCTGACGCCCCTCGGTCTGTGGAAGACCAATGTGCTGCTGAACGCCGCCGGCGCCGACGCGCCGGTGATCGGCGACCTCGCCGGCGCGGACGTGGAGGCGCTGATCGATGGCGTGGCCAGCTACGACGAGGACGCGTGCCGGGCGGAGCTGCGCGCATGGGGGCAGCGGCGGGGCGGCGCGGCCGCGCGCGAGCTCGCCGCCTACGCCCGTGCCACACCCCGGTTCGAGCGCCAGATGCTGGCCCTCGTCGGCCTCGAGGAGGCGGGGCCCGCCGCCGAGGCCGAGGTGCGCACCATGCTCGAAGACGAGGCGCTGCGCCCGCAGGCGCAGATGTGGCTGGTCCGCAACGGCTTCGAGGACCGGGACAGCGTCGACCCCGCCGCGCCGGCTCTGCTGATGGCCGAGTCGCTCGCCACGATCCTGGCGGTCGACGGGCCGGCGTCGCTGGTCAGGCAGGTGGAAGGGCTGGGGCCGCCGGAGGAGCAGATCGCCATGCTGGATGACGTCTGGCGCGCCCCCACCCCGCGCGTCGTGGACGTGCTGGACGCGATCGGCAAGGCTCACCCCGTCCCAGAGGTCTCCAAGTCCGCGCGGAAAGCCGCCCTCAAGCTCCGCTCCGCCGCCGGCGGGTAGCAAGCGTCCGGGCGCCCCTCCGTTTACCTCGAATTAACCGCTGGGATGGAGCGATCTGCGCGGTCGTGATGGTTTACTGGCAGGCGGCCGAAACGGGCCGTGAGTCCAACCGGCAACACCGCAAGGGAGTCAGGTCGTGATCAAGCAGTCTCCAGTCAAGGGCAACGAGAGCATCAAGGTGTCGTTCATCCTTCCGAGGTCCACGCCGAACGGGAAGGTCTCCGTCGTCGGCGATTTCAACGGCTGGGACCCGTACGCGCACCCGCTGCGGCCACGCAGCAACGGCACCCGCAGCGTCGTGCTGACGCTGCCGCCGGGGCGCCGGTACGCATTCCGCTACCTGGGCGAGGGTGGCCACTGGCACGACGACGAGAGCGCCGCCACCTTCGAGTCGAACGGCGTCGGCGGCGTCAACGGGATCCTCGAGACCTGAAACGGGCGGGGGGCGCCGCAGAGGCGGGCTGGCGCTAGGCGCCGCGGAGGCGGGCGCGGGTCGCGTCGACGTCCATGCCGTGCAGCCGGAGCAGGTTCTCGCCGAGGATCTTCCGCTTGGCCTGCTCGGTGAGCTGCGGGTAGCCGTAGCCCTCGACAAGGTCCTGGGGCAGCTGGAAGTCCCAGAACGCCTCCAGCGCCCACTGCGGCTGCCAGATCGGCGCCTCGCTGCCGTAGATGATCTTGTCCTCACCGCACCAGAACAGCAGCTTGCCAAGGACCTCGGCGAACTGGCGCGGCGCGCGGGCAACGAAGTTCACGGTCGCCGCGATCGACGCGTACAGGTTCGGGTAGCGGATGAGCTGCCAGCACACCTCGTCGATGAACGGCAGCCCGACGTGGAAGATCACGAAGTTGATGTCGGGGAAGTTGGCCGCCGCGCCGTCCATGTCCCAGGTCTGGGTGGCCTCGATCGGCTGCGGGCCGAGCGGGACGCCCTTGTGGACGCCGATGAGGTTGACCCCGAGCTGCTGGGCCTTCTCGAAGACCGGGAAGGCCACCCGGGGATCGTCCATGCGCCAGGGGAAGGGCCGGCCGTAGTCGTAGCGGACGTTGTAGAACTTGAACGCCTTGGCGCCGAATTCGCCGACCTGGCGCTCCATCAGGTCCAGCGCCCGGCGCCCCTCGAGGGGGTTGACCGAGCCCCAGAACACGGTCCGGTCGGGCCGGCGCCTGGCCAGCTCGGCGCACTCCTCCCACGGTGACAGCCCGTCCTTGAACAGGTCGGTCAGCGGCAGCGGCATGGCCACCAGCATGTCGGTGCTCGAACCCTCGTAGACCATCTGGTCGATCTCGTCGACCGTCCACTGGCGCAGGAACTCCTCGGCGGGCAGCACGGTCTGGCCCTCAGGGGTGAGGGCGGCGTGGAAGGCGTAGAGGTGGTTGTTGAACAGCTCCCCGGCCGAGCCGAGCGCGTTCTTCTTGTCGAAGTTGAACACGTGCGCCACGCCGTCGAAGACGATCGCGTCACCGATCATGGCCGTCCCCCTTCCGGTCGGGCAGAGCGTTGGGGTGGGGCAGGAAACGGAGCTTGCGTCTGGCGTCGCCGGACAGGCGCTCGGTGGTCCACGGCTCGTCCCAGACGATCTCGACGCTGGCGGCGCCCACCTCGGGCAGCTCGGCGACCCGCTGGGAGATCATGCCGATCAGGTTGGCCGCGAACGGGCACCAGCCGGTGGTGAGCAGCAGCTCCACGCGGGCCGTGTCGCCGTCGAGAGCCACCGACCGGACCAGGCCCATGTCGACCACGGAGATCCCCTTGTCCTGGCAGCAGGGGTCGTACACGGAGCGCAGCGCATCCATGATGGCGGCACCGACATCGGCCATCCCGACCTCGCAGAAGTCGCCGTCCCTCGTCGGCCACCTTGCGCCGGTCAGGTCGAGCCGTCAAGGCCGGGACAGGGACGCCCGCCCGGGGCCCGGACGAGGGTTCAGTCCAGGCCCCGGGCGTGATCGCGACGGGCGGCTCGTCAGCCTCTCGGCACGACGGAGGGCTCGACCTCCGCCGTGGGCTCCACGTCCGCGAAGGCTTCCGCCTCCACCGCCGGGGCGGCACCCGACCCTCGGGTGCGGATGACGGCAAGGGAGACCACCAACGCGACCACGGCGAAGATCGCCGAGACCTGGAACGCGGTGGAGATGCCGTGGGCGAGCACGTTGTGGACGAGCTGCACCGGAAGCTGGCCGGTCTGCTGGAACTGCTCCCGGAGCTGTGACGGGGCGTTGGCGAGGAACTGCGTGACCTGCTCCCTGGCCTCGTTCCTGCTCGCGGTGCCGAACACCGTGACCAGGATCGACAGGCCGAGGCTGCCACCGACCTGCTGCATGACGTTGAGCAGGCTGGAGGCCGCGCCCGACTCGTGGCGCGCAACGCCCGAGACCGCGACGATCGTCAGCGGCACGAACAGCAGGCCCATTCCCAGCCCGAACACCAGCATCGGGCCGAGGATCCCTTCCACGTAGCCGCTGGTCACCGAGACCTGCGACAGCCAGGCGAGCCCGACGGCCGCCAGCACGGCGCCGACGGCCATGAGGCGCTGGGGCCCGAACCGTGGCAGCGACCGCGAGGCGATCTGCGAGGTCACGATCAGCGCCCCGGTCACCGGAAGGAACGCGACGCCGGCCCGCAGCGGGCTGTAGCCGAGGACGTTCTGCACGAACAGGGTCAGGAAGAAGAACATCCCGAACATCGCCGCCGCAAGAACGAACATGATCGCGTAGCTGCCCGCCCGGTTGCGGTTGCGGAACATGTGCAGCGGGGTGATGGGCTGCCTGGTCCTGGTCTCGATGAGGAGGAAGGTGGCGAGAAGGATCACGGCGCCGACGAACGAGCCGATCGTCCCCGCGTCGCTCCAGCCCTCTTGCGCTGCGCGGATGAACCCGTAGACCAGCGCGACCATGCCCGCCGTCGAGGTGAGCGCGCCGCCGAAGTCGAACCTGCCCGGCTGGCGCTCCGACTCGGTGATGTACAGCGGGGCGACCAGGGCGAGCAGGATACCGATGGGCACGTTGACGAACAGCACCCACCGCCACGACAGCCACGAGGTCAGCATGCCGCCGGTGAGCAGACCGATGGCCGCGCCGGACACCGACACCGCGGCGAACACGCCGAACGCGCGGTTGCGTTCGCGCCCCTCGGGGAAGTTCGTGGTGATGAGCGCGAGCGCGGTCGGTGAGGCGATCGCGCCGCCGACGCCTTGGAGCGCGCGGGCGGCCAGCAGCCAGGCTGAGGACGTCGCCAGGCCTCCGAGCAGCGAGGCGAGGGTGAAGAGCAGGATCCCGAAGATGAAGACGCGACGGCGACCGAGGATGTCACCCGCGCGGCCACCGAGCAGCAGCAGGCCGCCGAAGGTGAGCGTGTAGGCGTTGAGCACCCAGGAGAGGCTGGTGGTGGAGAAGTGCAGGGCCTGCTGAATGTGCGGCAGGGCGATGTTGACGATGGTGGCGTCGAGCACGACCATGAGCTGCGACGCCGCGATGACAGTGAGCGTAAGCGCAGGGTGGAAGCCGCGCCGGGCAGCACCCGGAGGTTGCGACCTCACCGACTGCGAGACCGACATAAGACGTTCTCCCCTCAGTTAGGGTACGATCTCGTTCACTAGCGAGCGACGGTACACCGCGTATATTGGGAACGCAAGCGTTCACTAAAATTTCCAGCGGAGGTCCGCGGATGGCCACTGAGGTGCCCCCAGCCACGGCTCCGCCCTATGCGCCGGACACCCACACACGGCGCCGCGGCGAGGCGCTCGAGCGGGCGATCTATGACGCCGTCCTGGACCAGCTCTGCGCGGTCGGCTACGTCGGCCTGACGATGGAGGGCATCGCCAACTGCGCCCGTACCGGCAAGGCGGCGCTGTACCGTCGCTGGGAGAGCAAAGAGGACGTCGTCGTCGAGGCCCTCGAGCACATGCTGCCGCCCCTGACCGACCTGCCGGACCACGGCAACGTGCGCGACGATCTCCTCGACGTGCTGCGGCGGATCACGGCGATCATCAACTCCACGACAGGCCGCGCCCTGCAGTGCCTCCTCGCCGAGACCGACCGGGACCACCCCTTCGTTCGCCTGGTGCACGAGCGCATCCTCAAGCCGCGCAAGCAGATGTTCCGCACGGTGCTGGAGCGCGCGGCCGAGCGCGGCGAGGTGCGGCACGACGCCCTCAGCCCGCTCGTCAACGAGGTCGGCCCGGCCATGGTGGCGCAGCGGTTCCTGGCGGACGGCGCCCCGGTGCCGGACGACTACCTCGTGTCGGTCATCGACGACATCGTCATGCCGCTGCTGCGGCCATAGACTCGGCGAGTCGTCACCGTCCGTCCGATCCTCACCGCGAGGAGTCGCACATGCCACTGCGATTCGGCCTGCTCGGCACCGGCTACTGGGCGCGGGAGGTGCACGCCGCGGGCCTCGCCACGGACGACGACGCCACCTTCGTCGGCGTCTGGGGCCGCGACCCGACCAAGGCCGCCGCGGTCGCCGAGCTGTACGGCGTTCGCGCCTTCACCGACGTCGACGAGCTGCTCGACGCGGTCGACGCCGTCGCCATCGCGGTGCCTCCGGACGTGCAGGCGGAGCTGGCCGTCCGTGCCGCGGCCGCCGGCCGCCACCTGCTGCTCGAGAAGCCGCTCGCGCTGTCGCTGGAGGGCGCGCGCCGCGTCGCCGACGCCGTCGAGGCGGCCAGGGTGGCGTCGCTGATCTTCTTCACCGCGCGGTTCCAGCCGGTCGTGGCCGCCTGGCTGAAGCAGCTGCAGGCCGCCGGCGACTGGCACGGCGCCCACGGGACGTGGTTCGGCTCGGTCTTCACCCCGGCCAGCCCGTACTCGGAGTCGCGCTGGCGGCATCGCAAGGGCGCGCTGTGGGACGTCGGCCCCCACGCCCTCGCGCTGGCCATCCCCTTGCTCGGAACGGTCGAGCGCGTGACCGCCGCGACGGGTCTGGGCGACACGGTCCACCTGGTGCTCGGGCACCGAGGTGGCCCGTCCGGCACGCTGTCGCTCAGCCTCACCGTGCCGCCGGCGGCGGCAACCACCGACTTCATGGTCTACGGCCCGCAGGGCGCTTCGGCGATGCCGCATGACGGCGTGACCCCCACGGAAGCGTTCCGCGAGGCGATCGGCCAGCTCGCCGCCGAGGTCGCGGCGGGCACGACGGCGCATCCCTGCCGAGCCCGCTTCGGCGCCGACGTGGTCGCCGTGCTCGACGCGGCCGAGCGGTTCCTCGCCACGCCGCTGGACACGCGCACCGCGGCCGTCGACGTCTGAGCGGCCCGCTACCAGGGGACGGGACGGCCGTCGCGGTAGAAGCCGCCGGTCGGCCCGTTGTCGGGCAGGTCGACGGCCCACAGCACGCTGGCGGCGCCTTCGCGGACCGGGCGCCCGCCGGGGCCGCCCATGTCGGTGGCGACCCAGCCGGGGCACACGGCGTTGACGAGGATCCCGTCGCGGCCCAGCTCGCCGGCGAGCATGCGGGTGAGGGCGTTGAGCCCCGCCTTGGAGACGTTGTAGGCGGGGGTCCCGCCGCCCATGCTGGCCAGCGACCCGGCCTCGCTGGAGACGTTGACGATGCGGCCGTGGCGGCTGGCGCGCAGCAGCGGCAGCAGGGTCAGGCTGGCCCGCCAGGCACCGAGCAGGTTGGTCTCCAGTGCCTCGCGGACGACCCTGAGGTCGGCGTCGCTCGCGCGCTGCCAGGTGTCGTAGTGGATCGCGGCGTTGTTGACCAGCACGTCGAGCCGGCCATAGCGGCTGTCGAGATCCGCGGCCACCCGCTGGATGCTCGCCGGGTCGGTGACGTCGAGCCGCCTGGCCAGTACCTCCCCGTCGCCGCCCCGGCCGCGTGGTGCCTGGCGGATCGCGGCGGCCGCCCGCTCGGCCTTGCGCAGATCCCGAGCGGTGAGGACGACGGTGTCGCCGCGCGCCGCGAGCTGGCGGGCGACCTCCTGGCCGATGCCGCGGTTGGCGCCGGTGACGAGCGCGATGGCAGCCATCGCCACCTCCTCTTCTCCTGCTCGCCCCCGGGACGGGTCGGCGATGTCCCACAGTCTGAGGAAAGTTGTCAGGATGAACTGTAGTTGTCACCGGCAAGCCCGCAAGCCGCTTCACGCGTTCGAGAAGGAGATGACGTGATGAACCTGGCGCACAGCGAGGGTGGCTGGACCGCATCGGCGTCGAAGCCGCCGACCACGCACGTCGGGCTGCCGTACCGTGCGGACTGGCTGGTGTCGATGGTCGATGCCTTCCTCGACGCGCCCACGCCGGCGACGGACGAACCGGGAGGGCCGCCGGCAGCGGCCTGACCCGGAGCGGCGACCGTCGCCGCCGGGACGCCCCCGCGCTGCAGCTCGGCCACGAGGTCGGGCCCGGGGCCGACCAGCAGCAGGCAGCCTCCTCGCCCTCCTCGCCGGCTGAGCTGCTCCGCGGGTGCACGCAGCGCCGCGGCGAGCGCGCTGGCGCTGGACGCGCTCGCCGCGCTCAGGTCCACGACCACCATGTCGCTGCTGGCGGCCAGGGTGGTGAGCGCCTCGGCGAGGCGGCCGACCGCGTCCGCGTCCAGCGTGCCGGCCGGGCGCAGGACGCTGGTCAGCCACGCGCGCACCTCCCCAGCGACGGCGGGGACTTCCACCGCGGAGGCTTCCACCTCGGTGATCATCGTCACGCTCCAGAGGTTGGGCCCGTGGTCGTGGTCCCGGTCAGGTCGTAGACGGTGACCCCGCCGACGGTCTGGGCGCTGAAGGTCTGCTCCACCCAGCTCGTGATCTGGCTTGCCGTGCCGGACCCACCGCCGGGACCGCCACCGCCACCGCCTCCGCTGATGAAGTAGTGGATCCTGCCGTCGCTGACGTACTGCTTGAACTGCTCGAGTGTGGGTGCCGGATCGCTGCCGTTGAACCCGCCGATGGCCATGACAGGCTCGCCGCTGGCGATCTGGATCCCGGCCGCCGAGTTGGACCCGACGGTCGCCGCCTCCCAGGTGTAGCCGCCGCTGCCCTGCCGCAGCAGCGCGACCAGCTCGGTGCTCGGGCTGCTGCCGTTGAGCAGCCCGCCGAGGCCCCCTTGCCGGGCGCCATCCTGGGCGCCGGGTCCCTGCTGGCCGAACGGGAGCCTGCCCAGCGCGGGGCCGCCCCGTGGCGGGGCGAAGCCGCCGGGCCGCCCGCCGGGGCCGAAGCCGCCGGCCACCATGGGACCGGCCGAGGGGATCGCGCCGCCGTGCGGGGTCGCCGCGGTGTCGAGGGCGTAGGCCGCCGGGCCGGCGAGGACCACGATCAGCGCGGCGGTGGCCAGCGCCGCCACCGCTCGACGCCCGAGGCTTGGCAGCGCCGTGAGCAGCGCGGCGACGCCGAGACCGCCGATCAGCACCAGGGCAGCCAGCCAGGGCAGCCAGCCGGGGGTCCGTCCCAGCAGGACGAACGACCACAGGCCGGTCGCGGCCACGGTCGCGGCCAGCGTCAGCCGCGCCCAGGCGTGCTCGCGGTTGCGCCACAGGGCGACCGCGCCGATGCCGACCAGGGCGCCGATCGCGGGCGCCAGGGCCACCGTGTAGTAGGGGTGGATGATGCCGCGCGCGCAGCTGAACACCACGCCGGTCACCAGCAGCCAGCCGCCCCACAGCAGCACGGCCGCTCTGGTCCGGTCGGTCCGCGGCGCGCGGCGGCTGAGCCACAGGACGCTGACCAGCAGGATCAGCGCCGCCGGGATAAGCCACGCGATCTGGCCGCCCATGTCGGCGCCGAACAGCCGGGCCCAGCCTGTCTGGCCCCAGCCCATGGCACCGCCGACGCTGCCGGTCTCGTTGCCGGTGACACGGCCGAAGCCGTTGTAGCCGAACGTCAGCTCCAGCACGCTGTTGGTCTGCGAACCGCCGATATACGGGCGGTCGGCGGCCGGGATCAGCTCGACGATGGCGACCCACCAGCCGGCGGACGCGATCAGGGCCGTCCCGGCGAGGAGGAGCTGGCCGAGCCGGCGGCGCAGCGAGGTCGGCGCGGCGATTGCGTAGACCAGCGCGAACGCCGGCACCACGAGGAACGCCTGCAGCATCTTGCTGAGAAACCCGAAGCCAACGAAAGTCGCGGCCAGCACCAGCCAGCCGGTGCTGGCGCGCTCCAGCGCCCGCACGGTGGCGTACGCCGCGAGCACCAGCAGCAGCGTGAGCAGCGCATCGGGATTGTTGAAGCGGAACATCAGCGCCGCGACCGGGGTCAGCGCCATGACGGCACCGGCGAGCAGCGCGGCCTGTGGCGCGAACCAGCGCCGCACCGTGGCGTACAGGACACCGACGGCGGCCACGCCTTCCAGCGCCTGCGGGACGAGCACGGTCCAGGGGTTGACGCCGAATACGCGGGCCACCAGTGCCGATGGCCACAGCGCGACGGGCGGCTTGTCCACGGTGATGAAGTTCGACGCGTCGGAGGACCCGAAGAAGAAGGCCTTCCAGCTCCTGGTCGCGGCCTGGACGGCCGCCGAGTAGAAGGTGTTGGCGTACCCCGAGGCGCTCAGCCCCCACAGGTACAGCAGCGCCGTCGCGGCCAGCAGCAGCAACAGGCCCGGCCGGGCCCAGGGCGGGTCGCTCTGGTTGCCTCGCAGCAGGCGCCGCCAGCGCGAGGCCCGTCCGGAAGGCGTGCTCGACCCGCCGCCCGGCGGCCTTGCGGAGTCGAGCGCGCTCGGCAGTGTGGTGGTCATCGTGGGCTCCTGGTGGCTGCGAGGATGTCGTGCGGACTTGGCTCGGAGTGGTCGCGGGGCGCAGCAGCCGGGCGGAACACCCAGTCGCGCAGCAGCAGGAACCGCAGGACGGTCGCGGCGAGGTTGGCCACGACGAGCACCGTGACCTCCAGCGCTCGAGGCGGCGTCGGCATGGCGGCGTGCAGCCCGCCCAGCGCGCCCGCCGTGAGGGCCAGCGCGAAGCCGAAGACCCCCAGTCCCTGGAGCTGGTGACGGACGGCGCGGGCCGTGCCGCGCACAGCGAAGGTCCAGCGCCGGTTGGCCGCGGTGTTGGCGGCCTGCGCCGGCAGCGCGCTCCGCAGCGCCAGGTACAGCGCCAGGTAGGCAAGCGTGCTCGCCACGCCCACCGACGCGAAGCGCGTGAGCTGCCCCAGCAGCCTGGCCTGGGCGGGGGCCGGGACGGCGCGGCCGGGAGCCGGGACGGCGTGGCCGTCACCGCTGAGCCAGGCGCGGAGCGCGGCGACGGGGATCGTCCCGGCGGCAAGTCCGCGTGCCAGCCGCGAGATGCCCTTGAGGTCCGCCAGGGCCGTCGCGAGGATGTCGACGCGGGAGTCGGGGTCGTCGACCCAGTCGACGGGCACCTCGTGGATGCGCAGCCCCGACCGCTCGGCGAGCACAAGCAGCTCGGTGTCGAAGAACCAGCCGCTGTCGCGCACCTGCGGGAGCAGCGCCTGGGCGGCATCGGCCCTGATGGCCTTGAAGCCGCACTGGGCGTCTGAGAAGCGGGCGCCGAGCGTGGCGTGCAGCAGCAGGTTGTACCCGCGCGAGATGACCTCCCGCTTGGGGCCGCGGACCACGCGGGCGCCGCGCGACAGGCGCGTGCCGATCGCCAGGTCGCTGTGGCCGCTGACCAGCGGCGCGACCAGCGGCAGCAGCGCCTCCAGGCCGGTGGACAGGTCGACGTCCATGTAGGCGAGCACCGCCGCGGGGCTGCCGCTCCAGACCTCGCGCAGCGCCCGGCCGCGGCCCTTGGCGTCCAGGTGCACGGCGTCGACGTGCTCGAGCTCGCCGGCCAGCCGCCGCGCGAGGGGCCAGGTGGCGTCGGTGCTGGCGTTGTCGGCGATGGTGATCCTGAAGCTGAACGGGAACGAGCTGGACAGGTAGCCGTGCAGGTCGCGCACGCACCGGTCGAGGTCGCGCTCCTCGTTGTAGACGGGGACCACGACGTCGACGACCAGCTGCTCGGCGCCGCCGGCGGGCGCGCGGGGCGCGCGGCGCGCCCCGCTCGTGCCCCGCTGCTGGTCAACCAGCATCCTGGCTCCCCTCACCTGCGCGGAGCCGCTCCACCACCGACATCGCCACGGCGATCCGCCACGGCCGGCGGCGCCGCTCGCGGTGGGGGGCGTTCCGCTCCGGCGGGGGTTGGGCCGGCGGGACCGGTGCCGCGTCCTCGGCGTCCGCACCGGCGGCGGGCGGCTCGAGGACCGCGGTCTGTTCAAGTCCTGGCATCGAGGGCCTCCAATCCCTGCGTCTTTCCCCTCGGTCCTGTGGAGGCCATGCTCCCGAGCGCAGGTAAGGGCGCCTCACGAGCAGTTCGAGAAACAGGCAAGAATCCCCGGGCGCCGAGCCGGCTCAGGCGGGGGCCGGCTCCGGCGGCGGGGGCGCGGGCGGAAGCCGGAGGGTGAAGACCGCGCCACCGTCAGGATGGTTGGCCACGTGGACGGTGCCGCCCGCGTCCTCGGCGATCTGGCGGACGATGGCCAGGCCGAGCCCGGAGCCGGGCAGGCTGCGGGCGTCCAGAGCCCGGTAGAACCGGTCGAACACGTGGGGCAGGTCCTCGACCGCGACACCGGGTCCGTGGTCGCGGACCTCGACGATGCCGGGGCGGACGGTCACCTCGATCGGCGCGGCGTCCGGGCTGAACTTGACGGCGTTGTCGAGCAGGTTGCCGACCGCGCGCATCAGCGCCTGGGGCCTGGCCACGACCGCGGCGGGCTCGGCGTCCACGTCGACGCCGCGCCCGCTGCGGCGCCTGGTCCGGTCGGCGGCGCGCTCGGCGAGCTGGTCGAGGGCGAGGGTCTGCTCCGGCTCGTCGTCGTAGCGGTCCACCGCCAGCGCGACCAGCTCGTCGACCAGCGAGGACAGCTCTCGCAGCTCGCTGTCGAGGTCGCTGAGGATCTGCTCGCGGGGCGCGCCGGCCAGGTCGGGGTGGCGCCGCAGCGTGCCGATGTTGGCGCGCAGGCTGGTCAGGGGGGTGCGCAGCTCGTGGCCGGCGTCCTGGACCAGGCGCTGCTGCTGGTCCCTCGAGCGGGTCAGCGCCGCGAGCATGGACGCGAACGCGCGGGCGAGCCGGCCGATCTCGTCGCGGCCGCCGGCGGGCACCGCGATGTCCAGGCGGCCGGTGGCGGCGATCGACTCGGCCGCCGCGCTGAGGCGCGTCACGGGACGGGCGGTGCGCCGCGCGATGAGCGCACCGGCGACGGCGGCCAGGACGATGATGACCAGCCCGACGAGGACCGACTGGTTGCGGACCGAGCGCAGGACGCGGTCGGTCTCGGCCAGGCTGCGGCCGAGGCGGACCTCACCGCCGTCTGGCAGGGGCATGGCGACGACCCGGTAGTTCTGCCCGCCGAGGGACTGGGTCCACAGGGCAGACAGATCGGACGGGCCGGGGTGACGGGGCTCGCCGTCGTGGGCCTCCGTCTCCTTGGGGCGGTCGGAGGCGCTGACACGGGCGGTGACGTCCTTGCCCGGCCTGCCGGCGGGGACGCCCGGCGGGGCCTGATAGGCCACGACGTTGCCGCTGGCGTCGACGCACTGGAGGACCGCGCCCTGCAGGCCCGCGATCGGGCCGGCGAGCGGACCGGGCTGGCCGATCTCCTCGCACAGGTCCGGGAGGCGCTGACCGTTGGGGCCGGCGAGCTGGCGCGCGGCGCTGACCAGGCTGGCGTCGACCTCGTTCCGCAGGCGCTGGCCGGTGGCCGCGTAGCTGATCGCCGCGACCGCCACGACCGAAAGCGCGGCCAGCACGGCCAGGGCGATGGCCAGGCGGGCCCGCAGGGTCATGGCGTCCGCAGCGTGTAGCCCACGCCGCGGACGGTGTGGAGCAGCCTCCGCTCACCCGCCGCCTCGGTCTTGCGCCGCAGGTAGCCCATGTAGACGGACAGCGCCTTGGAGTCGGGCCCGAAGTCGTAGTTCCAGATCCGCTCGTAGATGGTGGTGTGCGTCAGGACGATGCCGGCGTTGTGGACGAAGAACTGGAGCAGGTCGAACTCGGTCTTGGTCAGCTCCAGCTCCCGGTCGCCACGCCAGGCGCGCCGGGCCGCCTCGTCGACGCGCAGGTCGGCGACGCGCAGCTCCCGGTCCGGCTCGTCGTAGCTGGCCCGGCGCAGCAGCGCGCGGACCCGCGCGAGGAGCTCCTCCAGTGCGAACGGCTTCGGCAGGTAGTCGTCGGCGCCGGCGTCCAGGCCCGCGACCCGGTCGGACACCTCGGTGCGGGCCGTGACGATCAGGATCGGGGTGTGGTCCCCGCGCGCCCGCAGCCGCTGGCACACGGTGAGCCCGCCGACGTGCGGCATCATCAGGTCGAGGACCAGCACCTCGGCCGGCTCCCCGGCGATCGAATCGAACACCCCTGACCCGTCGGCGACAGCGCGCACCTGGTACCCCTCCAGCTCCAGGGCACGGACGAGCGACTCGCGCGTGGCGCGGTCGTCTTCGGCGAGCAGGACGCGGCTGTGCACGGGTCCAACAGTAACGTCCGGGCGCGAGCCGGGTGCGAGGATGACCGTCGGCATCTGCTGCATCGTCCTCTCCAGGGGCGGTTTGTCTCAGGTGAGGATGATGCGCCGCCCGGGTGAGAGGGCGGTAAGAAGTCGTCAAGAGCTCCCCGAGAGGGGGTGCCGGCGAGAACGCCCCCAATGCGCCGGACGGGTGAGCGACGGTGGCAACCTCGTGTCGAGGTCACCCTTTGCGGCATCGAGCTGGGACTGGGTGAGAAAGATGCTGCCCCTGAGGTCCGCGCCGCTGAGGTCAGCGCCGCTGAGGTCGTTCCCGATGAGGTCGGCCCCTCCGCGGTCGATGCCATTGCGCCGGGCCTCGGCTCGCACGAGCTCGCTCGCGCGAAGCAGGACGGCATTGACGTCTCGCCGGTGTGCGGTCACGTCCAGTTCCACAAGATCGTCGGGGCTGCCGTGCGTGAGGCGCTCGGTCTCGTCGAGCGCCAGGCGGAGCTCACCGTGGAGCGGGCGGGCCGGTCGCAGCGTCAGCGCCTCGGTCAGATACCAGAGCAGCTCATGGAGCTGCCGCATGATCGTGAAGACCTCGAACATCTGCGCGGCGATTTGCGGCGTCCGCCGCCAGTCCTGTCCGCCGAAGGTGGCCTGGGCGACCTTTTGCCCCGCGCCAAAGCAATCGTACACGGCGCAACCCGGGAAGCCCTGCCGCCGGAGGCGGTGGTGAATGGCGCAGCGGAAGTCCGGTTGCAGATTCGGACAGGGCTGCCCGGCGTCCTTGTCGATGGCGAAGTCCGCCGATGCTGAGAACGCCGGCGCGACACAGCACAGCCCGAAGCAGCGTTCACAGTCAGCTCGCAGACGCATCGGTCCAGCGTACAGGTCGACCGGGTCCATGCCAGCGGCCTCGTCGCCCGGGCCGGCGCTCCCGGGAACTCTTACCCGGCTCTCGAACACCGCTCGACGGCCTCTTGAGCGGAGCGCGGACACTCGCCGTCGTCCAGCCTCCGAGCCAGAGGAGCCGCCATGCCGATGCCGCTCGATCCACCCGACCGCGGAGCCGTGGCCCGCCGGGACGCCGGCCTGCGCCGGGTGTCGCGGCTGACCCGCTGGCTGCTGGCCGGGTCGCTGGCGCTCACCGCCGCGTTCTCGGCCATCGCCGCCCGCGGCTTCCCCGGAAGCTCCGGCGACCAGGCCACCAGCTCGACCGCCGCCGACCAGTCCAGCCAGACCAGCGCCTCCGACTCGGACCAGAGCGGCGAAGACACCGCGACCACGTTGCAGTCGCCGTCCAGCACTCCGTCGGCGTCCGCGGGGTCGGGCGCCGTCACCTCTGGAGGTTCCTGATGAGCGCGATCGGACGCGCCAGCTTCCTCGCACTGGGGACCGGCGCCGTCGTGCTCGCGGTCGACGAGACTCGCCTCGGCGATGCGTGCCTGGCGGTGACCACGGAGGTCGACGCGATCGACCGCGCGTGCAGCCGCTTCCGCGCCGATTCCGAGCTCAGCAACGTCAACAGCGCCGGCGGCCGGCCGGTCGCGGTCGGTGGGGTCCTGCTCGACGCCCTCGGGGTCGCCCTGCGCGCCGCCCGGCTCACCGACGGCGACGTCGATCCCACGGTCGGCGAGGCGATCCGCGTGCTCGGCTACGACCGCGACTTCGCCGCCCTCCCCGCGACCGGCGGCCCGCTGTTCCGGGTGGCCACTGTGCCGGGGTGGCGGCAGGTCCGGCTCGACTGTGACCGTGGGCTCGTGCGTGTTCCCGCCGGCGTGCGGCTCGACCTTGGCGCCACCGCCAAGGCGCTGGCGGCGGACCGGGCGGCCGTCCTCGCCGCCGCCGCGGCCGGCTGTGGCGTGCTGGTCAGCCTGGGCGGCGACATCGCCACCGCCGGCCAGCCGCCGGAGGGTGGCTGGGCGGTGCGAGTCGCCGACTGGCACGCGGCGGGTCCCGGCGCGGAGGGCGAGACCGTGCGCATCCACGGCGGCGCGCTGGCGACCTCCAGCACCACCGTGCGCCGCTGGACCCGCGGTGACGAGCGACTCCACCACGTCGTCGACCCCACCACCGGCCGGCCGGCGGCGGTGGTGTGGCGCACCGTGACCGTGGCCGCGGCGACCTGTGTGGATGCCAACACCGCAGCCACCGCCGCGATCATCCGCGGCGAGCGCGGCCTCGCCTGGCTGCGCTCGCTCGACCTGCCCGCCCGCCTGGTCCGCCCGGACGGCTCGGTCACACGGGTGGGCGGCTGGCCAGCGCCACAGGACGGGACGGCGGCATGAGCGGCATCCTCGCCACCACCCCGGCGCTCTGGTACCTCGCCCGCGGCAGCGGCGTGGTCAGCCTCGCCCTGCTGACGGCGACGGTCGTCGGCGGCATCACGACATCGGCTCGCTGGGCCACCGCGCGCTGGCCCCGCTTCGTCGTGGCCGCCCTCCACCGCAACGCCTCCCTGCTGGCCGTCGTCTTCCTGGCCCTGCACGTCGTCACCATCGTCATCGACGGGTACGTGCCGATCCGCTGGCTGGACGTGGTGGTCCCGTTCGCCTCCGCCTACAGGCCGGCGTGGCTCGGCCTCGGCGCGGTCGCTCTCGACCTGCTCGTCGCCGTCGTGGTCACCAGCCTGCTGCGCGGCCGGCTGAGCCGGCGGGTGTGGCGCGCCGTGCACTGGCTCGCCTACGCCTGCTGGCCGCTCGCCGTCGCCCACGGTCTCGGCATCGGCAGCGACAACCGCCAGCCGTGGATGCTGCTGGTCGACGGTCTCGCCATCGTCTCGGTCGCGGCGGCCGCATGGTGGCGGCTCGGGCCCGCCTCGGGCCCGCGGGCGACCAGCAGGCCGTCGGCGATCGCGGCACCGCGGCCGGCCAATCGCCGACGAGGGATGTGAGCGATATGCGTCCGACACTCCCGCGCCTGCTGGCGGCCGCGGGCGAGCATGGCACGGCCATGCCCCTCGCCCGCCACCGGCTCGCCTATCCGGCGCCACCTCTGCCGGGCCGCCCACGCGATGACCTCGTCGCCGCGGTCGAGCGGTCGGGCCTGCGGGGCCGCGGCGGCGCCGGCTTCCCCACCGGGACCAAGCTGCAGGCCGTGCGGGACGCCAGGCGCTCCTCAGTGCGGGCCGGCGGCCGCTCGCCCGTGGTCGTGGTCAACGGCGCCGAGGGCGAGCCGGCCAGCGGCAAGGACAAGCTCCTGCTCACCGCCGCCCCGCACCTGGTCCTCGACGGGGCGCTGCTGGCCGCGGCCGCGCTCGGCGCCGGCCAGGTGGTCGTCTGCGTCGACCGCTCGGCCACCGCCGCGCTCGGCGCGGTCTCGCGGGCGCTCGCCGAGCGCCAGCACGCGGAGGCCGCCCCGCCGGTGCGGATTGCGGCGGTCCCGTCCCGCTATGTCGCCGGCGAGGAGACCGCGCTGGTCCACTGGCTCAACGGTGGCCCGGCCACACCCACCAGCACGCCGCCGCGCCCCTTCCAGCGGGGGGTCGAGGGCCGCCCCACGCTGGTGGACAACGTCGAGACGCTGGCCCATCTCGCCCAGGTCCTCCGCTTCGGGCCGGAATGGTTCCGCCAGCTCGGCACGCCGGAGGAGCCCGGCAGCACGCTGCTCACCGTCTCCGGCGCCGTCGCCACGCCAGGCGTCCACGAGCTGCCGCTCGGCTCCCCGCTCGCGGGCCTCCTCCAGTTGGCCGGCCCGGCGGCGGGCATCGGCGCCGTCCTGGTCGGCGGCTACTTCGGGAGCTGGCTCGGGGCCGAGCAGGCCGGCCGCGCCCGGCTCAGCAACCAGTCCCTGCGCCCACTCGGCGCCGGCCTTGGCTGCGGCGCGGTCGTGGTGCTCGCGGAGGGCGCCTGCGGCCTCGACGAGACCGACCGCATCCTCGCGTGGCTGGCGGGCGAGTCGGCGGGCCAATGCGGTCCGTGCGTCCACGGCCTGGCGGCCATCGCGGCCGCCACCGCGCAACTGCGCGACGGCCGCGGCGGCGAGGACTCCCTCGGCCGCCTTCGACGGTGGGCGGGCCAGATCGAGGGTCGCGGCGGCTGCCGGCTCCCCGACGGCGCCACCCGCCTGCTGCGCTCGGCCCTCGACGTGTTCGACGACGACGTCCAGCGCCACCTGCGCGGCGACCGCTGTCCGGCCGCCGGCCCCCGCCAGCTCCTCGCCGCCTCGGCACCGGCTTCTGGAGGATCCCCATGGCGCTGACCCACCGGCTCAGGGTCGACCCGATCGCCTGCGACGGCCACGGGCTGTGCGCGCAATTGCTCCCGGAGCGCATCACCCTGGACGACTGGGGCTACCCGATCGTGGACCCGGCCCCGATCGGCCGCGATCTCGCCGCCCACGCCCGCCGCGCGGTGGGCGCCTGCCCGGTCCTCGCGCTGCGGCTCGAGGCGGCCGGTGCCTCCGCACGGTAAGGCGGTTGGTTGACGGTAGTTCCCATTCGCCTCGACAACGCGGTGACACGTGCAGCAGATGGCTGGCCGCCCCCGCGGCGGTTCGGGGGATCCTGCGCCAACCCATCCGTTTCCCCATCCACCTGCGGCATGTCGGCGGCGGTCCCTTCCGCGCTTGGACAGTGCCATCTGGAGCGCAGTCGGCTCTTCCGGTCAATCCGTGGGCCGGCGAGCCTGGTTCGCCTCGCGGATGACCGCCCAGGCGTCCGCCACCGGACCCACGTGCCCGAGCTTGTCGGGGTTGATCACCGAGCGGATCGTCTGGATCCGCCCGTCGAGTACGTCAAGCGTCCAGGTATTGAGCACCTTGTTGTCCCGATCGCGGAAGATCGCGCCCGGATGGCCGTTCACCTCGTGTGGCTCCAACTCCACCCCGATCCGGACGAACCAGGGGAAGGTCGAGGCAAGCACCCGGGCCACATTCTCGGCGCCGATGATGCCCCTGGCCCACCGAGTCGGCCAACTCCGCCGACCGCGCGGGATCCTCATAGGGGTCGGGGAGGCCTCGTAGCGCAGCCAGGTCTCCTGGACCGCGTCCTCGGCCTCGCTCACACTGCCCAGTATCCGGTAGGCGATCGCGAACAGCAGCGGCCGCAGCTCCTCGAACTCCTCGGCCCGGGTCAAGCCAACCCTTCCTTGAAGCCCTGGCGCCACGACGGATAGCGCAGCTCCCAGCCGAGCTCCCGCCTGGCCTTGGCGTTGGAGAAGCCGCGCCCCTCGGTCATCATCGTCACCGCCGCTTCCCCGGCCAGCATCCGGGCCAGCCACTTGGGGACCCGCATCGGCCGCTTCGCACCCGCGCACGCTGCCAGGTAGGGCAGCCACTCGCTGGCCGGGGCTGGTTCGTCGTCGACGATGTTGAACACGCCCCTCGCCTTTTGCTCCACAGCCAGGACGGTAGCGCTCGCCGCGTCGTCGAGATGCACCCACGAGCAGTAGCCGGTGCCGCCCCCGACGAGCGGGAATTGCCGCTTGCGCACGAGCTCGACCTGATCGTCGGTGGCGCCCGGCCCGTAGAGCCCGCCGTATCGCAGGGCCGCGCCGCCAGCCTTGACGACCACGTCCTCGACGTGGCGGATCGCCACCGCCCCCGCGTGCATCATCGTCCCCTCTTCCGGGTCCAGCGGGTCCTCCTCGGTCTTCACCCATCCGCCCTTGCGGATTCCGTTCCAGCTGGCGTAGCTCTGCGCGACGAAGTGGGATACGCCGGTCGCCTCGGCGGCGGCCAGCAGGTGGTCCGTCCCCTCGGTGCGCAGCCGGATGGTGGTCGCGAACCACCGATCCATGTGCTTCATATCGGGCTTGCCGGCGTGCGCCACGGAAATTGCGGTCATCTGGTGCACGATCGCGTCCGGCCGGGCCGCCGCCACCGCCTCACCGACCGACACCGCATCCAGCCCGTCCATCACGACCGCCTCGGCGCCCAGCTGCTCCAGCGACCCCAACTTGCCCGGGCCCGTCGTCGTAGCCGTCACCTGGTGGCCCCGGGCCACCAGCTGCGGCACCAGCCGCCTCCCGATGACCCCGGTCCCGCCTGCCACGAACACCCGCATGACCATCACCTTCCTGATTCCAGAGTCTGTCTCTGAGACCTGAGACGAGACCGCCCGGCCGTCTGTGACATGGGAGGGACGACAGTTGGGAGAAGATCGTTGGCGGCTGTTGGTCGATGCGCCCACAGTCTCATGGAGTGGTGAGCTGGCTCCGTCCGCTCCGCTACCTATCCGAGGGGTCCATGGCCAAGCTCTACACCACCGGCGATAATTACCTCGTCGCCGCCCTCGACAGCGGCGCATAGGCACCGAGGATCAACCTCAAAGCCCACCACTCAGCGGGACTCTGCCAAGGCGGGGACAAAATAGGGCAGAAATGGGTGCCGGTCCGTTTTGGCCGGGCTCAGTAAATCGTATTCCCACCCGTTGTGGTGCTCGATGTCGCTTTTCAGAGCCCATTATTTTACGTAGGCACTGCATGCTACCTGCCTGGTAGTTCTCTCGATGCCCTCGAGCCGGCCCTTTTGCTTCAATTAGGTCCGAGGCGGAAATCGAGCACGACGCCTGGATCACGAGACATCAATTCTACCGGGCTCACGGATGAGATTCCACGGGACCGGCGATATGGGGGGAAATCGAAAATGGCTGGAAGCAGCGTGGCTGTCGTCGGAATGGGGTATGTCGGCCTGCCCACCGCTCTTGCCTTCCACGAGGCCGGCTTCGAGGTCGTCGGGCTGGACGTGAGCGAGGCCCGCCTGGACGCCATCCGCGGCGGCGGCGTCGACCTGCTGCCCGAGGACCACCTGCGCCTCGGCGTGGCGCTCGACGACCAGGCGCGCTTCCGCCTGACCGACGACCCGGAGGCGCTTGCGCTGGTCGACGCGGTGCTGGTGTGCGTGCCAACGCCCATCGACCGCCACCACGTGCCGGTGCTCGGGCCGCTCCACGCCGCCTGCCAGGCGGTGATCGACCACGCTCACGCCGGCCAGGTGATCGTGCTGACCTCGACCTCGTACACCGGCACGACCAGGGAGCTGCTGATCGAGCCGCTGGAGGCGCACAGCCTGCGGGTCGGGCGCGACGTGCACGTGGCCTTCGCGCCGGAGCGGATCGACCCGGCCAACGCGCGCTTCCCGCAGGACCAGGTCCCGCGGGTGGTGGGTGGGGCCACGCCGGCCTGCACCGCGGCGGCCGTCGGCCTGCTGCAGACCATCACCAGGAAGGTCCACACGGTCGGCTCGCCCGAGGCGGCCGAGCTGGTGAAGCTGCTCGAGAACACGTTCCGGGCGGTGAATATCTCGCTCGCCAACGAATTCGCCGAGATCTGCGGTCCGCTGGGCCTGGACCCGGCGGAGATCGTCGAGGCCGCCGCCACCAAGCCCTTCGGCTTCATGCCGTTCTACCCGGGTCCGGGGGTGGGCGGCCATTGCATCCCGGTCGACCCCCATTACCTGCTCTGGCACGGCCGCGCGAGCGGGCTGCAGCTTCCGGTGGTCGAGGCGGCCATGACCGGGATCGCCATGCGCCCGGCGCGGGTCGCGACCCGCGTGGCGGAGCGGCTGTCGGACGACGGGCTCGGCGTCGCCGGTGCGAGGGTGCTGCTGGTGGGCGTGGCCTACAAGCCTGGGGTCCAGGACGTCCGCGAGGCGCCCGCGCTCAGCATCTGGAGCGAGCTGGCCGCACGCGGCGCGCGGGTGAGCTACTTCGACCCGTTCGTGTCGCGCCTGCGGATGGACGGCGCCGAGCGCCAGACCGAGCGCGTGCTCGATCCCGCGGCCTACGACCTGGTGGTCGTGTGCACCCGCCACCCGGAGGTCGACTACGCCGCGCTCAGCGAGGCGCGCCGGCTGCTCGACTACACCTACCGCACCGCAGCCGCGCCGCACGGCTCGCTGCTGCTGGCGAGCTGAGCGATGGCGACTCTTTCCCTTCCGCACCCGGGGCGCGAGGACCCGACCTCCGCGCCGCCGGCGCGTGGCGGCCAGCGCACCTCGACGCCAGTGCGGATCGCCGCGATCGGGCTGCTGCTCTGCGTGCTGTCGCTCATCGCCTGGCACGTGGTGCGCAAGACGGTGCAACTGCACCCCGACAGCCTGACCGGGATGTACACGATCCTGATCTCCAGCTACGTGCTCAGCCGCTTCGCGCTCGCGGCGCTGTACCGCCCGCCGAAGGACGCGGGGCTGGAGCCCGCCTGCGCGGTGATCGTGCCGGCCTACAACGAGAGCGAGGCCGTTGCCAGGACTGTCCACGCGCTGATGGCGCTGGACTACCCGACCTCCAAGCTCGAGGTCGTGGTCATCAACGACGGCTCGACCGATGACACCTGGCAGCAGATGCAGCGGGCGGCGGACCAGTACGAGCAGGGCCGGGTCCGCCTCGTCGACCTCGGCAGCAACCAGGGCAAGCGCGCCGCGATGGCGGCCGGCATCCGGGCGACCTCCGCGGAGATCCTGGTGTTCGTCGACTCCGACTCGGTCCCCGCCCCGAACGGCCTGCGCACGCTCGTGCAGGGCTTCGCCGACCCCCGCGTCGGCGCCATCTCGGGGCTCACCTACGTGCGCAACGTCGGCGCCAACATGCTCACCCGCATGCAGGCGGCGCGTTACTACATCTCCTACCAGCTGCTGAAGGCGGCGGAGAGCACGCTCGGGGCGGTCGCCTGCTGCTCCGGCTGCTTTGCCGCCTACCGCCGCGAGGCGGTCCTCGACCTGCTCGAGGGCTGGGAGCACCAGCGCTTCCTCGGTGTCGACTGCACTTACGGCGACGACCGCTCGCTCACCAACATGGTGCTGCGCACGGGCTGGACGACCATCTACGACGCCCGCGCCGAGGCCTGGACCGACGCCCCTGAGGAGTACCAGAAGTTCTTCAAGCAGCAGCTGCGCTGGAAGAAGTCGTGGGCGCGCGAGGGGCCGCTGCTGCTGTCCCACATCTGGCGCACCCGCCTGCGCGCCTTCCCCAGCGTCCTGGTCAACACGATCGCTGGGCTGCTCAGCCCTGTCATCATCGTGTGGAACCTGGTGCACCCCTTCGCGAGGCCCGGCGTGCTGCCCGTCGTCTACGCCCTCGGGCTGTACCTGGTGTCGATGGCCTACGGGCTGCTGTACCGGGCGCTGCGGCGCGACGGCCTGTGGCGGCACGCCTTCCTGGGGACGTTCTTCTACGTCGCCTTCTCCGCCCAGCTGCTGTGGGCGATCCTGCGCATCCGCGACGGCAAGTGGGGCACCCGCGACCTCCAGGCGGTGCCCAATGGCGTCTAGGCTCCGCCGGGGAGCCGGCCTGCTGCTGAGCCTTGCGCTGCTGGCGAGCCTGGCGACCGCGGCCGGACTGTGGGTCGTCACGACCCGTCCCTACGACCCGGCCCAGCACAAGGTCCCCGGGGTCGACGTCGCCGCACGCGGCTTCCCGACCTACCGCGACGCGCTGCTGGTGCTGAACTACCACGACATCTCGACCACCGGCACGAGCCGCTACACCGTCAGCCCCACGGCCTTCGCCGCCCACCTGGACGCGCTGCGCAAGGCGGGCTTCCACGCTGTCCGCCTCGCCGATCTCCAGGCGCTGGTGGCGGGGCGGCCGGTGCGGCTTCCGCCACGGCCGATCCTGCTCACCTTCGACGACGGCCCGGCCTCCAACTGGCTGGACGCCGACCCCGTGCTCGAGCGCTATGGGTTCACCGCGGTCGCGTTCCTCATCAGCAGCAAGATCGCGCAGCCGTACCAGCCGAGCTATCACCTGACGAGCGAGCAGGTGCGCCGCATGGCCTCGAGCGGCCGCTGGGAGTTCGGCGGCCACAGCGACGACCTGCACCGCCTGGCGCAGACTCCCGACGGGAGCAAGCGCCCGGCGCTGGTGAACCGGCTGGTGGTCGGCGGCGACGAGACCCTCGCCCAGTGGCGCGCCCGGGTCCACGCCGACCTGGACCGCAACCAGCGCTTCTTCGTCCGGGTCCTCGGCCACCGCATGTCCGCGTTCGCGTTCCCCTACGGGGCCGCTGACCGGCCGGTCAACGACCCCGCCATCCCAAAGCTGATCAACGAGCTGCTCGGGGAGGCCGGCTTCCAGGTCGGCTTCGCGGGCGAGGACCTCAACCGCGGCGCCGGGGAGCTCGAGGTGCCGGTGACGCCGGGCACCGACCCGTACCGGCTGCCGAGGGTCACCATCACCGGCGACCTCGACCCGGTCGACCTGCTGGCGACCCTCCGCAAGGCCGCGCCAGATCCGATCACCGCGGATCTCACGACGCTCCACTGGACCGGCGACAGCGCCGGCTGCACGGTCGACCGGACGGCGGGCCGCCCGCCAGCTCTGCAGCTGAAGTCCGCCGGCTACGGCCGCTGTGCCGCCCCCGTCAACCCGGTCCAGTGGAGCAACTACCGCTTCAGCGCCGACGTCGTCGGGGTGGAGCGTGGCGCCACGGCGTTCATCGGCGTGCGCGTCCGCCTCACTCCCGGCACCAGAGGCCGCGCCGAGGTGGTGCTGGGCGAGGCCGTCGTCCGCGTCCGCGAGCAGATCGGCTCGCGGGTCCGCGTGCTGGCGACCAGGCAACTGCAACCCGGCGACGACCACCAGGTCGACGTCACCGTCCAGGGCGACCGGATCACCGTCCGCGTCGACGGCCTGGAGCCCATCAAGGCAAGGCTCGATCCGACGCTGGCCACGGGCGCCGTGGACTTCGGGATCGCCGCAAAGGGCGCGAAGGCCCTCACGTTCCTCGGCCCCCGCCTTGTCGACCTGCGAGGAGCGCCCGCCACCAGATGAGCACCCACCCACGACCCACTGACCTACGCATCTTGCTGCATCCGAGGAGGAACATGTCGATGGATCCCACCACCCGGCGACGCCGGCGATGGCTCGTCCTGCTGCCAGCGCTGCTGGTCCTCAGCCTGCTGGCCGGGCTGATGGCCAGTCCCGCCAACGCCACGCCGAAGCCACCCGTGCCGACCGGCCTGCACGTCACCAGCATCACGGCGACCACCGTCAGCCTTGCCTGGAACCCCTCCACCGGGGCGCTCGTGTACCGCGTGTACCGCGGCGGGAAGCTCCCGATCGCTCAGGTCACCGGCACCACCTACACCGACAGGACCGTGGTCGCAGGCAGGACCTACACCTACACGGTCAGCGCGGTCGGCCAGTACGGCGAGTCCGGCAAGAGCGCCTCGGTGACCGTCATCCCGCAGTCGACCCCGACCGCCCCGACCACGACGCTGCCGGACACCACACCGGCCCCGATCCGCACGGCCGTCTCGCTCACCTTCGACGACGGCCACGCTGAGCAGTACGCGGCCCGCTCGATCCTGGCCGCGCACAACATGCACGGCACCTTCTTCATCAACTCCGGCCGCATCGACACCACGCCCGCCTTCATGACCGTCTCCCAGCTCCGCGACCTGGCCAGCGACGGCAACGAGATCGCCGGCCACACGGTGCAGCACGCCGACCTCACCGCGCTCAGCGCGGACGAGGCCGCCCGCGAGGTCTGCAACGACCGCATGAACCTGTTGAGCTGGGGATTCCAGCCGACCAACTTCGCCTATCCCTACGGCCACGCCAACGCGGCGGTGGAGCAGATGGTCGCCGACTGCGGCTACAACTCCGCACGCCAGGTCGGCGACATCAGGACACCGGTCACCAACGGCTGCCCGGGCTGCGCCGTCGCCGAGACCATCCCGCCGGCCGACCCGTACTTCACCCGGGCGCCGGACTCGGTGGACGGCTTCTGGACCCTCGCCGACATCCAGCAGCTGGTGACGCAGGCTGAGAGCAGCGGCGGCTGGGTGCAGCTCACCTTCCACCACATCAGCGACAACGGCGGCGCGTACTCGATCACGCCGGCCAACTTCAGCGCCCTGCTGGACTGGCTGCAGCAGCGCGCCGGACAGGGCACGGCGGTCAAGACGGTGCAAGAGGTCATCGGCGGATCGCTGCGGCCTGGAGTTGCCGGCCCGGTGCCACCGGTCGGCCAGCCGCTGCAGAACGCCTCCCTCGAGGCCGACGCCGACAGCAACAGCACCCCTGACTGCTGGTCCTTTGGGACCTTCGGCGCCAACACCGCCATCTGGACGAGGACCAGCGACGCGCACAGCGGCGGCTACGCCGAGCGGGTCGACATCACCGGCTACACCTCGGGCGACCGCAAGCTGGTCATGACGCAGGACCTCGGCGAGTGCACGCCGAGCGTGACGCCCGGCCACCGCCAGACGCTCAAGGCCTGGTACAAGAGCACCAGTCCCACGCAGTTGGTGACCTACTACCGTGACGCGCTCGGCAAGTGGTTCTACTGGACCTCCGGGCCGTCGTTCGCGGCGGCGAGCACGTGGACCCAGGCGAGCTGGACCACGCCGGCCGTGCCGGCGGGCGCGACCGCGGTGAGCTTCGGGCTCAACCTGGCCGCCGTCGGCACGCTGACCACCGACGACTACTCGCTCGAGGACGCCGGCGTGGCGCCGCCGCCGGTGCAGACCGCGCTGGGCGACAACGCCTCCCTGGAGACCGACGGGAACGGCGACGGGGTCCCCGACTGCTACCAGGTCGGGGCCAGCGGCACCAACACCGCCACCTGGAACAGGACGGCGGACGCGCACACCGGCGCCTACGCCGAGCGGGTCGACATCAGCTCGTACACCTCAGGGGACCGCAAGCTGGTGACCAGGCAGGACGCCACCGGCTGCTCGCCCGTTGCCACTCCGGGGCACACCTACCAGCTCGGCGTCTGGTACAAGGAGGGACCCGCCAGGTTCGTCGTGTACTACCGCGACGCCACCGGCGTCTGGCGCTACTGGACCCAGAGCCCTGTGCTGAGCGCGCGGGCGAGCTGGACCCAGGCGACCTGGACCACGCCGGCCGTGCCCGCGGGCGCGACCGCGCTGAGCTTCGGGCTGAACCTCGCCCAGAGCGGCACGCTCGTCACCGACGACTACACCATGACCGACACCACGCAGGGCCAGCAGCAGCTGGTGCCGGTGCCGACCAGCGGCGCCGGGGACTGACGACAGGCAACACGCACCATCATCCAGGGGCCGGCCGCCGCGCGACGCGCGGCGGCCGGCCCCTTTGCCGCGCGGGTGGGCAGGTCACCACACACCGCCCACCCGCGGGGATCACCGAGCCGCCGGCGAGGCTCAGGGGCGCCCTGCCCGGCCGGGCTCGCGTTCACCGCGCCACGATCGAGCTCGGAACGGTCCACTCAGCGGCATGGCCGCTGGGACGGCACCGCAAACTTGCGCGAACCCGCGGGCGCCGAGCTACGATCCCGCGGTGAACGACGAGCACCTGAGGCTGTGCGCCAGCGCCGAGTGGGCGGAGCTGGTCGAGCGCGTGCTGCTGCCGTGGGCGCTCGACAGCCGCGGCCCCGGCGACGAGGTCCTCGAGGTCGGCGCGGGGCCCGGCCTGGTCACCGACGCGCTGCGGCGGCGAGTGCCACGGCTCGTCGCCGTCGAGCTGGACGGGCCGCTCGCCGACGCGCTGCGGCGGCGCCTGGCCGGCACCAATGTCGAGGTGGTGCGGGCCGACGCCGGCGCCCTCCCCTTCAGCGGCGGGCGCTTCTCCGCGGTCGCCTGCTTCACCATGCTGCACCACCTGCCCACCGCCGCGACGCAGGACCAGGTGCTGCGTGAGCTGCGCCGCGTGCTGCGGCCTGGCGGCTTCCTGTTCGGCACCGACGGCATGGACACCGCCAGCCGCCGGGCCCTGCACCAGGACGACGTCTTCGTGCCGGTGCCTCCCGACGAGCTCGCGGGCCGGCTGCGCGCGGCCGGGTTCAGCGACCCGGAGGTCGAGGTGAGCGGCGACCGCTTCCGTTTCCTGGCCGTGGCCGCGCTTCAGACGCCCAGGTAGGCCGCGCGGATGTCGGGGTTGCCCAGCAGGTCGCCGGCGGCGCCCTCCATCGCGATCCTGCCGGTCTCCACCACGTAGCCGCGGTCGGCCACCTCCAGCGCCTTCTTGAGGTTCTGCTCCACGAGCAGGATGGTCAGCCCATCCTCGTGCAGGCGCCGGATGATGTCGAACACCTGGCTGACGATGACCGGCGCCAGCCCCAGGCTCGGCTCGTCGAGCATGACCAGGCGCGGGCGTGACATGAGCGCCCGTGCGATCGCGACCATCTGCTGCTCGCCGCCGGACATGCTGCCGGCGAGCTGGCTGGAGCGCTCCGCGATCCGCGGGAACAGCGCGTGGACGCGGTCCAGCGAATCGGACAGGTGCCTGCGCGCGGCCCTGCCGTAGGCGCCGAGCTCGAGGTTCTCCCGCACGGTGAGCTGCGGCCACAGCTCACGGCCCTCGGGGACGGCGGCGATGCCGAGCTCAGCCCGCCGGTGGGCGGCCAGCCTGACCAGCGACTCGCCCTCGAAGACGACGTCGCCCCGCGCGACCGGACGCAGGCCCGAGATCGCCCGCAGCGTGGTGGTCTTGCCGGCGCCGTTGGAGCCGACGAGCGTCACCACCTCGCCCTGGCGGACGTGGAGGCCGAGCTGGTGGAGCGCCTGGGCGTCGCCGTAGAAGACGTCGATCCCGCGGACCTCGAGCACGGTCAGCCCTCCTCATGGCCGAGGTAGGCCTCGATCACCTGGGAGTCGGCGGCGACCTGGCGAGGCTCACCCTCGGAGATCTTGCGGCCGTGGTCGAGGACCATGACACGGTCGGACAGGCTCATCACCGCCTGCATCACGTGCTCGATCATGATGATCGCCACCCCACGCTCGCGGATCTGGCGGATGAGCCGCATGAACCGCTCCGCCTCCACGGGGTTGAGCCCGGCGACGACCTCGTCGAGCAGCAGCACGCGCGGGCCGGTGGCGAGCGCGCGCGCCACCTCCAGGCGCTTGCGGCCCGCCAGCGTCAGCTCGCCGGGCAGCCGCTGCGCGCGGTCGGCCAGCCCGATGAAGTCCAGGATCTCCATCGCCCGCTGCCGCGCGGGGGCCGTCACGCTCTGGGGACGGCCGTAGTAGTGGCCGACCAGGACGTTCTCGAGCACGGTGAGGCGGGCGAAGGGACGCACGATCTGGTGCGTGCGCGCGATGCCGCGGTGGACGAACGCGTGCGCGGACCTCCTGCCGAGCGGCCTGCCGTCCAGTCGCACGGTGCCCCTTGTCGGGGCGACCGATCCCGCCGCCACCGAGAACAGCGTCGTCTTGCCCGCGCCGTTCGGCCCGATCAGGCCGAGGATCTCGCCATCGCCCAGATGGAAGTCCACCTCGTCGACCGCCTTGAGGCCGCCGAAGTATTTGCACACGCCTTCGCCGACGAGCAGCCCGGTCATTGCCGCGTCTCCTGACGGGCCCCCAGCGGGGTGGGCTCGACTTCGGGCAGGGCCTTGCCCGCCGCCGACGAGGACACCAGCCCTCCGGCGGCCACGCTGGCGGCGGGCCGGTAGCCGAGCCGCCGCGCGACCCGCAGCAGCAGCCCGGAGAGGCCGAGCGGCTCGAACAGGATGACAAGCACCAGCAGGACGCCGTACAGGCCCAGGTAGAGCTGCGGGTAGGAGGCCAGCAGGAGCTCCTGGATGATGACGAACACGATCGCGCCGAGGATCGGCCCCAGGATCGTGCCGATGCCACCGATCGCGCCCATGAGCACGAAGCCGATCGAGCGGTCGAAGCTGAACATGTCCAGCGGGTCGATGAACGTCTGGTAGGAGGCGTAGAAGCCGCCGCAGACGCCGACCACCGAACCGGACAGGAACAGCACCAGGTCCTGGTAGAAGGTCGCGTTGACGCCGACACCGGCCGCGGCGTCGACGTCTTCCTTGATGGCGAGCAGGCCCAGCCCGATGCGCGAGCGGCGCAGCCACCACGACAGCGCCACCGCCGCCGCGAGCAGGTACAGGCCGTACCAGTAGAGGGCGTACTTGGTCGGCCCCTGGCTGATCGGCAGGGACAGGCCGGAGGAGCCGCCGGTGAACTCGTCCCAGTACGTCGCCACCAGGCGGGTGGCCTCCGCGACGCCGATGGTGGCGATCGAGAAGTACGGGCCGCGCAGGCGCAGCGTCGGATGCCCCCACAGCAGCGCGTAGCCGCCGGCGGCGAGCCCGCCGACCAGCCACGTGGCCCAGAACGGCAGGCCGAACGCCAGCGCCAGCCGCGCCGCGACGAAGCCACCGACACCGAACATCGCCGAATGACCGAAGGAGATCTGCCCGACGTAGCCGCCGAGCCAGTTCCAGGCCAGCGCCGCCGACATGAACATGAAGGTGAGGCCGACGACGCTGTGGGTGTAGTCCCCCAGCGGCCGCACCAGCGGCACCGCGTACAGGACCGCGAAGCCGCCGGCGAACAGCGCCAGCGCCTTGGGGTCCAGCCAGCTCGGCAGCCGCAGGCCCCGGATGCCGCCCCGGGCGGCGACGCGACCGTCCACGGTCACCTGAGGACCCTCTGCCCGAGCAGGCCGCCTGGCCGCACCACCAGCACCACGACCAGCAGGACGAAGCCGACCGCCGCGGTGAGGTAGGACGGCACGACGTAGATGGAGAACACCTCCGCGAAGGCCAGTACCAGCGCCCCGAGCGCCATGCCCGTGATGCTGCCGAGGCCGCCGAGCACGATGATCACGAAGCTCTTGAGCAGCTCCCCGGCGCCGAAGGCCGGGTTGAACGCGAACAGCGTGGAGGCGAGCAGGCCGGCGAGCCCCGCGAGCGCGGCCCCGAGCCCGAAGGTCAGCGTGTAGATCCGCTCCACGTCGATGCCCACCAGCGTGCAGCTGTCGGGGTTCTGCGCCACCGCCCGGACCGCCTTGCCGACCAGCGTCCGGTGCAGCAGGGCGTGCAGCCCGACCATGGCGACCAGCGCGACGGCGAAGACCACCACGCGGGTGACCGCGAAGGAGCTGCCCAGGATCCGCACGGACGCCGTGGTGTACGACGTCCGCACGGCCTGGTCGTCGCCCGAGAACACCAGGTAGGCGACGTTGCGGAGCACCAGCCACACTCCGAACAGCAGCAACAGCGACTGGATGCCCCCGGCGGCCCCTCGTGGCAGCAGCCGGACCAGCCCCTTGTACATCGCCACGCCCACGCCGAAGAACACCACCAGCACCACAGGGATGGCCACGTACGGGTCGACGTGAAGGCGGCTGAACAGCGTCCAGGTGACGTAGGCGGACGCCATGAGCAGGCCGCCGTGCGCGAGGTTGACAACCCGCAGCACGCCGTAGATCAGTCCCAGGCCGTAGGCCATCGCCGCGTAGAACCCCGCGAGCAGGACCGCGGAGACCGTGAGGGCCAGGACCTGGTCCATGGGGACGCTAGCCCTTGCACGCCGGGTTGGGCGCGACGCCGTCGGCCGTCTTCACGTCGTCGGGGAAGATGATCGGCGAGCTGCCGTCGGCCAGGTTCTGCTGCACCACGAAGGGATAGGTGGCCTGGCCGCCGTGATCCGACGGGAACGACAGGGAGCCGCCGGGCAGGATCGACTCCATGCGCAGGCTCGACAGGGACTCGCGGACCTTCTGCTTGTCGACGGAGCCGGCCTTGGAGATCGCCGTGAACAGGGCGCGCGCGGCTTCGTAGGAGACCGCCTGGTACCACTCCGGGGCCTTGCCGTACTTGGCCTTGAATTCGTCGACGAACGTCTTGTTGAGCCCCTCGTCCCCCAGCTGGGCGTTCCACCACACCGCCGACAGGATGTAGTTGACCGCCTTGGCGCCAAGCGTCTGGCGAGCGTCCGCCTCCGACCCGCGAGCGCCGTAGGTGAGGACCTTGTTGCACATGCCCGAGGAGATGTACTGGCGCTGCATGGTGAGGAAGTCGGGCAGGTGAGCGTCCACCATGAACAGGTCCACCTTGGCGGCCTTCACCTTGTTGAGCACGGCGGAGAAGTCCTTGCCGTCGAGCGCGAAGGACTCGTCCACGCTGATGCTGTACTTGCCGCCGCTGGCGTTGACGAAATCGGTGACGCCCTTGCGGAAGTCCTTGCCGTGCGAGGTGTTCTCCCACACCAGGGCGATCTTCGCCGGCTTCGGGAGCTTGCCGGCGTCCTGCTGCTTCTGGATCCACTTCATCTCGGTGGAGCCGAGGTTCTCGACGGAGGCCAGGGTGCCGAACACCCATTTGAAGCCCTTGCTGTAGATCGAGCTGGACGCGCCGCCGCCGTTGACGTACGGGATCTGGGACTGCTCGGCGACCGTGCTCTGCGCCTCGACCAGCGGCGTCGAGTAGGTGCCGAGCATGAAGTCGACCTTGTCCTGGGAGATGAGCCGCTGCGCGAGGTTGACCGACTTGGCCTGGTCGGTGGTGTCGTCGAGCAGCTTGAGCTCGACCTTCACCTTGCTGCCGCCGACGTCGATGCCGCCGGCCCGGTTGGCGAGGTCGAAGGCCAGCTCGTAGCCCTGCTTGTAGCGGCCGCCAACCTTGGACTCGGTGCCGGTGAGCGGCAGGGTCGAGCCGATGGTGATGGTGTCGGGCACCTCGCCGCCGCCCGCGCCGGTGTCGGCCCGCTCCGACGGCGCGCAGGCGGCGACGGCTATTGCCACGGCGATGAGGAGCGCCGCGTGCTGCCAGCGGCGTCCCGGGATCAGGGAGTGTCTCACCGCGCCTCCTCGAGGGGCTGCGCCGCGTCGGCCGCGGCAGCGGCCTAGCCTTCAAAATCGTTAGCCCTTTGTCAATACCACCGCGAGGCCGGTCCCACACCCTTGGCGTCAGCCCGTCGACTCGGCCAGCAGGGACGCCACCTGGTCGTCGTCGTAGCCGAGCCAGCGCAGGATGGCCTCGGTGTGCTCACCGACCGCCGGGACCGGGTCCATGCGCGGCTGGCGGCCACCGGCGATGACCGGCGGCAGCAGGGCCCGGATGGGCCCGGCCTCCGAGCCGACCTCCCGCCAGCGGTCGCGGGCGGCGAGCTGTGGGTGGTCGACGAAATCCCGCACCTCGTTCATGCGGGCGTGGGCGATGCGGGCCGCCTCGAGCCGCTCGAGCACCCGCTCGGCGCCGAGGCGGCCGAAGACCTCCTCGATGATCTCCCGCAGCTCCTCGCGGTTCGCCACGCGCTCCGAGTTGCTGGCGAAGCGCTCGTCACGGGCCAGCTCCGGCCGCTCGAGGACCACCGCGCAGAACGCAGCCCACTCGCGCTCGTTCTGGATGCCGAGGATGACCTGGTCGCCGCCGCCGGCCGCGAACGGGCCGTAGGGAGCGATGGAGGCATGGGCGGCGCCGGTCCTCGGCGGTGCGCCGCCGCCGTAGGCGGCCACGTACACCGGCTGGCTCATCCACTCCCCCAGCGCGTCGAACAGCGACACCTCCAGCGCGCCACCGCCGCCGGTGCGCTCGCGCTCGTACAGGGCGGCCAGGATGCCGGCGTAGGCGTACATACCGGCGGCGATGTCGGCGATGGAGATGCCGACCTTCGCGGGAGCCTGTGGCGTGCCGGTGATCGAGACCAGGCCGGTCTCGTACTGCACCAGCAGGTCGTAGGCCTTCTTGTCGCGGTAGGGCCCGGTGGTGCCGTAGCCGGAGACCGAGCAGGCGATCAGGCGAGGGTGTCTGGCGGTCACCTCGCCGGCGGCCAGACCGAGCCGCTCGGCGGCGCCCGGGCCGAGGTTGTGCACGAGCACGTCGGCCCGCTCCAGCAGCCTGGCCATGACCATCCGCGCTCCGGGCCGCTTGAGGTCCAGCACGATGCTCTCCTTGGAGCGGTTCAGCCAGACGAAGTAGGCGGACAGGCCCTTGACGGTCCGGTCGTAGTCACGGGCGAAGTCGCCCCCGCCCGGGCGCTCCACCTTGATCACCCGCGCCCCGAGGTCGGCGAGCTGCCGGGTGGCGAAGGGCGCGGCGACCGCCTGCTCGACCGACACCACCGTGACGCCCTCCAGCGGCAGCATCAGTGCCTCCACAGCACCATTCCGTGGTTAAATGACATCAGTGTAATCCGGTCCGGGAGTTGGCCATGCGGCGTGCCACTGCGGTCTGTGCCCGTGCCGCGGCCTTGTTGGCCACCGCTTCAGCGCCTTCCTCATGGCGGGGTGCTGCTAGGCGACGCAGTAAGCACTCGCCGCGCCGCTTCGGCCGGGTCCGCCCGGATCTCGCACTCCCACAACCGCACAACGGCCCACCCAGCACCCTCAGCCAGGCGGGTCGCATGCCTGTCGCGCTGTCGCGTCCGGGCGATCTTTGTCTCCCACAGGCCAGCGTTCGGGCCCCGGAAGCCCCGCCGCCCGTGTGCTGGGCAGCCGTGCCAGAAGTCACCGTCGACGAAAACAGCCACGCGGCGGCGTGGGAGCACCAGGTCCGGGGTACAGCCGTGGGCAAGCTGACGGTGGAGGCGGAACCGTGCGCCGGCAGCGTGGAGGGCACGTCGCAGGAGCAACTCCGGTTCGGTGTCCTTGCTGCGGCGTCCACGAAGGCCCTTACTCGCCGCGGTCGACACCCACTGCTCCACCATGAGACGCAATCATCCACAGATTCAGCCGCGCTGCCATTTCGCCCGGAAGCGGTGCTAGGGTTCCGCCGCCAGACGCAGAGAGAGAGGGGCCGCTTGCCAGAAGTCCGAGTTCGGGATACCTACAACCTAGGCGCCGCCATCGACAGCGGCGGTCATGGCTGCACTGCCGCGGCGTTGGACGGCATCGCTCGGTCAGTGCCGTTATCTAGGAAGCCAGCCGCTATTGACCTGTTCTGTGGGGCCGGTGGTGCATCGCTCGGCCTGCTTGTGGCAGGCTTCGACCTCCGGCTCGGGATCGATGTCGATCCAACCTACGGCGTGACCCACAACGCGAACCTAACCAGCAGGTTCATGGCAGCAGACCTTCGACAGCTTGACGTTGACAAGATCGGCCGCGCGGCCGAGGTCGAGCCGGGAGAACTCGACCTGCTGTTCGCTGGCCCCCCGTGCCAAGGCTTCTCCATGATGGGGTCCCGCGTTGTCTGGGATGAGCGCAACAACCTGTTCCGCGAGGTGCTGCGCGTAGCGTCGGGCTTGCGCCCCCGCGCGGTCGTGATAGAGAACGTTCCGGGTCTGCTCACGCTGGCGGGCGGCGAGTACCTACGTGCGATTCTGCAGGGCCTGGCTGAGGTGGGGTATGTGGCCTCATGTGCAGAGTTGCTGGCAGCCCAGTACGGCGCTCCCCAGATGCGCTGGCGGTTGGTAGTCGTCGCCTGGCGCGACGACCAGGGCATCCCTCCCGGTTATGGGTTTCCTGCTCCCACCCACGGCCACAGGAGTATCGGCGACCTCGTCTCCAACCGCACTGTGACCACCAATGACATGCGGGGCTTCGTCACCGCCTACGAGGCGATCAGCGACCTGCCCGCCGTTTGCGCTGGGTGCATGGTGGAACGGTACACGGGCAGGCCAGTGACTCCTTACCAGGAGCGCATGCGGGAGGGGCTCGGCGACGAGTTGTGGAACCACTATGCGGCCCGACTGTCAAAGGCCAACCTCGCCCGGATCGCCGCGCTCAAGCCAGGCCAGGACTGGCGCGACTTGCCTTTCGAGCTGCTGCCGCCCGGCATGCAGCGGGCGCTGCGTAAGGACCACACCCGCCGGTACCGGCGCATGACGTGGGACGGTACCCCCCGTGCAGTGATCACCCGGTTCCGCGACCCAAAGACGGGCGAATACACCCACCCCGAGCAGGACCGCACCATCACCATCCGTGAGGCGGCGCGCCTGCAGGGCTTCCCAGACTGTTTCGTATTCCACGGCGACCGGTCGAGCCAATACGAGCAGGTCGGAAACGCCGTGCCTGTGCAGCTCGCCAGCGCGGTGGCCGACGAACTGCTCCGCTGCCTCAACGGACAGCCGGGTCCCCAGCTGCGTGAACCGTTTCGCCGGCGACCCGTTCCTGCGCTTGGCGTCCACGGTGAGCTTTTGGATACGCTTGTGCCGGTATGACTTTCGACTCCCGCCGCCGTCCCCCAGACCCCGGGGGGCAGGCTCGCGTGAGCCGAGCAGCCACCGGCGGGGACCAAGTAATAACCAGGCCGCGGATCTCGGAGTGGTTCGGCCACCGTGTCTTCCCACAGGTCTCCGACTCGGCGGCCGCGCTCGCTGACTGGCGGGCCCAGCGCTGCCCCTTCCTAACGTTGGTCATCGGACAGAATCGGCGTTGCGTCAAGGCCGAGGCCTCCTTGGGCGTATGCACCATCAGCGCCGCCAGCAACGGCCCCCGACAGGACTGGCTCGTCTGCCCCTACCGGGCGCTTGACAACCGCATGCTGGAGCAGATGGTCCGCCGCCTCTTCACGATCTCCAGCACTGCCCCGGTCATCCTGGCACCGGCAGTCAACCTCGCCGACGAGGGCTTCCGCGACGGAGCCGTACGAGCGCTGACAGAACCCGACGCCGCCCGGCACTTCGTGTACTTCCAGGAAAAACTCGGCGGTGAAATCTCGCTGCCCAAGACCCCCGCCTCGCCTGAGCTGTCGTTCGACATCACCATCGTCGAACTGCTCGCCGACGGCGCACGTACAATGCCGGCCCTGACGGGGATGGCGCCAGTGGGGACCCGCGTGCAGGTCGGCAAGTACGGCGTCATCGAGCTCCAGACCACTGATGCACACGGCAGCTACCGACACGCCGTCTCAGCGCTGCGCGGAGCCCTCGACCTGCACCCCGACGACTTCGCCACGCAGGTCGCCAACAACCCAGAGTGGGCAGGACGCAAAATCGAAGGGCCGAATATCTCCAATGTCTTCAAGCGGACCTTCTACCAGACCGCCTTCAAGTTCCAGGTCACCAAGCGCAGCACCTCGGTAGGCTGCGTGCTGGCGCTACCCAGACCAGTCTGGGATTCCTGACAACCCTTCCTGGGCGCGCCCACCCTTCGCAAGCAGCCCGACGGCACATGGCGGCTGCTGGATGACCGCTCGCCAGAGCCGACAGACTGGATCTACGTGTTTGACGTCAGCGAGGACCCAGCCCCAGACGGAGGGCCGGCCCCACTGCATGTATGGCGTGTGATCGGCACCGACGCAGCGACGCTTAGCCGCGCCGCGCTCGATGTGGCTCCAGCCAAGGCAGTCGCCCACCGCGGAGCCGACGACGCCGTGCTGATGGCGCTTGTCAAACGCCTCAGCGCCTATTTGCCCGGAATAAGCCGTCTGGCACGCGACGTGCCTGACTGTCAATGAGGGACGGCCGTATCCCCTATGGGCCTATCCCTTATGGAAGGTCTGGTCTGGCGGGCGTGCTGAGCCGACCCGTTGCGCGGCGACGCGAGACGGGCAGCGCCCAGGCCTACCACGGCTTTTCGCGCTGCTGAGTGACAGCCTGGAGGACTAGAACGACCTCGGCAGGCCGAGCACGTGCTCGGCCACGTAGGCCAGCACGAGGTTGGTGGAGATCGGGGCGACCTGGTACAGGCGCGTCTCCCGGAACTTCCGCTCGACGTCGTACTCGACGTCGAAGGCGTAGCCCCCGAAGGTCTGCATCGCCGCGTTCGCGGCCGCCCACGAGGCGTCGGCCGCCAGCAGCTTGGCCATGTTGGCCTCGGCGCCGCACGGCTCGCCGCGGTCGAAGAGCTCGGCGGCCCGGAAGCGCATGAGGTCGGCGGCCTCGACGTCGATGTGGGCGCGGGCGATCGGGAACTGGACCCCCTGGTTCTGTCCGATCGGCCGGCCGAACACCTCGCGCTCCCTGGCCCGGTGCGCGGCCCGCTCGATGAACCAGCGCCCGTCGCCGATGCACTCCGCGGCGATCAGGATGCGCTCGGCGTTCAGCCCGTCCAGCAGGTAGCGGAACCCCTGCCCCTCCTCGCCGATGAGGTTGCCGGTCGGGACCTCGAGGTCGCGGAAGCGCAGCCGGTTGGTCTCGTTGTTGACCATGGTCGTGATCGGCTCCACCTCGAGGCCCTTGCCGATCGCCTCGCGCAGCTCGACGAGCAGCACCGACAGCCCTTCGCTCCGCTTGGGCACCCGCTCCAGCGGGGTCGTGCGCGCCAGCAGCACCATGAGGTCGGAGTGCTGGACACGGGAGATGAAGACCTTGTCGCCGTTGACGACGTAGCGCTCGCCGTTGCGGACCGCGGTGGTCCGCAGGCCCGTGGTGTCGGTGCCCGCGGCCGGCTCGGTCACGCCGAAGGCCTGCAGGCGCAGCTCGCCGCTGGCGATCCTGGGCAGGTAGGCACGCTTCTGCGCCTCGGAGCCGTGCCGCAGCAGGGTGCCCATCGTGTACATCTGGGCGTGGCAGGGGCCGGCGTTGCCTCCGGATCGGTTGACCTCCTCGAGGATCACGGAGGCCTCGGCGAGGCTCTGACCCAGCCCGCCGTACTGGCGCGGGATGAGCGCGCCGAGGAACCCCGCCTCGGTCATGGCCTGGACGAATGCCTCTGGATAGGCGCGCTCGCGGTCGAGCTGGCGCCAGTAGCCGTCCGGGAAGCGCAGGCACAGCCGCCGCACGGCGGCGCGCAGCTCGGGGTGCGGCTCCTCGGTCATACCGCGCCGCTGGGGGCGAGCAGGTCACGCACGTTCGACTCCCGGTCGAGCACCCACACCCGGTCGATGATCCGTCGCAGCTCCTCGGGTGAGGCCCCACCCTGAAATGCCGCCAAGCGCCGCGCCTTGTCCTCGAGCTCCTCGCGGGTCAGGGTGTTGCCCGGGTCGCCCTTGGGGACGTCGACCCGCGAATTGAGGGGTGCGGCCCCGTCGACGGTCTCCACTTCCACCGCGCCGATCCACCGCAGAGGATAGGCGGCGTCGATCTCCGGATCCAGGACCATCTCGACGCGGTCCAGGAACGCCAGCACCTCCGGGTTGCTGAGCTGCGCCTCGGTGAAGTCGGTGACCCCGGCGCGCCCGTACAGGGCGATCAGGGCGAGGACGAAGCCCATCGAGAACTTCGACTGGTGCACGGTTCGCGGATGCGTGACCGGACCGAGCACGTCGATCGCGGGCTGGTGGACCCGGGCGCGGACGCGAGCGATCCGCTCGGCGCTGAGCTGGTGCTCCCGCATGGCCTCGAGCAGGGCGTCGGCCGCCGGATGGGTGTGGCGACAGGAGGCGTGGAACTTGAACGAGGTCTCCATGACCGCCCACCTGTCCCCCAGCCCACTGGTGAGCTTGGCGGGGTCGGCGTCGGCCGACATGCCGGCCGCCATCCCCTGCTCCCCCTCGAGGATCCTGGTGGCCGCGGTGAGCCCCTCGCGAGCGAGGTGCGCGGCCAGCAGGCCGTCCGCGGCCGCCTTGGCGGTGTGGAGCTGCTTGGAGTCGGCGGCGTCGCGCAGGAACTCCCACAGCCCGGCCGCCTGGGTCCCCGCCGAGCCGAGGGCGTGCAGCATGGTGGTCTCGTCGGCTCCGAGCAGGTGCGCCGTCGCGGCGGCGGCGGCCAGGGTCCCGGCGGTCCCCGTCGTGTGGAAGACCCGGTAGTGGGAGCGCCCGAGGAACCTTCCGATGCGGACCCCGGCCTCGTAGCCGACGGCGGCGGCGGCCAGGAGGTCCCGTCCGCTGGCGCCGCTGCGCTGCGCGGTCGCCAGGGCGGCGGGGAAGACGACGGTCCCGGGGTGGAAGACCGACCCATTGTGCAGGTCGTCCTGCTCGACGATGTGGGAGGCCGCCCCGTTCACCAGGGCGGCGAACAGCGGTGAGGTGCGGCGGCGCGAGACGAGCAGCTCGCTCGGGCCGTCGGCCGGCCCCATCGCCTCGGCGAACCGCTCGAGGATGCGCACGGGCCTGGCGCCCCGGCCGGCGAGCGCCGCGGCCACCCAGTCCAGGAACAGCTCCTTGGTCCGCTCGACCACCGGTCGCGGGAGCTCCTCGAAGCACACGCCGGCCAGGAAGGACGCGAGCTCCCGCGTCGTCGCCGCCGTCCCCGCGCGAGTCCCCTCGGTCACCATCGCTCTCTCCCGCTCCCCGTTCTCCAGCGAGGGCAAATGCGCCGCTGAGCGGCAAGCGTACCCCCGGTCCCGCAGGCCAGTGCCTCCGCCCTACAGTGCCTCCAGCTCGAGCAGGCGGTAGGCGGGCGGCTGGAAGGGCCGCATCGCATGGCAGGTGAGCAGGCGCTCCGGATCGGCGGTGAGCAGCAGGCGCACCAGCCAGCGGTCGCCGGCCTTGGTGGCGAAGCGCACGGCGACCACGCCGCCGGGACCGTTCTGGCGCCGCTCGGCCACCAGGTCGTCGACGCCGGTCAGGTCCCGCTCGCGGCGGAGGAAGTGCTCGGCGGCCTGCACCACCGGCGAGTAGCAGCAGCGCCCGCGGTAGTGCTCGAGGTCGAGCAGGCCACGCTCGTGCAGCGCCACGACCCGCGGCGCGCCGGCCGGGTCGACCCGGCCGTAGTAGACCCCCTCCGGCAGGCAGACGAGATTGCCGGCGAAGCGGTCCCCGCCGATGTGCGAGCACTCCCAGACGCGGTCACCCCACACACCGGCGAGCGCCTGGGCCAGCGGCCGGCCCCAGGTCGCGCAGCACTGATCGTGGCGGCCGTTGGTGCAGACCAGATAGATCGGCGCGGGCACCCGGGCGCCATAGCCTGGCGGCTCGGCGTCGGTCAGCCCGGTCCAGTCCAGGCCGAGCAGCTCGCTCGGGTCGTCCAGGCGCAGCTCCTCGAGCCAGCGCGCCCGCCTGCCGGTGTGCGCGAGGAAGGCGCGGCGCGGGCCCGGCAGCGCCCGGCCCGAACGGCGGATGAGCAGCGCGCGCACGCCTGCCGCGTGCGCGCGCTCGTGCAGCGCCCTGCCCACCGCGGGGTCGAGGCGGCTGTTGAGGAGGGCCTCCGGGCCCCATGGGCCGGGCTGCTCGATCAGCACCCAGGCACGGACGTGCGAGGCGGTGGCCAGCAGCGGCTCCCCCAGCGCGCGGGAGCGCGCGCTGCAGGTCCTCTCAGGCAACGACCTCGGGCTCCAGCAGGCCCTCCCGGATCAGCCGGCGGACCAGGACCAGCCGGCTCTCGGGGTCGAGCTCGCCGGCGAGATCGGCCACGGCGAAGCGCCCACGCCGCAGCAGCGCCCCCAGTGCCGGCTCGACCCAGACGGGGAACGTGACGCGGCGGTCGCCCAGCTCCAGCAGCGGCCGCCCGCCACCGTCGCGTCGCAGCCGGCAGACCGACCCGGCGCGCCGCCGCACCACGGTCGCGTCCGAGACCTCGTCCAGCGAAAGGAGCTGCTGGAGATGCCCGGTGAGGATCGGCGGGCGCGACGACCAGAACCGCCCGGCCGCCGAGTCGGCGAGCTGCGCGGGATCGAGCTTGCCGAGGCGGCGCTGCAGCTCGCCGAGCTGCTCGGCCACGGCCGCGGCGATCGACTCCGGGTGGTCGGCGAAGCCGGGCGGGAGGGCCTGACCGAAGGCCTGGTCGTCGAGCGCCCGCAGCACCGCGTCCCGCAGCACCTCGCGCCACTTGTAGGTGAGCACGCCGACGGTGAGGTGCGCCGAGGCTGAGCGCTCCGTCCAGACCGCGTGCGGGAAGCCGAGCGGCAGGTACAGGCAGTCGCCGGGCTCCAGGGTGACGTCGAGCAGGCGCTCGCCGGGAGCCTTGGCGTCACCGGTGGGGCCGGGCCGGTAGACCTCCCAGCGCTTGCGGCCGTGCACCTGCAGCACGAAGACGTCGTGGCCGTCGGCGTGCAGCCCGAGCCCGCGCGACGACGGCGGGGTGACGTAGGCGTTGACCTGGACCGGGTGGGAGAGCGTCAGCTCGAGGTCGCGGCAGAAGCGGGTCAGCGGCAACCAGTAGCGGTGCAGGCTCTGCAGGACGATCGTGGCGCCGTCGGCGAATTGCCGGTAGACCCTGCCAGGGTCGGCGAGGTCGCTGAGCGGCTTCGAGCCCACCCGGCCGGACTTGGTGTAGGTGCCCGGCGGCAGCGTCGCTCCGTCCTTGACCATGCGAAATGCCGGCAGGCGCAGCGACGATGCGGCCACCAGGTGGTCGACGTCGGCGATGCCGAACAGATCGGCGAAACCGGCCGCGTCGTTGCGTGCCCGGTACAGCGGAGCGCGGCCCCAGTGCTCGCGGACGAACCGCTGCGGGTCGCCGACGCAACGATCCAGCGCGCTACCGGTCGGCGCCGTCGGCATCGCCTCCAAGGCCGCTGTCCGAGACATCCGCGCCGTCGCCGCTGTCGGTCTGGTCGCCAGTGTCGCCGGTATCGCCACTGTCGGTGCCGTCGGCACGGTCGGTGCCGTCCGCGTCACCACCGCCGGTGTCGACGGCGTCGACGGCGTCGCCGCCGCGCGGCCCAGTGGAGCCACCCTGCGAGGTGGTCATGTCGTCGTCTCGGAGAGGCGGGTTGTCAGCGCTCATCGAAGGACCTCCCAGCGAAGGGACCGGGTCAAGCCAGACCGGCGAATGAGCCGGCCGGACAACTGCAAGCTATCACCTGGGCTCCGCGCACGCCGTCAGAAATCGCGCGAGCAGAATGGGGGCCGCTCGCCGAGGAACATGCGGTCGGCCCGCGCCAGCGCCCCGCCGGTCATCTCCGTCACCCTGGCGGCCTGGGCGAGCCCGCTGAAGCGCACCCCTCCCATCGCCGGCGCCCGCCTGACGCCGGCTGTGGCGGGCTACAGCGCGGCGCAGACCAGCAGCAGGGCCCTTGCGCCCTGCGCGGCGTCGTCGGCGTCGGCGTGCTCGCGCGGGTTGTGGCTGCCGCCGGTGGAGCGAACGAACAGCAGCCCGGTCGGCACGCCGATGCTGGCCAGGTTCTGCGCGTCGTGGCCGGCCATGCTCGGCATGCGCGGCGCCGCCAACCCGAGGCGTTCGCACGCCGCCGCCAGAGCGTCCGCGACCCGCTCGTCCATGAGCACCGCGGGGGCCTCCCCAACCGTCTCGGCGCGCCAGCCGACCCCCCGCCGCCGGCAGATCCGCTCGACGGCGCCCAGGATGGCCGCCACGGCATCCGCGCGCCGCTCGTCGGACGCCGAGCGCACGTCCAGGGAGAAGGTGCAGGAGCCGGGGACCACGTTCTTCGCCCCCGGCGCGACCTCGATCTCGCCCACGGTCGCGATCGCCTGGCCGGCCGCCGCCGCGGAGACCTCCTCGACCGCCAGGACGCATTCCGCGGCCGCCGCGAGCGCGTCCTGGCGCTCGGCCATCGCCGTGGCGCCGGCGTGGTCGGCCTGGCCGGCGACCGTGACCTTGCCGTGGTACAGCCCCACGATGGTGCTGACCACGCCGAGCTGGCTACCGGCGCGCTCCAGCAGCGACGACTGCTCGATGTGCAGCTCCAGGCACGCGCGGAGCGAGGACGGGCGCATGGGGATGCTCTCGGGACGGATGGCGCGACCCAGCAGCTCCTCGGCGGCCTGGCGCGCCGTGCCGCCGGCGGCGTCGGTGCGCTCCCAGTCGGCGGCCGCGAGCAGGCCGCACGCGGCGGCGCTGCCGAACAGGCCGGTCCCGAACCGCACCCCCTCCTCGCCGGTCCAGGCCACCACGTGCAGCGGCAGCGCGATCCCCGCCTGGTGGAGCGCCTCGGCCACCTCGGCGGCGGCGACAACGCCGAGCGCGCCGTCGTAGGCGCCGCCGCGCGGGACGGTGTCCAGGTGCGAGCCGACCAGCACGCGGGGCTCGTCGCCGGCGACGCAGTGCAGGTTGGCCGCGTCGTCCTGGCCGCAGGCATAGCCGAGCGGAGCCAGCCACGAGCGCACGAGGTCCCGCGCCCGCTGCTCCTCGGCGGTCAGCCCCAGCCGGGTGATGCCCCCACCCGGATCCGGCCCGATCGAGGCCAGCGCTTCCAGCCGCTCGGCGATCCTGGCGGCCGACACGGCCGCCAGCGCGCGCTCCACAGTTGTCCCGACCATCACCCACCCGCTCTACCCGATCCGCGGACCGTCGGCTGGGCTGCCGCCGATATTGTCCACGACAATGGTCCGGTCGACGTGGTCCCCGCAACCACCCACGGCGGAAAGGCATCCATCGCCATGGCCGGCTACGCCTTGCTGATCCTCCCCGCGACCAACCGGGTGTACGCGGAGGCATCGGTCCGGCTGCTGCAGGCCGAGCTGGAGGTGCTCAATCAGGCGGTGCTCGGGTCAACGCTCCACGACGTCGCCGAGCGGCGCATCGGCGCCGTGCCCTACGTCGTCTTCTCCGCCGAGCGGCCGTGGGAGCGGGATCTGGCCTACCTGTCGAACCTGTCGTCCCTGTACACGCTGTTCGAGGTCGAGGGCGAGCTGCTGCGACCCCTGGAGCTGCGGCCGCTCGACCAGTTTCCCAGCGACCTCGTCACCATCCAGCGCTACCAGGGCAAGACCAACGAGCACTTCACCAAGCTCCTGCTGAACGTGACCGTGCTGGCGAGCGGCTTCGCCGCCAGCATGCTCGACCGCGGCCTGGACGTGCTCGATCCGCTGTGCGGGCGCGGCACCACCCTGAACCAGGCGCTCATGTACGGCTACAACGCCGCCGGCGTCGAGATCGACGCCAAGGACTTCGACGCCTACACCACCTTCATCCGGACCTGGCTCAAGAACCGGCGGATCAAGCATCAGGCGGAGGTCCACGCGGTCCGCAGGAGCAACAAGACCATCGCGCGCCGGCTCGACGTCACGCTGGTGCGGTCCGGCGGCGCGTGGTCGCGCTTCAGGCACCGCGTCGACCAGGCGGTCATCCGGGACGTGCTGGTCGCTCGCAAGCCCCTACCGCCGCCAGGCGGGAGCCGTTCGAACGTCGGGTACGATCGCCAGTGATGGACCCCGCCGCGTCGTCGTACGCCGTTCGGAAGGCCTTGGCAGGCGATCTGCTGGCCGTCGTGCGGCTCTACGAGCGGGCGCCAGACCTGGCGGCGGATCGCCTGTCCAACCGGCAGCGTGCGATGTGGGATCGCATGATGGCCACCGACGACCTCACGGTCTATCTTGCCGAGACCCACCAACAGGCCGTGGGCACAGCATCCCTACTGGTCATGCCGCACATCACCTATGAGTGCCGCCCCACGGCGTTCATCGAGGCGATGGTCGTCGCGCAGGCACATCGCCGGCGCGGGGTCGGCCACATGTTGCTGAAGCGGCTGTTGGACGACGCCCGGGCCGCATCGTGCCGGAAGGTGCAACTGCTGTCGCACAAGCGGCACGTCGGCGATGGTGCCCACGACTTCTACCGGTCGCTGGGGTTTGCGGCCGAGGCCGAGGGCTTTCGGCTCTACCTTGATACGTAGGGTCTTGGCGGGACACTCACTGAAGGCGGACACAGCGACCCAGAAAAGGCGATGCCATGGCGGGACGGGACAGTCCGGTGACGATCGTGGTGGCGACCAGGAACCGGGCGGGAGAGCTCGAGAGCACCCTCGAGCGGCTGCGCGCGCTGTCGGGCCCCGCCCCGGTGATCGTCGTCGACAACGCCTCCCAGGACGGCACCGCGCCGCGCGTGCGCCAGCGCCATCCACAGGTGCGGGTCATCGAGCTGCGGGAGAACCTCGGTGGGGCGGCCCGCACGGTCGGGGCGGTTCAGACGACCGGCCCGTATGTCGCCTTCAGCGACGACGACTCCTGGTGGGCGCCGGGCGCGCTCGAGCGCGCGGCCGGGCTGCTCGACCGGCACCCTCGCCTCGCGGTGGTGGCGGCGCGCGTGCTGGTGGGATCGCGGGAGCAGCTCGATCCAGTCTGCGCCGCGATGGCGTCGAGCCCGCTCGGGCCCGCGCCGGACCTGCCCGGCCCGCCGGTGCTGGGCTTCGTCGCCTGCGGCGCCGTGGTGCGCCGCTCGGCGTTTCTCCAGGTCGGCGGGTTCCACCGCCGCTTCGGGGTGGGCGGCGAGGAGGAGCTGCTCGCCGTCGACCTGGCCGCGGCGGGGTGGGGTCTGGCGTATGTCGACGAGGTGGTGGCGCACCACCATCCGTCACCGAGCCGCGACCCGGGCGGGCGCCGGCGGGTCCAGGTCCGCAACGGCCTGTGGACCGCCTGGCTGCGCCGCCCGCTCAGGGTGGCTGCCGGGTCCACGCTGTCCGCGCTGGTCCAGGCGCGAGCCGACCCGGGCGGGCGCCAGGGCGTGGTCGAGGCGCTGCGGGGCCTGCCCTGGGTGACGCGAGCGCGCCGCCGGCTGCCGCCCGAGGTCGAGGCCGATCTGCGCCGGTTGCGGTTCAGCGCCGGCCCGAGATGAGATGCTGACGCACGCCAGCCTTCCTTCCCCGCCACATCGACATGGCCAACCGACGCTTCGACCGACGCCGCTTCACGATCGCCCGGCGACCCGCCCAGGACCGGGTCCTCGTCTGGTTCCGCCTGCCGCTCGGCCTGCTTGTGGCCGTGACCGTCTACGGCGTGGTCGGCTACCGGGTCCTCGAGGGCTGGAGCCTGCTCGACGCCCTCTACATGACCGTCATCACCCTCTCGACGGCCGGCTTCCGTGAGGTGCATCCGCTCAGCGTGTGGGGGCAGGCGTTCACGATCTCGCTCATCCTCGGCGGGGTGCTGGCGTTGTTCGTGTCGCTCGGCGTCGTCACCGAGCTGGTCGTGTCCGGGCAGCTCGCCCGGGTGTTGAAAAGGAGGCGCATGGACATCCGCATCGGCCGGCTCGACCGGCACTACGTCGTCTGCGCCTACGGCCGCGTCGGGCGCTCCGTCGCTGAGGAATTAGCGCGTCAAGGCCTGCCATTCGTGGTCATCGAGCCGCTGGAGAGGCTGGTCGCGGTGCTCGAGGAGCAGGACTCGCCCTACATCGCGGGCGACCCGACCGCCGAGGAGGTGCTCCGCCGCGCCGGGATCGAGCGCGCGCAGGGCCTGGTCTGCGCGGTCGACTCCGACGCGGCAAACGTCTACATCACCCTCACCGCCCGCGCGCTGAACCCCGACCTCGTGATCGTGGCCCGGGCCTCCGATCCCGCGTCGGCGGACAAGCTGGTGCGGGCCGGCGCCGACCAGGTCGTGTCCCCGTACGCCCTTTCCGGGCGGCGGATGGCGTTCCTGGCCCAGCACCCCGCCGTGGTCGACTTCCTCGACCTCATGAGCATCGCGCCCGACCTGCAGCTCGAGCAGATCGTCGTGCGGGCCGGCTCCGCCCTGGATGGCACGACGGTCGGGGAGGCGTCCACCCGCCATGGGGCGGCGACGATCCTGGCGGTCAAGCCGGCCAGCGGGGAGCCGATCGCCTATCCCCGCCCCGAGGTCCGGCTGGGGCAGGGCGACCGCGTCGTGGTGCTCGGTCCCCTGCGGGCGCTGGACGCGATGGGACAGTGACGGGCACGTTGCCCCGAGGGGATAGGCCGGCCCGAACGCAAACGCTCCGCCGGCTGATCGGTCGTGCGGCTGTGGTCGGGATCAGCGACGCTGTCGCTGTCGCCACGCGCATTCCGGATCGGATGGTCGTCAGCCGACGGAGCGGGAATCGGGGCCCACGGGATCAGGAGTGGCCCCCTTGATGGTCGGGTGGCATATCGATCGCATCCCTCCCTCACCGGTCCGCTCGAAGAACCTGGGCCAGGACACCTCCCAAAGTGCCAGTTTTGGCCTGGCGCGCCTGATGTCTGCTGGCCTACGCAGGAAGCATGCCACCGGGTCCTGGTCGCGGCAGGGGCCGTTGGTCCCGACTCTCGCCGGCCAGGCGACCGTGGCGGATGGGTCGCCGGTCGCCAAGGAGATGGACCTCCAGGCCTCCCCGGTCGTGAAGGGCGTGTTCTGGCTCCGCGCGCTCCCAGCCCTGCTCCGCGGTGAGCCAATCCGCCCGCAGGGGTCCCCGGGCCTCCTCGAAGAGACGCTCGCGCTCGGCTGGCGGGTCCTGGCGGAGGTACCCGACCGGGAGATCGTGGTCGGCGCCTACACCCAGCCCTGGCACGGGCAGGTGACGTTCCACCCGCTGCCACCGGAGGAGTTCGCCGCGTTCGACGAGCCGGGGTGCGTGAAGATCGTGTGGACGCTCGGGGCGGAGCCGCTCGGGCCGGACCAGTCGATGTTCGTCACGCGCACGCGCGTGGTGTGCACGGACCCGGACTCGCGGAAGCGGTTCCGGCGCTACCGGGCACCGATGTCGGCGGGGATCATCCTCATCCGCTATGTGAGCCTCCCAATGGTGAGGAAAGAGGCCGAGCGCCGAGCCTCCGGATCGGCCGCGACGGCGCGGGTGGCATGAGGTCAATGCTGGTCGGGTGAGCCATGGGCGGCGCGGAGAAGGCGGTGGGGTTTCCGGGCGGGTCGGCGCGGGTAGGCGAGGCAAGCAATGGCTGACGAGGGACGCGACGAACAGCTCAACCGTGAGCTGATCGAGCTGCTGAACGAGCTGCGGGTGATCCTGCCCGGCATTCAGGTGCTGTTCGCGTTCCTCCTGACCGTGCCGTTCAGCCAGCGCTTCGTAAGCGTCTCCACAACCCAGCGGAGCCTCTACTTCGTGGCGGTGCTGTCCACCGCCGCCTCCACCGTGCTCTTGATCGCCACCCCCACCTACCACCGCCTCATGTTCCGCGAGTCCGACAAGGAGCGGCTGCTCTACCACGCCAACTGGATGGTCATCGCCGGCACCGCGTGCCTCGCCGTGGCCATCGTGGTGGTGCTCTGGCTCATCACCGACCTGCTCTACGACGGCGCCGGGGTCGTCGTGGTCGTCGTGGGGGCTGCGCTGCTCGTCGGCTGGCTGTGGTTCCTCCTGCCGCTGGCCCGCAAGGCCCGCAAGCGAGAGCACGCGTGACGGCGCCGTCCCGCGGTCCCGGCGGCGCGGGATCAACCCGCGCGGATGCGAACGGCCTGGCCGACGGCCAGCCCAAGTCGCCGCGCGGCGTCCCCCTGGTTGTCGGCAAACGAGAGCTGACCCTCCGATTCGATCAACAGGAGCGACGCACCGACCGGAACGCGACCGAACGTACGCTCCCAGGTCGTCACCTCCCGGATCGCCGCCTGCCCATCGCCGCCGTCGAACTCGATCACCACCTGCCGACCGAAGTCGAGCCGACCGAGCGCTGCCTCCAGCTCGGTCGCGCCTCCCGCGAACGTCACGTTCCCGAACAGGAGCACCTGCGTGATCTCTGTCTCGAGCACGCCGTCGCGGATCGTCGGCCGGGACTCGGACAGACGGACGAGCCGCTCGGCTGGGACTGGCGGGCCGACACGCTCGAGCGGCACGCCGGTCGCGAGGTACGCGGCGACTGGCGCGAAGACATCCCGCCCGTGGAAGCTCGAGGTGATGACGGGCAGCATCAACTCGCGGTTCTCGATCGAGCGAACCTCATCGATCCCACCCAGCGCCTCTGCCGCCGCAACAAGCAGGCCATTGTCCGGTCCGACCAAGACGTCCCCGCGTGCGGTCCGGATCCCAAGGGCCAGTCGGTCCGTGCCCACCCCAGGGTCGACCACTGCGACGTGCGTCCCCACGGGCATGCTCGGCAGGGCGAAGACGAGGGTGCGGGCACCTTCGGCGATCGAGTAGCGCGTGATCTGCTGGCTAATGACGATGATGTTGGCCTCGGGGCAGATGCCGATCATCACCCCCCGACACACGGCGGTCGAGGCCGGCCCGAAGTCGGTCAGGAACGTGATCACGGGACGCACGCCGGCGATGATATCCAGCCCCCAGCAGCTCGGGCCAGTCGATCCGGCCCATATTCCCACGAGGACACATCCGGGTGCACTTCGGCGATGCCGTTGCGGCCATGGTCATCGTGGCCACCCCGGGCCAGCGCCACGAGGCCACCCAGCTCGCTCGGCTGACTCTGGCGCGTCGAGCGCACCGCCGGGTCGGCCGGGCCGCCGCCGGGGAGCCCGGCCTCGCCGCCTACTCTGGTGCCTTGGGCATGAGCACCCAGAGGATCAGATAGACGAGCTCCCCCGCGCCCGTCACCGCGAAGATGACGAAGAGGATCCGGATCAGGGCCACGCTGAGGCCGAAGCGCGCGGCCAGCCCGGCGCAGACACCGGCGATGACTCTGCCCTGCCGAGGTCGGACGAGTGCGGCCATCGGTACACCTCCGATGCAGGTATCAGATCAGAAGGTATCTCTCACCAGCTCGCCGCGCGAATACTCTCGACAGGATTCACTCTGGAACCGGCTGCGCGAGCGCACGGCAGCCACCGTCGAGCAGAGAGGACACCAGGATGTACCTGATCCGCGAGCGCTTCTTCCGGCTGGGCGAGGACTCCGACATCACCGACGAGCAAGGCCGGCCCGTCCTTCACGTGGACGGCAAGGTGCTCAGTCTGCGGGACCGCCTGGTCCTGCGCGACCCGGAAGGGCGCGAAGTCGCGCAGGTCCAGCGCAAGCTGGTCGCGCTGCGGCCGACCTACCAGATCTCGGTGGCCGGCCAGGAGGCCGCCGAGGTGCGCAAGCACCTCTTCACGCCCTTCCGGGACCGGTTCACCATCGATGTCCCGGGTCCCGACGACCTGGAGATGGAGGGCGATCTGTTCGACCATGAGTTCACCATCCGGCGGGGCGGCCAGACGGTGGCGACGGTCTCCAAGCGCTGGTTCAGCATGCGCGACACCTACGCTGTGGACGTCGCCCCTGGTCAGGACGACCTGGTGATCCTGGCCAGCGTCCTGGCGCTGGACCTGGCGGAGGACCGGGAGCGCAGGTCGTGACAGGAGCGAGGGCTGGCATGGAGCTGTTCCCTCCCATGCCGCTGACCGAATGGCGGGACACCAAGGAGACGCTGCATCGGTTCTGCCAGATCATCGGCAAGATCCGGCTGGCCGCCAGCAGCCGGCGCAACCACTGGTGGAACGTGCCGTTCCACCTCACCGGCCGGGGCATCACCACCAGGCCCATGGGGCGGGTCGGCGGCAACCCGATCTTCACCATCGACTTCGACTTCGTCGACCACCAGCTCCTCGTCCACACTGTGGACGGCCGAGCGGTGTCGTTCCCGCTCCGCGGTCAATCGGTGGCCTCCTTCCATCGCGCCACCCTCGAGGCGCTGGCCGCGCTCGGCGTCGAGGTGGCCATCGCGATCCCCAGGCCGTTCGACCTGCCCGACGCCGACCGCCCGTTCGCCGACGACACCGAGCATGCCAGCTACGACCCGGCCTGGGTCAGCAGCTACTGGCACGTCCTCAGCCAGGTGAACCTGCTGCTGGAGGAGTTCGCCGCTCGGTATGCGGGCAAGGTCAGCCCGGTGCACCACTTCTGGCACACCTTTGACATCGCCCACACCAGGTTCTCCGCCCGCCAGGTCGACCAGCCGGCGACAGCCGACCCCGTGACCCGCGAGGCCTACTCATACGAGCTGATCAGCTTCGGCTTCTGGTTCGGCGACGACAGCTTCCCCGAGGCGGCGTTCTACTCCTACACCGCGCCAGAGCCGAGCGAGCTCGCCAGCCAGCCACTGCGGCCGAACACAGCGCGGTGGGTCCCGCGGAACGGCACGCACCTGGCCGTCCTGCGCTATGACGACGCCCGCGCCCACGACAAGCCCCGCGCCGGCGTGCTCGACTTCTACGAAAGCGCCTACCGGGCCGGAGCCCGACGCGCCGGCTGGGACGTCCAGCAGCTCGCCAGCCCTGGCGGCGTCACCGACCCCAACCTGCGCCCCCAGAACGGCTGATCCCCGGGCCCAGCGATATCCTCGGCGGCACCTCCGGGGGATATGGTGTCGTCGGCCGGCAGGGCCAGGATCCCCCCGGGGAAGGCGCCTGCTCGTCTATCGTGGCGCCGGTGAGGTGATCGCATGGATGAGCCTGAGCTGCTGGTGCTGGTGCTCATGTTGGCCGTGGGGGGACTGAGCGTCCTCGCTGGCGCGGTCCGTGTGCCCTACCCGATCGTGCTGGTTCTGGGCGGCCTGGTGCTCGGGTTCGTGCCGGGCGTGCCGGCTGCGGAACTGCCGCCCGAGCTGGTCCTTGTGCTGTTCCTGCCCCCGCTGCTGTACGTGTCCTCGTTCTTCGCGTCGGCCCGGGAGCTGCGCAGCGACGCCCGCGCCATCTCGCTGCTGGCCGTGCCGCTGGTGCTGGCGACCATGGTCGCCGTCGCGGCGGCCGCGCACGCGCTGGTGCCCGGGCTGCCCTGGGCGGCGGCGTTCACGCTCGGGGCGATCGTGTCGCCGACCGACCCGCTGGCCGCCACCGCCATCGCGCGCCGGCTGGGCGTGCCCCGCCGCCTTGTCCTGGTGCTGGAGGGCGAGGGCCTGGTCAATGACGCGACCGCGCTGGTCGCCTACCGCCTGGCGCTGGCCGCGGTAGTCACAGGCAGCTTCAGCCTGTGGGAGGCCGGCCTGCGGTTCGTGGCCGGCGCCATCGGCGGCGTGGCCATCGGGCTGGTGGCCGGGTGGCTGCTCGCCGAGGCGCGCCGCCGGGTCGATGAGCCCGTCACCGAGATCATCCTGTCGGTGGTGACCGGCTACGCCGCCTACCTGCCTGCGGAGCTACTGGGCCTCTCCGGGGTTCTGGCCGCGGTGACCGCCGGCCTCTACGTGGGCTGGCGCGCCCCGCAGCTGGCCTCGCCGACCACGCGGCTGCTGGGGTTCTCCTTCTGGGAGGTGCTGGTCTACCTGCTCAACGCGATCCTGTTCGTGCTGGTCGGCCTGCAGCTCCACCGGATCCTCAGCGCCCTCGACGAAGATTCGGCTGTTGTGCTGCTCGGGCAGGCGGCGCTGGTCAGCGCGGTCGTGATCGCCGTCCGGATGGCCTGGGGGTTCACCGTCCCGTACCTGGTCAGGTTGCTGGACCGGCGGCCGGCGCAGGTCACCCGGCGGGTCGGCGCCAGCCAGCGGCTGGTGGCCAGCTGGAGCGGGATGCGCGGCGCGGTCTCGCTCGCGGCCGCCCTGGCCCTGCCCCTGGAGATCAGGAGCGGCCAGCCGTTCCCAGAGCGAAACCTGATCCTGTTCATGACCTTCGGCGTGATCTTGGCCACCCTGGTCCTGCAGGGGCTGACGCTGCCCTTGCTCATCCGCCGGCTTGGCGTCACCGATGACGGCACCGACGATCAGCAGGAACTACGCGGGCGCCTACGCGCGACGGACGCGGCGCTGGCGCGGCTGGAGGAACTGGCGGCCGAGGAGTGGACCCGCGACGACACTGTCGAGCGGATGCGTGGGCTGTACCAGTTCCGCCGCCGGCGTTTGAAGGCGCGCGCCGGTTATGTCGAGGACGACGGCTCCCAGGACCGTTCGCTGGCCTACCAGCGGCTGGTCCGCGAGCTGCTGGAGGCGCAGCGCCGCGAGATCGTGCTGCTCCGCAACCAGGGCGAGATCAGCAACGACGTGATGCACCGCATCGAGCGCGACCTTGACCTGGAGGACTCCCGCCTGGAGATCTAGGGCCCCACTGGCCAGCCCCTTGGCCAGCCCATGAGCCGTGAGCAAGGCTGCTGGTCGTGCGAGCGAGCTCCCCTCCTATGTGGCCGTCACCAACGGAGTGTCACGAGCCTGGGGGAGCTTTCTCCCCGTCGAAGCAACCGATAGACCACTGCAGGAATGATGATGAGGCCGAGCCCGACACAGAGCATGACGATGGCCCCACCCCACCGGCTGAACCATGTGTCTACTCGTGCCTCTTGTGGGTTTGCCGGATCGTAGAGGATCTTGATCGAGTCGCCGACTTGCAAATCCGCGTTGCTCTCGTCAGCTTCGAATCGTACGACTCGTTCACGGAGAGTGACGAATTCCACGATCGGGTAGTAGGAAGGCTCGTTATCCTGGATAACGCGATGGATGTCGGTCACCGTCCCGGTGGCGGCTGTGGCGTTGGCGAGGAAGTGCCGGCTGTTCACGAGCGCTTTCACACCGAGAATCGAGAAGGCAATGCCCCCCAGCATCATGATGATCAGGACGACTTTTACCAGGTTCAGGCGGTCCGCCATTCTGCTCAGGTCGACTCGCCCCAACCACGGTTTTATGGTGGCCCCTTCCCGAGTCGCCTGGGCGCGAGCGTCCTGGCCGCTCCTCGCCTTGTAGGATCTCACGGCAGCCGGACCGCTGACGAATGAATCAAACGCGCGAGCACCTCTCTCCCAAGAGGGTGCACGTGGCATGAAGGTACCGGATGCGCTTCCGCCCGGGCTGGATGTCGGTTGCGGTGGGGCTGCTCGCGGCTGCGCTGTTCTTGGTCCCGACGGCCAGGTGAGCATTGCCCTGGGCGTCGTGAGCGCGGCGGCGTCCGCGCTGCTTGTTGAGCTTGGCGTTCGTGGGTTGCGCCGACTGCTGGCCACCGCACGCAGTCGCCCTGCCGGGAGGCGTCGGCGCTAATAGGCGCGATTGTCCGACGTTGGCCACCAATGGCGCCACATCTGCCATCCGACTCGTAGCTCCCGCCGGACCTGGAGAAGCTGGCCAACAAACACTGGCTCAAGCTCGACTCGACCACGCTCCCCGAGAACAAAAGGCCAAGCGTTGAAGCGATGGTCGGCCTCGGGCAGGCTGGCGTGAACCCCGAGCGGAGCCTCCACCAGCTTGACACCGTCGTGCACGTCACCGAGGTCGGCCGCGAGCGGATCCGCGGGGTGGACACGCGCCACCTCAAGGGCAGCGTGAAGGACGGGTCCGGCATCCAGGTGGAGGTGTGGCTGGACGGCGAGGACCGTACGCGCCGCACCCGCGATACCACGCCCGTCGCCGTGCCGGCCTCGACCCAGGCCGGGCTGCCGCCGGTTCCCGTGTCGTTTGTCACGACCACCGACTACTACGACTTCGGCACCAAGGTCGACGTGCAGGTGCCGCCGGACAGCGACACCACCGACTTCGAGGACTTCGGTTCCAAGTCGCCATAGCCCCATCCCCTGGGATGGCCGCACCCTCTGCTTCCGGCCCGCTGATCCACACCAGCCCAAGCCGACCTCAACTCAACTACCGCACCGGGAGCCGAGCGCTCTGGCACCACTCGTACCAGGCCTCGAGCAGCTCCGCGACGGTCTTCGTGCGGGCACTACGGTGACGACTGGTGTCTGGCAACGCAGGCGGTCTTGTCAGCGCACTCGGGGAGCGAGGCCGGCGAGCTCGAGATCCGTGGCGGGGAAGTCATCGCCGAGGCAGAGTAGTGGCTCGCCGGCGAGCTTGGCCATGGCATAGGTCATGCAGTCGCCGAAGTTCAGGCCCGCGCGGTGCCTGCCCTTGCCATAGTGGATGAAGGCGTCAGCCGCGACCGTCCAGTGGTCGGCCGTGAACTCCACGACCTCGATCTCGGCCTCCTCCAGGAACCGCGCGAGCAGGGTCTTGCCGGCGCGCCCAGCCGAGCGCACAGCACCAGGGAGCTCTCGACGATGGTCGGTGCCCCGATACTGGCCTGCTCGGATGCCGCCAAGCCGTCCCGGAGGCGCTCGTAGCCCGGTTCCTTGAGCAGGATCGCGATGACCGCCGAGCTGTCGACGATCACACGCCCTCCGGGCCCAAGCCGAGGATCGCCTCACGCTCGGCCTTGGAGATCGGCCTGCCGAGGACGGTGTCGGGGATCTGCGGCCAGGCCTCGTCCTCCAGGAAGCGATCGATGCGGTCTGCGCGGCGGCGCCGCCGCTGACGGGCCTGCAGCCGTTCCTTGCGCTCCTGGAGAGCGGTCCGCACCGCTTGCGTCTTGGTCTCATTCGCCAATGCGGCGACCTCGGCCGCCAGCGCCTCGGTCTGCGGGTCCTTGATGTTCATCGCCATGGTGTAAAGGTACCAGCTCTGGTGGAATAGCAATCTCACGACGCCCGAGTCGAGTTCAGCAGCGGAGGTCGAGGGCCGAGGTCAAGCCGCCGCACCGCCTCGCCTACTTCGAGCGTCTGGCGAGGTGGGCTGCGCTCGCACGCTTCTGCGACTCCTCGGGATACGGCCTGTACGTGGGCGATGACCGGCACGCCATCCAGGAGCAGATGCGGCGCCCAGTCCCGCCCGCCTTCGAAGACGCGCTGGTGGCGACCGCCAAAGACCACGCGGTACGCGGGGCACCGTAGGGCGCCAGCGGCGCCTTGTCGGTCTCCCACCGCTCCAGGTAGCGCATTTCAGTAGCGGATGTCCAGAGCGTAGCGCAGCGCACGGTCGAGACGAGCTCGTGTGACCTCGTCGAGGCGACCTGCCGGCGCGGGATCCAGCAGAGCCTGCGGTACGGTCAGCAGATTGTCGCACGAGATGGCGCTTGGGGCCGGAAGCCCCTGTGCAGGTCCGACCTCGACCTCGGAGCGGATCCCGCGGATGGTGTGGGTGATTGGTGCGCAGGTGACCGTGGTCAGCACGCCGATGGCCGCATCGCGGGTCAGGATGCAGACGGGTCGCCGACCCGCCGGCGGACCCAGGCCGGCCCAGTAGATCTCGCCGCGGGCTACCACTTGGGCGCGGTCTGCGCGGCCAATCGGGCAGCAGCGGCGACGATCGCCGGGTCTTGAGGCTGCCGGCGGTAGGCGTCGATCAGCGCCCGGTCGGCTTCGGCGAGCTCGCTTGCCTCAAGGACGGCGATGGCGCCGCGACGGAGGAGCTCGGATCGGCTGATGCCGGCTTTGGCGGCGAGGGCGTCCAGCCGGCTGACGAGCTCGTCGTCGAGTTGGACAAGGACTTCTTTGCGAGCCATGCGCATATGGTACAGCATATGATCTTCGCTGGCGGGAACCTCCTGCGACCTACTGGTAACTGTGGCAGTCGCGGTCCGCCGTGCTGCGTCGGGAGGTCAGGGCAGCAGGCGCGGCGGACGGAGTTTCGGCGTACCGGTGGCGACCATAGGGATTCCATCACGCCACCCGCCGCCGATAGGTTGGCGTAAACTTCGCAACCATGACGAAGCCCGATGATTGCGTGAAGGGAGCCAGGGTGCCGAGCCTCGAGCCGCCGACCTCGCCGCCGCAAGAGAAGACCCAGGAGCGCGAGCGGCTGCGCCACGCCACGGACGCCTACAAGGAGGTCCTCGACGCCACCAAGCACCAGGACGACAAGATCGGGCGCTTCCTCACCGGCATCGCCTTCCTCATCGCTGGCGCGCTGGTGTTCACCAGCCCGGAGGTGCTCCAGGCCAGCTACCTGGTCGGCGCCACGCACCTACGGCTGCCGGCCATCGCCTTGATCACCTTCATGGTGCTAGTCGTTCTCAGCCTGCTGTTGTACGTGCTGGCGATGGGCGCGCCCCTTACGACCCCGTCCCCACCGGCCACACGGCAGTCGCGCGACCGCTCGCACCTGTTCTTCCTGCTGATCGCCCGCGAGACCAAGGAGAGCTGGGAACGGCTCTGGGACGACGCCTCCTCTCTCGAGGAACTGGAGCGGCAACTGCTGTACGAGTACCTGCGGGAGACACGGAACATCGCCCAGCGGGCGGACCAGAAGTACCAGCGCGCCAACGAGGCGTCGGCGCTGTTCGTGGCCGCGCTGCTGTTCTTCCTCTTGGGCACCGTGCTCTCGGTCGACGTCCTGCAGCACGCCAAGGTGCCGGCGGGTACGGCGCTCCAGGTCCCGGCCGACCTCGTTTGGAGTGCACCGCTGCGCGCGACGGTCGCCATCATCCTCGCGCTGTTCGCGGCAGCCCTGGTCTACCACCGCTTGAGCGCCGCCCAGGCGCGGAGCCTTGACGCGCGTGTCTCGGCCGCGACCGAGGGCCGGCGCGAACCCCGGTCGAGGGAACTGCCCCTCCTTCTCCTCGCCTATGCCTATCCAGCGTTCGTCTTCGCCACGCTCCTGCCCGGCGCGGGACGCGGCCTGCCCAGAGACATCGGCGCGGCCACAGCCACCGCGGCCGCGGTGGTGGGGGCCGGATCCTTCCTGGTGCGCCGCAAGCCCGATGGGGACGGTGCGACCGTCGCCGCCCGCCTCGCCCACAACGCGAGGAGCGCTTGGCCGAGCGTGGTCGTCAGCCTGGCGCTCGGTGCCGCAGCATGGCTGGCTGTCCACCGCGGCTGGCCGCTGTGGCAGCTCAGCCTGGCGCTCGTCGCGGCGGTCAGCCCGCTCAGTGCCAACCTGCGCGCGTCCTCCCGTGAGCTGCACGAGCGGGTGCGATGGCACTTGTCCGGGAGCGAGTCAGCGGTCAGCGCGACGGCCCCCGACAGAGTGGGCCAGCCGGGAGGGGATGGCAGCCTTGCGTAGCAGGTCGCCCACGTGCGAGGTGATGCCAACGTCGCCGGTAACAAGAATGCCCGCACCGGCCGCGCTCGCGCGGGCGATCAGGTGGCGCAGGCTGTCGAGCCCCTCGACCGGGTCGAACGAGTGCCACCGGGACGGCTCCCCGGGATAGATCATTCCACTACGGGCCACGCCAGCCGCCAGGTGAAACTGGAGGACCCACGCCTGCTCGCCGTCGTGAGCCCACTCGAGACGGACCGGGCCCATCTCGGCCGCCGCCCGCGCCGTCAGCGCACTCACGTCGCGGACGACCTCGTCCGGCGGTGTGGCCGGGGCCTGCCTGCCGAGCATGAACTCGTCGCCAAACCCCGGCACGCCCTCTACCACGAGCCCGCCGTCGGCGTCCGGCAGGGCCGCGCCCGACCAGCGCGCCGCGACGCTCTCCTGCGCGAGCACCGAGGCGAGCGTGTCGCCGTCCGGGTCCTCCTCAGCCAGCAGCGCGAACGGGTCGCGCCAGCCGTGGTGGGTGGGGAACTTGCCAGGCGCCGGCTCCTTTGGGCAGGTGCGCAGCCAGGTCTCGGCCGTGCCGGTGCGGCGGCCGAAGCGGAACGGCGCGATGTTGCGGGCGACGACGATCGTCGCCGGCACCGCCAGGTCCAGGGTGTCGGCGACCAGCAGCCCGAACGCCTTATCACCGATGAAGCGGCTGAAGCGGTTCGGCCAGACCAGCGCGGCCGAAAGCTCGACCCGCGTCACCTGCTCACGCTCCCACACGATGGTGTGCTTGCGACGCACGCCGGCCACCAGCGGGTGGATGCTGAACTCGACCCGCTCGTCCGGCTTGAAGTCCAGCTCGGGCACGAAACCGTAGACGGTCTCCAGCAGCCGCGATGCGGCGTCGCGCTCGAGCACGACCGTGCCGGCCTCCTCCACCGCACGGGGCGTGCTACCCGGCGCGAACTCGACCACGCCGCCCAGCGCCACCCCCGAGACGCCGCCGTCCTTCACATCGATCGTCTCGTTCACGATCGTGTGCAGGCCAGAGCGGGCGTATCGCCGCACCACGTCCAGCGCCTCGTCACGGTCGCTCAGTCCGTAGATGAACGGACCGCCCTTCGAGCCCGCGGCATGGAAGCTGCGTACGTTTACCGAAGCGCGGTCCGACGCCCGCAGCAGCGCCTCGACCGCATGCTCTGGCGTAGCGAAGCGCTGGTTCGGTGGGTGGCCGTGGAGGCGGCAGAAGCGCTGCACCGGCGGCTCGCCAGGGGCGAAGCTGACGAATTGGGCAACGTTCGCCACCTCGGCGAGCTGGTCGAGCACCTCGTCTTTGAGCAACACTCGGCGGGCGTCAGACGTGGGCATGCGGCTCCCTGGGCTCGGCCGCCCGGCGCACCTCGCGGAGCGCCTCCCGCAGCGACTCGGTCGACAGGACTCCGTCGGCGTCGAGCGCAGCGATGGCGCTCCGGATCAGCCGCTCGCCCTCCTCGATCGTGAGCGGCTCGAGGTCCTCCCGCAGGAGCCGCGCGCCCACGCGCACAGCGGAAAGGAACTCCTGTGCACAGCCGCTCGAGTACTCCCAGCCGTCGGCGAACACCACCGTGCCAGCGTAGCGCTCGATCACCCTGGCCCAGAAGGCGTGGTAGTCCCGCTGCCCCCAGCCTGGCACGTCGTGGACGGTTGTGGGGTCGATAACGACCCCCCAGCCGCGCTCGCGCACCGCGCGCACGATCGGCTTGACGTGCTCACGGTTGCGCCGCACGACGTCGCGGTCGTGCTCCTGCCGGTAGCGGTGCTCGGACGGGGCCAGCGCCGCGCCAGCTCCACGGCGCCACTCCACGAAGCGCCGGCCGGTGGTGATCGGGGTGCTTACGTACACCGCCCCGCGGTCCTCGATGATGCCGTCGAGCACCTCGAATACCAGGCGCGTGACCGCAGCCTCTGAGTCCAGTCCCGACGGTTGATCCCCCGGATCCGAAGCGACCAAGCTGTCACTCATGGCATGTCCCTCGTGAGCACCGATACCGCCACCAGGCTGACTGCCCCGGGAAGATGGGCCTTCACACTATCCCACGCAGGCCAGACAGCAGGAGTCACCCCGGCCAAGCTGTTGACAACGTCTCGGGGCCCGGGCGCCGCGGCTTGAGCGACTGGTGGCTGGGAGGGTCTTGATGCACGCCACACGCTGCGGCAACCGGTGAAGCGGCTCGAGCCTCTCCGATAGTCCGGCACGCTCAACTCTATCCGGGCTCGTGCTCGGAGCCGAGCGTGCGGTTCCAGCGCTTCCTCGCACATCGTGGCGCCCGTGACCGCCGCCGAGGCGACGCCTTGCTCCGCACCGCCGCGCCAACCCTAAACGTTGGGATCAGGGTGGTGGGACAATCCACCCCAATGAGCGAAACACCGTCTCAGTCAGACGACCAGTACGCTGGCCGATGTCGGGTCGCCGACCCCAACGAGCCAATCCACCTGTGACGAAGAGGTCTACCGCCCGAGGGAGTGGTGACGGTCATGGCGTTCCAAGGTGCGATCTTCGACGTGGACGGCGTCCTGGTCGACTCGCCTCACGAGCGTGCCTGGCGCGAGGCGTTGATGGAGCTGATGGAGGGCGACTGGCGCGACATCCGCGAGCGGACGAGCTACACCCCTGAGCGGTTCACCGCCGCGGTGTACCAGCAGGTGATGGCCGGTATGCCGCGGATGGCCGGTGCCCGCGCGGCCCTGGAGCACTTCGGGGTGCCCGACGTCGAGCGGCGGGTCGAGCAGTACGCGGCGGCCAAGCAGGAGCACGTGGTCAAGCTGATCGAGGCGGGTCAGTTCATGGCCTTCGCCGACGCGCTGCGGTTCATCCTGGCGGTCAAAGGCGCCGGGATCCCGGTCGCGTCGGCGTCGTCATCCAAGAACGCCAAGCTGTTCCTGCGCAAGATCCGCCTGGACACCTTCGCCGCCGAGCAGCGGCTGGACTACCCGTTCATCCGGCCCGGGCTCACGCTGCTCGAGCTGTTTGACGCCGACATCTCCGGGCGCGACTTCCCGCGCGGCAAGCCCGACCCGACGATCTTCCTGACCGCGGCCGAGGAGCTTGGCGTCAGGCCGGGCACCTGCTTTGTGGTCGAGGACGCCTCGAGCGGGATCCAGGCGGCCAAGGCGGGCAACATGGCGGCCCTTGGGGTGGCCCGCCTCGGCGACGAGGAGCTGCTGGCCAAGGCCGGCGCGGACCTGGTCGTGACCACGCTTGACGACGTCTCCCTGGAGGCCCTGGCCGAGGGCCGGCTGGAGCAGCGCAGGGCGGCCGTGGAGCGTCGCCGGCGACAGATGGAGCGGCCGCCAAGCGTCTGGTCGCTTGTCTACGACGGCTTCGACCCGGAGCACCAAGGCCTGCGCGAAGCGTTGTGCGCGCTGGGCAATGGGTACTTCCTGACCCGCGCAGCCCTGCCAGAGGCCCACGCCGACGGGGTCAACTACCCGGGCACGTACGTGGCAGGGCTGTACAACCGGCTCGAGACCGAGATTGCCGGCCGGACGGTCGAGAACGAGGACCTCGTCAACGTCCCGAACTGGCTGCCACTGACATTCCGCGTGGCTGGCGGGCCGTGGTTCGACGTCCGGAGCGCCGACGTCCTCGTCCTCGATCACCGGTTGGAGCTCGACCTGCACCAGGGAACGCTCACCAGGCACTTGCAATGGCAGGACCCCGATGGCCGCCGCACGAGCGTGGTGCAGCACCGGTTGGTGAGCATGAAGGACCAGCACCTCGCCGCACTGCAGACGACGTTCACAGCCGAGAACTGGTCGGGGACGCTGGAGGTCTGGTCGGGGCTGGACGGCCGGGTCGTCAACGCGGGGGTGAAGCGCTACCGCGACCTGAACAAGCGGCACCTGAACGTGCTCCACGCCGGCGAGGCGGGCGATGAGCTGGTCGAGCTGCAGGTGGAGACCACCCAGTCCCATATCCGGATCGCGCTCGCGGCCCGCACCAGGGTCCTGCTCGACGGCGAGCAGGGGGTGCGGGCCGACCGGCGCGTGGTCAGCGAGCCCGGGTTCGTCGCGCATGCCCTCACGCTCAGCCTGGAGCAGGCACGCCCGGTGACCGTCGAGAAGATCGTGGCGCTGTACACCTCCCGGGATCGCGCGACCTCCGAGAGCCGCCTGGATGCCCGGCTGGAGGCGGGGGATGCGGCGGGCTTCGACGAGCTTCTGGCCCGGCACGAGGGCGCCTGGGCCAGCATGTGGAACCGCTTCGACATCCAGCTGGACAGCGCCAACGAGTGGACCGAGATGGTCCTGCACCTGCACATTTTCCACCTGCTGCAGACCGTGTCACCGCACACGATCAACCTCGATGTCGGCGTCCCGGCGCGCGGCTGGCACGGGGAGGCGTACCGGGGCCACGTCTTCTGGGACGAGATGTTCGCCTTCCCGTTCCTGAACTTCCAGCGACCGGTACTGGCCGGGGCGCTGCTCAACTACCGCCATGCCCGCATCGGCGCGGCCCGCTCGGCGGCGCGGGCGGCCGGGTACCGCGGTGCGATGTTTCCCTGGCAGAGCGGCAGCAACGGGCGCGAGGAGACCCAGGAGGTCCACCTCAACCCGCGCTCAGGTCGCTGGCTGCCCGACCACTCCCGCCTGCAGCGGCACGTCAACATCGCGATCGCCTACAACGTCTGGCAGCACTACATGGTGACCGAGAGCGTCCCGTTCCTGCGCTTCACCGGCGCCGAGCTGATGATCGAGATCGCGCGGTTCTGGTCCAGCATCGCGAGGTACAACCCCGAGCTGGACCGCTACGAGATCCTCGGCGTGATGGGGCCGGACGAGTACCACGACAGGTACCCGGACGCTGACCGGCCCGGCCTGGACAACAACACCTACACCAACGTCATGGCGGTCTGGGTGCTGCTCCGGGCGATGGAGGCCCTGGACGAGCTGCCTCCCCACTACCGGCAGGAAGTGACTGACGAGCTCCTGCTCGGTCAGGACGAGCTGGACCGCTGGCGAGACATCACCCGCAAGATGCGGGTCGTCTTCCACGACGACGGTGTGCTCAGCCAATTCGAAGGATACGACCGGCTGCAGGAATTCGACTGGGAGGGCTACCAGGCCAAGTACGGCAACATCCAGCGGCTGGACCGGGTGCTGGAGGCCGAAGGCGACAGCCCCAACCGCTACAAGGTCTCCAAGCAGGCCGACGTCCTGATGCTGCTGTTCCTGCTGTCCCGCGAGGAGCTGCGGGAGCTGCTGCGCAACCTCGGCTACGAGATGACCGAGGAGCAGCTCGTGCGCACCGTCACCTACTACCTCGGCCGGACCTCGCATGGTTCGACGCTCAGCGGTGCTGTGCACGCCTGGGTACTGGCACGCCTGGACCCCGAACAGGCGTGGCGCTTCCTGGTCCGGGCGCTGGAGAGCGACATCGCCGACGTCCAGGGCGGGACGACCGCCGAGGGCATCCACCTGGGGGCGATGGCCGGCACGGTCGACATCGTGCAGCGCTGCCTGACCGGCATGCGAGCACGCGGAGAGGTACTCCGCTTCGATCCCGCGCTGCCGCCGGAGATCAAGCAGCTCCGCTTCAGCGTCCACTACCGTGGACACCGCATCGACGTCATGCTCGCCGAGGACCGCATGCGCATCAGCTCGCGCCCCGGGCGAGCCCGGCCCATCAAGATCCTGGTCCGCGACAAGGCCGTCGAGCTCCAGCCCGGCGCGCACACGGAGCTCCAGTTCGAGCACCGGCCGTGACCGCCGGCACGGCGCTCGCCGACTACGCCACTCGCCTGTTGCCGCGGGCGCAGCACCCCCGCTTGGCGCACGCCAGAGTTCACCGAATGCTCCCGCCAGCGTTATACGACGGTAATCGTCGACAGGTACTCTGTGAATTCATTCACAAGGCCTGCGCGGGACCACAAGCAAGAGGGACTCATGACAAGCGCCAGAGGGCAGCTGCCTCAGCAGGTGGCCGTGCTGCGCTCCCGGTTCCTGGGCCGCGCCTCGTGGACCAGCCACCGCGGCCGCGGCACTCCGCCGGGCTGGCGGACGGCCAAGGCCACACTGGCCGCGGTGCTGGCGTATGAGCTCGCCAGGCGGCTGCTGCGAGGCGGCCCGGTCCCGCTGCTGGCGCCCCTCACCGCCCTGCTCGTGGCCCAGATCACCGTGGTGGAGACGCTCAAGAGCGGACTGGAACGGGTCGGCAGCGTCGTCGCCGGCGTGCTGATCGCGGTGGTGCTGTCGAAGGTCGTGGGGCTGACGTGGTGGGGCCTTGGGATGGTGATCTTCGCCTCGCTGATCGTCGGTCAGCTGCTTCGGCTTGGTGACCAGCGGCTCGAGGTGCCGATCAGCGCGATGCTGGTGCTTGCCGTGACCGGCCAGACCCAGGTCGCCGCCCAGAGCAGGATCCTCGAGACGCTGATCGGTGCCGTGACCGGCGTCGCCCTCAACGCCGCCCTGGGACCTCCGGTCTACGTGCGGCCGGCCGCCGACGCGGTCAGCAATCTCACCAGCGACCTGGCGGGGCTGCTCCAAGCGATGGGCGAGGAGCTGACCGTGGGCTGGTCGAGCGAGCAGGCGCGTGCCTGGGTGCGCCATACGCGTGAGCTGGACGGGCCGCTTCGCTCGGCAGAAACCGCCCTGACCCGAGGCGAGGAGAGCTTGCGGCTGAACCCACGGCGGCGGCGGGTGCTCGAGGGCACCTTGAGCCTGCGCGCCGGCCTGGCTGCCTTAGAGCACGTGGCGGTCCAGGTCCGCGGGATCTGTCGGGACCTGGCCGACCTCGCCGAGCGCGTCGAGGAGCTGGGGCAGGCCGAACCTGAGGTCCTGATCGCCCTCGGTCGGCTGCTGGTCGAGTTGGGCGGCGGCGTCGCGGCCTTCGGCCAGCTCGTCGCTCCCGACATCGCCGGTCCCCCGCGGGAGGCGGTACCCCTGCACATCGCGCTGGAGATCGCGCGGACCCACCGCGACGTCCTGGCCGAGCTGATGCTGGTCGACGCGCGGACCGACCCTGAACTCTGGCACATCCAGGGCAGTCTGCTGGCCAACGCCGACCGGCTGCTGCGCGAGATCGACCTGGAGCGCGGCGCGGACGCCCGCCGCGTGCGCCGTCGCTGATTCGCTCACGGTCTGCGCTGCATGGGTCATCCACGCCTTGCTCCAACGAGAAGGATGGGGACACCACCACCCAAACGGTCTAACCGGGCGGCGTTGGGACTAGCCAGGCGGCGAGGTTCTGCCCACACTGGGTCCGTCATCGGTCTTGCCGTCGGAGGGGATTCGTGGAGGCAAAGGTCAGTCTCTCACCGGACCCGGACGGCGTGGTGGTCATCGGCGAGGGCGAGAAGGACAACGCGCCCATGCTCTACAACGGCGAGCGCGTCGGCAACGGGTCCGAACCGCAGGTCGACATCGCGGTCGACCCGGTGGACGGGACCACGCTCACGGCCAAGAGCCTGCCCAACGCTCTCGCGGTGGTGGCCCTGGCCGAGCGAGGCACGATGTTCGACCCGGGCCCGTGCGTCTACATGGAGAAGCTCGCTGTCGGCCGCGAACTGGCCGGCGTGGTCGACTTCGAAGCGCCGGTCGAGACCAACCTCGAGCGCATCGCGGCGGCCAAGGGCATGGACGTGACCGAGCTGACCGTCTGCGTCCTCGACCGCCCGCGACACGAGGCGCTGGCCCGCCAAGTACTGGCGACCGGCGCGCGCATCAAGTTCCTGCTCGACGGCGACGTGGCCGGCGCGATCATGGCCGCGCGGCCGGGCACCGGCGTCGACGTGCTCGTGGGCATCGGCGGCACCCCGGAGGGCGTGCTCGCCGCCTGCGCGCTCAAGTGCATGGACGGGGCCATGTTCGGACGGCTGTGGCCACGCGACGACAAGGAACGGCGGGCCGCGCTCGACGCCGGCTGCGACCTCGACCAGGTGCTCACCATCGACGACCTGGTCCGCGGCGACAACGTGTTCTTCTCCGCCACTGGCGTGACTGACGGCGAGTTGCTGCGCGGCGTGCGCTTCGAGCCGCACGAGGTGCTCACCCAGTCGCTGTCCATGCGGTCCAGGTCCGGCGCCGTCCGCCTGATCGACACGCGACACCAGCTCGGCAAGTCCAACCTGGTGGCCAGGCCGCGGTAGGGGGAAGGCATCGTGGCTGATCCCCCGGGGTGACTGCTGACGAGAAGGTCGGGAGGAACGTCGTGGCTGACCTTGAAACGCAGGTCGTGGTCATCGGGGGCGGGGCGACCGGCGCGGCGGTGCTGCGCGACCTCGCGCTGCGCGGCATCGACGCGATCCTGGTCGAGCGTGCCGACCTCGGCACCGGGACGTCGGGGCGCTGGCACGGACTGCTGCACTCCGGTGGCCGCTACGTGGTCAAGGACCCGGTCTCGGCCACCGAGTGCATCGAGGAGAACCAGGTGCTGCGGCGCATCGCGCCGCACTGCATCGAGGACACCGGCGGGCTGTTCGTGCTGCTGCCCGAGCACGACCAGAGCTACGGCGACGCCTTCGTGGAGGGCTGCGGCAAGACGGGCGTGCCCTGCGAAGAGCTGAGCCTGGTCGAGGCCCGCGGGCGTGAGCCGCTGCTGACGCCAAGGCTGTCGCGCGTGTTCGCTGTGCCGGACGGGACGCTGGACGGCTGGAAGCTGATCGGGAGCTTGGTGGCCGACGCCACGGCACGCGGCGCCCGCGTGCTGACCCGCCACCCGGTGGTCGGCTTCGAGCGCGACGACGACGAGATCCGGGCCGTGCGCGTGCGCGACACCGCCTCTGGCGAGGACGAGCTGATCGCCTGCCAGTGGGTGCTGAACGCGGCCGGGGCGTGGGCCGGGCAGGTGGCCGGGATGGCCGGGGCCAAGCTGCGGATGGCGCCAGGCAAGGGCGCCATGGTCGTGATGGTCGGCCGCTACGTGCGCGGCGTGGTCAACGACTGCCGCATGCCGGGCGACGGCGACATCATCGTGCCCGTGCACGAGGTCGCCATCCTCGGCACCACCGACGTGGAGACCGATGACCCCGACGACATCTCGGTCGACCCGCGCGAGGTCGACTTCATGATCGACACCTGCGCCCAGATGGTCCCGGCGCTCGCGCACGGCCGGGTACTACGGGCGTTCAGCGGCTCCCGGCCGCTGTACAAGGCCGACGACGACGCCGGCGACAGTCGCGACATCACCCGCGCCTTCTTCGTGCTCGACCACGGCGGGCGCGGCGGGCCGGGCAACCTGCTGTCGATCGTGGGCGGCAAGCTCACCACCTGCCGGCAGATGGCCGAGCGCACCGTGGACACCCTGGTGGCCAAGATGGGCGTGGGCGTGGCCTGCACCACGGCCGATACGCCGGTCCCCGGCGCCGAGCACGGCATCCACCGGCTGGCCGACCCGCTGGCCACGGTCGAGCGGCAGGTCGAGTACGGCGAGCTGGTATGCGAGTGCGAGCTGGTCACCCGGACGCGGATCGAGGCCGCGGTCGACCACGGCACCACCGAGCTGGACGACCTGCGACGGCAGATGCGGCTGGGCTTCGGGCCCTGCCAGGCCGCGTTCTGCGGCTGGCGCGCGGCCGCGATCGTGGACGCGCGGCGCCCGGGCACGACCGAGCCGCTGGCGAACCTGGAGCGCTTCCTGGAGGAGCGCTGGCGCGGCCAACGCGTGGCCACCTGGGGCGACGGGGCCGTCCAGGCTCTGCTCAACCAGGCCATCTACCGCGGGACGTTCGACCTGCAACCGAGCCGGGAGACGGCCGCCGAGGTCACGGGGCGGGAGGCGTGATGCGGGCGGACGTGATCGTGGTCGGGGCCGGGCCGGCCGGGCTGGCCGCCGCGGTCGCCTTGGCCGAGGCCGGGCGCGACGTGCGCGTGATCGCGCGCGGCAACGGCTTCACCCACTGGGCGCCTGGGGCAGTGGACGTGCTCGCCCGCGCCGGCGGCCAGCCGGTCACCCGGCCGCTGGACGGCCTGGCCCGCCTGCCCGAGCGCCACCCGTACCGGCTGCTCGGCGAGGACGCGCTGCGCCGCGCGCTGGACCGGTTCCAGCGGTTCGTGGCCGACGCCGGCCTTGCCCACCAGGGCAGCCTCGACGCCAACCGCCGGCAGGTCACCGCGCTCGGCACGCTGCGCCCGACTTGCCTGGCGCCCGCGCCGGCGGCCCGCCCGCTGGCCGGCCGCGTGGCTGTGGTCGGCTTCGCCGGCTTCCGCGACTTCGCGCCCGAGCTGTGCGCGCGTGGGTTGCGGGCCGCCGGGCACCAGGCCGACCCCGGCACCGTCGAGCTGCCCGCCTGGGACCACGAGCACAACTTCCACGGCGTCGACCTGGCCCGCGCCGTCGACGACGAGGGCTTCCGCGCCCGGCTGGCCGACCAGCTCGGCCCGGCCGCGGGTGGCGCCGACATGGCCGTCGTCCCGGCCGTGCTCGGGCTGGCCAGCGGGCACGAGGCCTGGGCCGACCTCGAACGCCGGGTTGGCGTTCCGCTGGTCGAAGCCGCGCTGGCGCCGCCGTCGGTGCCGGGGATGCGGCTGTACGCGGCGTGGCGGGCGCGCCTGCGCGCGCTCGGCGTGGCCTGGCAGCTCGGCTTCCCGGTGACCGGCCTCCGGGTCGACGGCGGTCGGGTCACCGCCGTGGTCACCGAGGGCGCGGCCCGGCCGATCGTGACCCGCTGCAACGAGGTCGTGCTGGCCACCGGCGGGGTGGCCGGGCGCGGCATCCGGGCCGAGCGCGACGGGACGCTGGTCGAGGTCGTGGCCGGCCTGGCGGTGCGGTCCTTCGGCGACCGAGTGCGGTACTTCGCCGACCACTTCCTGGACGACCATCCGCTCGGCGCGGCCGGGGTCGCGGTCGACGCCGAGCTGCGCCCGCTCGACGCCGCCGGCCGGCCCGCCCTCGACGGCCTGCGCTGCGTCGGCAGCCTCCTGGCTGACCACGACCCGACCGCCGAAGGCTCGCGTGGCGGTGTCGCCCTGGCCACCGCCACGCGCGTCGCCGAGTTGCTCGCCCCCACTGCCGTCTGAAAGGCCGCTCATGCCAGAGTCCGAACGCTCGCCGGTGCTCCACGTCGAGCAGACCGCCGACGCCTGCATCAAGTGCAACATCTGCAACACGGTCTGCCCCGTGTCCGCGGTCACCGACCTGTTCCCCGGCCCCAAGTACGAGGGACCCCAGGGCCAGCGCTTCCGCGCCGGGATCGAGGACGGCGGCTCGCCGGACCACTCGCTGGACTACTGCTCCGGCTGCGGCCTGTGCACCCAAGCCTGCCCCGAGGGCGTGATGGTGGCCGAGATCAACGCGCTCGCGCGCGACAAGCTGGTCCGCGGCCGCGGCGGCCTCAGCTTGCGCGACAAGCTGGTCTGCCGCCCGACACTTATGGGGAGGCTGGCCCGGCCGGTTGCCCCGCTGGCCAACCTCGCCCTGGGCAACCTGGGCGTGCGCTGGCTGATCGAGAAGGTCATGGGCGTGCACCGCAAGGCGGCCATGCCTCGGTTCTCACGCGTCAGCTTCCGCTCGTGGGCCCGCAGGCACCCACCGCCGGCCGGCGCCGAGCGCACGGTGGCCTACTTCCACGGCTGCGCGACCCAGGAGTACGAGCCCGAGGTCGGCACCGCGCTCGTGCGCGTGCTGGAGCGCAACGGGATCCGGGTCACCTTCCCCCGCCAGAACTGCTGCGGGCTGCCACTGATCTCCAACGGCGACTTCAACGCGGCGCGCCGGTTCGCTACCAGGCTGATTGCCAAGCTGGCCGGCGCCGCCGACGACCCCGGCGTGATCGTGGCCAACTCGACCTCCTGCGGCATGACCCTCAAGGCCAAGTACCGCGAGCTGCTCGGCATGGCCGACGAGCGCACCGCCAAGGTATCGCAGGCCATGTACGATATCTGTGAGTATCTCGCCGGCCTGGCCGACGACGGCCAGCTCGACATTTCATTCAAACCGCTTCCGGCCAAGGCCATCTATCACCCGCAGTGCCAGCTCATGGCCCACGGGGTCGGCACGCCCGCGGTCGACCTGCTCAAGCTCGTGCCCGGGCTGGAGATGGAGCTGTCCACGGTCGGCTGCTGCGGCATGGCCGGCACCTACGGTACCAAGGTCGAGAAATACGACATCGCCATGGACGTCGGCAAGGGCCTGTGGGAGCAGGCCAGGACCGTCAAGCCCGACTTCATCGTGTGCGACTCGGAGACCTGCCGCTGGCACATCGCCAAGGCGACCGGGCTGCCCGTCTACCACCCGGTCCAGGTCCTCGACCGCGCCTACCGCAGCTGACGCGCTTGGAGGCCGATGATGCCCATCGCCACCCCGGAGACGTACGCCGAGATGCTCGACCGGGCCAAGGCCGGCGGGTTCGCCTACCCGGCGATCAACGTGACCTCGTCGGAGACGCTCGTCGCCGCGCTGCGCGGCTTCACCGAAGCGGACAGCGATGGCATCGTCCAGGTCTCGACCGGCGGCGCGGCCTTCCTGTCCGGCCAGAAGGTCAAGGAGATGGTGGCCGGCGCCACCGCGCTGGCCGAGTTCGCCCACGTGGTCGCCGCCCGCTACCCGGTCCACGTCGCCCTGCACACCGACCACTGCCCCCCCGACAAGCTCGGCGGCTACCTGCGCCCGCTGCTCGCCGCGTCCGAGGAGCGGGTGGCGGCGGGCCGCGGGCCGCTGTTCCAGTCGCAGATGTGGGACGGCTCGGCCGTGCCGCTGGAGGAGAACCTGCGGATCGCCGACGAGCTGCTGGCCCGGTGCGCCAAAGCCAAGGTGATCCTGGAGGTGGAGATCGGGGTGGTCGGCGGCGAGGAGGACGACGTCGTCGGCGAGATGAACGAGAAGCTGTACACCACGCCCGAGGACGCGCTGCGCACCGCCGAGGTGCTCGGCACCGGCGAGCGCGGCCGCTACATCCTGGCCGCCACGTTCGGCAACGTCCACGGCGTCTACCAGCCGGGACACGTCAAGCTGCGCCCCAAGATCCTGGACGACATCCAGCGGGCCGCCGGTGCCCGCGTCGGCAGGGACAAGCCGTTCGACCTGGTGTTCCACGGCGGGTCCGGCTCGCTGCTGAGCGAGATCCGCGAGGCGGTCTCCTACGGTGCGGTGAAGATGAACATCGACACCGACACCCAGTACGCCTTCACCCGGGCGATCGCCGACCACATGTTCCGCAACTACGACGGCGTCCTGCGGGTCGACGGCGGCGTCGGCGTCAAGAAGACCTTCGATCCGCGCACCTATATGGCCAAGGCCGAGGGGTCGATGGCCGCGCGGGTGGCGCGGGCCTGCGAGGACCTCATGTCCGCCGGCACCTCGCTCGCGG
>WNGA01000232.1_pt1 | contig 78011 bp, 75 predicted proteins | sample 5400061 | NCBI WGS metagenome assembly WNGA01 (sample SAMN13153366, study PRJNA577476) | soil metagenome | isolation source: 100 cm soil or saprolite under grassland replicate 2 | place: USA:California | collected 2016-06-15
CCCGGCCAAGGAGGCGGGGCTTCCAAGAACTCCCCAGAACTAGACGCTCCCGATCCAGGCCCCCCCATCCCTAGCCACCCCGCCCCGAGCCGAAGGCCACGAGGGCTCGACTGTGCCCCGGCTCGTGCGGAACTCCTGCCCACAGGGCACGGGGCTTGCCAGCGACTTGCCGGAGGGTCCACAATTCAATTCGAAGGCACAGGGCCTCTTGCCTTGGGGCATGAGGCCGAGCGACAGGAACGCCGTCGGCTTCCCGGTCAGACACACATGACTCGTGGTGACCGCGGCCCCTGGCAGGATCCAAGCAAGGACGAGGACCCATGCTTGCACAATTCATGCTTCACAGGTCAGAGAGGGCGGCGTCGTCGGGCTGGCCTGGGCCTGCCTCCGGGCTCGACGGCGCCCGGCTGGCGAGTCTCCTCTTGGTCTTGCTGGTCCTCTCAGCGGCATTCGTCCCTCCCGCCGGAGCGCAGCCGCCGGAGCCGCGCGTCGAGTCAGCGGCTGACGGGACCGTGGAAGGCCTGGTCACGACGGCCGACGGGCGAGCGGTGGTGGGCGCCCGCGTCGGTCTGGTCGGGATGGCTGAGCCGAGGAGTACGTCTGACGTGGACGGTCGCTTCCGCCTCCCAAATCTGCCGGTAGGTAACTACCGATTGCGCGTGGAGCTCGAGGGCTTTGGACGAAGGGAGCGGCCCGTGGAAGTGCGGGCGGGAGCCACGACCCGCCTCAGGCTAGCGCTCCCCTTTCTTCCCTTCTCCGAAACCGTGACCGTCACCGCGACCCGCAGCGAACGAAAGCTGGGCGACAGCCCGGCGGACCTGACGGTGCTGACCCGGGAGGACCTGCAACGCGGATCGGCCCCGGCCTTGGACGAGGCGCTCAAGCAGGTCCCCAGCTTCAGCCTCTTCCGTCGTACCAGCAGCCTGGTCTCGCACCCTACGACCCAGGGGGTCTCCCTGCGGGGAGTGGGCGCCAGCGGGGCCAGCCGCACGCTCGTGCTGCTCGACGGAGTCCCCCACAACGACGCCTTCGGGAACTGGGTCTACTGGGACAGCATCCCCCAGTTGCAGATCGAGTCGATCGAGGTGGCCCCCAGCGGCCTGTCTCACCTTTACGGTAGCTCGGCGATGGCGGGTGTGATCAGCATCGTGACCCGGCGCCCGGAGCCCAGGACGGCCGCTCTCCGGGCCTACGGGGGAAGCCGTGGCAGCGCGGATGCTGAGGCTTTCGGCAGCAACACCTTGGGTCCGCTGGCCGCATCCGTGGGTGGCAGCTTCTTCCGGACCGACGGTTACAACCTGGTGCGCGAGGACCAGCGGGGCCCCGTGGACGTCGATGCGGCATCGCGGCACCGCACGGGCAACTGGCGGCTGGAATACTCTCCCTCGCCGCGGTTCACGCTGTTCCAGAACGGCCGCGTCTTCGCCGAGGATCGCGAGAACGGCACCCCGCTTCTGACCAACTCGACCCGCGAGACCTACCTGGGGGGCGGCCTGCGAGCCTCGACCGAGGGCGGCAGCCTCTGGCAGGCGAACGTGTTCACCCACATGGACGATTTCAAGAGCACCTTCAGCGCGGTGGCGCCGGACCGCGCCTCCGAGAGCTTGAGCCTCGCGCAGGCGGTCGACTACAAGGACGCCGGGGCCAACGCGCAGTGGACGCGGCCGCTCGGCCGGTCCCACGTGCTGGGCGTCGGTGGCGACCTGCGCTGGATCGAGGCCGACAACGCGGAGGACGTGTTCATTCCCCCGGCGAACAACGTTCGCGACCGGCTGATCCCCGCCAAGCAGCTCTACACCGGCGGTTATGTCCAGGACGTGGTCACGGCGGGACGGGCGGTCGTGACCCTGGGGCTCCGGGCGGATCACTGGCGGAACTATGACGCCTCACAAACGGAGATCGTGAACGCCACAAAGGCGACGACCGTGACTCACTTCTCCGATACCTCCAAGTTCACGATCACACCGCGCGGGGGACTCCTCCTTCACCTCGGTGACCGCTTCGCGGTACGCGGCTCCGTCTATGGCGGCTTCCGTGCGCCGAGCCTCAACGAGCTGTACCGCCCCTTCCGCGTGGGCAACGTCCTCACGCAGGCCAATCCGGACCTGGGGCCCGAGCGGCTCCTGGGTGGCGAGCTGGGCCTGAACCATGCGTTCAGCTCGCGCTTGTCCTGGCGGGCCACGGCCTTCTGGGACCGCGTGACGGACCCGATCGCCAACGTCACCCTCTCCGTCACCCCCAGCCTCATCACACGCCAGCGCAAGAACCTGGGACGAGCGCGCATCCGCGGCGTCAGCTTCGATGCCGACTACCAGCCCGCCCACGAGGTGCGGCTGCAAGCCAGCTACGTCCTCTCCGACGCCCGCGTCTCGGAGTTCCCGGCCGCACCGGCGCTCCAGGGCAACCTGCTGCCCCAGGTCCCTCGCCATCGCGCCAGCCTCCGGCTCGACTACCTGCACCCCGAAGTGGTCAACGTGAGCCTGCGCGGCCGCTTCGAGAGTTCCCGCTTCGACGACGACCAGAATCGCCTGCGGCTGGCCAGCCTCTTCGTGGCGGACCTCACGCTGGACCGCCCGCTCGGAGACTCGTGGGGAGCCTTCCTCTCGGTCGAGAACCTCTTCGATCGCCGCTACCCCGTCCAGGCCACCCCGGTCGAGCTGCTCGGTACGCCCCTCACGGCCACCGCCGGTCTGCGCTTCGACCTTCGGCGGCATTAGGTACCGCCGAGAGGCCGCCGCACCGCCGATCGAGAAGCAGCCATTGGCGAGCCAATACCCCGTCTACCTCGGCTTGGGATCCAACCTCGGAGACCGCCAGGCCAACCTGGTCGAAGCGATCCAGAGGCTGCGCGCCCAGGTGAACGTAAGGCGCCTCTCCTCGGTCTACGAGACGGAGCCGGCGTACGTGACCGATCAGCCGCGCTTCCTCAACATGGTCGTGAAGGGAGAGACGGCCCTCGATCCGGGCGCACTGCTCGCGTTCCTGAAGCGCATCGAGCAGGGGATGGGTCGCCGCAACCAGGTGCGCTATGGGCCGAGACCGATCGACATCGACATCCTCTTCTACGACGACCAAGAGGTCCGATCGGAAGGCCTCACGGTTCCCCACCCCCTGCTCGCCGAACGCGGCTTCGTTCTGGTCCCGCTGAGCGAGATCGCCGCCGACCTCCGGCATCCGGTCCTGGGGCGCACGGTCGCCGAGCTCCTGGCCCGGCTCGGGAAGACGGACGGCGTCGTGCGGGTCGAACGGGGGCTGACCAGCCGCCTGGAGCGTGACCTCCAGCATGAGCATCCCCCGACGCCGTTGCGCCTCGATCGAGTGGGCGTCAGCGGGCTGCGCCGCATCATTCGCCTGGCCAACGGGCACGGGCTCTTCTACGCCACCCTCGACCTCTCCGTGGAGCTGCCGGCAGAACGGAAGGGCGCGCACATGTCGCGCTTCAGCGACAGCCTGGAGGAGGTGCTGGAGGAGATCGGGGGCCAGGAGGAGCCGGTCGTGGAGTCGCTGGCGGAGCGCATCGCGCGGCAGCTCTGCGTGGGACATGAAGCCCGCCGCGCCGACGTGGAGATCCGCGCCCACTTCCCGTTGACCAGGAGAGCGCCGCTCTCGGGCAAGCCGTCGCAGGAGCTCTACACGCTGATCGGGCGGGCGGTCGCCACCCCCGATCGTTGCGTGCGCCTCGTGGGCGTGGAGGCCGAAGGCATGATGGCGTGCCCCTGCGCGCAGGAGATGGTTCGCGCCCACTCCCGCGAGCGGCTGGCCGAGAGCGGCATCGACGGCGCGCTGGCCGACCGGGTCCTCGAGCTGGTCCCGCTCGCCACCCACAACCAGCGCGGGCTCGGCCGACTGATGGTGGGCACCGATCGGACCCTGCGCGCGGAGGACCTGGTTGAGATCGTGGAAACCTCCATGAGCTCGGAGAGCTACGACCTCCTCAAGCGGCCCGACGAACTGTTCGTCGTGGAGAAGGCGCATCGACAGCCGCGTTTCGTCGAGGACACGGTGCGGGAGATGCTCTACAACCTCCTAGGGGTGTACCCGGATCTGCCCGACGACGCCTACGTGCACGCACGACAGGTGAACATGGAGACGATCCACAAGCACGACGTGTTCGCGGAGCGGGGCGGCACGGCCGCGGAGATCCGCACGGAGATGGGGGGCGGGGCGCCGCCCGGGGCCACGACCCTGGTGGCCTGGCTGGCCGCACAACTGGAGCGCTAGGGTGGTGGGCGCCGTCGGGCGGGGCCTGCTCCTCGCCCTTTCCCTCGCGGGCGATCCTTCGTGGCCGGACCCCGTGGAGATGTCCGCGGTGCCGGCGGGCGAGTTCTTGATGGGCTCCGACGATCCCGAGGCGGCCGCGGACGAGCGGCCGGCGGCGCCCGTGCATCTGGAGGCCTTCTGGATCGACCGCGTGGAAGTGACGAACGCCCGCTATGGCGCCTGCGTCGAGGCGGGCGCCTGCCTCCTCCCCGCGGGCGCGGCTTTCGGCGCGGCGACGAAGGCGGACCATCCGGTGGCCCTGGTCGGTTGGACCCAGGCGGCCGCGTACTGCCGGTGGGTGGGCAAGCGCCTCCCGACGGAGGCGGAGTGGGAGAAGGCCGCGCGCGGCGTCGACGGCCGCCGCTATCCCTGGGGCTCCCGCTTCGAGCCTGATCGCGTGAATGCCGGATACACGGCGGGGACGGCCGCCGTCGGCAGCTACGCCGGCGGCGCCTCGCCCTATGGGGTTCTGGACATGGCGGGCAACGTCTGGGAGTGGACGTCCTCCCTGTACCGGCCGTACCCGTATGACCCCGGCGACGGACGGGAGGATCCCACGGCGCGGGGCGCCCGCATCAACCGCGGGGGGAGCTGGTATTACGGAGCCTGGTACGTCCGGACGACGTACCGCGCCACCGCGGACCACATGTACCGGCGCATCGCGGACCTCGGGTTCCGCTGCGCCAGCTCCCGAAAGGCGGATCGATGAGTCCAGATCAGTTACGAGCACTCCAGGCCCCGCTCAAGGCGCGGTATCGAGAGGATGCGTCGCCGGTCCGCCGCCGTTCCAGCCGAAGCGGGACCATTAGTCAGTCCCACACGCTCTCCTCGCTCCCGGTCGCCGTCGGCGGTCCAGCAGCGAGCGCCGCTGTTGTTGAAGGAGGTCGCGAGGACGACTCCGCGCCCTTCCAGGCGATCCTCGACACGGCGGACCAGGCTTCGCGCCGCCTCCTCGCCCCGCACGAGGCCGTACACCGCCGGACCCCAGGAAGACTGGCCAGCCCCCGCCGCGCCGAAGGCCAGGAGCTCGTCGACGAGCTCCGCCACGAGGGGATCGGCGAAGCGCTCGCCCTGCACCGGCCGGAACATCTCGCCGACCAGACGCTGCACCTCGGTGAGGCCCGAGCCAAATGTCGTCAGATCGTCTTCGACCAGCGCGGGGAGGACGACCATCAGGATCAGGTGCGCGACACGTCCGACCAGCTCGGCGGGTGGCGGCGGAAGGTCGCGGAAGGCGTGTTCCTCGGCAGGGCCGCTCAGCCCCGGCGGGGCATCGGGAATCGCCAAGACGCAACGCCAGTCGGCAGGCATGGGGCGACGGAGCAGGAGCGGCGCCGGCCCATCGCCCGGGACGCGACGCCCCCCTTCGAGGAGGAAGCCGCCATGCTCGAACGCCCACGTCCCGATGGCGGAACGCTGGGCACGGCCCGTGGCCTCCGCCAGGCCCGGCGCGTCGAAGGGCCGATCAAAGAGCGCGGCGAGCGCGCGGGCGGTGGCCAGGGCGAGTTGCGTCCCCGATCCGAGCCCCGAGTGCGCGGGGATCGCACGATGGACCCGGAGCCATGCCCCCTCTTCGATCCGGTGACGGTCCAGGTAGCGCCGGGCATAGACAAGAAGGCGCTGATCCTCCCCCTCCGCGGACAGTCTCTCCGCCGGTCGAGCCTCGATGAGCAAGGAGGGCGCTTCGAGAGCGGCACCGATCCCGCCGAACCGGCGGCCGAACTCGCCCCCCGGGTCGATCAGGCCCATGTGCAGCCGCGACGGGGCCTCCACGAAGACGGCCCGCGAAGCGCTCATCGGGCTCCGTCCTTGAGAGCCGCCGCCTCCGACCGCACGAAGTCGGTCAGCATCGCCATCGCTTCCAGCTCGGAAGGTCCCGCCGTCTTGTCCACGACCACCTGGAGCCGCCGATACTCGGCCAGGATCTCGTCGATGGGGAGAAGGCGCGTGCGCGTGGCGAGGATGGTCGCCTCGAGCACCGCGCTTCGCGCGCGGTTGTAGCCCAGGAACTCGCGCTTGACCCCTCGGTGCACGACGTCGCAGACGAACCGCGCGCGCAGCTCGGCGGTGTCCGCCTCCCGCACCCGGAGCTCCCGCCAGGAGCACGCGGCCTCGAGCACGACGCCGCGGACCGCCACCGCCGGCACCGAAGGGAAGGTCGGAGAGCCGAGCGCGCCCCTCACGAAGTAGAGGACGTCGTCCACGAGATTGACGACCGCCTCCCCGGTCTCGAGCAGGTTGCCATAGGTCGTGGTCTCGCGGTACGGCTTGACCACGATCTCCTCCTCGCCCCAGACGACTCCCATCGGAGCGAAGTTGGCTCGCCCCTCACGGTCCAGGGTCGTGATCATGGTTTCGATGATCATCGATCGCCGCGTCCTTCGCCCGCCGCGCTCACGCCGCCCTCGCCCGCAACCTCAGGAAGCTGCGGAGCAGCGCGTAGCCGTGCTCCGTGAGCACCGACTCCGGATGGAACTGCACGCCCCAGAGGGGCAGGTCCCGGTGCCTCATGGCCATGATCTCGCCCTCGAGCGTCGAGGCCACGACCTCGAGGCATGCGGGCAGGCCTTCCCGGGCCACGAGCAGCGAGTGGTAGCGCGTCGCCGGAAACGGGCTCGGCAGACCCGCGAAGATCCCCTCGCCGTTATGGTGGATGGGCGACGTCTTCCCGTGCCGGGGGCGGCTCGCGCGAACCACCTGGCCGCCCAGCGCCGCGGCCAGGCATTGGTGGCCCAGGCAGACACCCAGTATGGGAACCCGGGGGCCGAAGCCCACGATCACCTCGTTGGAGATCCCCGCCTCGCGTGGCGTGCAGGGCCCCGGGGAGACGATGATATGAGTTGGGGCCAGGGCGGCGATCTCGCCGAGCGTGATCGCGTCGTTGCGGTAGACGGCGGTCGTTTCGCCCAGTTCGCGCACGTAGCGCGCCAGGTTGTGGACGAAGGAGTCGTAATTATCGATCAGCAGAACCACGGACGCCCTCCAGCGCCGCCACCATCCCCCGCGCCTTGTCCAGCGTCTCCTCGTACTCCCGCTCCGGGTCCGAGTCGGCCACGATGCCTCCGCCCACTTGGAAGTAGCCCCGGCCTCCCTTGACGATGAAGGTGCGGATCGCGATGTTCGTGTGAACGGCGCCCCCGAACGAGAAGTAGCCGACGGAGCCAGTGTAGACGCTGCGACGTGTCGGCTCCAGCTCGGCGATGATCTCCATGGCTCTCACCTTCGGCGCCCCGGTGATGGAGCCGCCAGGCCAGGTGGCCCGCAGCAGGTCGACCGGTCCCAGGCCAGGTCGCAGGCGGCCCACCACCGTGGAGGCCAAATGGTGCACCGTGGCGTAGCGCTCGATCTGGCACAGCTCGGGAACCTCGACCGTGTGGTCCCGACAGACCTTCGAGAGGTCGTTGCGGAGGAGGTCCACGATCATGACGTTTTCGGCCCGGTCCTTCTCGCTTTCGGAGAGGGCTTCCCCCAGCGCCGAGTCATGCCGCGGAGTCCAGCCGCGGGGAGAGGTGCCCTTGATGGGCCTGGTCTCCACGCACTCGCCGGAAAGGCGCAGGAAGCGCTCGGGCGAGGCGCTCACGACCACCGCCCGGCCGATGTCGAAGTAGGCGGCGAAGGGGGCCGGGTTGCGGTGGCGCAGGCGGGTGTAAAGCGCGAACGGGTGGTCGCTGACCTCGGCCTCGAGGCGCTGCGACAGGTTGGCCTGGAAGATGTCCCCCGCCCAGATGTACTCCCTCGTGCGCTCCACCGCCCGCAGGTACCCGGCTCGCGAGAACGTGGAGGAGACCCCAGGCATCCCGCTTACGGCATGCGTGGGCGGCCCCGCAGCCCGAACGGAGGAGGCCCACCGGTCCTGCGCGGGCGGACCCGGCTTGGCCGCCCCCGCGGCGAGTCTCTCCCGAACCATGCGGGCCCGCGCCTCGGCTCGCTCCGAGCGCGGCCCGCCGCCTTTGGGAAGGCCGGTCGAGAAGAGCCACGTTCGCCCCTCCACGTGGTCCCACGCGATCGTCCAGTCGTAGAGGCCGAGGCACAGTTCGGGCAGATCCAGGTCGTCGAAGCCCGGGGAGGGCAGCCGCTCGAGCTGGTGGCAGAGGTCGTAAGCCAGGTAGCCGGCGGCGCCTCCCTGGAAGGCAGGCAGGCCCGGCATGGCGTCGAGTGCGTTCCGGGCGAGAGCCGTCTGGAGCGCCGCGAAAGGGTCTCCCGCCGAGCGCTCGACGCCCTCCCGCGAGTGCCATTCGACCGCCGCTCCCTTGCTCCGCAGGACGAGCCAGGGGTCTGCCGCCAGGTACGAGAATCTCCCGAGTCTTTCCGATCGGAGGGCGCTCTCCAGGAGTAGCGGAAACGGCAGGTCCAGGAATCTCGCGCAGGCCTCGGAGGGACCCGGTGCATCCTTCAGCTCCTGGACCAGGATCTCGGTCATGAGGGCCTACCCGCGGGGAGTCTGTCGGCGGCCCGCCGCGCGCCGGCGGTCGGCGCGCTCGCGGGCCGCGCGCACGCGGCTCTCCCGCCGGGCGGTGGAAGCCGCGTCCTCGGGCTCCGGCGGCGTGAGATATCCCCAGGAAAGCTCCCCTTCCTGCCGGTACGTCTTGCCGAGGGTCACGGCCAGTCTCGCCTTCATGAGCTCCTTGCCCAGGTAGAACGCGTGCGTCGCCTCCTCCACGTCGAGCTGGGCGAAGATCTCGGAGACGTCCGTCCCGCTCACGAAGCGCTCCGCGTTGAAGACGTGGATCCGGTCGCCGTCGGTGAAAATGCGGTAGTCCAGATCGGTGATCTGCGCCTGCATCTGCCGGAGCTCCGCCTCGGTATAGGCAGCCGGGGAGGGATCCCGGGTGGTGACGAGCCGGCTGTCCACGTGCTTGGGCAGGCTCTTCTTCGCGACGGCGTAGTGCATCAGCCGGCGGGCGATGTCCGTCTCGCGCACCGCGCCTCTGGCCCAGGGGATCTCCGCGGTCGTGAGCACGTACCGGATCCCCAGCTCCTCACAGTAGCCGAGGAGCAGCGCCGCCATGCCGGTGGTGTCGGCCTCGGTCAGCTCCGTCACGTTGGCGATCCCCATCAGGATCTCCGCCTCGGGGTAGCGCCCACGCACGTCGTGGTAGCGGTGCATCGACTCTGCGAAGCCGAATCCGATGGGCTCGAGCACGGGGTCGAGGATGAAGCGCGCCCTCCAGCGCTCGAGAGCGTCCACGTTGCGGTACAGGCTCTCGAGCCCGGCGCCGAAGTCGGGGATCACGACAACGGTGGCATCCAGCTCTCGCGCCACCTCCAGGTTCGAGCCGTTGACGCTCAAGACCAGCTCGGCGCCGGCCGCGACCGCCGTGCGGATCTCTCCGGCCTCGAAGCTGTCGATGCTGACCCGGTGTCCTTCCGCGCGCAGCGCGGAGACCACGTCCGCCAGGGCCACGAAAGGCCGGCCCTTCGTGCAGCCCACGTCGATGATCTCCGCGCCAGAGGCCGCGAACTCGCCGGCCCGCCGCAGGATCTCGGGCAGCGCCAGGCTCGGCGCATCGTTGATCTCGGCCACGATCTTGACGTCGTAGGCTCCGTAGTCCGCCCGGGCCGCGGCCATGCCGAAATGCTCGGGGAGCTGGCGCAGGTCCTTGGGACCCTTCTCGGCTCGCACGCCGAAGCGCTTCTCGAGGAAGTCGAGGTCGCCCTGGGCGTGTCCCGGCAGCAGGATCAGGTCGACGCCGGGAGGCACCTTCAGGAACCGAGCCACCCAGTCCGTGGTCATGAGGGCCGCCACGCTGATTCCCAGGACGGCGACCTCGTGATCGAACTCGGCCCGCATCCCCTCCAGGGTGTCGCGCAGCAGCGGCGCCGCGAGTTTGCCGGTGACGAACAGGATCTTCATGGCGCGAGGACGCCGAGCGCGAAGGCGGCGGAATCCCCTGTCCCCACCCGCGCGGGGAGCCGGCCTCAGCCGCTCGCTTTCCCGGCCATCACGAACTTGTTGGGCGTTCCCTCGAGGGCCGAGCCTTCCGAGGGTCGCCAGAGGACGGTCTGCTCGATCTTCCGGGCCAGCTCGAAGTCCCGGCCGGTGATCCCGTTCTCCGAGTGGGTCTTGAGCTTCACCGTGACCTTGCCCCACGTCACCGAGAGGTCGGGGTGATGGTAGGCCGCTTCGGCCACGTAGGCGATCTGGTTCACCAGCATCAGGGTCGTGGGCCAGCCGTCCGTTTTGTACTGCCGGCGGATCCAGCCGTCCTCGTAGTACCACCCGGGCAGCTCCTCGAGCTTGCTACGGATCTCGGCCTCGCCGTACGTCCCGAGCTTCGCCTTCGTCATGGCCGCCTCCTTGGTGGAGAGCGGAGGCTACATCACCGTGCCGCCGCTCACCAGCATCGTCGCCCCCGTCAGGAACTCGGCCTCGGTCGAGGCCAGGAACAGCGCCGCCCGCGCCACGTCCTCGGGCGTGCCCCAACGGCGGAGCGGTGTCGCCTCGGCGATGCGGCGCCGTTCTTCCTCCGGGAGACCGGCCGCAAAAGCCGTGGCGATCCAGCCGGGCGCCAGCACGTTGACACGGACCTCGGGGGCGAAGCTCCGCGCCAGGCACTTGCTGAACGCGAGAATGCCCCCCTTGGCGGCGGCATAGATCTCGGCCGCGCGCCCCGGTGCTCCCGTGAGGACGTGATCCCAGGAGACGTTGAGGATCACGCCGCGTCCCTGGGCGCGCAGGCGGCGTGCCGCATGCCAGGAGCAGAGGATCGTGCCACGCAGGTCCACGTCGAGCACATCGTCGAGCTTCTCCACGTCCGTCTGCGCAGCGCCCGCGCCCGTGAGGATGTCCGCCCCGGCGTTGTTGACCCAGACATCCACGCGGGAGAGACGCGCGAAGGCCTCCGCCACCAGACGGTCCACCTCGGCTTCGCGCGAAAGGTCGACGTCGATCAGAAAAGCCTGCCCCCCCGCTCCCTGGATCTCGCCCGCGACCTCGCGCGCCCCTTCAGCGTTGCGCCGGTACGCGATGAGCACCCGCGCGCCCTCGCGCGCGAAAGCGAGGGCTACGGCGCGCCCGATGCCGCTGGAAGCTCCCGTCACCACCACGCTCTGGCCCGCGAAACGGCTCTGCGCGCTCGTCGGTAGACTCGATTCTCCAGGGGGCGGCTCGTCGCTCATGATCGGACGCTGCTCACCTGGTCTCGTGATACGCGCCCGGCGGGGTCAGAGACGTTTCCACGGGGCGTCGGCCGGAACTATGATAGCGCCGTGCCTGAGGAAGATTCCATGGCGGAGGAGCGGCGGGTGCGCCTGCTGGTGAGCGTCGTGAGTGCCGACGAGGTGGAGGCCGCGCTCGCGGGCGGCGCCGACATCGTGGACGTGAAGAACCCGGCGGAGGGCTCGCTGGGCGCCCCCGTGCCGGCGCTGCTGCGCGCCGTAAGGTCGCGGGTCGCTTCGCCCGCGGAAGTGAGCGTAGCCCTGGGCGATGCACCTCACCTGCCCGGCACGATGGCGCTGGCGGCGGCCGGTGCCGCGGCCTGCGGAGCCGATTACGTCAAGATCGGCCTGTTCGGATCAGCCCGCCCGGAGCAGGCTTTGGAGCTGCTCGCCGCCGTGCGCCGTGCGGCGGCGGATGTCAACCGGAGCACGCGGCTGATGGCCGCTGCCTACGCGGATGCCTCGCGCGTGGGCGCACTGCCCCCGGGTGAGCTGCCGTCCATCGCACGGCAGGCCGGGTTTCACGGCGTGATGCTGGACACCGCCGTCAAGGATGGGGTCTCCACCTTCACCGCCCTGGGCGAGGAGGGGGTGGCCGCCTTCTTCGCGGCGGCCCGTGCGCTTGGACTCGTGAGCGCCGTGGCCGGCGCCCTGGGTCCCGCCGATCTGCAGCGGGCACGGCGCCTCGGCGTCGACATCGTGGGTGTCCGGGGCAGCGCTTGCGTGGGAGGCCGCGAGGGAACCGTGAGCGCAACGCGCGTACGGGCCCTGCGCTCCGCGCTCGCGCTCAGCGCAGGCGTGTTCCCCGTGTTCGACCGTCCCTGAGCAGCTCGCAGAACCGCTGAGGCTCGCGCCCGCCGAGGACCCAGCACTCCAGCCCGGGCCCTACGGCGCGCTCGAAGTACTCGTCCACGATCCCGGCCAGAGCCGCTGAGCGCAGGGGCGCCTCGGCAACCACGTCGCCGCTTGTCCCGGGCACGCCCTCGAGCGACTTGAGGAGCACGAGGCGACGCGCGGAGAGCCTCGCGGCCACCCACGCGGCGATGCTGTCCGAGGTGACGTGCCAGCCGTGAGGGAGCGGATCCACCGCCCGCAGCCAACGGAAGGGAGAGAGCACGGGAAGGAGTCCCTCCGCCAGGACCTTTGCGACCTCACCGGGGCCCGTGACGAGACGCGCCGCCGGCTGCAGGCCAGCGAGCAAATACGCGTGCTGGTCCATGGCCAGGATGGCCATCCAATGGGCAGCGCTCGCGCCCGGGTCGTGGAGCGAGCAGGCGCCGCGCACGGCGTCGGCAAAAGGTCCGCCGCCCGGTACCACGACCAGGCCATGCGTTCTCGCAAGCTCACCCAGGGTCGTGAGGAGGGAGGGCAGGCTCTCGCCCGCAAGCAGGCTGCCGCCCACCTTCACCACCGCTTCGACGGTCACGCCTCGGCTGTCCCTGCGAGCAGGTACGCCACTGCGGTTGCGGGCGCGGCCCGCGCCGCGGCGGCGGATCCGAGGCCTTCGGCCATGTCGGTGGTGGCGAGGCCGACCTCCTCTGCGGCGGCCCGCGCCAGGAAGGTCCCCTGTCCGGCAAGAACCGCCACGCGGGGACAGGCCGAGCCCAGGCGCCGCATCACCTGCCGAACACCGCCCGCGATCTGCCGCACCTGGGCCCGCGCCACGTGCTCCGCGATCGCGGTGATGTCGCCTGGGCCGAGCATCTCCAGATCGGCGCAGACTACCCGCGCCAGCCGAGCGCCGGCCTCAGAGCGGCCCCGGCCCCGGCCGTCCGGCGTCTCGCAGGTGTAGTCGCCCTCCTCGATCCGTCCCAGCCAGAGGTGGACGTCGGCGACGACGGCGAAGTGCTCGGCGGCCACGCGGCACCGGCGGCCCCGTAAGGGCACCGAGCGCACGATGGCGCATACCGGCGTACGCAGCGCCCCCGTATAGACGAGCTCTCCGGTGCGAAGCCGGGCCGGGTCCGTCCGCCCCCGGGCAGCCACGCGGCCCGCGACGATCGGGATCACGTCGGTGGTCGTGCTGCCCACGTCGAGGAAGAGCGCGTCGGGAAACGTGCGCGCCACGAGGGTCGCGCTCGCCATCCAGTTGGCGGCCGCAACCTTGTGCGGTCGTCGCCGCGCCGCCGCCGCCGATCGGAATCGTCCGTCGACCCCGTAGACCCAGGGCTGGACGTCGGGGAACGCCGTCCGGAAGGCGTCGAGCACGAAGACGACACCTTCCCGCTTGGTGGCGAAGCAGTCGGCCAGCTCGGCGGTCATGGTGACCGCCATGGTGTGCGCGCCTCCTAGCTGGTCGGCCGCCTCCGCCAGCACCACCGGCAGGCGGTGGGGTTCGCGCCAGAGGGTGAAGGGGCGCTCGAACACCTTGGGCTCGGACTGGCCGTCTTCCCCGATGCGAGCGGCCTTGACATTGGCCCCCCCGACGTCCCAGCCGAGGATCGGACCCTTCATGAATGCATGGGCACGGAGGAATGCGGGTCCGCGGAGACGATCCGGCCCGCTGCCGTGTAGCGGACATGCCGCCGGGCGGGCGGGGGCGCGGGGAGGACGCCGGTACAGGCGGCGAGCGCCAGGGCGGCGACGCTTTCCTCGAGCGCCCCACGCACGCCCAGGTAGGAGGTCGTGAGCCGGGGGTTCACCTCGATGACGACGGCTTCCGAATCCGTGAGCACCACGTCGACGCCGACGTAGCCACGGAGCCCCGGTAGGGCCCGACACGCACGCAACGCCGCCTCGACTGCCCGCCCCGCTAGCGGATGATCGAGCGGCGTCGTCCCCCCCCGATAGGCGAAGGGTCGCGAGGCGCGCACCCATTGGGCGTTCACCGTCAGCGCCACCGCGCGCCCACCGTCGGCCAGGAGCGAGACACTCGCGGCCACGCCGGGCACGTAACGCTGAAGCAGCAGTGGTCCCCTTCCATTGGCCCGGCCAGCCATGTCCACGGCCCGGCGCAGCTCACGCGCGTCGCGGGCGAGGCACACCCCGTGGCAACCGGCTCCCCGCGTGGGCTTGACGACGACCGGATAGCCGACCCCACGCGCGGCCATCCCCCAGTCCGCGCCCCGGGAGAGGACGCGCGTCTTCGGGTGGGGCACGCCGTGGCGGGCCAGGCGGCGCGGGAGGCCCGCCTTGTCGGACGCCCGGCGGATCGCCGCCGCGCCGGGACCCAGGAGCATCGTCCCCATCTGCTCCACCCTCGCCGCCAGGCGCTCCAGGCAGCCCCCCGTCTCCGGCGCCACCAGCCAGACGGCGTCGGCCGACGCGATGAGGGAGTCGAGAAGCGCGGCGTTTCCGGATGGCAGCGTCACGACCTCGACGCCCGGTGGCGCTTCCAGGGCGAAACGGGGGTCCACGGTGGTCACGATCCGATGCCCGCGGATCGCCGCGAGGTCCGCGACCAGCGCGGTCAGCATGGCCGCACCCTCGCAGGCGAGCGAGGCGGGAACCGGCCGCCCCGCGAGCCCACCCCCGCTCACGAACTCGTGCACCAGGATCCGCATCGAACGACTCGCGGTCGGAGCGCTCAATCCCGCATGCGTTCCCGGCACCACGCGGACTGGCCGAACGACTCCTCCACCTCCACCGCCAGCGCGCTCAGCCTTCCGGCCCCTGCGCTCTGAAGCTCTTCCTTGACCCGTCCGGCCAGATAGCGGGCCAGCATCTCCGCGGTGGTGTTGGGGACCGGGAGGAGGACGACGTCGCTCCGCGGGAACACGTAGCGCCGCTCCTTGTAGAGGACCTGGATGCCGTCCCCCTCCTCCGTGACCTTCAGCGAGGGGTTGTCGCGCGGCAGCAGCATCCGATGATCCAGCTCGTCGACCAGGCGCCGCATCAGACGCTTCAAGCTCACGAAATCCCAGACATAGGAATCCTCGTCCAGATCCCCTTCAACCTCGACCCGCGCCCGATAGTTGTGGCCGTGGAGCGTCTCGCACTTGCCGGTGTAGGTGATGAAGTGCCCGGCGGCGAAGACCAGATAGTCCTTCTCGACGCTGACCTTATACTCCGCCATCGAGCGCTCCCTCAAAGCTCCTCGCAGAGCACCACGAAGAGCGCGGCCGCCACGAGGTCCGCGGTGGTCCCGGGATTGAGCCCCTTGCCGTCCCCCCGCAGCTCGGAATCGAACGCATCCGCGGCCCGCGCGCGCTCGGGACTCCCCGGCTCGCCCGCACCCAGAACCTCCCTGGCGCGCTCGCTCACGGCACGCGCGGCCCCGTGTCCTCGCTTGCGCGCGATCAGCGTGTCCGGAACCTCGGCAAGAACGCGAAGGTAGCTCTCGAGCGCCGCTGCCGGCCAGCCGAGGCCGCACGCACGTACCCTCCGCAGAGCGGGGACGGCCAAGCCGAACGTCACATCATAGTCCGTCACGTACTCCCGCGCGATGGTGTCGCGCTCGGCGGCGAGGGCCATCGCCTGGCGGAGGGTGACGGTTGGCTCCTCGCGGACGTCCTGCGCCTCCACTTGCCCCAGCCCGCCGGGGTCGGCCAGGCGGATCGCGGAATAGACGGCCTGGGCATCGGCCACGGTCAGGGTTGCCAGCACGCGGGACAGGCGGCTGCGAAGAGGCGCTGCTTCCCCAGCGGCGGCGCGCGCGAGCGGCGCGAGGAGGAGGATGATCCCGAGGTTGGTGTTGACGGCCACCCACCGACGCGTGTCCTGGACGGCCCTCACAACCGTCTCCCCCACTCCGGCTACGCCCGAAGCGCCCAAGGCGGCCCCGACGACCACCGCGCTCAACAGGAAATCCTCGAAGGTCGTGTCGCCGAAGTCGTGGTAACGCGACACGTTTCCCGGCTTGGGGGCGGCGACCTCGAGCAAGCAGGCCGCCTGCGCGCAGAGAGCGATCTCGGGTCGCGAAAGGGCTCGGCTCAACCGCGGCTTCGGACGGGATCCTCGCCGCGCCCGCCGGGGATCCCGTCGACTTCGAGCCCAAAGGTCGTCCGTCTCACGAGATGAGCGACTGCCGCAGGACCGCGGCGTTCACGCTGCCCGCCTCGAATGTGCGCCCGCTCTTGACGCTCGTCAGGGACACCTGGGCCGGGCTGAACAAGTGGGGATCGACCTTGTAGAAGTCCCCGCCATACCGCTGGAAGATATCGTAGAACGGTGTCCCGTAGTCCGGGGATGCGGAAGAAGGGACGCGGGGGGCAAGGGCCTGCAGCTCCTCGTCATCCCCCCGGACCGTGAGATGGACTATCCCGCCGTAGAGCACGCAGTCGTTCGTACGGCCGATGGCCCTCATGTCGCTCTTCGCGATGGGGGCGAGCGGCGCCGTCCCGAAGGCGGTGAGGACGTTTCGCACGTCGAAGCCCAGCTCCGCCATCTTGTGGAGCGCCGTCTCCACCACGCGCGCGGAGATCTGGACGCCGGCGGCGGGGCTGGCGGTGGGAGCGACGAGGAAGGTGAGGTGGTCGGGGGGCAGGCCGGCCTTGGTGGCCACGTACGAGGCCACCGCGGCGTCCGGGGCCTTCCGCGCCTCCAGCACCAGCACCCCCCGGCCCGAAGGCGGCTCGGCGTAGCCGAGCCGATCGAACAGCTCGTGCTCCACCCGTGCAATGGCCCGCAGCGGCCCCGAGCCCATGGCGAAATAACCCTCGGGCTTGATGGCCCAGCCGGCGTACTGCGAGCCCAGGCAGGCGATGGCCGGGTGGTCGGTCCAGACATGCACCCCGGGCAGGCGAAGGCCGTCGAACCCGACCGACGCGAAGCTGACCCGCCCCGCTCCGCCCAGGCAGATCTCGGCCAGAAGGCGCCCCGCCTCGAGCCCGCCCGGCGCCTCGATGCCGCAGTCGATGAGGCGCGCCCGGTTTTCGAGCGTCGAGCCCACGACGCCCAGTACCGCGGCATCGGTCACCATGGCGTCGGCGATCGCCGCCGCCCGTTCGTTGAGCCTCAGCGAGCCGCCCTCCGCTCGGTTTCTGTCGTGAAGTACCATGATGGATCGCGACAGGAACTAATGGCGGCGCTGCGCGCCGCGAAAGAGCCTAGGCACAGGGTTTCCATACGAGAATCTCCCCCTTCCCTGGAACCGCCGCGTCTCCTGTATAGCGCTGATAGGCCCCGTCCTGCTCTTCATAGGGGATGCTGAACCCCAGCCTCGACAGGTGCCTTGCATACAGACGCAGGAAGGTGGGATTGTACGCGCAAGAATACGAGAACGTCGGCAACAGTCGAATCGGCGTCAACGAGATGATGGTGCCGCGGGAGATCCAGGCGCCGGTCCGAAGCTCCGCCCCACTGCGCAGGAGAATGGTTCCGCCCTTCATCTCCAGGCCGGCGAAGTCTCTTGCCTGGCCGCCCACCGCGATGATCCCTCGTCTCATCCGCATTCCGACTTCGAGGCCCGCCGAGCCCTCGATGAGGATCGTCCCTCCCGTCATCCCGGAGAGACTTCCGCGGTAGGCCGCCCCGACCTGTCCGCCGGCGTTCCCGCGGACACGGATGCGCCCACCGGACATCTCGGCGCCGAGCCAGTCCGAGACGTTACCGGACACCTCTATGGTTCCGCCCTTCATGTAGGCCCCCAGGTGCATGCCGGCGTTGCCGATGATGGTGAGACGGCCACGAGTCATGCCGCGGCCCATCCACTTGATCTTTCTCCCGTCGCCTCGGATCTCCAGCTCGTCGCCGGCCGTCCCTTCGACCTCGAAAAAAGCGTCCACGCGGTGCGGTCGCTTTCCCAGGTAGACAGGAAGGGCCCGGACCGCGTCGAGCGCCAGCGCCGCCGTCACGTCCGGCGAGAGTTTCTCCGCTTCGAGGGGGACCGGGGGGGGCTCCTTGAGGGTCAGGGTCGGCATTCTCGTATGTCCGGTTGCGCGAGGCGTTCGATCGCCACGGGATAGTTGGCAAAGGACATCGTGTAGACCTTCTCGAACAACGGACGCAGGTACTCTTCGATCTGTTCATCGAACGTGGGATGGACGATGAACTCCCGGCCCTGCGTGACCGCGCGGATCTGTCCCTCCTCGACCACGACCACGCCTCCCTTGATGACGTAGCGCGGATGCTCGAACATGAGGCCGCTGGCCGGGTTCTCGTCATAAATGGCGATGTCCGCATCGGCGCCCACGCCCAGGTGCCCTTTCTGCGACAGGCCGAGGGCGCGCGCCGGGCCCGCGGAGGTGATGATAGCGATCTCGGACAACGTGTACTGCCGGTCGAGGTCCGCAAGCACGATTCGCGTCTGCGCCTTGGCCGGCAACCTTTTCAGGCACTCCCGCCGGTAGTCAGCATCCCTCAGGAGACGGATCAGCTCCGGGTACCGCCAGAAGCACCCTCCGTTGGGATGGTCCGTGGTCAGGAAGATCCGCCAGGGGTCGTCGATGAGCAGCAGCAGCTCCAGTCCCACGGCCCACTGCACGGCGTTGACCAGGCTGCGCTCCTTGTACGTGTAGGACACGATGCCACACCCGGTTTCATTCTCGACGTCCACGTTGCTCCATTTGTGCCCGGTGAGCTCATAGAGCACGTGCTCCCACGGACCGTCGGCGGTGACCGTCATGGCGTCGCCGAACAGGATCGCCCCGGCGTCGGCGGTGAGGTTCGTATGGGTGTTGAAGTACTCGGCGATCGTCGCCGCTTCGGAGCGCAGCGTGCCCCAGCCGTCTCCGCCGTAGGCGTGGAACTGGAGATGTGCCATGTGCGCCCGGCGTCCCTCCAGGACCCTCATCGTCTCGAGGGTGGTGCTCACGTTGCCCGGGATGCCCAGGTTGTTGCAGTGGAGATGGAGCGGATGCGGCAACCCCAGGTCATCGATGATTCCCGCGAGGCTGGAAATGATCTGCGCCGGCGTCACCCGGCGGTAGCCGTCCACCGGCTCGGAGAGCTTGCTCGCGTTCTTCCCGAACTTCCAGGCGACGATCCCTCCGGGGTTGACCGCCTTCACCCCGTAGGCCTTGGCGGCCCAGATGAGCCAGGCCACGACATGCTTTGCGCGTTCGACCTCGCCCGCCTCCAGGAGGTCCAGCACGATCTCGTTGTTGGCCATCACCACCAGGGAAGCCTTGTCCAGGATGGGTATGTCGTGCAGCTCCTCGTGGGTGTGCCTGGCCGACAGGATCGGGACGGCGGCCTCGTTCACGGTCGTCCAGCCCATGCCGGCGTACAGGTACCCGGTCGCGAAGGTGGTGGGAGTGATGCCGCCGAGACCGGCGCGTAGCTCCGGCGTATGGACGAACGGACTGGCCTTCCGGTAATTCTCCGGGGTGATGCCCCGGGCGAAGTTCATCGCGGCGCCGGCGACGTGGGTGTGGACGTCGACCCCGCCCGGGAAGACGACCATGCCGCTCGCGTCGATCGAGCGGCCGCCCTCGACCTGGGGGACGATCCGGCCATCCGCGACGCACACGTCCTTGAGCACGCCGTCGATCCCGTTCGCCGGATCGTAGACCCTACCGCCCGTTATCCGCAGCATGGCGTCTCCGTTACCCCGCCTGCTACCGATCGCCCTCTGAGCCTGGCGCTCGCGCGATCCCCACAGGCGGTTCAACTCTTCCCGATACCGAGATTCCAGAGCAGCGAACCTCGTTGCCGCCGGTCGGAACTCCTCCCGCCCCGTAAGGTGAAACACAGGCAGAACAGGCAGTTCCAGAGTCGGCTTCGCCCTAAACTGAACGAGGTAGCCGACATCGCCCTCGCGGTGACCCGGGTAAATATCGGCGAGCTTGTAGGACAGGTGTAAGCGACCGCCTACGGGTCGCGTCTGGCTGCGGATCCACCTCCACGCATCGGCCCCTTGCACAACGAGCAGACTCGGGCGAGCGCTGTCTAACAGCTCAAGGGCTACCTGTCCCTTCCCTTTGCGCTGCGGCGGCGTCATCGATTTGATACTGGTGGTCTGGGATTGGTAAAGATTCAGGACCAGCAGTTGATTCGGTGCAAGGCACGTGAATTTCGCCTCGGTCTTGGGGTAGGTGGCAGCCCCCGGGTCGAGCATCCAACAATAGCGACACCATACTCTTCTGAACTCGTTGGGAGCGAAATGGCCGCCCTGCAAATAATCCCGGAAGTAGTCTAATGCCTGACGCATCTCGGTATGTGCGCCAATTTGGTGCGGTGTGCCGTTAAGCCCCGGGTTGTGACCGAGGACGGCAACCAAGGGGTTGCGATCATTACCCAGGAACGGCTCAACTCCATTCGGCGGGTCGCCCAACAACGTAAAGGCTCTCTTCACGCCCGACTCGGTGGACATATCAACACGTCCTTACGGGGACGCGATAATCCTACAGCCCAAGCACAGGTCTCTGGCCCGTTGTTCGAGATCCCCGTCCCTTCCGCGTTTGTGGCGGCCGAGTAAAGGATCAGCCGGCCGGCTCTAGACGATCGCCATCGTTGCGTTCGGAGCAGGAGACCATACGGGCTTTGCCGCCACCGCTTGGCGGATGCGTCGGAGGACCTCCTCGTCGGTCGGATACGGCGATTGGAGGGCCGGCCGAAGCGGCAGGGGTACCTCGTCCATGCGATAGACGGTCCCGGGCGCGCTGATCCCCGTGGCCGCCGTGGTGATGTGCACGCGGGCCAGGCGGCTCGTGTGAGTCACCTTGGGATCCAGCACGATGGTCGGGACGCGTGCGAGGTGGTCGATGCCCGGCTGGGGCATCGTCGCCCCCGGATCGGCGCCCAGGATGAGCGCGGCGTCGTTGTCCCCTCGGACCAGCAGGTCCACGGTCGAGAACTCTCCCGGATTGAACCGGGGGTAGCCGCGGGCCATGCTGACCCCGAACGGAAACCCCGTCGTCCACCGCAGGACCATGTCCGACCCGGTCACGTTGCCGTGCCCGCGCATCGGCATGCACACGAACTTGGTGAAGGCGTTCAGCTCCGCGGCCAGCCTCAGGATCGCCGCGGAGTTCATGTGCTTCCCGCGGGTCATCGAGACGCCCATCCCGAAGAAGATCACGCCGAACCGGGCACCCTTCATCCGGTCGACCAGATTCTGGCATTGCTCGACCGTGAGTCCGGTTTCTGCCACGCTCGCTTCGTCCACCGGTTGCTTCTTGAGGAGAGCGCGAAGGGTGGTCAGGACCTCGAAGTCCTTGCCCGGCCGTATCTGGAGGAAGAGGTCCGCCGCTTTTGCGCTGGGGGTTTCCCGAATGTCCACCAGGACCATGGTTCGGCCCTTGCGCCCTTCGGGCACGAACCTGCCCTTCTGGGTCAGGGTGTACTTGGTGAAATGCCGCGGGTGGCATTCCGCCGGATTGCCCCCCCAGTAGACGATGAAGTCCGCTCGGTTCTTGACTTCACCCAACGTGCAGGTGACCTTGCCACCCAACTGGGCGGCTATCTCAGTTGGGCCGTGTCAAAGCGAAGTGTGGCTGTCGACCACCCCCCCGATCAGCTCGGTCAGGGCCACGGCCTCTCGCTGGGCCTCGCACGTGATGTTGCTGAGGCCATAGACCAAAGGCATGTTGGCCTCGTACAGGAAGTCAGCCGCTGCTTCGACGGCAGCGTCGACCGTGCCGGGCTTCCCGTCGATCAGCGCATCGGGAAACAGGCGTTCCGCCGTGTGGTTCTTGAACCAGGCATCCCCGAGGCTGCAGGCGTTCGCGGCCTTGACGATTCGATCGCCTTCGGCGTGCAGCTCGATGTCGTCACAGACGCAGCCGCAGAACGTGCAGGTCGCGTTCTTCACGATGTTGAGGGTCATCACCCTTCCCCTTCACCAGGTCGTTCCCGCCCCGGACCGGGCGGAATGACGAACGTTCAACCAAGCTCCCGGCCGCGGAAGCTCCCCCGGATCCGGCGCGGCATGTACCGCCCGGCCGCGACCATCTCCCAGGCCAGGGGATTCTGTTCCGGACCTTCCTCAAGACTTCGAGGGACCGGGAACTCTTCGGGTTGTCCGTGAGTTTTGGAAGGGCCCATGCTGCCGTCCACCGATAAGAGGCGCCTCATGAAGTCACCTCAGCCCCTGGTGTCTCCGACGCCATCGGCTCAACCTCGACTTCCCAGCCCTTGGAGGTGGGCATTCCGGTCCCGTCGGTGGTTTGGCCCATGAGATGGCAGGTAGGCGGTCCATAGGGGACGAAGATCATGCCCTGGGGGACCTTTCCTTCCAGGCATCGGAAGGTGGCCTCGCCGTTCCCAGACCGAACCCGAACGGTGCCACCGGACTGAATCCCGATCTCCTTCATGTCCTCGGGATGCATGTTCAGGGTGCTCACGATGGCCTGATACGCGGGGTGATCCTTGCCGACGTTGATCTGCTGGCCCTGCTTGGTCGTGCGGCCCGCGTTCATGATGAAGCGTTTGCGTTCCATCGGATACCCTTTCCGCGCCGCGCCCTGCCGTCGCGCATCATAGCACGGCCAGCGTCCGCTCAGTCACCGTCGTCGCACCACCGCTTCGAGGTGCTCGACGATGGCGGCGGCCACGTCCACGTCCGTGACGGACTGCAGGCCCTGCCAGCCCGGGATGCCGTTGACCTCCAGGACGAACACGCGACCGTCGGGCAGGGGCAGGAGATCCACGCCCGCGTACTCGGCCGCGACGGCTCGTGCGGCGCGGACGCTCAGGTCATGCCACTCGGGAGCAAGAGATGCTCTCTCGACACGAGCTCCCTGGGCCACGTTCGTGCGCCACCCCTCGGCGCACCGCCAAGCGGCCGCCACGACGCGGTTTCCGACGACGAAGGCCCGGACGTCGCGGCCTTCATGAGGCATGGCCTCCTGCAGGTAGTAGACGGCGCGCTCCAGATCCAGGGCGCGGAAGACGCGATGCGCGATCTCCTCGTCGCTGACCCGGACCATGCCGGACCCGCCCGAGCCGAACAGGGGCTTGACGATCACGTCGCGCAACGCGCGGAAGGCCGTCATCGCGTCGTCCATGCGCTCGGCGACGACGGTCCTGGGCGTGGGCAGCCCCGCCGCGTCGAGGAGCGCCGAGGTGTAGAACTTGTCCACCGTGCGCTCGATCGCCGTGGCCGGATTCATCACCGGGATGCCGAGGCGCTCGAGCCACTGCAGGGCGTCGACGCGGAAGATGACCTGCTCGAGGGAGCCCTTGGGGATGGTCCGCGGGAGCACGGCGTCGACGTCCTGCAGGGCGACCCCTCCCGCATCGAGACACGGCCGGTCGCCGATGCGGGCCACGAGAGCGGAGACACGGAGAACGTGCGCCTGATGCCCTCGGGCCCCGAAAGCCCGTTCCAGCTCGGCGAAGTGCCAGCCCTGTCCGCCGCCGAGGATCGCGACCTGCATGCGGGGTCAGGCCGGAAGGGACGGCTTCACGGGGCGACCTCAAGGAGCGCGTGCAGGCGGAAGTGGTGCTTCCCGAGCTTGCCGCCGTAGTTCCCGGCCGAGATCTCGAGGACGCCGGGACGGCACGCGGCCTCGATGCCGACGCGCAGGGCCTCCTCGATCGCGGCACGGTCGAGGCCGTCCACGACGATCTCGAGCACCGAGTTCACGCCCTCCCGCAGCGCGCTCTTCACGCCCTTCCGCCCGCGGAGCGTCGGGCAGTACGCGTCGTTGGTGGACGCGGTCATGTGCTTGTAGCGCTTCGCGCCCACCTTGCTGCCGCTGCGCACGATCCCACCGGGGAAGGGAAGGACGACGCCGCGGACCCTGCGCATGGCAGAGGCGGCCGCCTCCGCCGCCGCAAGGGCGGCGTCCTGATCCTCGGCCAGGATCAGGAAGTTGCCGCCACCGATGGCCTTCTGCACGCCGAAGGTCTCCTGCACGAGGAACTCCCCCTCCATCACCGGGATCCGCCAATAACGGTTTCCGTCCAGGAGCTTGCTCGACTGATAGCGGTCGCCGAAATGGCGCAACACGCCGCCGACGACGACCCGCTCGCCCGCCTGGGGCAGACCGTCGAAGCAGGCCGTGGTCGGGCAGGTGAGAACCGTCTGCCCCACCCTTTCGACCAGCCGCTTGCCGAGCCCGTCGGCGTCGAACGCGAAGAGGGGCACGCTCACCCCCGGGCGCCCATCGGGCGTCTCCTCCGGGGCCAGCTCGGCCTCGATGCCGGCCTCGACTTTGCAGCCGATGACCGAGGTGGCGAACCCGGTCATGGCTCGGGCGGCCGTCAGCGCCCAGGCCGGGGAGCGCGCCGTGATGACGACGCGCGCCGCGCACATGTCGAAGGCCTCGGCGAAGGTGTCGTCGATCCGCACCCCGCGCCGCTCCATCTCGGCCCTAGCCGCTGCGGTCGTCATCCGCCGCTCCTCCCGTTTCCTCCTCGAGCTCCTGCTCCAGAGCCGAGGCCGCGGCCACGAGCCGGGCGTAGCACGTCACGCTGTCGGCGCCGCGCGCGAACACCGTACAGACAGGGTGGCCCCGCGGGATGCGTTCGCCGGGGAAGGGCACGTCGCGCACGTCATTGCGGAGCAGCCAGCGCCCGCTGTCGCCGACAATCACGTCCCGTCGGGCGTACAGGATGGCCTTGCCGAGCACTTCCGGCATCGGGGCCGCGCCTTCGGAGGGGAGAGCGCCACCGCATGCGGCCACGTGGGCCTCGAAGACGCTGAGCCTGCCGCTTCTCTCGATGAGCTCCATGGACGCCGCGTAACGCGGGTTGATCTCCAGTACGTACGGCTCCCCTTCTCGCAGCACGAAGTCGATGCCGTTGAGGCCGACGAGACCGAAGGCTTCGGTCACGGCGCCCGCGATCGCACTCATCCGATCGAGCAAAGCACGGTCGGCGGAGAAGGGATAGACACTGCCGCAGTACCGGTATCCCCGTGCGCCGAACGCGGGATCGCCGGCGAGTCCCTTCGACATGCCGAGGAGGACGGCTCGCCGGCCGTCGGCAACGAATGCCACCGAGGCCAGCAGGCCCTCTATGCGCTCCTGGACCAGCTCGTGCGGACGGATAGGCGCTCCGGGCTTCCATTCCTTCACGCCGCTCCCACCGCCGCCGCGCCGCGGCTTTCGCAGCCACCGCGCTCCGGCATTGGCATGTCGGGTCTGATCCGGCAGCAGCGTCAGAGGCACCCGCCCTCCCGCTCGTCGCACTGGCTCCGCGACGGCGAGGGGATCCCGGGCGCGGACAAGGGTCGCCGGGGTGTTGCCCAAGAGCCTCCGTCCCAGGGCAAGCCGTCGGACGGCCGTCGGGTGGTTCTCGAGGTTGCCCACGTAGGCCGTGGACCCGGCTGCCGACGCCACAGGGAAGCGCCGGCTGACGGCGACGGCCGCGGCCGCGCCATAGCGGCGGCCCAGGTCCCGCGAGAGGGAGACGTTCTGCGCTCGCGACTTCTGGTCGAGGTCGCCGAAGGCGTCGACGGTCACGCACGCGTATCCCGCCCGGCTCGCGGACTCGGCGAGGGCGCGCGTCGAGACCCCCACGATCAGGACCGGGCCGGGCCCAGCACCCACCTGCGCACCTCATCGGCGCCGGTCAGGTACAACTGGTCGAGGACCGTGCCCTGCGCCTCACGGAGACGCATCACTTCGACCAGCTCCCGGTAACGGCCTCCCGCCAAGCCATCCGCGATCAGGGCGGCGCCTCGGGCGGCCTCCTTGACCTTCGTGCCAACGTCGGGGCACCGCACTGGCCCCCAGCGCGACAGGGCGGCGACGACGGGCTCCCGGAAGCCGGGAATGCGCGCGAGCCGGCCCGAGAGGAGGATCTCTCGCGGGGGGGCGACCGCCAGCTCTCCGGCCACGGCTTTCACCAGGCTCTCCACGAACGCCTCCCTCGCCAGCGCCGAGGCCTCATCCTGCCGCGACGCCAGCGCATCGGGGGTCGCGTCGGGGCTGCCCGCCACGAACGCGACCCCGCCGGAGAAGACGGTCTCCTTGCTGACGCCCCCGAGCAGGCAGGCCACCTCGCCGTCCAGGGCGCCGCACGCCAGGTAGCCGAGGGGGCCGCTCGAGCCTCCCTGCCCGCTTACGATGCGACCCCCCTCGATCGAAAGCACGGCCGTGAAGGCTCCCCCCAACTCCGCCAGCAGGAACGAGGTCTCGGCGTACGGGACATCGAGCCGCCGCCTCTGTTCCTCGATGGCCGCCGCCGCCGCACAGACCTTGTCCGCAGTGCCGAGGTCGACGCGGTTGACCTTGCGGTGCGCCGGCACCGTCGGCAGGTGGATCACCCCGGGAGTGAAGATCACGGGCAGTCGCGTCTCCCGCAGGAGGCGTATCAGCGTGCGCAGCCCCCCGATCGGCGACCCGTCTCCGGGCTGGGCGAGACAGAGAAGCTTCAGCTCGCGCTCCCCCACGGCTTCGATCGGGGTTAGCGGCAGACCGTATCCCGAGGGTCCCGCGATCAAGTCGAGAGGCAAGGCCGCTTGCAGGACGCCCAGCAGCGTCTCCGGGCGGCGGGCGACCTCGGGGGTCGGAACGCTACGCTCCAGGAAAGCGTCGCCGTCCTGCAGGCCGACAATGTCGAAGCTGACGGTTCCCGGATCGATTCCCACGACGCGCGGCATCAGAGCGCCGCGGCGAGGTCGTAGATCTGCTCCGCGTCCAGGACGAGGTCGTTGCGCTCGAAGAGCGCGGCGATGGCGGCCTTGTGCGCCTTCATCTTCAGGCCGCCGATCCCCAATGCGCCAAACGCGGGGATCCCCTCGCGCAGCGTGCCGTCGTCCGTGGCTTCCACTCCCTCGACGCCGAGGGGCGGTACCGCGTTTACGTCAGCGACGGCACGCAGCGCGGACTGACCTGCCCAGAGCTGCCGCGGTACGAGTCTGACCCCGGGGGGGCCCGCGGCCAGGAGCAGCTGGGCCCACCCCAGCAACGGCTGCGCATCCGAAGGGTTCCGGACGGTGATCGACTCGACGGTGCCCTTGAAGCGCTCGCCGACCAGCTTCGCCGCCGCCGCGCTGTGGGTCGCATCGCGGGAGGTGATCCTCACCTCCGCACCGAGGCGAAGCAAGAGGCCCGCTGCGCGCGTCCCCACCGGCCCCGTTCCCGCCAGCACGGCCGCCCGCCACCCGCGCACGTCGCCGCCCGCGGCCCGCACGAGCTTCACCACCGCCGCCGCGGCCGTGGTGTTGGAGCCGTTGGCATCGAGCATGACCGACACGCGGAAGGGACCGAAGAACGCCTTTCGTGCCGCCTCCAACAGGCGCTCGGCGACCGGCAAGCTGGAGCCGCCGACGAAGAGGGCGGTATTCTTCAGCTCCTTCGGCCCCCGCGTGAAGATGGCGCCGTGGACCAGCCCCTGGACGTCCGTTTCGGCGACCGCCCCGTAGCTCAGCACCTCCTCGGCTCCCGCATCGTAGGCCACGATGCGGTCGAAGGCGCTGGGCAGACGGTCACCGTCCAACTGGACGAGCAGTCTCCGCATCGGGTTGCAACCCTGACCCTTCACCTCGCGGGCCCCGCTGGAGCCGCGCCGGCGAGGCGGGGTCGAGCCTACTTGTCGGCGCCCCCGGCGAAGGGGTGCGTCGCCGTCTTCGCCCCGCTCAACACTTCGTCCACCGTCGGCTTTCCCTTGAGCGCGCGCTCAATGGACTGCTTGGTGGCCTCGTAGTTGAACTTGTAGATCTTCTTGTCGTCCGCCGCCTCCCAGTGAATGAAGACCCCCACCAGGATGCAGTAGTCGTCCGCCTTGCCCTTGGGGATGACGCCGGCATTGACCGAGTCGACGACCGCGCGCGCCACGGCCGCCTGGGCAGGACCGAACATCTGCACGGCCTGCTTGGCACCCTTGATGGTCACTTTATTGAAGAGGAGGGTGTCGGGCTTGGCGGGGAGATTCGGGGTCACCAGCGCGAGGAGGGATGTAAAGCCGTCCTTCTGGTTCGACAAGGCGTTCGCGAAGGCCTGTCCCGCCGGGCCGCTCTTCGACCCGATGATCAGATCGATGTGGGCGACTTCATTGCCGTCGCCGACCAGGGATTCGCCGATGAAGAAGTCCGCCATAGCCATACCTCCCAAACTCTATTGAACGGCTGAACGTGCCTCTCGAGGGGCAGTTACGCGAGCGGTCAAGGGTGAAGACGAAGCATTCTATTCGATGGCCGAACCGCCTTGTCAATACCCTTAGCAAGTGCTCTGCCATCGCGTGGGGGACGACGGTGCCTCTACTTGACAGGAGATCAGGGACCTCGTGAGGTGCGGAATGCAGCCCACGTTGCTGATCGCACCCGGATCGCCAGCAACCGTCGCTACCCCTGCGCCGGGCCCGCAGGCCTTCCGGCTCTCCCGGGCTCGCTGCTTCCTAGCGCTTCGCCAGCTGGAGGTCCAGCCTGAACGTGCGCCCGGCGCCGAAATGGGTCCCGCTGAATGGATTGTTGAAATTGAAGGCGTAACGAGCGTTGGTCATGTTCGACACGGCGGCCCGCGCCGATACCTCGACACCCCCGCGGCGGATCAGCCGCTGGCCGGCCTGCACGTCGAAGACGGTGTGGGGCTTGACCCGACCCGCCTCGAGGTCCACGAGGTCCGCCCCAGGTCGCTGGGCGAGCTTCGCAAGCTCCCCCTCCCCCACCTCGAGCGGCGTCCCGCTCCGGTAGCGTCCGGCCAGAGCCACCCGGAGGCCGAGGCGATCGTGCTCGTAGCTGACCTCCCCGGAGAGGGCATGCCGCTGGTCGTGGTCGGGCGTGAACTTCGTTCCGGGACCGATCTCGATGATGTCGTTTTCCAGGAACAGCCCGCCGTTGATCGGTCCGTACTGGTCGATTTTGGCGAGGGTGTAGGTCAAGAAGCCGGAAAAGCCCCTCCGCCGGGACATCTCCACGCGCAGGTCGAGGCCCTTGGCCTCGCCCCGTTCGACGGCGTTCGGGAAGATGACCGTCGTCCCGAAGAGGACGTTCGGATCCCCCTGGTTCCGGATCCGCCGGTGCCAGACGGCGACGTCGGCGCGGAGCGCGCGGCCCAGCCAGAACTCGGCGCCGGCCTCGACTGCGTTCTGCCGCTCGGCGTGGATGTCGGCGCCGCCGGCGCCCAGCCCGTCCACGAACGGGGAGAGCGCCTGGGCCGCGGGCGACGAGCTCAACAGCAGATACTCCGTCTGCGGAGGCTGGAAGAACCGGTTGAACGACGCTCGAAACGTCGCCCGGCCCCCGCGGTAGGACACGCCAAGGCGGGGGCTCCACTGGCTCTCGCCGAGAAGGAGCCGGGAATGGTCGTGGCGGACGCCCAGGTCGACCGTCAGGCGGTCCCGCGGACGCCACGAGTCCTGGACGTAGAACGAGTAGATCGGCCGGCGCACGCGGCCCGCGAAGTCGAACGGGTTCTCCGAGTCGTGTCCCAGGGCCTCCTCGCTCAGGCTCGCCCCCTCGCCATCCTCCGGGTGGGTGACGAAGAACCGGAAGCTCTCGTCCAGGCGGACCTCCGAGGCCTCTACGCCCCCCTTGAAGCGATGCCGGCCGTGCTCGTACGTGACCGCCGCCCGCAGGCCCAGCCGGTCCTGCTCTCGATACGCCTCTGCGAAGAGCGGCGTGTCGAACGCGCTGCCGAGGAGCTGCCCGTCCGTGAAACGACCGAAGAGCGCGAGCTGTGACACCACGGCGCCCGACCAGGAGCGTTGCCAGGTCAGCGTCCCGAAGCTCTGCCCGAGCTCCTGGCGCTGGTCCTGGCCCGCTGCCTCCTGCTCCTCGTTGTTCGGCACGTCCAAGGGCGAGCGCACATGGCCACCGCGCAGCGTCAGGAGGTTCGCCCCGGGAGCCCAGATGATCTCGGCCTGTCCGCCGCCGGTGGAGCCCCGGTTGTGCAGGTTCTCCAGGCTGACCGGATCCAGGAAGCGCTGCGAGCGCTCGCCCCCGAGGCTCAGCGTCACCCTGGCGTCTCGGCCCAGGGGCCCCTGCACGAGGCCGGAGAGAGCCTGGCTGCCGTAGGTGCCCACCCCCGCGTCGAGAAGGCCCGACCAGGAATCGACCGACGCCCCCCGCGAGCGGACCTCGATCACGCCGCCGGAGCGCAAGCCGAACTCCGGAGGAATGAAGCCAGAGAGGACCCGCACGGACTCCAGCGCGATGGGGTCGAAGCCGACGCCGAACTGAGGGTCGAGACGCTCGTAGACGGGCACGCCATCGAGCACGAGCAGGAGGCCGTCGTCGACGCCGCGGTAATGCATGAGACCGTTGTCTTCGGAGGTCCAGCCCGGCGTCGTGGCGACCGCGGCCCGGAGCGCGTTGCGCCGAAGCCCTGTCGGAGCCCGTCGCACGGCCTCGCCCGCGAGCGTGGTGCCGCTGCTGCCACCCGAGCCGCTCGTGTCCGCCGCCACCGCGACGCTTTCGCTGAGGTGCGGCGACAGCCGCAGATCGACCTCCACCGGCAACCCGTCCGAGACCGTGATCCGGTGCACCGGGGAGCGCAGCGCGGGAGCCTCCGCTCCCAGGTGATAGACGCCCGGCGCGACGCTCCGCAGGCGAAAACGGCCCGCTTCGTCGGAAGTGACGGTGGCGATCGCCTCGCCCAGGGGATCCCGCAAGGCCACCTGGGCGTTCCGCATCGGGGCGCCGTCGGGGCCGAGGACCCGACCGCACACGACGCTGAGCGGGAGCTGCGCCTGCGCCGCGGACGCGGCAAGAAGCGGGAAGAACGCTCCGAGGACAAGCGCCAGAAGCCGGGTCGACGGACGAGAGCCCCGGAGTCCCTCGAAGCTGCGGCACCCAGGCGCGGCCTCTCGCCGGCGAGCTGCTCGATGCGGGAGGGTGGCACGCCGGCCAGGGCCGGTCCCGGGTTCCCGCGGCATGGTGGCCTCGCCTTTCGGCGCGATTAGACAATACAGGCCGAGGCCGGTCAAGGCCAGACCGCGTCCTTCCCCGTCAGCGCTTGACATGGTTCGGCCGCTCGATCCAAGATCCGACCGTCGTAGAAGATTGGCGGGTCTCCCATCACCGACGGCGGTCGCGCGAGCGCGTCGAGGGTCACGTGTCTGGTGTGATGCGGATCGGGAGCGCAAGGCCGGCTGAACGGCGGGTCGCGTTCAGCAGCGCGAAGGCCACCCGCGAGATCACCCGGGCTTGGGAGGCCTTCCTTTCGTCAGGTGATCTGACGGCGTCCTGCCTTCGGCCCCTCATCGCCGAACGGTGGCGCCGCTGCCGAGAGCTCGGGATCGATCCCATGATGCGGCGCGCTCCCACGGCCCTGGGAGTCGAAGAGATAGAGACGATCCTCGCCCGCGAGGACCTGGGACGCGCGGGGCGGTCGGTCCTCGAGGATTTCGGCCGGGTGGTGGAGGGAACCGGGCACGTCGTCGTCCTCGCGGATCAGGAAGGCCGAATCCTCCACGCGGCCGGCCACTCGGGGGTCCATGCTCTCCTGGAGCGCGTTAACCTCGCCCCGGGCGGGGTCTGGTCGGAGGCCGCGGTGGGCCCGAACGGGATCGGCACCCCCCTCGCCCTGGGTCAGCCCGAGATGGTCTTCGGCCCGGAGCACTACTGCCAGGGCTGGCAGTCGTTTTTCTGCTGCGGCTTCCCGATCCGGGACCCCGCCAGCGGCCGGATCCTCGGAGCGGTGGACATCACGGGTCCGCTGAGCAAGGCCCACCCCCCCATGGCGGTCGCCCTGACCCTCTCGATCGCGCGCTGGGTGGAGCGGAACCTCAGGGTCCTCGGCCTGGAGCGCAGCAACGCGCTGCTCAGATCGTTCCGCGAGCTCGAGCGGAGATGGCCTACCGAGCCCATGCTGCTCGTGGACGATGCGGGGAAAATCGTGGACATGAATTCCCCCGCGGCGCACGCGCTCGGCCTGTCTTCCGCGCCGTCGCCCACCCAGATCGCCGCGCTCGCGCCGGAGCTGCCCGGCCATGTCCGGGAAGCCTCCGAGAGCAGAGGTCCCCGCGAGCAGACGCTGCTCCTCAGTTGGGCCGACGGGCGCGCGCGGACGGTGGACGGCCGGGTCGAACCGGTGACGATGGACGGCCGGGCGGTGGGGTCGGTGGTCGTGGTGTCGGGCCGCCTTCCGCGGACGGCAGCCGGGCGCGCGGCCCCGCGGACCATCGACCCGCCGCCGGCGGGCGGTCATGTCCTGCGTTCGAGGTACAGCTTTGCGGACATCCTTGGCGAGTCTCCAGCGTTGCAGGATGCCCTCCGGCTCGCGCGGGCCGTGGCCCGGGGCCCGGGCCTGAAGCCCGTGCTGATCCTGGGCGAGAGCGGCACCGGCAAAGAGGTGATCGCCCACGCCATCCACTCCGAGAGTGAGCGCGCCGACAAGCCCTTCGTGGCCGTCAACTGCGGCGCCCTGCCGAGGGAACTCGTGGAGAGCGAGCTGTTCGGCTACGCCTCGGGAGCGTTCACGGGGGCTCGACGGGAAGGCCAGGCGGGCAAGTTCGAAGCGGCGCAAGGCGGGACGGTCTTTCTCGACGAAGTCGATTCGATGCCCATGGAGGTCCAGGCGAAGCTCCTGCGCGTCATCGAGACGAGTGAGGTGGTGCGCCTGGGCAGCACCAAGCCCATCGGCCTCGATGTCGCCATCATGGCTGCCTCGGGACCGGATGCACGGCGACGGGTAGAGGAGGGGATGTTCCGCCTTGACCTGTTTCACAGGCTGAGTGTGGTGGAGATCGTCATGCCTCCGCTTCGAGAGCGTCGGGGCGACATCCCGCTCCTGACGACCGTGTTCCTGGACCGGGAGTGCGCCGAGCTTCGGCGGGAGCCTCTTGCCCTCTCCCGCGAGGCGGCGGATCTTCTCGCGGCCTTTGACTGGCCCGGGAACATCCGAGAGCTGCAGAATCTGTGCGCCCGGTGGGCCATCACCGTGTCGGGCCGTGAGATTCGTTCCGAAGACCTCCCCGCGCATATCCGTGGCGGCGCGGGTTCGGGACCGAAAGGCGCGCTCCGGGAGAGCCTCCGAGGGAGAGAGGACACGATCATCCGCCAAACCCTCCTCGAGACCGGTGGTCACGTGGCGGAGGCGGCCCGGCGACTCGCCATAAACAAGACGACCATCTATCGCCGGATGAAACGCTGGGGATCCCAAAAAGGCAGTTGCAGCGTGCCATAGAAGTGGCTGATTGCATCCCATTTCAGGAGTGACCACCGCACTCGGCCGTGCGCCAGCGACCGCTTCGCTCAAAGGGCGTCATCTTCGGAATTAGTTGATGATAAAGCCGATGCACCTTCGTCGGTCTCCAAGTCGAAACGGCTCGAGCGCCTGTGCGGAAGGGGTGTCGAAGCCGCGGAGTGGACGGCAGCGATGTTGCCTTCCAAGAGTCGCATGGTGGCTCTTTGACTGTCCGGGCGGAGGTCGGCACCTCCCAGAGAGGGAAGAAGCGATCTCCGTGAGGCATGCGTACGCCTTAGCGCCGGCGCCCATCTCCATGTCTTCCGCTCATCACCGTACTTAGGAGGTTTCAATGAAACGCGGTAGTTGGATCGCACTCGTGGCGGCGCTCTTCCTCCCGTTGGGGGCGTTTGCGAACGATGAACTGCTGGCTCTGCAGAAGGACGACAAGCAGTGGGTCATGGCGGGCAAGAACTACTCCGCCAACCGCTACAGCTCCTTGGCCCAGGTCACTACAGTCAATGTGAAGCAGCTGAAGGAGGCGTGGTCGTTCTCAACCGGGGCCCTGCGAGGCCACGAAGGCGCGCCGCTCGTGGTCGGGAGCACCATGTACGTCCATTCGTCCTTTAGCGACAGCGAGTCGAGTCCGGGTCCCCACATTTACGCCCTGGACCTCGCCAAGGAGGGGGCGCCGATCAAGTGGACCTATACCCCGAGAACAGACAAGCGGGCGGTTCCGGTCGCGTGCTGTGACGTTGTTCAGCGCGGGCTCAACTTCGCCGCGGGCAAGATCCTGTTTGCCACGCTGGACGGACAGGTGATTGCGCTGGACGCCGGCACGGGAAAGGAAGTCTGGAAGATCAAGAACGCCAATCCGCAAAACGGCGAGACGATGACGATGGCCGGTCTCGTCGTCAAGGACAAGTACATCGTCGGCGTCTCGGGCGGTGAGTTTGGCATCCGGGGCTGGGTGGCCGCCTACAACGTCAGCGACGGGAAACAGGCCTGGAAGGCCTACAGCATGGGGCCGGACGAGGACGTCAAGCTCGCCGCGGACTTCAACTCCGCCAACCCCCACCATGGCCAGAAGGGCCTGGGGACGACCACGTGGCCCGGCGAGCAATGGAAGATCGGCGGAGGCAGCACCTGGGGTTGGTACTCCTACGATCCCGAGCTGAACCTTTTCTACTATTCGACCGGGAACCCGGGCACCTGGAACCCGACCCCCCGCAAGGGCGACAACAAGTGGTCGATGACGATCTTCGCTCGCAACCCCGACACCGGGGAGGCGAAGTGGGCCTACCAGATGACGCCCTGGGACGCTTGGGACTATGACGGCGTGAACGAGCACCAGCTCGCCGACCTCACGATCGGCGGAAAGAAGGTCAAGGCCCTCGTCCACTTCGACCGCAACGGCTTCGGCTACACGCTGGACCGCACCAACGGAACGCTCCTCGTGGCCCAGCCCTTCGTGTACGTGAACTGGGCCAAGGGGATCGACCTGAAGACCGGCCGTCCGATCGAGGACCCGGCGAAGCGCACGAAGCAGGGCGAGGACACCAAGGACATCTGCCCCTGCGCCATGGGTGGCAAGGACCAGCAGCCCTCCGCCTACTCCCCGCTGACCGGCCTGTTCTACGTGCCCACCAACAACATGTGCATGAACTACGAAGGGGTCGAGGTCAAGTACCAGTCCGGAGCTCCCTACGTGGGCGCCAACGTCCTGATGTTCCCCGGTAGGGCCAACATGGCCGGAGACAAGGCGGACGGTCACGTCGGAGATTTCATCGCGTGGGACGCGACAACGGGGAAGAGGGTCTGGACCATCAAGGAGGCGCAGCCGGTGTGGAGTGGCGCTCTGGCTACCGCCGGGGGCGTCGTCTTCTACGCCACGCTGGACGGGTGGTTCAAGGCAGTAGACGCCAAGACCGGCGCCCCGCTCTGGAAGCACAAGCTGGCCTCCGGGTCGATCGGTAACCCGATGACGTACGTCGGTCCCGATGGCAAGCAGTACGTGGCCATCTACTCGGGCCCCGGTGGCTGGTACGCCGCGCCGGTGGCGGCGAACCTGTCCAAGGACGACCCCTTTGGCGCGCTGGGCGCGGTGGGCGTCGCCTTTGGGGCCAACCTGGACAAGGCGACGAGCGTCGGCGGCACCCTCCACGTGTTCTCCATCCAGTAAAGTCGCCGATCGAACGCGCAGGCCCTGACGGAGGTCCATGATGATCCGGAAAGCAGCGGGCACAGGGCGTTGGCTGCCATCCTCGAGCGTGCTGCTCTTGGTGTGCGGCCTCGCTGCCGCCGCGTCCGGAGAACAGGGCGAGCCGATCAGGGTCTGCGCGGACCCCGATAATCTTCCGTACTCAAACCGCAAGCTTCAGGGTTTCGAGAACAAGATCGGGGAGGTCATCGCCCAGGAGCTCGGGGCGAGCCTCGACTACTACTGGTGGCCGGCCCAGATGGGGCTGGTCCGAAACACGCTCCAGAGGGACCGCTGCGACGTCCTGATCTCGATCCCGAAGGGGTACGACCCGGTCCTCTGGACGAAGCCGTACTACCGTTCCACCTACGTGCTGGCGTATCGCAACGACCGAAAGCTCAACGTGCGGTCGCTGGACGACCCGGCTCTCAAGGGGCTCAAGATCGGCGTGCACGTGAACACCCCTCCTTACGACGCTCTTGCGAATCAGGGGCTCGCCGAGAACCTGGTGAGCTACCGGCTCTTCTTCGACCCGCAAGATCCCGATCCGTCCAGGCGCCCGGAGAAGGTGCTCCAAGACGTCCTTTCAGGTGCCGTCGACGTGGCGGTCGCCTGGGGGCCGATGGTGGGCTACTTCGCCCGGCAACATCCGTCGCCCGCCCTCGCGATGGTTCCCCTCGGCGACGACTCCTCCCAGGCCATGAGCTTCGAGTTCTCCATGGGGGTCAAGAAGGGCAACCGAGAGCTGAAGACGCGACTGGAAGGGGCTCTCGACAGGAGGGAAGCGGACGTCAAAAGGATCTTGGCAGAGTACGGCGTCCCGCTCCTCCCCTTGAAGCCGCCCGGTGCGCCTCCCGAGGAGAAGCCCGCGCCGCCGGGGAGTCACAAACACCATCACGACGACAAATAGCTCCAACGAGGTGGCGCAGAGGAGTGGTGCTCAGAAAAGGGAGGGGTATTGGCGCGTTCCTTACTCGGGTGGCTTTCGTCTGCCTCCTGCCCACGCGAGCCGGCCACGCGGAGGAGAAGCCGAAGATGCTCAACCCTTTCGCGGGCGATCCCGAGGCAGTCAAGCAGGGACGGAAGCTTTTCCAGTCCAACGGCTGCTCGGGCTGTCACGGCCTCATGGGCGGGGGCGGGATGGGCAAGCCGATTCTCGACGACGAATGGGTCTACGGGAGCGACGACGAGACGCTTTTCCGCCTCATCAAGGGACAGATCCCCGGGCAGACGATGCCCAGGACCTTTGTGGGTCTTCCCGCCGAGCAGGTGTGGAAGCTGCTCGCTTACGTCCGCTCGTTATACAAGGGCGACCCCAGCCTCATCAACTGGCCGCTCACTCCACCGGAGGGGTCTGCGGCCATGATCGCCGATTTTTCCAAGCCCCGGGCCTATACGCCCCCGAAGGGCCTGCATGACCAGGAAGTCCCCACCCCTTCCGACAACCCCATCACCCCGAGCAAGATCAAGCTCGGCGAACAGCTCTTCTTCGACAAGCGGCTCTCCAAGGCCAAGAACATGTCCTGCGAGAGCTGCCACGTCCCCGAGAAGGGCTGGACGGACGGGCTGGCTTTCTCCAAGAAGTTCGACGGGAGCCTCAACCCTCGTCACACGCCGACGCTTTTCGGCGCCGGCTTCCTTCCCGAGCTGTACTGGGACGGGCGAGCGCAGGGGCTAGAGGCCCTGATCCCCGATGTGATGAAGTCGCAGATGGGGGCGGACCCCGAGGAGGTTGCGAGGGAGCTCAACGCGGTCCCCGCCTACAAGTCGGCCTTCGAGGCGGAGTTGGGCGGACCGCCCACTCCCGACCGCATCGCCAAGGCAGTGGCCACGTTCGTGCGGACCATCCACGCGGGCGACACCCCCTTCGACAACCTCCCGGAAGGGGCGGAAGACGATGTGGCCCAGGGCTTCAAGGTGTTCTCGGAGGTGACCCACTGCACCCTTTGTCACCTGCCTCCCCTCTTCTCGGACACGCTCTTCCATAACATGGGGGTCGGATCCGACCGCGAGAACCCCGATCCTGGGCGCTTCAAGTTCGTGGCTGACAACGCCCTGGCGGCGCACACGCGCGTTCCACCCGAGGCGGAGGCTCTGACGGGAGCCTTCAAGACCCCCAGCCTGCGAGGCCTGCTGCTCAGAGCCCCGTACTTCCACGATGGCCGCGCGAAGACGTACGACGAGGCCGCCGGGATCATGATGAAGGGGGGGATCCCGAACCCCCATCTGGACGAGAAGCTCCAAGAGTGGCCGGTGACGCCCGAGCAGCGGACTCAGCTCCTGGCGTTCCTCCGGAGCCTGACCCCGGAGAGCAAGCCGTACCCGCGCCCCGAGGTTCCCTGAGAGCCGGCTCATGAACGGCTGGCCTTCACTTCGGTTTCTTTCCCAAGTCGTCGGTCAATCGGTCCCCGTTTCAACTCAGGAGGAGGAGCCATGAAGCGCTTCAGTTGCGTGTTGGGGGCCCTGGTTCTGCTGCTGACCGCAGAAACTGCCCATGCCCAGTTGACGATGCAGATGACAAACGGCTGGAATTTCACGTTTTCCGGCAACGTGAACGCGTTCCTGGATTACGAGAAGGAAAGCACGAACGGCAACACCACGGCTCCGTTCGGGGTGGTAGGGTCTTCCGCCGATCAGACGCGCATCCAGACGGGCCTGCTGCCTGCGATCGCGGCGCTCGAGGCCAAAGGAAAGGAAGGTGACACCGACCTCGCGGTCCACTTCGGCTTCTTCCCGGAGATCCAATGCGGCCGAGGCATCCATGACTGCTTCGGGGCCCAGATCGACATGCGCCAGGTCTATCTGACCGCGGGCGGGAGCTGGGGCCAGATCCTCGCCGGCCGTGAGATTGGCCTCTACGGCCGTCAGAACATCCTGACCGACCAGCTCCTCTTTGGCGTCGGCGCGACGGGCGCCGGCGGAGGGGCGCTCGGCAGCGGAGGCGGCACGACCCTCGGTCGCATCGGCTTCGGTTACATCTATCCGCAGTTCAAGGCCCAGTTCACCTACTCGACCCCGGGGGGCAAGCCCGGGCAGCTCTCGATTGGCCTGTTCGAGGCGGACGCGGCTGCGCTTCCCGGGGTCGCCGTAAGCCCGTACACCAAGACCAACATACCGCGGGTCGAGGCCGAGTTCGTTTACACCAAGAAGGAGTTCAAGGGCTGGCTGGGCGGCCTCCTTCAGAACACGAAGAACCCCAGCAACAACAAGAGCGCCACGGCAACGGGTGTCAGCGGCGGCCTGCGCTGGGCGAACAAGAGTGTTTCGTTGACGGGCTCCGGCTACTACGGCAAGGGAGTCGGGACCACCTTGATGTTCCTGGGCGCCGCCTGCGACACCGGGACCTGCGGCTCGAACGGCTCCGATGACCTGCGCACCTCCTACGGCTACATCGGCCAGATCACCTACACCACCGGCAAGGTCACGCTCGCGGGCAGCTACGGGGCGAGCCTCATCAAAGACGCTTCGGCGGAGCTGATCGGCTTCAAGACGGAGAATGCCCTGGCCTCCGGCGGCGTCTACTACCAGACGACCAAGTCGTTGAAGTTGGTCTTCGAGCTCGACTACGCGACCACAAAGGACAAGGATGCGAATTCCAAGAAGAACAGCTCGTTCGCGCCGGCGGTTGGCTTGATGCTGTTCTTCTAACCGGAGGTGTCGACGAAAACGCGCGAACCGAAGAGGGGAGCCTCCCGCGAACCGTGGCGGGACCTCCCCCACCCCCCGCGCTGACGGCTAGCATGCTGCGGCCCTCTTGCCTCGCCCTGACTGTCTTCCTGCTGCTGCCTGCCGGGTGCGGGGGCACGCTCTACCTGGCGATCAAGGGCACGTCGCCCCGACCGGCGGTCGAGGTCTTCGACTGCGTGAGGAGCCAGATCCTGGTCCTTGGCTACACCCAGACCTCCTTCGACGTCCAGGACCACAGGATCACCGCTCGGAAGTACGACTGGGAGACTCGCTTGGCCGATAGCCAGTTCCGCCGCATGACCGAGCGTCTGTTGATCGAGGTCGGAAACTCCCCCCAAGGAAGCACTCAACTGAGGATCGGAGCGCACACCTTCGCGGAGTTGGCGACGCAGCGCGGCCCCACGGAGATCGAGCAGGACGCATCCCCGGCGGTGAGGGCGGCCGCGCAGAAGCTGCTGGAGGCCTGCGGGAGCTGACGGGCCGCGAGTGCCCTTGCGCTGGAGCCATCACCGTCGTTGCGCGGAGGGGCCGCACCGGAGGTCCACCGTCACAAGTAGTGCAGGAGCTCCACCTTCCGTAATGACCATAGGGTTCCCAGAACCCCAACCCCAACGATACCCGCCACGATGAACAGGAATGGAAAGCCACCGGCTATCCCGACTGTCAGCACGGTGACGATGATGAACAGCCGGATGATGACCGTCCCCAGGACCATCTCCTCGATCTTCTTCTGCCAGATGCGGAACGTAATCAGCGTGAGACAGAGCAGGAACATGCCCGTCAACCTTACGAACGGAGCTTGGTCCACCATGGACGGGTCGAACCCGATCAGCGGGAGCGCTGACTTGGGGAAGAAAAGAAGAGGGATGCCAAGCAGCGCTGTATACGACGCGATGTACAGTTGCCAGTAGAAGGCCTGTTTCGGCATCGCCAACTCTCCTTCAATCCGCGAATCCTTATCGCCCTGGCAGCACTCGTGTTGCCTAGGTAGCGGCGAACTCGGTGATCAGTTCCTCGACCTCCCGGGGGCGGTCCAGGCAAAGAAAGTGGCTACCACCCTCCACGGTGTGCATCTTCGCGCCCGGGATGTCGTGGAGGGTCGTCGCGCGCTCATTGGGCTTTGACCAATCGCGCTCCCCATAGACCAGTAGAACGGCCGTCCTTATGTCAGCGTACCGGGTATGGGCCTCGTCCCACTTGTGGGCGTTGCGCAGCAAGTTTAGGAACGCCCCGTAATGACCGGGCCGGGCTCCCACGAGATACAGCTCCTCCAGCAGCGGCGCTGGTATAGCATCGGGCTCCGCAACTCCACCTTCGAAGATCGGCCTTTCCACCATTCGATTGCGGAAACGCATGACTGTCTCGCCCAAGACCGGGATCATGCCAAGGCCGAAGATCACGTTGGCCACAGCGGAGCTACGCCGCAGGCCGCCCCCTCCCCCGTAGTCATACGGGTTGATGGCGACGACCTTCTTCACCCGCGGGTCGTGCTGGGCGGCCATGAGCAGCGCGACGGTCCCGCCGATGGAGATGCCTGCCAGAGTGGCGTCTGTGATCTCCAACTCATCGAGGAAACCCACGGCCGCCTCCACGAAGAGCTTTGGCTCATAGTCCACCTTCGGAATGTCCGAGTAGCCGTGGCCGGGAAAGTCCAGGGCGTAAACCGTGAAGCGCTGGGCAAGCGTCGGGATCACCTTCTGAAAGATGTCGAGCTGGGTGCGTAACGTATGCAGCAACACGAGGTTCGGCCCCCGCCCGGCCTTGATGTAACGCAGACGGTGACCCTTGACGGCGGCCCACTCGATGGGTATCTCGCGGGCCCATGCGAGCTCTCCTCGGATGGGCGGGGCGGGGCGCAACGCCTCGACGATCAGGGAGACGAGGACCGATCCGAACAGCAGGACCACGACGAGCATGACGAGCATTGTGAGGGTATATACCCCTTTTCCCACACCGACGCAAGGACTTGGGTGGCTCAGTCTTCGGTGCGCGCGGCGTTGGAGGCGGCACGGAGGCCCTTGAGCAGGCCCCGCAGAACCGAGCCCGTGAGCGCCGAGGTCAGCTCCCGTTGGGCCTGCTCCCACAAGGGATACGCCGTACGCAGCGACCACCTGCCTTCGCGGGTGAGGCGTACGAGTCGCGTGCGGCGGTCGGCACCCACGGTAACTGTGACCCAGCGCTTTCGCTCCAGGGGCTTCAGGTTGCGCGCCAAGGCGCTACGCTCCATGCCCAGAATTTCCGCCAGCTGGGTGATGGAGAGCGCGCCGCGCAGGCCCACGGGGACCATGAGGTTGAACTGGCCAGCCCGAAGACCCGCCGGTTTCAACGCCTGCTCATAGTAGCGATTCACCAGCCGCGAGGTGCGCCTCAGGTTGTAGTTGAGGCAGTTGGCCGCCTCGCTCAGGCGCACCTTCGAAGAATCGCGCATCGTTCGAACCTACAGTGGCGAGCCCGCATATTAGCCCTTTAGAGAGCGAAATAGGATCCCGGAGCCAAGGCGACACCCAGACGCCGAGGACACGCCGAGGCCCTCCGCCTGTCGAGGCCCTCCGCCTTGACGACCCGGCAGGCCGTGGCGTACGGTGCGGCCAATGGCGGAGCCGAATAAAGGCGTCGTAGGCGAGCGAGGACCGGGCAGCCTCCGTGTTTTGGCGCCCGGCGTTCCGGGGCGCCGAGGCGACACGACCGAAGCCCAGGTCTGGACGGTAGAGGGACGCCGCGCGGGGATGCGATCCGATCAGCTCGCGACGGAGGAGCCTCTCGAGATCCGGCTCTTGACCGAGGAGGCCGGGTTGATCCGGCTGGAGGGGCGGGGGTCGGTCCCGGCTCCTACGGCCTGCCGCACGATAGCCATCACCATGCGTACGCCGGGTGACGATCTCGACCTCGCCGCCGGCTTCCTTCATGGCGAACGGATCGTGCGGAAGCGGGGCGACATCCGCCGTGTGAGCTTCTGCCAGGACCGGGCGCTCGAGGCCGAATGGCGCGACAACGTCGTCAACGTCGAGCTGCGCGCGGGCCTGAAACCGGACCTGGAGTCGCTGGAACGCCACTTCTACACGACGAGCGCCTGCGGGGTGTGCGGAAAGGCGAGCCTGGACGGTTTGCGGCTTCGCGGCTATGCGGCCGTCCCGACCGGGCCGGTGATCGCTCCCGCGATCCTCTGTGGCCTTGCCAAGAAGCTGCGGGCGGCCCAGGCGATCTTCGGCGCGACCGGAGGCCTCCACGCGGCCGCGCTCTTCGACGCTGAAGGCAAGCTGCTCGCATTGCGAGAGGACGTGGGCCGCCACAACGCCGTAGACAAGCTCGTGGGCTGGGCCCTCATGGAGGGACGGCTGCCGCTGCACGGGCACGTCGTGATGGTCAGCGGCCGGAGCAGCTTCGAGATCCTCCAAAAGTGCCTAGCGGCGGGAGTGCCGATCGTCTGCGCCGTCTCCGCCCCGAGCAGCCTGGCGGTGGCTCTGGCCCGCGAGTTCCACGTCACCCTGATCGGTTTCCTGCGTGGCGAGCGGTTCAACGTCTACGCCGGGGTCGAGCGGGTGAGAGGGGCGGCCGAGAGTTCCGAAGTCATCCCGTCCTCTCTCTGATCCCGTGGCCCGCGTCCCCTGAAACCCTTCGCGGGCAGATAGCCAGCCCTCCGCTCGTGCACAGAGACACCGTGCTGAGCCCGGAGCTCCTCCGCGGCTTCTTGCAGCCTCTGTGCATCACGGGCCACAACCACGAGGTCATACCCGTCCGCGGCAAGAAGGCGGGCCAGCTCCAGCCCGATCCCGCTGGAGGCGCCGGTCACGAGCGCCGCTCTGGTAGTCACGCTGCGCTCTCCCTGGTCCAGGCCAACGTGTGCCAAGCTGCCGGCGTCACGACCTGCTTTGGTGATTCCTTCATCTCGATACCTCTCTATCGGTTGGGCGTGGCGGCCACGCGCGTCGACTCCACCTCTCGCTGCGATGTTGAAGCCGCTCCGTCGAAGGACCAGCCGCCCCCAAGCGACTTGTAGACCGCGATGAGGCTGACCACCGCGTTCCTTTCACTCTGAACCAGCTGATCCTCCGCCGCGTAGACCGAGCGCTCTGCGTCGAGAACCGAGAGGAAGCTTTCCAGACCGCTTGTGTAGCGCTCCATGGCGAGCTCCAGGGCTCGACGGTTCGCCGCAACCGAGGCCCGAAGAGACTCCTGGCGCCGCAACTCCCGCGTGTGGGACGAGAGCGCGTTCTCGACCTCCTCGAGTGCGGTCAGGACCGCCTTCTCGTACTGCCGGAGCGCCTGCTCGTGTCGCGCGTCCTGGACGCGGATGTTGGCCCTGATGCGGCCCCCCGAGAAGATCGGCCAACGCACCACGGGCAGCAGGTTCCAGAATTGGCTGATCCCCGAACTCAAGTCGGCCACATCCTCGCTGCGGCGGCCGAGGCTCCCCATGATCAGGAACCTGGGGAACAGGTCAGCCTTGGCGACCCCGATGCGGGCCGTGGCCGCGGCCAGGTCCCGCTCGGCTCGTCTCAGGTCCGGCCGCCGCGACAACAGTTCGGAGGGAAGCGTCAGCGGAATCTCAGGAGGCGCGAAAGGGATTGCTCCCGGCGTCTCCAGCTCCGAAGCGAGCGCGCCCGGGTCTTTGCCGAGCAGGACGCCGAGGCGGTACACAGCTTGCTTGGCGAAGCGCTCCAGTGCCGGGCGTTGAGCGGCGTTCACAGCCAGGAGACCTTCGGCGCGCGCCGTGTCCAATTCTGTACCGAGCCCCGCTTCGAGGCGCGCATTCGCCAACTCCAGCGTGTCCCGCTCCGACCGCAGGGTCTCCTCGAGGATCTGGAGCTGCTGCTGCGTTCCCCGCAGCTCCGCGTAGTTACGGGCGACGTCGGCCAGGAGCGTGATGAGAACGTCCCGCCGAACCTCTTCCGCCGCCTGAAGCTGTGCCAGGGCAGCTTCCTTGTCCCTCCTCACGCCGCCGAAGACGTCGATCTCCCAACCGGCATCGAATCCTGCCTCAAAGGCGTTCTGCTCCCTGGGGCCGAAGGGTGAGTTCCCCCCGGGAGCCGACTTGAAGGGGGGCACTGCGTCGCTGCGTTTCGCCCGCGAGTAGGCGCCCTCTACGTCGACCTGTGGCAACGCGGCCGAAGCCGCGATCCGGCGCGCCGCCCTCGCCTCGCGGATCCGGGCGGCGGCGATCTTGAGGTCCAGGTTGCCCTCCAGGGCTCGGGTGACCAGGCTGTCCAGGATCGGGTCGTGGAAGGTCGTCCACCAGCGCTCGAGCGAGGAGCCGGTTGCGGGCACCCCGGCTGCCGCGGACTCCCTCCAAGCCTGCGGGACGGGCATCTCCGGACGCTTGTACCGAGGCCCGACCGCGCACCCCACGACCGTCAGTAGCAGAAGCGACGATGACAGGGCTCGGCGCCTCATCGCTCTCCTCCGTGATCCGCCCGCGCATCGATGAAGACGTCGAGCTGCTGGCCCACGAAGAGCGGAAGGTCGTCCCGTTCGACGCGGTAGATGATTTGCAAGACTCGGGTGTCGACGCGCTCGGTGCTGTCACCGGTCAGCGACCTCTTCGGGACCACGAACGGCTCGAAGCGCACGAAGCGCAGCGGTGCCTTCAGGTCGGCGTTTCCCCGCACGTACCCCGTTGCCTCGGCGCCCGGCCGCACCCGCCATCCTTCGTGCTCGTCGACGTCGACGCGGACGTGCAGCGGCTTCGATCGGCCGAGCAGGATCAGGGGCGACGACGTGGGAGTCGCGGGAGCGAACTCCCCCACGTGCAGCTTGACCTGCAACACTTCCGCGTCGATGGGCGCCCGGACGGTGCTCCGTTCCACCTCCACGAGGGCGGCGTTCGCCTGCGATTCGGCCGCCGCGCGCTGAGCCATGGCCTCCTGAAGCTCGGCCGCCGCCGTCTCTACGGCCGAACGCCGGCGAGTCACTTCCTCGGCGCTGATCGCGCGCCTGTCTTTGACTTGCTCGGCAAACTCGAGCTGTCGCTTCAGGTCTTCGAGACGCGCTTCCGTCACCGCCGCCCGCGCCCGGGCTACGGCCACCGTCTGCTGTCTCACGGCAAGGTCGGCCCGAAGCTGGCGCTGGTCGAGCTCGAACAGGGGGTCGCCAGTCTTTACCGCCTGGCCAGCCGTGACGAAGACCTTGGCGACGACCCCTCCCAGTGGAGTGCCCACCGAGATGTTCTCGGTGCTGGCCTCGACCAACCCGACGGCCGCGACCGTCGTCGGAAAATCCGATACTGGAGGCGGAGCAGGCGGCTCCGTGCGTTCCCGTCGGGGCTGCGTCCGGGCGACCGAGAAGGTTGCCCAAAGGGCGGCCAGAACGCCGATGAAGGGCAGGATGAGTCTTTTCACGCGAATGCCTCCTTGGGGGACGAATCGGTCTTGGCGGGACCAGGCGTGAGGGAGGAACCGTTCGGGCGACTGACGTCCACGATCCGTCCATCGTCCATGTGGGCGATTCTGTGGGCGTAGTGGAACACCCGGGTGTCGTGCGTCACGACGATGACGGCCCGGTCGGGGTGAACGGCGTTGGCCGCCAGCAGCTCCATGACGGCCTCGCCGCTGGCATGGTCCAGGGCGGCCGTCGGTTCGTCGCACACCACGAGGCGCGGCTCGTGGATGAGCGCCCGGGCCAGAGCCACGCGCTGCTGCTGCCCCCCGGACAGCGTCCTGGGGAGCGCGTCGGTGCGGCTCCCGAGACCGAGCCGCGACAGGAGCTCCTTGGCCCGCGGCACGGCCTCCTTCAGCGGGACTCCAGCAGCGAGTAGTGGCACGGCGACGTTCTCGGCCGCCGTGAAGGCCGGGAGCAAGTTGTACTGCTGGAAGACGAAGCCTACGTTCTTGCGCCGGAACAGGACGCGCTCCGTCTCCGAAAAGTCGTCCATCCGCGTTCCGAGCACTGCCAACTCCCCCGCCGTTCGGTCCAGAAGGCCGGCGACGACCGAGATCAGGGTCGTCTTGCCGCAGCCGCTGGGTCCGACGAGGAAGCTGAGTTCGCCGAAGAGCACACTGAAGTCCACGCCGCGGAGTGCCTCGATCCTGGCCTCCCCCTCCCCGAAGTGCTTGCGTACGTCGCGGCACGACACGGCGATATTGGTCGTTGTCATGGCGCTCACCCCCGGAAAACTTCGGCCGGCTCGAGGACCAGCACTCGGCGGATGCTGAGGATGCTGGCCAGGATCACCACGAAGAGGATGCAGCCGCCGGTGAGAGCGACGCACTGCCACATGAGGACGATGCCGCGCGTCGCCAACTTGTGAAGAAAGATCTCGAAGAAGGTGGCCGCCATGCCCGTACCGATGGCGAAGCCGAGGGCTGCCACGCTCCCGGCCTGCAGCAGGATCATGCCGATGAGTCTGGGGTTCGTGACGCCCATGGCCTTGAGGGCGCCAAACTGTTTGAGGTTCTCGACCGTGAACAGGTAGAAGGTCTGGCCGGCGACCACGGTTCCCACCACCAGGGCCACGGCGATGGTGATGCCGAAGTTGACCGGGATGCCCGTGTGCTTGAGGTAGTAGCCGACGCAGTCCCACATGAACTCCTCGGCCGTGCGAGCACGCAGAGCCGTCTGAGCTCCGATGCGGGCCGTGAGCTCTTTGGGGCTGACGCCCGGCGCCGGCCGCGCAATGATGAAGGAGAGCTCGGCGCGCTCCCGGCCCAGGAAGTTGACGGCTTCGCTGTAACGGGCGTGCATCACGGGCAGGCTCACGAATGGCGCCGAGGCGTCGGAGATCCCCACGATCGTGACCCGGTGGTCGTTCATCTCGAGCGTCCGACCCAGCTCCAGCGGCTCGTCCGGAAAGAGCAGGATGTAGCCCGCCTTGTCGACGACCACGGAATTCGGCTCCCGCAGGCGCTCCCAGGAACCCATGAGCATCTTCCGCGGCGCGCCGGCGAGAGTCGCGTCGTCCAGGCCGACGAGGAACGACACCGCGAACTTCCCCTTCAGAGTCTTGGCGACCGGGTTCCCCTTGAACAGCCGGACCGCCCACTGAATGCCGGGAACCCCGCGGACGCGAGTCAGGTCCGTGTCTTTGAGCGCCTTGGTCTGCTCCCAGTATTCCGTCTTCGGGTCCATGACCCACACCTCGGCGTCGGTGACGTCGAGGATCTGGCTCGCCGTGCGCCTCATGATGTTGGCGAAGATCGAGGTCTGGTTCTCCAGGAGGAACGTGCAGAAGGCGATGGCGAACACGAGGCCGAAGTACTTGGCCCGATCGCCGGTGAGCATCCGGAGGGCTACGAAGTTCATGACGCCCTGCCTCTCCTGGCGTGCATATACACAGGCGTTCCCAGAAAAAAGCAGTTCCCACTCTGAGCGCCAACGCCTCTCACGTAGCCCGGCGTTCGCGTTGCCGAAGCCGTGATCTCGCCAGCCCTGGTTGTCGTCTCAGAAACCCTACGCAGAAGCTGGGCGTCCTGCTTCCGTCCGGGCACGCACCACCAGGGCCGGACTGCGAACGTCTGGTCCTGGTGGTGTGGAAGGCCGCCCGCGGGGGGCATCTTGCTGTCCATCTCGCTTCCTGTTGATCCGGAGTGCTCAGTTCCGTAGTGCCGCATTCGCGTGCGTCGTCTTGGGCCCGAACGACCTCCCGAGGAGCGCGCGCTCTCCGTCAATCGAATCCGCGCCTCCGAGGGTCGGGCGGCTGCTCCCCGCCGGCTGGTAGACCTGCGGAGCGCTCACACCCGGCCGGCCGAGCAACGCTTGCGCGCCGTCGATGACGGGAGACGCCGCCCGCACTGAAACCCCGAACGGCGCGTCGGTCTTGTTGAGGAGTGCCCGCTCGCCCTCTATCGTCTGTGCGTAGCTGGGCAGAGCCAGGCTCCCAAGGGCGAGGAACCCGGCGAACGTCGCCGCACGGTGCGGCAGGGACAACGTGATTCGAGACTTCATCGTATCCTCCTTTGGGTTTGTGGTTTCAAGTCCAGCAGCGCTTGCTTGTTCTCCGGCCAGCATCAGTCGGGTCACAGGTTTCATGAAGCGCCGCCTCCTGATTGGGTCTACGTGTGCATATGCACATTTGTTCCCCAAAAAAAACGCTACCTCGCGGCCGAACGAGCCATGCGGCTGAGCGTGTCGAGGCTCCGCGACCAGTCCGATCCCTCCAGGCTTTGGAGAGCCTGCCGTTGTGCTCGCCTCCAGTCGGGATAGACCCGCGCCAGAAGGGCACGCCCAGCGGCCGTCGCTCGGATCTCGGTCCGCCGTGAGTCCGCAGCCGGCGCGACGTTTACCAGCCGGCGACGAACGAGGGGGCGGACGTTCCTGAGGAGCGTCGTCCGGTCCATCCCTAGCTCTTGGGCCAGCGGCGCCAGAGGCGCCGACTCTTGCCTGCTTGCTGCCACCAGGATAGGGAGCTGCGTGGCGCGCAGGCGATGCGGCTTCAAGGCGCTGTCGTAGAACTGAGTGACTGCCCGAGTTGCCCGCCGGAGGCCGAAGCACACGCAGCCACTCATCTCCTGAAGATCGGCCGGGCTCGGCTCCACTCTCACAACTGTGAATATACACACGACAGGATCGTCTGTCAAGGGCCTACCCCCTGGTGGCGGAATTGCCCTCGGCCGAGCAGCGACGGCAGATCAGCAGGCTTGTGGACATGTTTTCGGACCTCGGCGTCGAGAAGCTGCGCGCCACCCGGTGGTCCCCGAACAGGGTGGTCTCGCAGGCAGGAGATGCTTCGCGCGCCGGCGCCGTTTTGCCACTCCTTCGACCGGAGCCGGCTCACCGCCGATGGCCTCTGGTACCTCTGCCTCTACGCGCCGCAGGGGAGCGACCTCCGGGGGCCGGTCGGTCCGGGGCCTCGACGGAGGAGATCCGGTCCCTGATCGTGTCCCGTTGGCGCGCGCGGGGGGACCGTGGAGCGGAGGCGCGGCTGGAGCTGGAGCGGCGGAGCCCCCTGGTTCCCCTCGACTCCCTCCGGCGGGACCCGCACCTGGAGATGCACACCCGCGGCGGCTAGGGGCCCCCCAAGGCGCTCCCCGCGGTCCGGGAACCTGTTACAATTTCGCGCGATGCCGCCGGATGCCGCCGCGCCTCCTCCCGCCGGGCAGACGGAGCTTTTCGGCCTCAGCGGTCTCAGCGCAAAGCCGCCGGAACGGGTCCCCATCCGGGTGCGCTCGAGCGACCGCACACTGTCGGGGTGGCGGCTCGAGGTCGCCTCCGATCAGGGCGCGGGCGCCATCGTCCTCGTGGAGACCGAGGCGAGGTACTACCGGGGAGAGCAGATCCTGCTCGGCTGGGCGCAGGAGAGACTGGCGTCCCTTTACGAAGTGCTCCTCCCGCGCCCAGACCAAAGCCCCTTCGAGACGCTTCAGCTCGGTTGACCCACCGGAGGCAGCGGCCGTCGCCTCGCGTCGAGAGCGTGCCCCTCAGGGTTCTGGACAGGCCCTCTCCAGAGCATCCCGTTCGTGGGGCAGCAGGATGGCGTCGGCCGCGGGATAGTAGACGCCCTCCATGCCTGCCTCGTGGGCGGCCAGGCGGAGGTTGAGGTTGTCGGCGAAACCGAAGAGGTCGGCGGGACGGAGGCCCTCGGCCAGCCGGCGCCGCAGGAGGGCCGTGATCTCGCGGATCTGAGCGTACTCCAGGCGCAGCTCGCGCTGGGGATCGCGGCCGGCGAGGACAAGCCGGGCCAGGGCCGGAAGGAGCGTCTGCTCCTCGGCCAGCGACCACCGCCTGAAGTTTTCGTCGAAGTCGATCAGGGCGACCTCGAGGGTCGCCCGGTCTCCCCTCTTGAGGGCTCGGTGGAAGTCATCGAAGCGGCTCCGCAGGGCCCTCTGGGCGCCCAGGAGCCGCTCCCGCGAGGAGCCCACGGTTTAGATCCCCGCCAGCCCCGGCGCAACCCGGGCGTAGCCCTGCTCTTGCGCCCAGAGGTCCATCCCCAGCGACACCAGGTCGTCCACCTCTGGGATGGCCCGCGCGTCCGCCGTGAGGTCGATGGACTTGACGTAGCGGCGGCAGGTTTCGCAGGCCTCGATCCGCACCGTCGGATAGGTCTCGCTCCGAAAGGACGGGAGCTTCGTCGGATCCTCCTCGAAGCAGCAAGGGCATCGGATCCGACCGAAGGGCCACTCCCCGCCACACAGGGCGCATCCGAGCAGACGCCGGGCGCCGTCGGCGTCCGATTCCGACCGCCGGGCGGCGATCCAAGGGGCGCCGCCGCAGAACGGACACTTCCCCGGCCGGTGGGCGCGATCGGGGGCGATCCCTAGACCTCTCAGGACCTCGACATAGGGGCGCAGCAGCGCCCGAGAGAGGTAGTAGCCCTCGCCCGGCTCGCTGTCGCCGCTCCAGAAGGCGAGCAGCCGGGACCGCGCCGCGGAGGTTTCATCCCGGCCGCGGGACCGCGCCTCCTCGGCCAGGGCCGCGGGACCGCTCTCCGCGGCGAACCGGAGCGCTTCCACCAAGCCGTACTGGAAGCTGTCCAGGTCGGGCTCCAGCCGGCCGCAGAGTGGACGCCCGGCGTGGGCCGATTCGACCGTGGCGGCAAGACGCCCCTGGACACGGTACAGGCCCGCCGCGAAGCGGAGGGGCTCCGCCGCCGTCTGCGCTTCGCTGGCCAGAGCTTCGGCGCGCGCCGCGCCCCGCTCGAAGGCCGCTTCGACCAGGCCCTTAGCTGCGGCGGGTTCCCTCACCCGTGACATCCCGATACCAGCGGGGATGGTGCAAGCGCGCCCATGCCTTGGTGACGGTCCCACGGGTCATCGCGCCGAACGTCCCCGGCAGGGCCGCCGTGCCCAGGTAGATGTGAAACACGATGGCGACGGCAAAGAGGATGAAGGTCATGTCGTGGAGCAGGATGGAGGCAACCCTCAAGAGCGGGGGGAAGCTCAGGGGGAACCAGAGGACGACACCGGTGAGGACCAGTCCGAGGGCTCCCAGGGCGGTCGCGAAGAAGAACAGCTTCTGGCCGCCGTTGTACTTTCCCACCTCCGGGTCGTCGCCCTCGTGCTTCATGTATTGGACGACCTTCTTCGGCCTCAGCCACTCGCGATCACTCGGCAGCAGGCGCATGTCCCGCCGCCAGTGAAGGAACATCACCAGCGAGGAGGTGACGAAGAGGACGCCTGCCCATGGGTGAAGCCAGCGGCACACGGAGAGCCCTCCGAAGAGGGCGGCCATCCAGCCGAAGATGGGGGTCCAGATAGGCAGGCCCGACAGAAGGGACAGGAAGAATAAGGAGGCAACGGTCCAGTGGATCGCCCGGGAGGTGAGGCGGTGGCGGACGATGTCCTGGCCGACCACGACGTCTTCCGTGGCCCGGGCCCTGGCCGCGACGCCAAGAGAGGTTTGCGGGGCCACCGCGCTCATGGACTCCTCCGCCCTTCATCCTTTACCTCTTTGGGCCCCTCGGTCATGAAGTGCGCGAACGCCCCGATCACCGACCCGAAGATGGCGAAGATCCCGAGGGGCCGCAGCACCGACTTCCAGATGCGGACCGTCAAGGGGACGTGCGGGTCCGCGGGAAGCCCGTACCATTCGGGGTGGTTGGCGTGGGCGAGGACGGTCACCACACCGGTGCCGCCCACGCCGAGCGGGTCGTAGAGGGCGGCCTCCGCCAAGCCATTGGCCTTGAGCTGCTCCACCCTCGAGTTGCCGAGGGCCACCATGTCCTCCTTGGTCCCGAAATGGAGGCAGCCCGTCGGACAGGCCTTGATGCACGCGGGCTCCAGGCCCACCGAGACCCGGTCCACGCAGAGCGTGCACTTCGCCATCTTTCCCGTCTTGGCGTGGAAACGGGGCACGTCGAAGGGGCAGCCCGTCTCGCAGTAACCGCAGCCGATGCACTGCTCCGGGTTGACGTCCACGATCCCGTTCTCGTACTGGACGATGGCGCCGGGGGCGGGGCAGGCCGCGAGGCAGCCCGGATCCTCGCAGTGCATGCACTGGTCCTTGCGCATCAGCCAGACGACGCCGCCGTCGAACTCCTGCTCGTTGAAGCGGATCAGGTTCCAGAACTCGGCGTCCAGGGTGGGCATCGTCTGGTAGGTCCCCACCTGCTGCGTGGACACCGTCTCTAGGTCGTTCCATTCCTGGCACGCCACCTCGCAGGCCTTGCACCCGATGCAGGTCGTCGTGTCGATGTACTTCGAAACGACGGGCAGGTGGCGCATGCCCGTCTTCTGTCCCCAGAGTGAGGCCGAAGAGCGGCGGATCTCCAGAGTCTGCTGGCTCATGGGCCTACTCCTTCATCGACCCCCCACCCTATCCCTCCCCACGTAGGGGGAGGGAAATGCCGTTCCACGGATCGCCCCGCGTTCATGCTTTCTCGAGCCTCACCAGGAACGCCTTGTACTCCGGCGTCCAGGTGTTCGGGTCCATGGCCGATGGGGTGAGCAGGTTGGCCAGCGGCCCGGTGTGGCCCGGGTCCCCCGCGTAGCCCCAGTGGATGGGGAAGCCGATCTGCCACACGTCCTTGCCATCCACTTTCAAGGGGGCGAGGCGTCGCGTGACCATGGCCACTCCCTCGATCTGCCCCCGCGCGGAGATGACCTTCACCTGGGAGCCGTTGGCGATGCCCTTCTCGCGCGCCAGCCCTTCCGGGATCTCGACGAAGAAGCCCGGTTGGAGCTGGTTGAGGCGTCCCTTGTGCTGGTGCTGGGTCCAGTAGTGGAAGTGCTCGGTGAGCCGGTAGGTCGTGCAGACGATGGGGAAGTCCTCCTTCCCGCCGTAGACGTCCTTGTCGGTGGAGAACTTCTTGGACGTGGGGTTCGAGGTCACCTTCGGATGGAGCGGGTTCGCGATCGGCGCCTCCACCGCCTCGTAGTGCTCCGGGAACGGTCCGTCGTTGAGGCCAGGGGTGAAGAGCCGTCCCACGCCTTCGGGGAGCATGACGAAGGCCCCGTAGGTCCCCGGCGGAGCGTCCGGCTTCATGTCGGGTACGTCGCCCACCCAGTGATCACCGTTCCACTGAATGCCGACGCGCTCGGTATCCCAGGGCTTGCCCTCCGCGTCGGCCGAAGCCCGGTTGTACATGATCCGGCGGTTGGCGGGCCAGGAGAAGGCCCAGTTGTGGAACATGCCCAGGCCCGTGGGGTCGGCGTTGTTGCGGCGTTGGGCGTTGTTCCCCGCCTCCGTGTACACGCCCGAGTGGAGCCAGTTGCCGCACATGGTCGAGCCGTCGGCGGCGAGTTGGCCGAAACCGTCCACCTGCTGTCCCGCGAGCTTGACGATCTTCGCCTTGTCCTTGGGATCGGCCAGGTCGGCCAGCGCCTTCCCGTTCATCTCCTTCAGCACTTCGGAAAGGTCGGGATTCGTGGGGTTGGTGTAGGCCCAGGTGACGCTCAGCACCTGCTCGGGGAAGGCGCCGCCCTCCTTGCGGTAGAGCTCGCGCACGGCGAGGAAGATGTGGGCCAGGATCTCCTGGTCGGCTCTCGCCTTCCCCGGCGGATCCAGGGCTTTCCACTTCCACTGGAGCCAGCGCGCGGAGTTCGTGAAGGTCCCGTCCTTCTCGGCGAAGTCGGCGGCCGGAAGCAGGAAGACCTCGGTCTGGATCTTGGAGGCTTCGGGCCCTTCGTACTCCTTGGGTGCCTTCCAGAAGATGGCCGTCTCCGTCTCGACGTTTTCGACCACCACCAGCCACTTCAGCTTCGAGAGGGCGGCCACCATCTTCTTGGAGTTGGGTCCGAGCCCGACGGGGTTCATGCCGAACGTGATCAGGCCCTCGGGGCCCGGCTCTTTCCCTCCCGCCATCGTCGAGCTGCCCCGGTACATGTCGTCGAAGATGTACATCCAGGAGGAGTTCCCATCCACCTTGGGCAGCCAGGAGTAGCCGAACTCGTTCTCCTTGGTGGCCGCCTTGCCGTAGACCGCCTTGAGCAGAGAGACCATGAACTTCGGGTAGTTCACCCAGTAGTTCATGGTGGCCCAGGCTTGCTTGTTGAGGGTAGTGGGCGTGTTCTTCTCGAGGTAGTCCGCCAGAGTGGCCTGCGACCCGGTGGGCGTCCTCAGGTAACCAGGGAGAGTTTCGAAGGTGCCCGCGGTGTCGGTCGCGCCCTGGATGTTGGAATGGCCGCGAAAAGCGTTCACACCGCCGCCGGGCCGGCCCACGTTGCCGAGCAGGAGCTGCAGGATCGCCGCCGCCCGGATCATTTGCACGCCGGTGGAGTGCTGGGTCCATCCCAGCGCGTACGTGATCGTCCCCACCCGTTCGGCGTTGCCGGTCGAGGTCACGATCCCGGCCACCTTCAGGAAGGTCTCCTTCGGCACTCCGCAGATCCTCTCGACCATCTCCGGGGTGTATCTCTCGACGTGCTTCTTCAGGAGCTGGAAGACGCACCGCGGATGCTGGAGCGTCGGGTCGACGCCGTACGCCCTGGTCTTCTGGTCCGCCTCGTAAGCCCAGGCTTCTCTCGCGTACTCCCCCTTCGCCTCGTCGAAGCCGGAGAAGAGCCCCTCGTCGAAGGCGAACTTCTCACCGATGATGTAGGAGGCGTTGGTGTGGAGCTTGACGTAGTCCTCGTGGAACCGGCTGTTCACGAGGGCGTAGCGGATGATGCCGAGGAGGTAGGCGATGTCGGTGCCGGAGCGGATGGGCGAGTAGAGGTCGGCTACCGCGGCCGTGCGAGTAAAGCGGGGATCCACGACGATCAGCTTCGCGTTGCGGGTCTTCTTGGCCTCGATGAACCACTTGAACCCGACGGGATGGTTCTCGGCGGGATTTCCCCCCATGGCCAGGATCACATCGGCGTTCTTGATGTCCACCCAGCCATTGGTCATCGCCCCTCGACCGAACGTGGCGGCCAAACTGGCCACCGTGGGGCCGTGTCAAACACGGGCCTGGGTGTCACGGTACGTGACCCCCAAGGCCGTCACCACTTTCCACTGGAGGAAGTTGAACTCGTTGGTGTCGGTGCATCCCCCGATCATGGCCAAGCCGGGGTTGCGGTTGACCACCTGGCCCGCGGCGTTCTTGGCCACGAAGCAGCGGTCGCGTGTGTCCTTGATGTGGCGGGCGATCTTCGAGATCGCCTCCTCCCAGGAGACATCCTCCCAGCGGTCGGATCCCGGCCGCCGCACTTTCGGGGTGAGGATCCGGTTCTTGTGGGTGATGTCGTCCTTGAGGGTGGCGCCCTTGGGACAGAGGGTTCCCCGGCTGATCGGGTGATCGGGATCTCCCTCCACGTGCACGACGGCCGGGGTGACATTCTTGGCCTTGTCCCCGAGGGTGTGGATGATGACGCCGCACGAGACGGCGCAATAAGGGCAGGTGCTCCGCGTCTCGGTGGTGCGGGAGATCTTGAGCTGGCGCATTTCCGCCCGGGCTTCTGTGAGATCGAAGCCCAGGGCCACACTCCCCCCGATGGCGGTGGCCTTGAGGAAAGTCCGACGCTGCATGAGCCTCCCTGGCTAGGGTTTATCGTCCCATGAGGGTCCCGTTGTCAAGGTCGTTCGTTTGCCCTACCCGCCCCTCAGGCTCCGAGGCTCTTCGCGACCGCCCCCGCGACGCTCATGTAGGCCCGCGCCGCCGCGCTCTCGGGCTCCAGCGCGACGATGGGCGTGCCGCAATCGCCGCCGAGGACGATCCTGGGGTCGATGGGGATCTCTCCCAGGAACGGGACGCCGAGCCGGGCGGCCGTCGTCCGACCGCCCCCGTGTTTGAAGATCTCCTCCCGGTTCCCGCACTCCGGGCAGAGGTAGTACGACATGTTCTCTATGATCCCGAGGACGGGGACATTCACCTTCTGGAACATCCTGAGGCCCTTGCGCGCGTTCACCAGCGCCACCTCCTGCGGGGTCGTGACGATGAGGGCCCCGGAAAGGGCGATTCTTTGCGTCAGCGTGAGCTGGACGTCCCCCGTCCCCGGCGGCAGATCGGCGAGGATGAAATCCAGCCTGCCCCAGCGCACGCCTCCCAGGAGCTGGTCCACCGCCTTCATGAGCATGGGGCCGCGCCAGATGGCCGGCTGCTCCACGTCCATGAGAACCCCCAGGGTGGCGACCCACACCCCGTGACGCTGGATGGGCAGCAGCCGGTTGTCGTTCTTGTCGACGTACGGCTTCTCCGCGATCCCCATCATCGTCTGCTGGGAGGGACCGTAGATGTCGGCGTCCATGAGCCCGACGCGGAAGCCGAGCCGCGAGAGGGCCAGGGCGACGTTCGCGGTCACGGTGGACTTGCCGACCCCTCCCTTGGCCGACGCGACCGCCACCTTGAAGCGCACGTCGGGGAGAAGCTCCCGGCCCGGTCCCGCCGGTGGCGTCCCCGGCGCCCCCCCCGTCTGGCTGGCCTCCAACCGGATCGTCAGCGCGTGGACGCCGGGCACGGATCGAAGTCGATCCTCGCAGTCACGCTTGATCTGTTCGGCCGCAGGCCGGGAGGCGGGGGGGGTCTCCACGCGGAAGGAGACGTGGCCGTCCTCGACGTCGAGGTCCCTCACGAACCCCAGCGAGACGATGTCCCGGGAGAGCCCCGGGAAAGGGACGGTCCTCAGGAGCTGAAGGACCTGCTGACCGGTGACCTTTGCATCTTCCAAGTCAATGCAGGTCCTTGACCTTCTCCTTCTCGAAGTTGTAGCGGGGCACCTGCACCCACACCCCGTCCTCGTCCTTCGGCTCCTTGTGGATACGAGCCTGGGTCACCTCGAGCTGGCCGTCCTTCTCGGTCAGCCAGAAGTCGATGTCGTAGAACTTGTCCTTGCTGCCGTGCTCTCGGAAGTCGGTGCAGGCGAAGTAGCTGCCTCCCTCGATCCGGCGCAGCGGCCTGTGGATCTCGACGAAATCGAGGGTCCGCTCCTCGCCGGTCTTGTCGTCCTTCAGGACCAGGACCCCGTCCTTCGCGTTGGCGGCAACGTATTCGTTGACGGCCGACTCGACCTGCCAGCTCTTCTTCTCCTCGGTCTCGCCGGGATGCTCGGTGGCCGGGATCCACCACCACGGTATGGGGCTGCGCGTGACCAGCTTCCACCCGTCGCCTTCCCGCTTCGGGGCCTTGTGGATGCGGACGTCGACGACCTCCAGCTTCTTCCCCGCCGGCTTCAGCCAGAAGTCGAGGTCGTAGGGCTTGGCGGCCTCGCCCTTGGCGTGGAAGTCCACGTCCACGAAGTACCCGTAGCCGTGGATGCGGCGAACGAGGCGGATGTTGTCCAGCTGCAGCTTCAGGAGCGCGTCCGCCTGCTGGTCCTGGTAGCGGAACGTGCCGTCGTCCTTCTCGACCCTGGCGTCGATGTAGGCTCTGGTGGCGGATTTCGCGTCCTCCTGGGTGAAGTCCTCGTCGTCGGCGCGGCTCGAGGCCGCCATCAGCAGGCCGCAAGCCACCAGGAGCGCCACCCGTTTCATTTGCATGAGACCTTCCTCTGCAGCGACGAAGCTGCGCGAGATGTCTGGCCTTTGAGTCTACACGCCATCCACCCTTGGCGGCTACATCGAAACGCGGCAGAGGCGTGGCCGAGCCTTCCGTGGAGCAAGGGAAAGCGAGCCTGTCAAAGACGACCCCCGCGTGCGACAATCCCCCCAACGTCCCGGCGGCCCCAGAAGGGGCAAGATGAGGACATGGGGAGCGATCGTCGATCGCGGCACGAAGCTCTGCCAATAGCCGACGACTGCAGACGGCGAATTCAATCCACGTGGGGAGGGTGACGATGGTCCCGAGAGGGCCCTTGGTTGTCGCGGCTACAGGTGCCTTCTCCGCCTTTGCGTACGGCGGCGGAGCGGCACTCGATCCGGATCCGGTGGCTGCTGGCCCCGCCGCCGTGACGTCCGCCGGAGACACGGGCTCGGGCACGATCGCCGGCAAGGTTTCTTTCTCAGGCACGACACCGCCGCCCCAGAGAGTCAAACTGTCCGCCGACCCCAAGTGCGCAGCCATCCACAAGGACGGTCTCGAGCTTCAGCCCGTCAAGGTGAGGGATGGCGGCCTGGCCGATGTCCTCGTCTACGTGAAGTCAGTGCTCGCCGGGTCGTATCCCCCGCCGGCCGAACCCGTGCTGCTCGACCAAAGCGGCTGTGAGTACCACCCGCGCATGGTCGTCCTGATGGCAGGGCAGCCTCTCCGGATCCGCAACAGCGACGATACCCTCCACAACATCCACCCACGGCCCACTGTCAACAAGGCGTTCAACATCGGCCAACCACGGCAAGGGATGGAGGCCACCAGGACCTTCGAAGAACCCGAGCTGATGATCCCGACCGCCTGCGAGGTCCACCCGTGGATGCGCGCCTATATCTCAGTACTGGCTCATCCCTTCTTCGCCGTGACCAAGGAGGACGGATCTTACGAGATCCGGGCGTTGCCGGACGGGGAGTACGACGTGGAGGCCGTCCATAGCCAGCTCAAGAACGTGACGGGCAAAGTCAGCGTGAAAGACGGTGAGACGAGCAAGCTCGACCTCACGTTCAAGAGCCCAACGAGCGGGTAGGCGGCCAACGACTGTGCAGAACGGACAGGAAGCGGACCTCGCTCAGAGAGAGCTCACGACGCGTCGAGCGTCGCGCGGTCGATCGTTCCGCGGTGGAGGGCCGTGGCCACGAGGGCACCGCGTACACCGAGGCCGGCGAGACTCTCGAGGTCCTTCCCGTCCCGGATCCCGCCGCCGACGAGCACTTCCGTGCCGGGACAACGGGCCACTACCGCCCGAGCGGCCTCGACGGGCGGCCCTCCCTCGCTCCCCACGCACGCAAGGTCGAGGACGAGAAAGCGCTTCACGTTCCGTGCGAAGGCAAACGCGGCGATGCTCGCGGCGTCGCGCGGGCCCCACACCCGCGGATCGCCCATGGGCGCTCCACCGAGCAGGTCGAGCCCGAGGACGACGGACGGCGCGCCGACGCCCTCGACCAGCTCCGTGATGTGCTCCGGCCCCTTCAAAGTCTCGAGCCCCGCCACCACCGAGCGCACGCCCGCCTCACTGAGCCCGAGGGCGAGGTGGCAGTCCCGCACGCCCGCGTCTACCATGAGGGAAAGCCCGTCCTGGAGTAGCGCGCGGTACAGGTCCCACTGCGGCTCGCCGCCCCGGATCGCGTCGAGATCGGCGAGGTACAGCTCGCTCAGGCCGAGGCGATCGCGGAAGGCGGTGGCGAGTCGGAGAGGATCGGCGGATGGCGCGAGTACGCTCTCCACCGGACGGTAGCGGGCTCGGTCTCCACCCCGGGCGTGGACGGCCTTCCCCCCGGAAATATCCAGGACGGGAACGACCTTCATCGATGCGGGTTCTGGTTCACGAGCAAGTGGCGGGAGTAGGGCTCGCCAGCTTGCCGCTTCCCGCCTCGCTCCGACGCGAGGGATCGGCCATGCTGCCGAGCATAGTGACCGACCTCGCGAGGGTCAACGCTTACCCCCAGATACGGGCACGACCAAAGCAGGGCCCTCTCGCTCCAGCGGCTTTCACCACCTTCGTCGCTACTATGGGCCCCTCGGACTCCCTCTCGACACGGCGGGATTTCACCATCGGCTTATACCCGCCGCCTTTGCCCGACGTGGGCCGTCGAGGAGGGTCTCCCCGTTCCGCATCAGGCTATACCTGCGTGCCGTCTTCCCTACCCCGGAAGCGTCCTGCGCCCCTCCGGTCCTCGGACGCAGTCTGTTGCCTTCGCCCCGACATGACGGGCTCGGCCACTTCCCCTTTCGGGTTCTTATCTCACGGGGCTGCAAAGTTCACGCTCTCGCATTCGGCCCGTAGGCTTGCCCCCCTCGCGCGCAGCTTTACAGCTACCGCAGGGCTCTCGACGCTCCGCTCGATCGCCACCTTCTCAAGCGGCGATTGGAGCCTGCTACGCGGCGCTCCGGCGCCTACCGCGGCGGGACCTTCACCCGCAAGTCTGATGCAGCACCTCGGCCGGACGGTCCAGGCCCGGCCTCGTTCAAGACGCACCATGTGTCGCATTTTATACGCACACTCGAGGCAGCAGGATGGATAAGCGCATGTGACGAGCGAGCGCAGCCCACTCTACGAGCTTGCCACTCCATTTCCCAGGAGGACGGTCGAGGAGGCGAGGGCTTGACAGCGGCCAACCCCGGTGCGAGCCTCGCAGTATGAGTCGCGGTGCCCAAGGAATCCTCGCGTCCTTGGACGACCTGCCGGCCACAGAGCGGCAAAAAGTCCTGTCGGAACTCCTGCGTCGGGTGGCCCTCTCCCCGCAAGTAACTCCGTGTGATGATGAGCTTACCGCCGCTGCCGAAGCGGCGTTCAGGGATCTGGATCGGCGCGAGAACTCGAGCCGTTGAGGCCGGTACTCGGGGGCGAGGAGTGGATCGTCGATCCCGGCCTCGCCGCGAAGGTGCGGCCGACGGTCGCTTTGAGCATCGCCCCAGCGACACGGAGCGCGCTTTGGGGACGCTCGTGCCTCACACGACCAGCCTTCGTGGCTCGCGGTTCGAGGTGGAAACGAAGGTCGTTCGGGGAGGATCGTGTAGGTGGTGACGCATCAGACCGGCGTCCTCATTGAGTCGCGCTTCGCAGCTCAACCGCGGTTTCGGCCGACACGAGGATCAGCGAGCAGGCCATGACCGATCTGGGCGGTCGGAGCTAGAATAGCCGGTATGCCGACTCCCACTACCCGTGAGCGCATTCTCGAGGCCCTCCAGGATCTGCCGGACGACGCCACATTCGACGATGCGATCGAACGCCTGGTATTCCTCGCGAAGATCGACGCCGGCCTCGCGGAGCTTGATGCCGGCAAGGGTATCCCTCACGAGGAGGTCAAGCGGCGCCTTGGTCTGTGACCAAGCTCACCTTGATGCCGCATTTCTTCCGAGAGATGACGGGCGCCCGATCCTGCCAGCCCCACAAGATCAACGGGCCCGACCCCCCCCGGGGTCCCGGCGGGCGAGATGATCTGCGATCCATCCGTTCACCTGCGCCGCGTGCGTGAGCGGACCCATGTGGCCGGCGCCCGCCACCGACCGCGCCTGAGCGCCCGGTATCGCTTCGGCCAGGAGCGCGACCACCCGACGCGCGGCGATCGGCGAGGCGTCGCCGCAGAGCAGCAGCGTCGGCATCGACAGCGTCGCGTAGGCCTGATGGGGCGTCCGGTCGAGGACCAGTGACCGCACCTCGCCGAAGAGCTTCCAGCCGACGGCGCGAAACGAGGCTCGGGTAACCTCCGGGAGCCGCTCCCACGCCCCTTCGCCGCTCCAATAGTCGACGAAGGCGCGGAGCCATGGCTCCTGCCCGCCGGTGCGCGCGTTCATCAGCGAGCTTTCGATACCGGCGACCACGAGCGAGGAGAGGCCGGCCGCGTCATGGCGGGAGTGGAGCACGCCGAACGCTACCGGCTCGAACACGGCCAGGGAGCGCACCAGGGACGGGCGGTGCAGGGCCACGAGGAGCGCGATGAAGCCTCCATAGGAATGGCCCACGAGGTGGATGGGCTCGGCGATGGAGTCGAGCAGCGCCTCGATGGCGAGCGCGTCCAGGATGAAGTGGAACTCCTCGCCCTCCGGCCACCCACTGCTCCTGCCGTAGCCCAGGAAGTCGGGCGAGACGACGCGATACTCTCCGGCCAGCTCCTCGGCGAAGCGTCCCCATTGCCGGGAGGACAGACCCCCGCTGTGGAGAAGGACCACAGGCTTGCCGATTCCCGCCGCGGAATACCCGAGCTCCAGGCGGCCGACCCGAACGGCACCCACGCTATGAATGAGACCGGTCACTCTCCACCCGATTCTACTTGACGCCCTTTCGTCGGCGCTGTATATTGCAGTCATGAAGGAAGCACCGCCTGCGCTCCTGACGATCCAGGTTCTCGAGGCCCTGCACGCGGTCCAGGAGCACGTCGAAGCCGCCCTCGAGCCCCTAGGCTTGTCCCTGGCCAAGCTGGGAGTCCTCTCCAAGCTCGTAGCCGCGGGCGAGCCCCTCCCGCTGGGCACGCTGGCCGAGCGCTGCGCCTGCGTACGCTCGAACATCACCCAGCTCGTCGATCGGCTCCAGGCCGAGAAGCTGGTGGTCCGTTCCGACGATCCCCGCGACCGCAGGTCGGTCCGGGCGGAGCTCACTCCGGAGGGTCGCTCGCGTCAGGCGGCGGGGCTGGAGGCGCTGTACGAGGCCGAGCGCACCCTCGTGGCCCGCATCCCTCGCCGGCACCGTGAGGCGTTCCTCGAGTCCCTTCAAGCACTTCGGGGCCAGACCTGAGGCCCTTTTTTCAGGGAACATAGTTCAGCCCTGCATCGTCTATAGGCATACCAAGTAGTGACGGAGGTCCAATCCATGGCGAAGCGCATGCTCTTTATGTTCGCAACGATGGCCGTGCTCATCGCGGCCCTCGGCTCCGTGAAGTTCCGGCAGATCCAGATGGCCGCGGCCCAGGCGGCCTCCTTCCAACCTCCCCCCGAGGCCGTCACCACCATCGTCGCGAAGAGCGAGGAGTGGCCGGCGACCCTGAGCGCGATCGGGACGGTGGCCGCCGTCCAGGGGGTCACGGTGAGCGCGGACCTGCCCGGCATCATCGACCGGATCGCCTTCGGTTCCGGCAAGACCGTCCAGGCCGGGGAAGTGCTCGTGCAGTTGGACACCCGGCAGGAGCAGGCGCAGCTCGCCGCGGCGGAGGCGCAGCGGGACCTCGCCCGTCTCAACCTGGACCGGATGACCGACCTCAACCGGCAAGGCATCACGTCCCAGTCGGATTACGACCGTACCGCGGCGGAGCACAAGCAGGCGGAGGCCCGGGTGGGCGAGATCCGCGCCACCATCGACCGGAAGAAGATCCGGGCGCCCTTCACGGGCCTCTTGGGCATCCGGCAGGTGAACCTCGGCCAGTACCTCAAGGGTGGCGATCCCGTCGTACCCTTGCAGTCCTTGCAGCCGATCTATGTGAACTTCACCGTGCCCCAGCAGGAGGTCGGCAAGACGCGCGTCGGGGGCGGCGTGCGCGTGTCCTTCCAGGGCATGGCGGGCGCTGATCTGGCCGGAAGCATCACGGCCGTCGATTCGGTCGTCGACCCCGCGACCCGGAACGTCCAGGTCCAGGCCACGTTCGGCAACGTGGACGGCCGGCTGCACCCCGGCATGTTCGTCCAGGCGCAGGTCGTGCTGGGCGCCGGCAGCCCGATCGTCGCCCTCCCGGCGTCCGCGATCAGCTACGCGCCCTACGGCGATTCGGTCTTCATCGTGGAGGACGTGAAGGCTCCGAGCGGCCAGAGCTATCGCGGGGTGCGGCAGCAGTTCGTCAAGCTGGGCGGCTCCCGCGGCGACCAGGTCGCGGTGGTCTCGGGCGTCAAGGCAGGCGAGGAAGTCGTGTCCTCCGGCGCCTTCAAGCTCCGGAACGGCGCCGCCGTCCGCGTCCACAACGAGGTCCAGCCCACCAACGACCCGGCCCCCAAGCCGGAAGATAACTGAGGGGTCGACAGTGAAATTCACGGATCTCTTCGTCAAGCGGCCGGTCCTGGCCATCGTCGTCAACCTGGTCATCCTGATCGCCGGGTTGCAGGCGATCCGCTCCCTGAGCGTGCGGCAGTACCCCCGGAGCGACATCGCGGTCATCCGCGTGAGCACCGCCTACGTGGGGGCCAGCGCCGACCTCGTGCGCGGCTTCATCACCACCCCCCTCGAGCGGGTGATCGCCAGCGCCGACGGCATCGACTACGTGGAGTCGTCGAGCGCGCAGGCCCTGAGCGCGATCACCGTGCACCTGAAGCTCAACTACGACACCAGCGCCGCCCTCACCCAGATCCAGGCGAAGGTGGCGCAGGTCCGCAACGACCTGCCGCCGGAGGCGGAGGCGCCGGTCATCGAGCTCGAGACCGCGGACAACCAGTTCGCCGCCATGTACCTCGGCTTCGCCTCCGACGAGCTGGACCAGAACCAGATCACCGACTACCTGACCCGCGTGGTCCAGCCCAAGCTCTCGGCCATCAGCGGCGTCCAGCGCGCCGACATCCTCGGCGACCGCACCTTTGCCATGCGCGTCTGGCTCAAGTCGGACAAGATGGCGGCCCTCGGGATCTCCCCCTCCGAGCTCCGGCAGGCCCTGGCCCGGAACAACTACCTGTCGGCCCTGGGGAAGACGAAGGGCTCGATGGTGTCCGTCAACCTGATCGCGAACACCAACCTGCGGACGGCCGAGGAGTTCCGCCAGCTGGTGGTGAAGGAGGACAAGGGGGTCGTGGTCCGCCTCGGCGAGGTGGCCGACGTCGTGCTGGGGGCCGAGAACTACGAGCAGGACGTCCGCTTCAACGGCCAGACCGCGACCTTCATGGGCGTGTGGGTGCTCCCCGCCGCCAACTCCCTCGACGTGATCGCCAAGGTGCGGGCGGTGATGCCCGAGATCCAGGCCCAGTTGCCGGCCGGGATGAAGGCCGGCATCCCCTACGACTCCACCCTCTACATCCAGGACGCCATCGACGAGGTGCTGAAGACCCTCACCGAGACCCTCCTGATCGTGGTCGTCGTCATCTTCCTCTTCCTCGGCTCGCTGCGCTCGGTGCTGATCCCGGTGGTGGCCATCCCCATCTCCCTGGTGGGCGCCGTGTTCCTGATGATGGCGGCGGGCTTCACCATCAACCTCTTGACCCTCCTCGCCATCGTGCTCTCGGTCGGCCTGGTGGTGGACGACGCGATCGTGATGGTGGAGAACGTAGAGCGCCATCTCCACATGGGCAAGACACCCTTCGAGGCCGCGGTCCAAGCCGCCCGCGAGCTGGTGGGCCCGATCATCGCCATGACCATCACCCTGGCGGCGGTCTACACGCCGGTGGCGATCCAGGGCGGCTTGACGGGCGCCCTCTTCCGCGAGTTCGCCTTCACCCTGGCGGGCGCCGTGATCGTGTCCGGAGTGGTGGCCCTCACCCTCTCGCCCATGATGGGCTCGAGGCTCCTGCGCGCGGGCCACACGGAGCGGGGCTTTGCCGGCTGGGTCAACCGCCGGTTCGAGGCCCTGCGGGCCGCCTACACGCGGGCCCTCTCCGCGACCCTGCGCTACCGGCCCGTCGTCCTCGCCTTCGGCGCGACCGTGGTGGTGCTCACGGTGCCCTTCTTCCTGTTCTCGCAGCAGGAGCTGGCTCCCAAGGAGGACCAGGGGGTCGTGTTCGGGATCGTGCAGGCGGCCGCCAACTCCACCCTCGACCAGACGAAGCTGTTCACCACCGAGGTCAACACGGTCTACCAGTCGTTCCCCGAGACGGGGAACACGTTCCAGATCATCGGCGCCACGGGCGGCTTCGGGGGCATGGTGACGAAGCCCTGGAGCGAGCGCAAGAAGACCACGGAGCTTCTGCTGATGGAATCGGCGGGAAAGCTGGCGGAGATCCCCGGCGTACGGGTCATCCCCATGACCCCCGCCCCCCTGCCCGGCGCGGGCGACTTCCCGGTGGACTTCGTGATCGCCTCCACGGCCGAGCCGCAGCAGCTGGTCGAGGTGGCGAACCAGCTCGTGGGCAAGGCCTTCGCCAGCGGCCGGTTCATCTTCGCGGACGCGGACCTGAAGTTCGACCAGCCCCAGGCCGAGGTCGTGTTCGACCGCGACAAGGTCCGTTCCCAGGGGGTCGACCTGAGCCAGGCCGGGCAGGACCTGTCGACGCTCCTGGGCGGGGACTACGTCAACCGCTTCAGCATCCAGGGGCGCAGCTACAAGGTCATTCCGCAGGTGAAGCGCGGCGAGCGCCTCACGGCGGAGCAGCTCACCCAGATCCACGTCACGGGGAGGGACGGGAAGCTCGTGCCGCTCTCGACCTTCGCCACCATCCGCACGACCACCGAGCCGAGGGAGCTGAAGCGCTTCCAGCAGCTCAACGCGGTGCGCATCCAGGGGGTCATCCCGCCCAACGTGTCGCTGGACCAGGCGCTGCGTTTCCTCGAGGACGAGGCCCGAGGCCTGCTGCCCCGGGGCTTCACCGTCGACTACGCGGGGGAGTCGCGCCAGCTCCGCACCGAGGGCAGCAAGTTCCTCGCCACCTTCCTGCTCTCCGCGGTCCTGATCTACCTGGTCCTGGCGGCGCAGTTCGAGAGCTTCCGCGATCCCTTCATCATCCTCGCGGGCTCCGTGCCCCTCGCGATCTCGGGCGCGCTCCTCTTCTCCTTCCTCGGCTTCACGACCCTGAACATCTACAGCCAGGTGGGTCTCATCACCCTGGTCGGCCTCGTGGCCAAGAACGGCATCCTCATCGTGGAGTTCGCGAACCACCTCCAGGAGACGGGGCGCGACAAGCTGCGGGCGGTGGTCGAGGCCTCCGGCACGCGGCTGCGCCCGATCCTGATGACCACGGCCGCCACCGTGGTGGGCCACTTCCCCCTCGTCCTCGCGACGGGGCCCGGGGCGGGGGCTCGAAACAGCATCGGCATCATGCTCGTCAGCGGCATGATCATCGGCACCTTCTTCACCCTGTTCGTGGTGCCGTCCGTCTACGTGCTCGTAGCGCAGACCCGGGCCGCAACCGCGTCCGCCCACGCGGGGCGTGAGGCGGCCGCCGCGGACCTTGCCGAGGCCGCCGCGTAATCCCGTGCGCATTGCGCCGCTCACTGCTCTCGCCGCGCTGCTGTTCGGGATGGGTGGCGTCCCGGCGCGGGCCCAATGCTCGAACCTCGAGCTCGCGAAGGGGATGCAGGAGCTGGGCGTGTGGGGGGGCGAGGGCCTGGTGGCCACCACGGCCTTCGGCGGGCTCACCCGACCGGAGGCCGAGGGGCGGAGGAGCACGGTTCTCGGCCTGCGCTACGGCCGGGTGCTCTTCGCCAAGGACTCCCTCAGCTTGAGCTACATCGCCGATCTGGTCCCCATCGAGATCCAGCGCGGCAACGTCACGCGTGAGTCCGACTCTTTGACTCCCACGGCGCGCGCCACCGTCTACGGCACCGGCCTGGCTCCCTTTGGCCTGAAGGCCTCCTTCGGCCGCGCGAGGTTGAAGCCCTTCGTGAGCGCGGCCGGCGGCTTCCTCGTCTTCGGGAGGCGCGTGCCTCTTCCCGCGGCCACGAAGCTCACGTTCACGGGGGACATCGACGTGGGGGCCGATCTGTGGACACGGGGCTCCCGCGCGTTCACCCTCGGCCTGAAGTTCCACCACATCTCGAACGCGGGCACCGGCGACGTCAACCGGGGTCTGAACCTCTTCGTGCTCTACGGAGGTATCTCCTTCCTTCGCTAGAGGCAACCCCTCGGCAGACCTTCGGGCACCGAACCTCCAGAACCGCCTTGACACTCGGGTGGTTCATGTCCCACGCTGGAGGCGGTCATTTGGAACGTAGGCTGACGGCGCCACGAGGCCAGGTCGGTCCGCCCACCTGCTTGTAGGCGTCGCTGTTCGAATTCCCCGAAATGTGCGACTATTGCTTGCCTTGTACGCTCTCCAGCGGGACCGCGATCGTGTCAGAGAGAATCGCCGTTGTCATAACCCACTCAGACGACTACGAACCAGCCGCCGCGATGATGGCAAAGCTGCTCGGCTACAAGGTCATTGTCCCCAGAAGCCCCTCCATCCACTCCGTTACGCGCGCAGTCCCGGACCTGATCATGTTCGACTGGGGGCCCGGGACGATTACACTCAATACGAAGCTCCTCGAAGAGATCCGCGCGTCGGCCGTTACCCGTCAGCTGCCCGTGTGCGTCTTCCACAGCTCTGTGGATGATGTTCCTCCCGGCGTGCTCACGACCGACCGGGTCGCAGTCCTAGGGATTCCGATCGAACTCGAGATCGTTCGGCGCGCTCTCAGTCGTCTCGGCACCGATCTTGTTCCAGAACCGGCCATCCGCCCGTCGAAACCTGACATTCAGCGTAGTCCGAGATCCGTTCGCACGATTGTTCGAAGAAAGGTCTTTATCGGGCACGGCCGGTCGCCGGTCTGGAAAGAGCTTAGGAGCTTTCTAACCGACAGACTAGAACTCGACTGCATCGACTTCAATAGTGATTCGACGGCTGGCGTGCCCACGACGGAACGACTTGATCAAATGCTTCATGAGGCCGCGTTCGCATTTGTCGTTCTAACAGCTGAAGATCCTCACGCCGATGGCTCACTGCATGCTCGTGAAAACGCCATCCATGAAATAGGACTGTTCCAAGGAAGACTCGGCTTGAAGAGAGCGGTTGTCCTTCTTGAAGAGGGCTGTCACGAGTTCACCAACATTGCTGGGCTAGGGCAGATCCGCTTTCCGAAAGGGGGACTGCTAACAAAGTCCGAAGAGATACGCCAGGTTCTCGAACGCGAGGGCCTTCTCTAGTCTCTGAGCAGCCCAACAAGCGCTTGGACGCCGCCGGCTCGCGTTGATTGGTGCCTGAATGTCTCCTTCAGCGCGCCGCTACTTGGCAGCTGGAGGCAGGTGTTTAACGAAAGATGGACGGCAGCACGGCGGGAGTTGGAGCGGAGCTGACAGCAATGCCACGGCTCGTTGCATGTGTGTGCCTCCTGTTTCTTGCGGTGCCCAGCCGCGAGATGGTCGTCCAGACGAGCAGTCCGGAGCAAGAGGCGCGCACCCGGCACCGCAAGGCCATTGAGGCTAGAGCCCGCGAGCTGGGGATCAGCCTCGAGCACGACGAAGCACCCAAACCAAAGATGGTGAAGCGCCGGACTTCTACCCAAGGGCAGCCTATGAGAAACATGTCGAAGGCACGGTTCTCGTCATGATCGTGATCGACGCGAAGGGGAAGGTCACGAGCGGGGAGATCGTGGGGTCTGCAGGAGCGGATCTCGACGGGGCGGCAATCAAGTGCGTGAAGGGCTGGCTCTTCACGCCAGCGCAGAAGGACGGTCATCCGGTGCCCACGATCGTCCTTGCCCCGGTTGCTTTCCGGATTGATGCCAAGCCTTCAGGTCAGTAGGAGCCGCTTGGCTCAGAGCGGGTACTGTCGATGAGCCTCGTCGTCGGTGATCTCGCGGCGGCGATCCGGGAAACCAAGGAGCGACTCAAGGCGCAGATCGGCGATCCCCGGAAGATCTTCGCCGAGGTCGAGCAGGACCTGCGCCGCGAGGTGGAGGAGATCCTCGAAGCGCGCGCGCAGGGCCGGCCGGTGATTCCCTCGGTCGATTACGCGAAGCTGCGCAGCGGCGCGGTGCCGGAGGAGGCCAAGCGCGAGATCCGGCGGCGGGGCGCGGCGGTCGTGCGGGGCGTGTTCTCGAGCGCGCAGGCCACGGCATGGAACGAGGCCATCGGCGACTACCTCGCGCGCAACCGCTACCACGAGCAGCCGGCGGATCCCTCGCTCGACAAGTACTTCAGCAAGCTCGCATCGGGCCGGCCGCAGATCTTCGGCATCTACTGGTCGAAGCCGCAGATGGAAGCGCGGCAGCACCCGGCCCTCGCCGAGACCCGCGCCTTCCTGAACCGGCTGTGGCGGCACGAGAGCGAGGGCACGCTGCACTTCGACCCGGGCCGCGAATGCACCTATGCCGATCGCATCCGCCGCCGGGAGCCCGGCGATCGCACCCTCGGCCTGTCGCCGCACATGGATGCGGGCTCCGTGGAGCGCTGGATCGACCCGGCCTACCGCCAGGTCTACCGCTACGTGTTCGCGGGCGACTGGCGGGCCTACGACCCCTTCGACGGCGCCGGGCGGACGACGACCGAGGAGATCCCCTCCCCCGCCGTCTGCAGCATGTTCCGCACGTACCAGGGCTGGACGGCGCTCACCGCGCAGGGGCCCGGCGACGGCACGCTGCGGCTGATGCCGATCGCCCGGGCCATCGTCTATCTGCTGCTTCGGCCCCTCCTGGACGACGTGCCGGAGGACGTGCTGTGCGGTGCCGAGCCGGGCCGCGCGCTCTCCATCACCCCCGAGTGGCACCCCACGCTGATGCCGGCGCTCTCGCCCATTCCGCGGGTCGAGCCGGGCGACACGGTCTGGTGGCACCCGGACGTCGTGCACGCCGTCGAGGACGTGCACGAGGGCCGCGGCTACAGCAACGTGATCTACATCGGCGCCGCCCCCCATTGCACCAAGAACGCCGCCTACCTCGAGGGCCAGAGAGCGGCCTTCCTGCAGGGCGAGAGCGCGCCCGACTTCGCCCCGGAGAACTACGAGGTGCGCTTCGAGGGCCGGGCCCGGGTGGACGACCTCAGCGAGCTGGGAAGGAAGCAGATGGGTATCGACCCGTGGTAGGGACCCCTCACCGGTCCAGCACCTCCCGCACGGCTCGCGCGAGCGCATCCGTCGTGAACGGCTTCTGCAGGAATGCGACGTCCGCGGCGAGGACGCCGTGGAGGACCACGGCATCGTCGGTGTAGCCGGACATGTAGAGGACCCTCGTCTCGGCGTGGGAAGCGGCCAGGCGCTCGGCCAGCTCACGTCCGCTCATCCCCGGCATGACCACGTCGGTCATCAGGAGGTGGAGGGGGGCGGGGTGGACTTCGGCGATCTCGAGGGCGTGGGCCGCGTGACGCGCCTCGACGACGGTATAGCCGCTCACTTCCAGGCACTCGCGCACGAGGCTCCGGAGGGAGGCCTCGTCCTCCACCAGCAGGATCGTCTCGGAGCCCCGCGGCAGCTCGGCCTCGACGGGAGGGGTGGCCTCCATGGCGGTCACCGCCTCCTCCAGCCGGGGCAAGTAGATCTTGAAGGTGGTGCCGTGCTCGGCCTCGCTGTATACGAAGATGTGCCCTCCACTCTGCTTGACGATGCCGTGGACGGTGGCCAGGCCCAGCCCCGTGCCCTTGCCTTCCTCCTTGGTGGTGAAGAAGGGCTCGAAGATGTGGTCCAGGATCTCCGGGGGGATCCCGCGCCCGGTGTCGCTCACGGCCAGCATCACGTGGGGGCCGGGCTCGACCCCGGGACGCGACCGGGCGTAGGTCACGCCGAGGTCCACGTTCGCGGTCTCGAGAGTGAGCCGTCCTCCCCGGGGCATGGCGTCGCGCGCGTTCACGGCGAGATTCATGAGGACCTGCTCGATCTGCCCCGGATCGGCCCTGGCCCGCCCCAGCTTGCCGTCGAGGACGGTGGCGAGCTGGATGTCCTCGCCGATGAGGCGCTGGAGCATCCTCTCCATCTCTCCGACCACGGCGTTCAGGTCGAGGATGCGCGGCTGCAGGACCTGCCGGCGGCTGAACGCGAGAAGCTGGCGAGTCAATCCCGCGGCCCGCTGCCCGGCCTTCATGATGTCGCTGAGGTACTTCTTGAGGCGCGGGTCGTCAGGGAGCCGCTTCCCGAGGAGCTCTCCGTATCCGGCGATCACGCCCAGGAGGTTGTTGAAGTCGTGGGCGACTCCACCCGCGAGCCGGCCGACCGACTCCATCTTCTGCGCCTGGAAGAGCTGGGCCTCCAGCCGCTTCTTCTCGGTGACGTTCGACCACGAGCCCACGACCTCGAGGGGGCTCCCCACCGGGTCCCTCAACAGTCTCTGCTCGTCGGCGACCCAGCGGTAGGTGCCGTCCTTGTGGCGGAAGCGGTACTCACGGGCCACGTAGCCCTCGGAGAGCAGGGTCGGAATCTGGCCGACGACCCTCTCCCGATCTTCCGGGTGGAGGTTCTCGACCCACCACCCCGTCCCCCGGATGTCCTCGGGCTTGTACCCGATCAGACCTTCGATGTTCTCGCTCACCCAAGTGGGTACCAGCTCCGTCCCTTCCACCTTGAGGGTGTACAGGACGGAGGGACTCCAGGAAACGACGTGGGCGAGCCGCTCCTGGGCGGCCCGCAGGGCCTTCTCCGCGCGCCGGCGCTGCCAGAAGTGCTCGATCTGGCTTCCCACGTTGGCCATGATCTTGAGCAGCTCGGGGTCCGGCTCCCGGGTGTCGCGGCTGAAGAGCTCGACCACGGCCACCACCTCGCCGAGAAACCGGATGGGGAAGGCAAATGCGCTCCGCAATCCCTCCGCCACCGCCACCGCCCGGCGCGGCAGGTTCGGGTCGGTGGAGACGTCGGGAATCCAGGCGGCCTCGCCGCTGAGCCAGACCCGGCCCGGAAGGCCCACGCCCGGCGCGAAGACGACCTTCCGGGTCAGGGCCGCGAACTCGGGAGCCGCCTCGCCCGAGCGCCACACCTCTCCGCAGCGCATCACTCCGCCCGCGCGGTCCACGGTCCAGAGAGCGCCCACGGCATACCCGAGCGCCTCGCCCACGGTACGCAACAGCTTCGGCGCGGCTTCGGCCAGGGTGGATGCCTCGGCAAGGATGCGCGTGGCGGCGTGCTGCGCGGCCACGCGCTGTTCCCCTCGCTTACGCTCGGTGATGTCCGCGACAAACGCGTTGAAGAGAGGGGCATCGTCTTCCTTCAAGGCCGTCACCGTCAGCTCGACGGGCAGCTCCGAGCCGTCGCGCCGGAGGGCGCTGATCTCGATGCGACGGCCGATCACGGGCCCTTCGCCGGTGGCGATGAATCGCGCGAGCCCGGAAGTGTGCGCCTCGCGATAGCGCAGCGGGATGATCAGGTCCGACAGCCGGCGGCCAACCGCTTCCTCCCGCGACCAACCGAACATGACCGCGGCGCGGGCATTCCACGAGACCACGAGCCCCTGGGCATCCATGGCAATGACCGCGTCGAGCGCTCCGTCGAGGATGGCACGGAGGCGGTGCTCGCTGTTGGCCAGGCCGGCCTGGGCTCCCTCGACTTGTCGGGCGCGCCTCCGCGCCGACTGGGCCAGGCCGACGGAGGCGGCCAGCAAGAGCGCGATCAGGGAGCCGGCCGCGAGGACGACACTGGGCAGCGGGCTCTGCAGCCGTGCGAGCGTCTCCGGCGTGGGCCCCACGCGCAAGCGTCGTTCGGCATCGAGCATCGTCACCTTCGATTCCGCAAGCCAGCGGCTGTCCACGGGGGATCCCTGCCGATACAGCTCCCGGTCGCTCTCGAACACGGCTAGCGCCCAGCCAGCCACGCTGTCGGGGCGCAACACCACGGGGTAGAGCGTGTGGGCCGAGAAGACGCCGACCAGGAATCCCTCCAGCCGGCCCCCCTCCGAGACGGGCACCACCAGGTGGAAGCTCGCGTCCCCCTGGGGCAGGGCGACCGACGACGTGACCGACGGCTGCCCGCTGCTACCAGCCTTCAGGAGGGCGCTGCGATCAGCGTCGCTCGCGCAGAGGTCGGCATCGATGAGGTCCTGATTGCCCTCGAGCGGAGTGACCCAGCCGACCTTGCCGGAGGGCTCGACCCACAGCGTGGCCTTGAGGCCCTTGATGCCGATCTGCCAACGTCCCTTCTGGCGAAGGGCGGCGCCGGCGCGTTGGACGATGCCCGTGAAGCTCTCGACGTAGCCCGGCATCACGCCCTCGAGATCGCTGGCGGCGCTCCTCGCCTGGGCCTCCGCCATGAAGACGATGTGGCTCCTCTCGACCGTCCGGAGCGACTGCCAGACCAAGGTCGCCGCCGCCAGGCCGGCGGCGCCGACCGCCATGGGGAGCCACGGGGAGGAGGCCCATCGAATTCTCACAGCGGAGAGACCACCCCAGCTCGAGGAGGGAGGCTCGGGGCTTGCGCCTGGTGACGATGGTACGTGTTCTGCCGCTCGAAGTCTACAGAGTCACCCCGGACCGAGTTCAGAAGTTGACCGAGATCGAGGCCCCGATCCCGCGGCCACGGATGGGCACCATGCTCACCCCTATCTGGTGGCCGGAGGACACCAGCCCCCAGCGCTCGCCAGGGGCCGCGAGGCCGCCAATCAGTGCCCCGAGCGGCGCGAACAGGATGGCGCTCCCCAGCGCGACTTCACCGCGTGAGAAGCAGAGCCATTTGTCGCGGGAGCAGTCCTCACCGGCCGCAACCCCGAGGATGGCCGCAGCCCCGGCACCCACCGCGGCGCCCATCAGGGCCCCATGGCCCTTCCGGCCCGGGCGCAGGCTTTCCTCCACTCGAGTGACCCTGGTGCGGGGCACCACGACCGGAGCCCTGTCCTCCCGGACCTGTAGCGTGAGGGATTGGTCGTCCTGCGCCACCAGCCGACCTACGAGGCGGTGGTCGGTGGTCACGCGGAGCCGCTTCCCCAAGGCCAGGGGCGGAAGCTCGTCGGCCAGGACGTTCCCGGCGAGGAGCGGCGACGCCAAGAGAGCGAGGGCGGCGATGATCCGTTTCCTCATGCCTGGACGCATTGCAGAGCTCGTGCCAGGCATGGCAGTGGAGGTTTCGCCTGCCACGGCGGCCCTGCTGCCATCCGTTGCCGCTCTGGCCTGCGCAGGCGCTGGGCGCTCCCGCCCATACGTTGGGCAGCCACATCACCCAAGCTCCATCGTCAGGCGTGTGACCGAGGCCGGTGGGAAGCGATGGACCAGAACGCCGCCCCGCGCCTCCGCGGTCGCACCCTCGCTCGGCTCGACGGCCCCCGGGTGCTCGAAGCTGTTGTAGGCGTGGATGTCGTCCGCCGTGAGCATGCTCGCTCGCGCAGAGACGACCCTGGCCCCGCGCACCGCGACCTCGGCCTCCCGGCCCTCACGGAAGTGCGGGTTGACCACCGTGAGGGTCAGCGTCTTTCCCTTGATCGAGGCCGAGCCGGCCAGCCCCCAGAGGCTGCCCGTCCCGCTGGCCCGCTCGTAGGTCAGGGTTGGGGCCGCGACCAGGGTCCGCAGCGACTGCCCACCCGCGTGGGGCGCGTACATCTCGAAAACGTGGAAGTTGGGGGTGGCGACGAAGCGGTCCTCAGGACCTCGATCCGCGAGTCCGCCGCCCGCGCGCTGCGCGGGAGGAAGAGGGTCGCGGCGGCAAACCCCGCCCCGGAAAGGAACTCACGTCGCCCTGCGTCCCCCATGGTCCCTCCTCGCGTGGTCCCGCCGGACCTCGCCCGCTGATGCTACTATCGCTGCGCGAGGAGTCGATGCCCCAGCCGCCCCCCGACGTCAAGCCCGAGGTCCTGCGCGGTGACCTCACCGAGGACCTGCTCCAGGCCTACCTGCGCGGGTCCGAGCTCGCGATCGACACCGAGACCATGGGGCTGCAGACCCTGCGCGACCGCCTCTGCGTGGTCCAGCTCTGCGACCGGCGCGGGCGCGCCGCGCTCGTGCAGATCCCTCGCGAGTCCCTCGACCCCTCACGCCCGCCCGGGGAGCGCGCCCCTCGACTGAAGCGCCTGCTCGAGGCCGGGGGCGTGCTCAAGGTCTTCCACTTCGCGCGCTTCGACGTGGCCGCCCTGCGCCACTGGCTGGGCATCACGGTCGCCCCCATCTACTGCACGCGCACCGCGAGCAAGCTCGCCCGCACCTACACCGACCGGCACGGCCTCAAGGACAACCTGCTCGAGCTGCTCGACGTCGAGGTGGACAAGGCGGTGCGCCACAGCGACTGGTCGAGCCCGGTGCTCTCCGAAGAGCAGGTCCACTACGCGATCTCCGACGTGACCCTGCTCCTGCCCCTCATGGACAAGCTGGAGGGGATGCTGGTCCGCGAGGGGCGCGCCGAGCTGGCCCGGGAGTGCTTCCGCGCCATCCCCATCCACGCCCAGCTCGACCTCCTGGGCTACGTGGACCTGTTCGAGCACTAGGGCGGGTCGAGCAGTCGCCGGCAGAAGCCACAGCGGCGCTCTCAATTGAGAGGCACCGTCGCGGTTTTCCCTTCCTCGCCGATATAGACGACCAGCAGCCGAGCACGCTCTGTCTTGCTCGCGTTACGCGCGACGTCGTGAACCGTGCCCGGGGCCTCCCACCAGCAATCTCCTGGCTTGTGGGTAAGGATCGCACCTCCGTCGAATTGGTTCTCAACGATTCCTTCAAGCACATACGCCAGAACGGCCACATCGTGACGATGGCGCGGCGCACCAGCAGTTGGCCCGAGCTCAATCATTACGGCCTGGACATTGCGGAAATTACCAGGTGGCAGGACTTGCTTGAGGAGCTCGGTACGACTAACCGGACTTGCGCTAGGAGGTTGCTGCGCGGAAATAAATGGAGCGACGCCGAGCGTGAAAACGCCTGACAGAACAACCCCGAGGATCTTGGCTTGGATTTGCTCCATGAGCGCCCCCTCTCCTCTAGTTTGCTCTCGCTTACTAAACCACGCTCAACCCCAAGCTGAGCCAGTGGTGTGAAACCAAGAACCAGCAAGATTGCGGGTTGTTGACGTCGAACACCCGGATCAGCGGCGAGGCTTCGTCGCTTGCGCGGGCCTCGTCCGCTGCATCGGTGCCACGGCCCTACGGCCGCGTCAAGGCCAAGCCGCCTTCGGCGGTGCGCTTCGCGCAGCCTTGACCCAGCCTACGGGCCGTGGCCTTTCGCCAGGACGCGACGAAGGCAGTGCCTTCGTCGCCCCGACGACGCTCTCCTTACTTCAGCGCCGAGGAGTCCGTCGATGACCTGACTTCACTTCTCGCTTGACGGAGGAGTCCAGATACCGGTTGTTAGGCCGCCCCGCCGGTACGCTCTGCTTGGCCAGCTTCAGCAGCAGGCGCAGCGCCTGGTTCACCGAGGTCGAATCGGCGAATGCAGCCGCCACATCCGGGTCCAGGAAGACCACTTTGGTTCCCGCCTTGTAGGCCTGGTGATGCTTGCCCCGGACACCCTGCGTGAAGTCGTACTCGGGAAGCATGTCGTCGTTTGCGTCAGGACCTATCCGGTGACTCATAGTGCCTCCGCTCTCTCGGAGCGGCTTCCCGGGCGCTGATGATTCGAATGCGCCCTTCGCGCTCGGTATACGCCACGACGAGCAGGCGGCCCACTTCCGAGAGCCCTATGCTCAGGAAGCGCGCCTCCTCGCTGGAATGAACCGGATCCGGGATCGTGATTTCGAGCGGGTCCTCAAAGACACCCATGGCCTCTGGAAAGCCGAGAGGCGCCGTCTGCTGCATCCGGTTGTGCAGCTCACTCATCCCTGGGCCTGCTGTTCGCCCTAACAAAAGATACGCCCATGCGGGAAACCCTCAGTGATGAGGAATGGTGCATCGGCCAGGTACGACACGAGGACGCCGACCACGCGCCACACGCGGCCGTGCGCGCTTCCTCCCGTCAGAAATCCAGCGGACACGCCTCCACCCCCCGGAATCATGCAGTGAATGACGCCCCACTCGAGCCAGCGCACAACGGCGAGTCCGGTGAAGTAGAAGGCCGGCAGCTGCTCGAGACCCGCTGCAACCAGGGCGAACGGCGCCACTGCGAGGCCGGTGCCCCAACCCAGCATGAGGCGTCCGACCCCGAGTCCAACCGCCGCGGAGAGTGGCTTTCGTGCGTCGCGACCGAGCCACTTGACTCCTACGTAGCTCCAAAGCAGATAGCCGCCAAGCTTCAGGGCGAGATACGTAATGAGGCCCGGAGTGCCTTCGAGAAGCTCCATTGCGTTCTATCGGTACGGCTCGCTTGGCTCCTTTTGTCTGCACAACACCCGGATCAGCTGCGAGGACCGCGCCCAACCAGCTGACGAGGCGCGGGCCTCGTCAGCTCCTACCGGTTGTTGGGCGGCCCCATGATCGTGCATCTCCTAGCGCGCTGCCTGCGCGAGAAGCACGTTGTCGATCCACACAACTCCAGCGCCTTCGACATGGACGTTCAGATCCACCGTCTGCGAACCCGGGTGCCTCCCGAGAGAAAGCCGCGTCACTTGGTTGACCCAGTCTGTTGTGCCGGTGACGGGACCTTGCAACACCGTGGAGAATAGTTCACCCCTCCCAGGTACGACACAGCGCATCTCCAGGTATGCGTGACCCGTCAGCCCCTCAGCGCGAAGATGCCCACGAAAGGTCAGGACAACTGCGTCGGCATCATCCGTTCGTACTCGGGCCAGCCGGATCGTCGTCGGACCGAGAGAATGGATTCGGACCGCCACGCCCCTTGAGGTCGCGGTATCCAAGGTGAGGCCGGTTGTACTGATGATGCCATTGAGTGAGTCAAGCCGATTGTGGTAGAGGACGTGCGGGGAGTCGGCCGAACACCCGACGGCAAGCAGCAACATCGTTAGGCTACTGCCGGATCGCACTCGCCTCCTCCCGCTGCTTTGGGTCCGCCCAACACCGCGTTAAGCTGCGGGGCTCCACGGCCGTTCGTCATGGTAGCGGGGCCCCGTCAGGGCGAGTAGGGCAGGGCCTTTCGTAGCTGGTGGGCGTCGTGTGGATCCGCGCTTCTTGGCGGGGCGAGCAGGGGATCCGCCGCTGGCCCCTCGGGTGTTGGTGAGGCTGGCCCCCCAGCCGGTGTTCACGCCG
>WNGA01000340.1_pt1 | contig 77767 bp, 68 predicted proteins | sample 5400061 | NCBI WGS metagenome assembly WNGA01 (sample SAMN13153366, study PRJNA577476) | soil metagenome | isolation source: 100 cm soil or saprolite under grassland replicate 2 | place: USA:California | collected 2016-06-15
GATACCGGGGGCCCGGCGACCGTGTTCGCGATGACCACGGCGGGCGCGTCGCTGGGCGAATACACGCTGACCGGCGTGACCCAGACCGATTGGGAGGACATCGCGGTCGGGCCCGGGGCCGGCGGCGGGTCGTTCATCTTCGTCGGCGACATCGGCGACAACAGCGCGAACCGAACGCAGGTTCAGGTGTACCGGTTTGCGGAGCCGAACGTGTCGCTGACGCAGGCGCCGGCGCAGACCGCGATCGCGGACGCGCAGGAGCTGCGCTTCACCTATCCGGACGGCGCCCACAACGCCGAGACGCTGATGGTCGATCCGCGGACGGGCGACATCCTGATCCTCACCAAGGATTCGAGCGGCAATTCCAGCGTGTTCAGCGCGCCGGGCAACACGGCGGCGAACACGCCCACCGCGCTCACGCGCGTGGCGATGGTTCAGTTCTCGGGCTCGGGACAAGGCGTGCAGGCCGGCGGGGGTGACATCTCGCCCGACGGCGATCGCGTCATCGTGCGCACGTACACCGCGATCTATCTGTGGCCCCGGGCAGCGACCTGGATGGCCACGTTCTCGGCCATGCCGCGCACGCTGCCTTCGCCGACGGAGCCGCAGAGCGAAGGGCTCACCTTCTCGGCCGACGGCCGCGCCTGGCTGTCGGCCGGAGAGCAGGCCGCGAACATCTATCAGGCGAGCGCGACCTGTCCTTGAGCGCAGCCGTTTAAACGAATCATTTCTGAAGCTCGGCGGTGGCGGCCGCGATCGCTCCGGGGGTGAGGGTGCCGACGCGCCAGGGCGGCATGCGCATGGCGGCCGTGGCGGCGCCGAGCCGGGTGATCGCGACATCGCGACATCCTTGTCGGCCCGCGGCACTTGCTCGAGAACCTCGCCCCCGCGGCGGTCACCAGGCGCGGCCGGAATGAGCTACATGACCGGCGTGTAAACGAGGTCACGCCCGCCGGCGGTCGGTGTGTGGGCGGCGTCGGATCCGGCGGGACCGTGGCAGCCGACGCAGATCTGCATCGCCGGTCCGGTGTTGCCGAGACCGTCGGCGACGACACCCTGCGCATCGTGCGGCGCGGGGCTGTCGAGCGGCACGCGCTCGTACCAGTACCAGCTCGCTCCGCCTGCGCTGTCAGACGCGGTCTTCAGATAGACGGCATAGCCGAATGGCGTCGTGCTCGCTGCATCCGCGTGAAGCTCTTTCACGGCGGCGGCGCCCTGCGGCCAAGCAGCGGTGCCGGCGACGTTAGCGGAGATTGCGGAGTTCGAGCAGATCCGGTTGAAGCCGTGGGGCGACGGCGAACGGGCTTCATGGACCGCAGGCTCGCAGCGCCACTGGCGGTAGGCGCCGGTGGCCAGCCACGCTTCCACGGCCGCAGCTCCCATCGGCGGGGTGGTTGCGGACGGGTTCCCGCCCGTGCCGCCCGTTCCCGTCTGTCGGTTCTTGTCATCGCTGTCGCAGCCGGTCGCGGTCAGGAGGAAGGCGACCAGCAGCGTGAGCGCCTTCCTGGTCCGCCGATTGGGCAGACGAGAGATGTCGTTGGTCATGTCTAGGCTCCTCGTGGGTTGCGCCCCGCCGACCGATCGGGTCGGAGGCGGAGGCTTGCGGACGGTTACGCCGGCGCGAACCGCGTCGTTATGCCTTGACCGGCACCATCTTTTTTCGCTGCGGGACCATAACGGCCGGGGCCCGCCGACGTATTGGCAGCGTGCGCATCATGTCCTTCGTCGTCGCGGGCGCTCTAACCGTGGCCACCCCGCGGGCTGCCCTCGCTTGCGGGCTCGCCCCCCACGTCGGCGCTACGGGGCTCATCCTCGAGTGTGACGGCCAGCGGCACGACGACGTCGGCCCGTGGCGCGCGGCGGTTCAAGGCGCCCTGCCCGGGGGCTTTCGCTGGAACGCGACCGTGCCGACCACGAAGGGCGGTGACGGTCACAAGTATCAGGCGGGCGCCGGCGTGGCCGTCGATCTGCCGCGACACCTCGACTTCGTGGTCGAGGTCATGCCGCTCGGGGAGCGATCGCTGACCGCCGGCGCCGGCTGGGCTTTCTGACCTGCGGTCCTGCTCATGATATGGCGTGTCCAACGAGCCTCCGCGCGCCCGCGCCCGACCGGCGTGGACAATCGGCCCGTTGGCCTAACGCGGGAACACGATCGGCCGTATTCCATGAGTGATGACGCGAGCGACGAATCGCTGATGGCCGCCTACGCGGCAGGTGACGAGCGCGCGTTCTTGCGCCTGTTCGCGTCGGTCGCGCCCAAGCTCTATGGGTTCTTCATGCGCTGTTTCGGCGACCGGACGGCGTGCGACGAGCTGCTCCAGACGACGTTTTTTCGCGTGCACCGCGCGCGGCGCAGCTACCGCCCCGAGCTGGCGCTGCGGCCATGGCTCTTCACGATCGCCGCCCACGTTCGCCGCGACGAGCTTCGCCGCCGGCGCCGGCTCCGGGAGGATCCGGGCGAGGAGGCGCTGGCCGCGGCCGAGGACGCCGGCGCCGTCGAGCGCGCGCCCGACGTCGAAGCGTCCGTCGCGGCGCGGGACACGGTGGCGCGCGTGCGGTCCGCGCTGCAGTCGCTGCCGGAATCGCAGCGGGTCGTCGTTCACCTGCACCGATACGAGGGGCTGACGTTCGGGCAGATCGCGGGCGTGCTCGGCACGTCGGAGGTGGCGGTCCGGGGTCGCGCGTTCCGGGCCTATGGTCAGTTGCGAAAGCGGCTGGCCGATCTCGTCGAGGGAGGCTCGCCGTGAGCGACGCTGCGCACATCCTCGAAAGCGCGGCCGGTCTTGCGGCGCTGCCACTCGACGATCCGGAGCGCGCGAACGCGTACGCGCACGCGCGGGAGTGCGCGCAATGCGCGCGGGCGCTCCATCAAGCCGAGCGGCTGCTCGCCATGCTGGATGCGGTGCCGCAAGCGCCCGCGCCTCCACCGCCGACTTTGCGCTCGATCGCGGGTCCCATCCTGGTTCGACTGTCCGCGCTCGTGGTCCCGGCGCGGTTGTTGTCGGCGGTCCTGGTGGCCACGTGGCTGGCGCTTGTTTTCATGGCCAAGCGTCGCGCGGGCGGCGGCCTGGCGTGGGTCGAGTCGGCGGCGCTGGTCGGCGTGGCGTTGGCCTGCCTGGCGTCGCTGCGACGAATCGGCTCGCTCGCGGCGTGGCTCGCGTTCGGCGCGTCAGCTCTGCTGGCGGCGCTCGCGTGGGGCGACGGTCCGCTGGCGCCCCGCATGGGCGTGGCGTGTCTTCTGACCGAGCTCGGCGCCGCGGCCATCCCGATCGCGATTGTCGTGCGCGCCTTCATCAGACGGCGATCCACGAGGCCGACGCTCGGCCTGGTGGTGGTCGCCGCAGCCGGCGCCCTGGTTGGTCAAGCGGCCCTGCACCTCACCTGCCCCGATCGCAACGCGGGCCTCCACGTCCTCGCGTTCCACCTCGGTGGCGTGGCGTTGGCGGCGGCCGCCGCCTTCCTGATCGGCGGGCTGCTCGCCCGGCGGGCGCCCACCGAGCTCTGACAGGCGGTTCCACGACGGGCCGGTCTCATCCACGCGCGGGGGGAAGTGGGGCCTTGGCGTCGGCAGCAGGCGACCGTAGCCTCAGCCTGTACGTGTTCCACAGAGCGCCGAACGCCACGAAGATCGCGAGCACCACCCACGCCAAGCGTGGTGCACCTTGCGCGATGGAAGACGCGAGACCAACGACGGCGGCGCCGGACCAGATACATTTGAGACGCAGCATGGAGCGAAAGGTCTCGATGCCGTCGTTTCGGCAGAGATAGGACTCGACGCCGATCCCCGCCAGCGCCGCGCCCACCATCCGGGCCGTCACGGGATCGACCTCGGCCCAACCCAGCGCGCGCAAGAAGGCAGCCGGCGCCAGCAGCAACGGCACGGCGAACATGATGTCGGCGACGAAGTGGAAGACGAACCAACGCCGGAGCGAAACGGGAACGGCCATCGTGCGACCTGGAGTTTAACCACGAGCGTCTGACTGATGCGGGATACGGGGCGGCCATTTATTCGAGATCGATACGGTAGAGCGCCATCTCGCTCGCGAAGGTTCCGGTCGGGCGGGAGTGCGTGACGTAGAGGATGCGGCCGTCTCCGTCTTCGAATTCGGCGTGCGCCATCGCATCGTAGGAGTAATCGGCGGTGGTCGTGGCCGTGAACAGGACCGTCTCCGCCGACCATGGGCCTGTGGGCTCGGGCGAGGTGCGCATCACCACGGTGCGGGTCAACGGGACGGCATAGACGACGGTCCAGGCCCCGAGGTGGCGATTGTGCACGACCGACATGATCGACGCGCCGTCGAACAGGATCGCGCCCGACCGCCAATCGGCGACCCAGGCGCTGCCGTCCCAGAACCGCCATGCGGTTCGATCGAGGACCTGCGCCAGAGGCGCGCGCCCAAGCTTGCAGTGCTGGACGAGGAAATCGGGTAGGCAGCCGAAAGCGAGCACGTCGTCGCCAACCACGAGCGCGGCAGCCCCGAAGTTCGGCTCGTCCGCCGCGAACGTCACCGTCGGGTATTCCGCCCCGGGCGTCACCTCGGGCCGAATCGGGTCGGCGTCGAACCGTTCCCAGACGGCGATCCCCCCGCCCACGCCGCGAAAGTTGAAGTCGCCCGGCTCGCCGTAGATGAGGCCATAGAACAGCAACGTGCGGTCGCGGGCCTGATCGAAGACCGGCGTCTCGGGCCACGCCGCATAGCGGGCGCCGCACGGCGCCTCGCAGCTTTCGCCCATGTGCGCGAAGTTGAAGGCGCGCTCGGACACGCTCTGAGAACCCGGTGATGCCGTCGGCAGCGGACATGTCGTCGGTGATCGAGAACGAGTTGTGATGCCAGGTCAGTCCGTCCTCGTCGGGAGCGGCGAGCACGGTGTCGCCAAACACCCAGATCGAATGCCCCCACAGCCGCGCGCTGTAGCCGCCGTCGCGCGCTCGCACGAGCGACGACATCGGCATTGCGCCGAGCTCCGTCACGGCCTGCACCCGAACCATTGCGGGCGGGCGCGCCGCGCCGCCATCGGAGCACCCGGCGATCGCGGCGCTGAGCAGAGCCCCGATCCATGACCCCGCAACAGCCGAGCGCATGCTGCAATCTTGCTGCTCCGGCTCATGATTGTCACCCTCATCACCCGCGACCACGTGCGTGTCGTCGCCCCGCGGACCTGGTGTAGGATCGCGGGGTGCTCATGCGCGGCGCGTTGCTCCTCGTCGTCGTCGTGCTGCTCTAAGTCCAATCGTTGGTTCTTGTCGGCGTCGCGTGGAACCGTCCGTAGCGACAGCGTATCTCCTACGGTAGAACGCCGTGCCCCTGGTACCAGGCGCGCACACGATCCGGGTGCAGGCTACGTTATTTCTTTGCCGCCGCGAGGTACTGCTTGTACGCCGCACCTTGGTAGCCGGTCGTGTACACATAGACCTGCTGGGTGCTCCCGCCAAAGACGTGCGGAACTAGCAATCCATCTTTCTGTTCGTTGAACTCGCGGATTGCGCGCAACTCGCCGAAGTCCGGGTGGCCCATATAGGCCCAGATATCGTCGAACATGAACATCGTGCCGTCGCGCAACAACGGCCGGAGCCATTCGAGAACGGTCTTGGTCGAGCTGTAGAAGTCACAATCCATCATCACGATGCTGGGCTTCGACCCGTCGAGCCTGCGCCGAAGCTCATTGGTCAATGATTTTTCGTAGTAACCTTCAACCAACTCGTAGGCTTGGCGTGGGATCAGTTCGGCATCCATCGCGGCCACGAAGTTCTCTTTCGTATTTGCGAACGTGCCCTGCTCCCATCCTTCCCGCCGGTCCCATTCTCCCGGCTCAGGCAGGCCTTCGAAGCTGTCGAATCCAAACATCTTCACGCCAAAAGCAGTGGTATCCGCCATCCCAAGATCTCGGGCGATCTCGGAGATGGCTCGATAGGCCCGCTTGAAGGTGAACCCCACCGCGAGGCCGAACTCATAATAGTTGCCGATGGGAATGACGTCGGCCTTGTTCTCCCAGTGCTGATATTCGAGCGTTCGATAGATGACGTTCTGGTAATTGCACCATCCGAGGTGACGGTCTGGACCAACGTGGCCTTCAGAACCGAATTGTCGCTGCGCCCTGTCGAGCACCGCTTGGATGCGCGCAAGGCCCCACCGAATCCGACGCCGACCGACAACTTTCAGGCTCTCGCGCTCTGACATCGCGCGCGAGGATAACATGCGCCTCTTCCGATGTGGCGGTGGTCGGGTAGCTCAGCCATTCGGCTCGCCGGGACTTCCTCAGGATCACCCGCGGACGCGAACGCCGGCCACGGACGAGCGATCATTCAACGCGCTCGAGGTGCTGCAGCGCGAGGAGGACAGCCCGACGAAGGAGTTCGACAGCTTGTTCCTCGTCGCGCGGGATGGGCGGAACGGGCACGCGCGCCGTGACCCCGCGCAGGAGAAGTTCGAACCGCTCCTCCGGTTCACGAGCTTCGGTCTGGAGAACTCGCCGCTGTGTGCCTTCTGGCTGACCCTCGACGGCAGAGTGGTCTACGTCAACAAGGCGTCAGCGTCGGTCCGGTCGGCTTGACGCTGAACAGCCGGATCGTGGCGCGAATGAGGAATCGATCGGCGCGGTTCTTGTCGACCTTCGCCGGTCCGGTGGCCCATCCCTCGTCCGGCTTCATACTCACGACGACCTCGCCGTCGATCACGAAAGCGAACCGGCGGAACGCAGCGACGTCGATCGCCGCGGGCTTGCGCGTGTCGGACGCGAACAGCTCTTCGCGCATCTCACCCGATTGAACCGTCGGATCTACGCCAGCGCCGATCCCGAGAAGATCGGCATGACCTTGAAAGAATACCGTCGTGATGTGGCTCAACGAGCTCGAGGAGGCAGGCGCTCGAACAGGGTTAGCCAACCGCGTCGGTGCCGCGCGTCCGCGGCGGTCCACCATGGGGTCGGATCGCTCTGAATCCGGCGCTGGCGCGTGGCTACAGAGATCTCACCGGATTGAAACGTGGGCGAAACCGTCCGTGGGTCATGATGCGTCGTCGGTGATGGACGTGATGACGACGTAGGACGACCCGAAAGGAGAGATCGTGGAGCCTGGGAACAGTTGGGGATACGGCGAGGGATGGGCCAAGGTGATGGAGCTGATCGAGATCGCGCGACAGGCGGAATACAAGGTCCCGCCGGAGGTCCGGGAAAGGATCCTTCGGCGGGCGATGGCGAGCGTGGCGGCGGAAAGACTGCGAAAAGCAGAGCGGCGCCGCCCGACCTGGCGCGCGCTGGCGGTCGGCGGGTGCGCGGTCGTGCTGGTCGGCGTGCTGCTCCGGTTGATGGCCACCTGGGGCGCGCCGGCGGCGGGCGCCTCGCCGGAGCTGGCGACCAAGGCCGTGCGCGCGCGCCCGGCCGCCGAGTGACGCCGGTCTCCGGAAAAACATCAGTCTCGAGGGGCATTCACCCGACGCGGGGGGTGCAAGTTTTCGCGGTCGGCGGCCGACGGGAGTCAACTGTGCGCATGGCGTCTGCAGGCACTCGACGAAACTCTTCCAGCTCCGGAACCGACGCGGGACTGCGCGGCCGGATCGAAGAGGATAAGAGAGGCGCCATCGCGGCGCCTGACACCCGAAGGTCGCTACTCCCGCGCCCGATGAGGGTGGCAAATACGAGCTGGGCTCGGCCTGCTGAATTACCGATTCAGCGCCTGTTGAATCCCCGCGGGTCTCGCCTCCGGACCCGAGCGCGCGTGCCACGACACGTGGACCGCGCGCGTCGCCGAGACGCAGATCGTCTCCCCCTCCCGCACCCCCAGCTCAGACTCGCCATCCCACCCCATCGGCACAGCATGAAGGCAGTCCGATGCCGACGTGCCCTGCTGCGGCTCCGCCCGGAGGAAAACCACGTCCGCTCCTCCGTCGTAGCTCGCATGAAGCAGCCGCATCGGCCCGGTCACGATGACCCGGGACGCCTTGCTCGAGACCGCTGCGTTCCCCCTGAGGTCGGAGACGCCGGCTCGCGTGGCGCCCGAAGGCGACGCGCAAGCCATCCCGACCAGCCCCAAAGACACCACCGTCGTCACGTATCTCATGAACTTCCCGGACCAGTCCTTTCCTTGCTTCGTGTGTGATCATTGCGTACCCGAGGGTCAGCGTAGGCCGACGTTCAACCGGATGCGACAACCTGATGGTCAATTCGCTGTAACTTGAAAGCAACTACGGCAACCTGTTGAAGCCGCCAGCCGCTCTCCCGCGAAGCGCGAGTTTGCGGCTACTTTGTCGAGCGGACGGTGAATGACGGGCCGCACTCAGTTCGGAACCGTTCCTCCGTCGCCCGCGAAGACGCCGCAGGCGACCTCACGGGGGCGGAGCTACTCGTAAATGATCCGTGGGCTCCAACCCGGTGGCATCCCGATCATGCTGACGCTCCCGCGAGAAAGATCGACGATGGCGTGCTCCCATCCCGTGCCCAGGCTGGGGTGGAGGAGGACGAGCTGGCCGGTTTCATCGATCTCTGGCGAGCCGAAAGGGACCGTCGCCAGCAGCTGGCCGTTCGGAGCGAAGCAGCGAAGGTTGGGATATTGCGTGGGTTGGCGATTCAAGGGCCAGTCGTAGGTCACGACCGCGACGGTCTTGGCGACGTTGGTGACGACGCGGGGTAGCCAGCCGACTTCGGGCAAGGCGGGCAGGGTCGCGATCGGTGTGCAGGTGCCGCTTTCGCAGGCACACGACTGCAGGGAACTGCCGACCAGCGTGAAGAAGACCTCCGCCGGGCGGCCAAAACACGAATAGTCCGTCCCGGTCCAGGGGCCTTCCATCATGCTGGCGAAATCGAGCTCGAATGCGCCGACGTGGGTGGCCGGGTTTCCGTCGAGGCCGTTGGTGTCGCGGGACCACAGCACCTTGTTTCCGCCGGGGTCGACCGCGTGTAGGTATTCGTTGCTGTACCGGGGGACCTCGGATCCGAAGCGCCTGACGATGCCTTGCCAGTCGATGGAATACAGCAGATTGCCGTCTGCGCTGTTGCCGCTGACCATGAGCATGGCGCGATTGCTCAGCGTCCCTTGCACGTAGGCGTACGGGATGTTCGGGGGCGTGGCCCAGGGCGGCTGGCCGGGCGTGGGGGCGACCTCGGCGCCGGTCGCCGGATTGAGCACGCGTACGGGGCTGCCGAAATCGGTCGGCGAGTAGATGAAGCGGGAATCGTCCCGGGCAAAGCCCGCGCTCTTTACGTCGCGCTGCCAGACGATGGTCCCGTCGGTGATCCGGATGACGGCGCCGACGGTGGTGTCGCCGGCATCGACGTGCCTGCTGGCGTAGAGGTAGCCGCGTGCCGGGGAAAGGTCGAAGGCTTCCCACGAGCCGGTAATGGTGTGCTCGTTGGTGATCTCACCGTCGGGCGCGAGCACCCGCACCTTGTTCGGGCCGGTGGCGCTCGCCTGGGCGTGGATGAGGATCCGGGATGGCCCGAGCGGTTCGGCGAGGCCGCGCGGTGCGCCCACGAGGTTTCCGCCGTGCGACGCGGTCGGCCCGTCCCAGCTGAGCAGCCGTCCGTCCACCCAGACGTTGCGCGCGGTAAAGCCGCTGCCGAGATCGAGGCGAGCGCGGTAGTCGCGGACGATCTGTCCCTGGCGGTCGTAAGCCACGAACCGATTCGAGGCCTGGTCGACCACCAGCACGCGTGGCTGGGGCCCGCTAGCAGCGGTGCCCGCGGCGCCCCCGCCTCCAATGACGCCGCCTCCACGACCACCTTCCGAGGCCCCGACGGTCGCGCCCCCGCCTCCGCCATCCTGGATTCCGATTTGGTTCCGCGACGAGCAGGCCGGCGCGCTCGCCGCGGCGAGCGCGATGAGCAGCCCTGAGACAAGCCGATCGAATCGGATCAGGTTGGACGCCACACACGCCTCGTGTTCGATGGGACGAGCGTATTACAGTTACTTGCCAATCGTTAACGCATGCAGCGCGTCCGCCGCGCGTGCAATCGGATCGATTCGGGAACCCCTCGCCGGGCCCATTGTCCCTGACGTATGAAGTCCACCGCTGTCCGTTGTGTGCTCGCGTCTCTCATATCGCTTGCCGCACCGTCGGTCCGTGGCGCCGACATCGTAGCGGGGACCAGGGGCCCGGTCGTCGAACGGGCACACCACGTCGATCTCAGGTTCGATCGCGGGCACGCCAGCCTGGTCGTCACGCGCACCGTCGAGAACCTTGGTCCACGCCACGATCAGGCCGAATTCGAGCTGGACGTGCCGGACAACTCGGTAGCCGTGCGCCTGCGTACGCGGGGCCTGTTGGACGGGCACCCACACTGGTTCGAGGGCGATCTCATGGAGGCCGAGGCCGCGGCCGCCCGATACAAGGAGCTGACCGGTATCGGCGGCTATTACCCCAAGGATCCGGCGTTACTCTCATGGAAGAGGCAAGGAGCGCTGGCCTTGCAAGTGTTTCCCATCGCGCCCGCGGATCGGAAATCGGTCAGCTACACCCTCGATATGCCGACGACCTACGACCATGGGCGTCACGTGCTCAGGTTGTCGCGTCTCGGCACAGAGGAGTTCCCGGCCAAGATCGTGGTGCGGGCGGCGCGCAACGGAGATCGGCTGTTCGTCGGCGACCAGCCCTTCCCGGACGGCTCCGCGTTGGTCTGGCCGGAGGACACCGAAGAGTTGGAGCTTGCGCTCGAGCCGAAGCCCGACATGGCGCCCCGGTTCGACACCACGTTGGCCGTCAAGCGGTTCGGGCCGCAAAGGGTGCTGGTCCACTACGCGGTCCGCGCCGCGCGCCGCATCAGCCGGGTGCCGCGCGATGCCCAGGTCGTGGTGGTCATGGATTTCTCCCGTTCCGTCGAACAGCAGTTTGCCGAGGCCGAGATCACGGCGGCCGGTGCGTATCTGCACCACTTGCCGGGCGCCACGGTCGAGATCTTGACCTTCGATCGCCGTGTCCGCCGCCGGTTGGGGGACTTCGTTCCGGCCGCCCGGGCACTCGCGCGACTCGGTCAGTTGGCGCCCGAGCTTGGCAACGGCAGCGCCCTCGACACAGCCTTGCGCGACGCCGACAAGCTCCTGCGAGGGCAACCGTCTGGCCACGCCCGTCGGATCGTGCTGCTGACGGATCTGCGCACGCGCTCGGCGCTGAATCCCGCCACGCTGCGCTCGGCGTTGCGGCCCAGCGGCGCCATCCTCCACATCGTGACGGTTGAAGGCTTGAGCGACGGCGAAGGAGTCCAGCCGGCGCTGACACGAAACGACGAGGATCAGCGCTGGGCACCGGTCGCCCGCGCGACCGGGGGGCTGTTGTGGTCGACCGAAATCAACACCGCGCCCGAGCGGCGCGGCTCCTTGGAGAGGACCTACGAGGAGCTGGCGCGTCCGATGCGCGTGCATCGGTTCGCTATCACGGTGCCCGGCGTCGATCTCACCCCGGACGAGGGCGGTGAGATTCTCCAGCGAGCCGAGCTTGCGGAGGGCGACACGGTGGACGGTCTCCAGATCGCTGGCACCGCGGCGCCGTGGCTGGAGCTTCGGGGCGAGCTGTGGGCCACGCCCTTTCGGACGCGCGTAGCGCCCAATGCCGTCGAGGCCCACCGCTGGTCGGCGCTGGCCTTCGGCTCATCGCTACTCGAAGAGCTCACGGAGCCCGAGATGATGGTCCTGGCACGTTACGGCCGCGCGGTGTCGCCCGTGACCAGTTACCTGGCCATCGAGCCTGGCGTGCGGCCATCGACAGAGGGGCTGGAGGAAGGGTCGGGGTACGGTTCGGGCGGTCTGGGACTGGTGGGCACCGGCGCAGGAGGGTGCGGGACTGGCGAAGGGCAGGCGTTGCCCCCGTTCGATCCCCAGGCTTGGCTGCGCGACAAGCTGCGTGAGCGCTGGCGGCGGTGCGCCGCCGAGGATCAGCGTGCGACGGTTGTCCTCGAGACGACGGACGACGAGATCGTTGACGTGATGAAAGTGACCACCAGCTCCCGCGCGTCGGGCGCATGTCTTCGCGAGGCGACATGGGGCCTCGAGCTCTCCGACCGATTCACCGATGACCGGGCAACCTGGACGGTCCAGCTCTGAGGGCCAGCCCACACGGCACCGTCGGTGCGCTTACATCGATCGCGTCATCGCGCGATCCTGGGATCGGTTCGAACGCCGCATTCAATGAGGACGAGCTACGCGAGAACGCGTCGTGCCGCCCGCCGGCCGCTGGCGACGGCGCCGTGGACGGTTCCGTTGTCGCCGTCCGATTCGGTCGCCTCGCCCGCGAAGAAGATCGTGTCTTCGACCGGAACGGCCAGCGCCGCCCCGGCCTCGCTGCCACCGACGCCCGCGTAACTATAGGCCCCGCGCGCAAACGGATCCGCCAGCCAATCGTGGCTGAACCCGCCGCGAACATCGGCGCGCAATCGGCCCGCGTCGACGCCGAGGGCCTCGGCTAGCGCGACGATTGCCGCCTCGACGCGCTCGGCGACGCTGCGCCCGCGGAGCGCCCGCGCGTTGCGGCCACCCGCCCAGCCGGTGACAACCGGAAACGGCGGCGGTCGGCTGACCCACCAGACCGGAAACGGCGGCTCGCCCGCGAACAAGAAGCCCCCTCCCGAAAAACCGCCGTCCGCCAGCCAGGCGTCGCTGCCGAGACAGAGGCTCACCCGCTCCGCGTCGCCCATCTCCAGTTTGGCGATCGCGGCCTGTTTGTCGGCGAAGCTGGGGGAAAACGCGATCGTCCCGGCCTTGAGCACGCCGAGTGGCACGGTGATGATCAGCTTCGGTGCCGCGTGCTCGTCGCCGGCGGCTGTCGTGACGACCGCCTGCCCGCGCTGCCAGGCGACGGCGGCGGCCACAGCGCCGAGCCGCACGTCGCAGAGCCGCGCGTCGATGCGGTCGTGGATGGCGCCGACCAGGCTGTCGTACCCGCGCGCGAACCGGAACTGGCGGTTGGCGCCCGGGCGCTCGTCGGCGGCCGTGTTCTTGAGCAGCCCGTGCACACCGATGCGGGACGGGTCGGCCGCGTGGTAGCCCTCGACGAGCGCGAGGCCCGCGGCCTTGACGGCCGGCGCCACGTCGGCACGGTCGACGAGCTCCCGGAATGACTGGTCGGGGTCGGTGGCCGAAGCGTGAGCGAGGAGCGCGTCCATCGCCGAGAAGAAGTCGGCCGTCCTTTCGGTGCTTCGGTCCGTGGTGGTCGGGGGCGCGGCCCGGTTCATCTCGCGCAGCGGCAGGTCTGCCTCCCGCGCCACGCTCAACGTTTCCTCCACGGCGCCGTGCACGAACTCGGCCCCGAGCTCGACCGGGCCGTCGGGCGTGTGGCGGGTCGAGACGCGGCCGCCCAGCCGATCGCGCGCCTCGAGCACGCGTACGCGCACGCCGCCCGCCGTGAGGTCCCGGGCCGCGGACAACCCGGCGACGCCGCCGCCGAGGATGATGACGTCCGGCGAAGCGCTCATGACGTATCCTCGCAATCGGAGACCGCGCCGTGGCCGAGCCCATCAAGCAGTCGATTAAACTGGAGCAACTCGATTCCTCTGGGGGAGAGACCTTCGCGCAACTCTACGCGATCTACGCCGCCTCGATCGCCGCCCGGGAGCAGAAGCGGCGGGACCGGCTCGCGGCGATGGTCGGCACGCCCGAGTACCGGGTCTTCGTCGCGAAGGCCGACGCCCTCGTGCTCGGCTTCAGCATCCTGTACCTGCCGGCGGCAGCGGATTTCGCGTTGCTCGAGTACATGGCGGTGGCGCCGGGCGAGCGCAACCGCGGTCTCGGCGCCGAGCTGTTCCGATGGACCGTGAACCGCGCGGTTTCGCCGGCGGGGCGCACGCTGCCGGTGGTCCTGGAGATCGATTCCGACCGGGAAGCCTCGAGCGATCGCGCGATGCGGACGCGCCGGGAGCGGTTCTACCGCCGGCTCGGTTGCCTCCGGATCGAGGGGCTCCACTACCTCATGCCCCTCGCCGGCGACGGGCCGCCGCCCGAGATGGATCTGTTCGTCTACGCCGCCGAGCCGATCGGTGCCGTCGCCCGGGACGAGCTCGGCCGGTGGCTGGAGACCATCTATCGGGGCGTTTATCGCTGCTCGCCGGACGATTCGCGCATCGCGCAGATGCTCGCCGATCTGCCCGATCCGGTGCGGCTAGAGTGAACCAGAGAGGAGACCTGAGATGGCAGCGATCGAGAGTGGAGCCGAGGTCATGATGATGTGGAGCAAGGCGGGCGTGATTGCCGATGCGCTGGGGTCGATCGGCATCGTGGGCACGCTTTTCTATTCGGTGTGGAGCTTCAGGACCACGTTGCGCGACGTCTACTACGCCGAGCTCGACCGTGAGTACTTCGAGCTCCTGAAGATCGGCCTCGATCGGCCCGAGCTGCTCACCTTCCCGGCGTCGCCCGATCCGGCCAAAGCGCAAGAGTACTCGGCCTACGCGTTCATGGTCTGGAACTTCGTCGAGACCATTCACGACCGCTGCCAGGGCTGGTCGAAGCGGCGCCTGCGCGACACCTGGTACCCGATCATCGCCGCCGAAAATGCCCTGCACCGCGGGTGGTTCGACCTCGTCGAGAACCGCACCAAGTTCAAGCCGAGCTTCGTCCAGTTCATCGAGACCCGCTATCCGAAGCCGAGCGTGGTTAAAGGGGTGGCAGCCCGAGATCGATAAGCAGTAGTCTCCCGCGGAGGTGGTTCGATGAGCGAGAAGATTCAGGTTGGGTTCCAAACCTTCGTGTCCGACGGGGGGCCGGAAGAGTTCGGGGCCGTGCGTGAGATCTCGGGCGACGGTCGCCGCCTGACCGTCTACGTCGAGAACGCGGGCGACTTCTACGTGCCCGTCGACGCCGTCGTCTCCGTGCAGTCGGAGAAGGTCACGTTCGACTGCAAGAAGCTCGAGCCGAAGCTGCGCGCCGCGATCGGCCACGCCCACGACGTCGAGACGCTTTAAGCCCGCGTCTACCTGGCCTCGCAGCGATACAGCCTGATCGGAAACCGGCTCACGAAATCGTCGGCCGCCGACGATTTCAACGCGCGAAATCGTCATCTTTGTTTCGGACGAAAAACGATCCGTTGCTAGTCTCCTAACCACGGTAGCGCCGCTACCATCGCGGGAGGGTTGCGCATGACGCGTGCAATTCGGACGTCGCTGACAGTGAGTGCGATCCTGTTCTCAGGTTGCCTGCAGACCCAAGACGCGGGCACGACGGGAACCGCGGGCACGACCGGAACCTCCGGGACCACCGGCGCGGCGGGCACGACGGCTAGCGCCGGCACGACCGGATCGGCCGGGACCGGCTCTCCGACCGGCGCCGCAGGCACGACCGGCGCCGCTGGCACGACCGGTGCCGCGGGAACGACCGCCGCCGGGGGAACGACCGGCGCGGGGGGGACGACCGGCACCGCGGGAAGCGCGGGAACCGGAGCCGGCGGACGCGCCGCCGGGGGGCGTGGCGGGACCACGGGCGCCGCGGGCACGGGCGGCAGCGGATCCTCGGGCCTGTTCACCATCATGGTGCAGCTCGCGAGCGCGGTGAAGTCGACCGCGCCCACGACGGTCGGCATCGTCACCTGGTCCACGTCGATGTCCGGCATCACGGCGGCGCACATCGATTTCGGCCTCGACACGACCTACGGAATGACCGCGCCTGTCGATCTCGCGGCGACGGGCTACCGAACCCTGCTGCTCGGCATGAAGCCCGCCAAGACCTACCACTTCCGCGTCGTCGCCAGCGCCGGAGCGACCACGTACATGAGCGACGACCAGACGGTCACGACCGGCGCCAAGCTGAGCTCGACGCCCATCACCAGCTACTCGGTCAAGAACGCCGGGGCGACCGCCAAGGGATTCATCGTCACCTCGTTCTGGCAGGGCACCGGGAACCGGGTGCCGTTCATCTTCGACAGCGACGGCGACGTGGTGTGGTGGTACACGGCAGGCTCCGGCGAGACGACCGACGGCGTCTCGCAGGCGCGCATCTCCGCCGATGGTCAGAGCATCTGGCTGGTGAACGAGGCATTGACCGGCAACCCCCTCCGACGGGTGAGCATCGACGGCCTCACCACCCAGACGTATTCCAATACCAAGGCGTCACACGCCATCGCCGCCGTCACCGGCGATACAATGGCGTACCTCGACTACGGCGAGGCGGACTGCAACAGCATCTTCGAGATCAACGCCGCGGGCACGACCAAGGAGGTGTTCGAGGCGACGAACGTCACCAGCACCGGCACGGGCATGAGCAACTGCCACGGCAACGCCGTCCGCTACTCGAAGAAGGAAGACTTCTACACGTACTCCGATTGGCAGAAGGAGCTGGCGGTCGTCAGCCGCGCGGGCGCGCTGCAGTGGAAGCTTTCTCAGAAGACCAGCGGAGGCAATGCTGCGTGGGGCGGCGTGCAGCACGGCCACCAGCTGCTGGACAACAGCATCCTGGTGTTCGCCAACAACGGCGCCGGCACCAACAAGTCGCAGGCGTTCGAGTTCGGCCTCGACGGAAGCCTCATCAAGGCGTTCAAGAGCAACGGCGGCGCCACCAACTTCGGCGACGTCCAGCGCCTGCCCAACGGCAACACGTTGATCACCTACTCTACGTCGTCGCTGATGCAGCAAGTGGATGCGAGCGACACGGTGGTGGTGGAGATCAAGGGCAGCGGCTCGTTCGGGTATGCCGAGTTCCGCGAGAGCCTGTACGGGCCGCCGCTCGACATCTCGCAGTGAGACGCGGGGCGCGCGTCCACACGTCGGATCCCGCGGTTCGGAAGCTGTGCTCTGCGATTGACCGTTGCAGTTGGCGTGAGGGTCTCGGGCCGAAGACTCGTCCATCCTTGCGCCGCGGCGCGCACCTCGCTCGAACCTTATCGGGGACAGGCCATTCAAGCTGCCAGTCTCGGTGCGTCCTTGGCCGAGATAGAGCGTTCTGGTAACCGCCTGCGCCCCTCCAAGAGCCCGTTTCCACGGCTGCTGGCAAGCTTCATCGTCACCTTGGATCCATGTGGACGGCGAACCGATCAAACGTCGCGTCGAGGACGACCGGGAACGGAAACGACCACCGGCCGCAGCGGCGAAGCACGGTGCGGCGAGTGGGAATCGGCAGCCCGTCGACCGTGACGTAGTCGTGCCAGTAATGGGCGCCGACGGCAAAACTGCCGACGATGTCCGCCACGTAGTCGTTCCTCCGGATGAGCCCGTCGCCGTCGAACAGGTAACGCTGTCGCCGGGAGTGGACCTCGGCGCCGGCCGGGTACCGCACGCGCACACCGTCGAAGCGCTCGCCGCGCCAGATACCGACGGCCGGACCCTCGTAGGTCAGGCTGGGTAGGATGAACGGGGCGGCCGTGTAGCTGGCGAAGGCGTACCCGAAGAAATAGTGCGCGTCGAGCGTGCTCCACCGGCGCAGCTTGCGCAACCAGCGAAACGTCCGCCGGTGATGGCGGCTCTCCTGTTGGACGGCGCCGGTGTCGGGATCGAAGAGGCGCATGTCTCCCCGGTCGAAGAGGGCGAAGCAGGGCCCCCCCTCTCGCTGACGCCATTCGGTGCGGCCTGCCCTGGGAGACGTGGTGAGGGAATGACCGATCCGAAAGGTGCGGCCGTTGCCCTTGGCCCAGGAGAGGAGTCCGTGCAGCGAGACGAGGTTGATGGTGACCCCGCTCAGCCGCGACCAGAGCGACCACCCGCCGTGCCGATCGATGGATCGCAGCACCAGCGTCTGCGCCGCTGCTGGCCAAGAAGAGTCAAAGACGATATCGGAAGAGACGGCGGCGATGGTCATGACTCCAGGCTACCGGCTCCGGCGTCACGCGCTACTCGCCTTTCGGAGGAGACCATGACGACCAGAACGCGCACCGTATCGCCCACTCTCCCTCGGCGGATTCCCAGGCAGCGCCGCGCGCGCGTCACGCGCGACGCTATCATTCAAGCGGCTGCTCACCTTCTGGCCGCGCCCGAAGGCCCCGGAATCGCGGGCCGGCGCGGTTGGCGGAAGCCGCCGCCACCGTTCGGCGCCTCCGAATTCTCCGCTACGGAGAAGCCGAAGTTTGCCTCCCACGTCTGCCGGCAGACTCCGAGGGCAACGATGCGCACCGCCGTCACTCTCACCGTCACCGTGAGCATCGCGCTGCTTCCGAGCGCCGCCTCCTCGACGGTTCGCGAGCCGAACGGCGTCAACGTTCCCGTCGCGGCTCCCGCGAACGAGATCAGCCTGCAACGCTACTTCGACTCGCAAGGCGAGGCGATCAACGCGCTCACCGACGCATCCACCGAACCCGGCGTCTTCCTGCCGCTCTGTGATTTCCAGGCGACGTTGGTGCTGAGCCAAGCCGAGAACAGCGCCGGCTTCGACTGGTACAACGTGCCCGCGAGCGCGACCGCGGCCCCCACGGCGATCTACCCGATCGGACCCGCCACCTTCACCGTGGGCCAGACGATAAGCGGCGCCGTCATTCGCGGAAGCGCCAACTACGCGGGCGGCCTGGTGGGGTTCGTCCTCATGGAGTCGGGACAACCGGTATACACCTCGGAGTACAAGCGCAACGTCTACTGTTCGGCGTGCGCGACGCCCGACTATTGGAAGATGGCGCTGGTCTACCGATCGACCGCGTTTCCGAACTCGTACTACGTCGCGTTCGAGGACGGCGCAGGCGCCGATCGAGGCTCCTGGTACGGCAACGACGGCGACTTCAACGACAAGGTGTTTCGGATCAGTGGCGTGACCTGCAATGGCGGCGCCGTGGCCTGCTCGACCGGGATGCCGGGCGTGTGCGCGAACGGCGTCACGGAATGTCAGGCCGGCGGCAGCGTCGTCTGCAAGCCGCTCATCAAGCCCAGCAAGGAGCTCTGCGACAACCTCGACAACGACTGCAACGGACAAGTAGACGACGGAAGCAACCTCTGTCCTGCCGGCGAGGTCTGCAGCAAGGGCGTCTGCGTCCACCCTTGTGACGACGGCGAGTTCAAATGCCTGGTCGGGCTGCGCTGCGACACCGATGGCCTGTGCAAGGATCCGCGCTGCATCGGCGTCGATTGCCCGAGCGGACAGGTTTGCGCGGGCGGTACCTGCGTGGGCGGCTGCCAGGGCGTCATCTGTCCCGCGGGTCAGGATTGTCAGCTCGGCGTCTGCACGGATCCCTGTGCGGGTGTGTCGTGCGCGAGCAGCGTCTGCGAGAAGGGCGCGTGCGTCCCGAGCTGCCAGTGTCGCGGCGGTTGCGCCGCGACGCAGGCGTGCGCGGCGGACGGTCACTGCGTCGATTCCGGTTGCGAGTCGATGACCTGCGCCGCGGGCAGCGTCTGCCGTCGTGGTGTCTGCGTCGATGCGTGTGACGGCGCCATCTGTCCACGAGGCGGCGCGTGTCGCGACGGCGCCTGTACTCCGCCATCGATCGACCCGACGGGAAGCGGGGGCGCGAGCGGGGCCGGCCGCGGCGGTGCCGGCGGTTTCCTGCTTCCGCCTCCCGCACGCGGGGGAGCGGGCGGGACCGCCGCCAGCATCGGAGCCTCCGGCGCGGGCGGCTCGACGGGCGGAGTGGCGGCCGGTGGCGGGAGCGGCGGCATGGCCGGCGCGCGCGCGCGCGGACGAGGCGGAACGATCGGGTGTGGCTGCACGACCGGGGGTGCACCGGGCGGGATCGGCATCACTCTTGTCATGCTGCTGGTCGTGCTTGCGGGCCGGCGCCGGCGATCCCGCCGTCCTCCGTCCGCCTTCGAGCGGAGCGGCGTCGCTCTCCAGGTGGTGGCGGCGATCGCGTTCGCTTTTCAGGTCGCCGGATGCGCGGCGTCCGAGAGGGGCGGCGACAATGCTGGCACTGCCGGCGTCGGCGGTATCGGGGGTGCCGGCAGCGGCGGCGTGAGCGCCGGAGGCGGTTCTGGCGTCACCGGCGCCGCCGGAGGCCTCGTCACCGGGACTGCGGGTACCGGCGCTGGCGAACGCGGCGGCAACACCGGAGCATCGGGCGTGGGCGCGGGCGCGGGCGGACGAGGCGGCGGCACGGCCGGCTCGGGTGCGGGCGGCGGCGCCGGAGCGTCAGGCGCGAGCGGAGCGGGCGGCGGCGCCTCGAGCGCATGCGACCCGTTTTCGAATGCGGGTTGCACCGCAGGCACGAAATGCACCGTGCTTCAGACGCCCGTCACCTTCTCGCTCGGGTGCGGCAGCAAAGCAGGAAAGACGGCGGGAGCAACTTGCACGCAGACCGCATCCGGCCAGATGCAGACGGGAGACGATTGCGCCGACGGTCTCGCCTGCATAGCCCTGCAGGGCGAGACCACGCCGACGTGCCGCCAGTTCTGTATGACGAGCGGCGCCACCCGCGCCTGCCCGGCGTCGATGACGTGCAGCCTCCTTATTACCAACCTGCCCGGCACCTCGTTCTGCCGCCCCACCACGTCCTGCACGCTCCTGCCACAGACCGGATGCCCGACCGGTCAGGGGTGCTACCTCGTCTCGACCGGCTCGACCTGCGCACCCGCCGGTCGGGCGACCCCGGGCAGCGGCTGCACGGCGGCGAATGACTGCGCGCCCGGTTCCACCTGCATCACGACGAACGGCGTGAGCAGCTGCGCTTCGTTCTGTTCGCTGGCCGCCGGCGGCCCGCCGGCGTGCGCCGCGAGTGGGACCGGTGGCGCGAGCTGCATGCCGACGCCCGGCACGCCCCCCGAGCCGAGCACGGGGATCTGCCGGTAGCGTCCGTGCCGGCGAGCGTTCACGGACCGAAACGGCCGAACTGATCGTTGGGGTGAGGGTTGGCGCCGATCGCGCCGATGTCGGTGTTGCGGGCGCCGCCGGTGTCGTCGCCGGGATCGCCGGCGTCAACTAAGAGTATCCGCCACCTTGCTTTCATGTGCAAGAAAGTTATCATGCTCATGAAAGTCAGGCGTCGCGTTGGAGGAACAGGCTCTAGAAGGTGATCTGGTCCGTCGCTTCGAAAGTAGCGGATGGAAGGTCAGCCGCCGTCGCAGCTCCCGTTCGGGAGACCTCAGCATTGCGAAGGGCGACCTCCGATATTCGGTTGAGCTGAAAGCCGCTCGGGAGGGTCGGCGCCCACTACTCGAAGCTTTCCTGGCTGATGCGCTGTTGCGCGCCCGGGCCGCGGCGCGAGCACACCCGCCAAGTCGCCCTTTAGCCGTCGTGGCGGCGCCCGCACTATCGGATGCCATGGCCGGCGCACTTCGCCACTATGTCAGCAGCGTGGCTCCCGGAGCCGCTTACGGCCTCGTCGATTCTAGGGGCCGTTTCGAATTTCACGGTGAGGGCCTCGAGGGTCTGACGGGCGTTCCGACCCGCCGCCAACGGCAATCCGGAACGCCTAGGGCGCACGTAGCCGACCTCTTCTCCGATCTCAATCAGTTCATGCTCAAGGTTCTCCTTGGTCGATACCTGCCCGAGGAACTTCTGCACGTCCAGCGGGGACGAATCGACGGAGCTGCACAACTTTCGAAGCTTGCGGGGACGTCGCTTCCGAGTGCATGGAGATTCCTTTCCGGCTTGAAGGAGGCTGGATTCATCGACGAATCTAGCGGTGCGTTCGAGGTCGTTCGTCGCGACGATCTTCTCTCAGCATGGGTGTCCGCCGTGCGTCGTCCACCGCACGAGGTGCGAGCAGCATTCTCGATCCCGGTGAGAGAGCCACTCTCGGTGCTCGAACCTCGCGTCACAGCGGTTCACTCAGCGGCGCAGAGGATCGCGTGGGGCGGCTTCGCGGCGATCGCTCGCCTTGGCTTTCAGTTCGTCCACGGTGCACCGCTACACCTCTACGTGGACGATCTGAGCGAGGCGACGCTCCGACGGTTGAACCTGGTTCGCGCGGAATCGAACCAAGCGTCCCAGGTTATTCTGAGGAAGCCCCGCTGGCCCGAATCCGTCTTCAGAGCGGCTGTCGAAAGAGGGGGGCAGCCGACCACCGATATCCTTCAGTCTTGGCTCGACGTCAGCCAGCACCCCGCACGAGGGGCAGAACAGGCAAATGTGTTGTGGACCCGCGTTCTGGCGTCGGCGCTCCGCATCGACAGCCATAGGGTCGCGAGTAGGGGCGGATGACCCTAGGCGACGGCGTCACGTCGGACTTTCAGCGGCTGGTCGACGCCCTCCAGCCTTACCTGCCGGACGTCGTCGTGGTGGGTGGCTGGGCTCATCGCCTCTTCCCCCGGCATCCGCGTGCCGGCGCTCCGGGCTTTGTCCCGCTCATGACGGACGATGCTTACGTCGCGGTCCCTCTCAGGTTGCGACGACGAGACGTCACGCTTTTGGATCGCCTCGAAAAGGCGGGGTTCACCGAGGACATGAAGGGCGATGACAAGCCACCCGTCACGCACTATCGGCTCGGCGAGGGCGAGTTCTACGTCGAGTTTCTCGCGCCGACGACGGGCGAGGGCGTTCGAAGGTCGGGGGAACGCGATGCCACCGCGCGCGTGCAGGGAATCGTCGCGCAGAAACTACCGCACGTCGACGTGCTCCTCGTCGAGCCCTGGACGGTGTCGCTGCCGGGCGCTGGTCAGGAAGCCGTTCAGGTCCGTATCCCCAACGCCGTGACGTACCTTGCCCAGAAGGTCCTCGTCCTCCCGGACCGCGATAGGGAGAAGCAATCGAACGACGTTGTCTACGTCCACGACACGCTGATGATGTTCGCGGACAATCTGTCGGCGCTCGGTCAGCTTTGGGTGTCGCTCAAGGCCCGGCTCACGAAGAAGCAGGTTCGGGATGTCGGCCGCGCGATCACCGGACTCTTCGGCCAGGTCGACGATCGAATCCGGAGGGCCGCGATCATCGCGAGGGGGACCGGTCGCGGTTCGCCCCCGTCCGCCGAGCTGATTCGGGCGCGCTGCCACGACGGACTGCAAGCGATCTTCGCGGCTGCGAAATGAAACCACTGCGGCCGACCACGTGTAGAACCCGCACGGGCTCTGCCTCTGCGAGTAAGGCGAGAGGCGATGGTACACGCGGTTAACATGGGGGCGTGTTCGTCCGTGTTCTTGCCGCTGACGTTCCTGGTCGGCGTATACGGCATGAACTTCGAGATCTTCCCGGAGCTCCGGTGGCGCTTCGGTTACCTGTATTGCTGGGGCGTGGTCGTCGCCGTCGTCGGGACGCTGCGACACCTTCTGCGACGCGGCCGGTTGCTGTGACGTAACATCGCGGCCAGGCGCGCGGGCCCTGGCGTGCGTCTGGCCTGGCGTCTCACCAATCACGGCAGTAGCGTTCGCCGATGGACGAAGAGCTGCGGCGGCTGATCGACAAGAACGAGATCGTCGAGACCATCGATCGACTGTTCGTGAATACCGACCAACGCAACTGGCCGGGGGTGCGCGAGTGCTTCACGGAGACGGTTCAGTTCGACATGTCGTCCGCGGGCGGTGGCCCGGCGGCACCGCTCGCGGCGCAGGCGATCACCGACGCCTGGCAGTCGGGCTTGAGCAACCTGCACGCCATCCACCACCAAGCCGGCAGTTACCACGTGAACGTCGACGGGGACCGCGCGACCGCTTCTTGTTACGGTATCGCCTTCCACCACCGCCAGGTCCGCTCGGGTCGGAACACGCGCACGTTCGTCGGCAGTTACGACTTCGACCTCATCCGTGCCTCGGGCACGTGGCGCATCGCCGGCTTCCGTTTCAACCTCAAATTCATCGACGGCAACCCCGACCTGCACCTAGAGCCCGCGCCCTAGCCCTGGAGCCGGCCGGGTGCGACGCGGGCGTCAGAGGGGCGTCAGGTTTTCGGGTGGGCGGTCTCCCGCTCAGGAGAACGGCGCCGCAAGATCGCGGGCGTTGCGCGTGAGTTGACTGGAACAATTCTTGCCCCGGATTGCAGGGAAGCGTCGTGTCGGCGAAGCAGCTCCCATCGCCGGCCCACCAACCCGTCAGGCAGGTGTAAATCGCCTTCGCGTCTGTTTCGAGGAGGCAAGCATCGAAGAAGGCCTCGTCCTTTCGTGGAAACCGCCGCGGCAGCTTGGGAGCGTCGAACAGATCGTAGCGGTAGTGCCGCCGCAGAATCGCCGTGCCGTCCCCCTGTACCCAGATGAACTCGTCCCGAAAGCCGTCGATCAGATTCTGGTGGACGGTGAGGCTGGACTTCACGTCGTCGCGGAGGCTCTGCAGCACGCAGCGCGCGGCGGTCGCGTCGATGGTGGGCGGACCCGACATCCCTGGCCCGGACTCGCTCGGGTCGAAGTAGGCGACCTGCGCACAGGGCTCGGGCAACGCGCAGGCGTAAGGAGGATCTGCGTAACCGGCGACGAAACAACCGGCGTCAGACAGGGCGTCCTGGCCGCGGCCACCGTCGGGACTCTTCTTCGGAGCGCCGGAGCACGCGGTCAGGACGAAAGCAAAGAGCAGGGTGCCGAGACGCGCAACCATGACAAAGGATGGTAGCCCCTCCGCGCACCCCAAGGCGCCCAAGACGACGTGGGTCCACTGGGTCGCCTACAACCTGCCGGTCGACACGAAGATGTTGCCCGAGGGTGGCAAGCTGCCGGCCGGCACGCGCGACGGCGTCAACGACTGGAAGCGCACCGGCTACGGAGGCCCCTGCCCGCCCATCGGCCGCCACCGCTACTTTTTCAAGCTCTACGCCCTCGACACCGCCCTCCCCGATCTCAACCGCCCGACCAAAGCCGCGCTCGAGAAGGCGATGCAAGGCCACGTGCTCGCCCACGCCGAGATCATCGGCTTCTACGAGAAACACAAACGGTAGCGGTCAAAACAAGAATGCGGCGGCGGACGTTGGGCGGGGAATCTACCGTCCGCCGGTGACGAACACCACTCCGCGCGCGCCGAGCGCGATGTACCATCCGCCCGTGCGACACATCGCGCTGCTGCTCCTGCTCTGCCTCGCTGCCTGCGCATCGACGCAGCAGCCGTCGTACCCGAGCCTCGGGTCCGTCGGGTCCGGATACGCCAGCAAGTCATCGGATTCCGGCGAAGGAACGGGCGTTGCGATGACGAGGGACGTCGACGCCGGCCTCGTCGTCCGCCCGGACACGCTGCTGATGGACGTTCGCATTAATGACGAAGGCGCCGGCGCGAGCCAGGCCCTCGCCCAGGCGCAGGCGGCCGGCGCCGATCTCCAGGCGCGCCTCCAGGCCGCGACCGCGGGCGCGGCGACGCTCGTCTGGTGTGGGACGCAGGTGTCACCGCTCGACAACATCAGCAAGACCGCCGCCGCCACCGTAACGTTCAGGGTCACCCTCGAAGGGCGGGTCGAGATCGTGCTCGGCGCCGAGCTCGACTACTGGAAGCGCAGCGCCCTGGTGGGCGCGCTCGCCGAGCTGAGCGAGGGTCTTCATCGCGCGCGGATCGCGGCAGGGGCGGGCCGTGGCGTGTTCCTCGGCCACATGCGCGTCACGGTCAAAAACACGGAGAGCCACCGCGGCAAGCTGACCGAGCTGTGGGTCCAGCGCGTGCGCGCGTTCGCGTCGGCGGCGCAGGCGCACCAGGCGCCCCTCTACCTGCTCGACTGCACCCCGCCCGGCGACATCCGCCAGAAGCAGCAGTCGCTCGAGGAGATCGCGCTGTCGCTGTCGGTGACCTGCCGGCTCGGATCGCTGAAATCAGCCGCCGCCGCCGCGCCCTGACCGGGACGATGCCCGCGACCCAGGCTTTCGCGCTCATCGTCGACGACCCCGACGCGCCCGACCCCAAGGCGCCCAAGACGACGTGGGTCCACTGGGTCGCCAACAACCTGCCGGGTCGACACGAAGATGTTTGCCCGAGGGTGGCAAGCTGCCGGCCGGCACGCGCGACGGCGTCAACGACTGGAAGCGCACCCGCTACGGGGGGACAGGCCATTCAGGCTGCCAGTCTCGGTCGCCGGCGCCGGCAACGCGACCGATGCCGCGCGCTCGAGGTCCATCGATGGTGCCGGTTACAGGCCCCACAGATGAACAGCTGGCTCATGGCGAATCTCCTCGACCCGAGGTCGAGCAAGAGTACACCGCTCGTCGTCGGCCCCGAGAACCTAACCAAGCAAGCTGACGGGAGTGCGCGGACGCAGATCGCGTGCGCGCCGCTCGTGGATGCGCCAGGCGCGCGGCTTGCCCGTCGGTCCCACCTCGCCCGTCGCCTGCGCGAACGCGCCGTCGTAGAGCGCCCAGCCGCGCACCACGCCGCGCGGGTCGGCGACTGCGACGACCGTGGCGACCTCGGACCAGCGGCTGTCGTCCGCGGCCGCCGGCCGGAGCGCGGCCGACCCAGCAAACGCCAGGTAGAGGTGAACACCCCCGTCGCGGTCCGCTGCCGGCGCGAACACCGCGGTGCAGTCCCCGAACGCGCCCCGCAGTCGCCTCGCGATGTCGGCGGTGTCGATGCAGGCCCCGTCACGCGTCCTCACCAGCGCCTGCACCCTCCCGGTGAGCACGATCTCGCCGCTCGGCAACCGCCGCGCCCGATCGCCGGTGTGCAGCCAGCCGTCGTCGAGCACGCGCGCCGTCGCCGCCGGATCGGCGACGTAGCGGGTGAACGTCGACTCGGCGCGTACCAGCAGCTCGCCGTCGGGCGCGATGCGAACCTCGACCCCGCCGACGGGCGCGCCCACGGCGCCGAAGCTGGCGCCGCGCGCGGGCGCGATCGACGTCGCGCCCGTCAGCTCGGTCTGCCCGTAGACGTCGCGCAGGGGGATGCCCGCCGCCTCGTACCAGGCGTGCAGCTTCGCGGGCAGCGGCGCCGTCCCCGCGACCGCGTCGCGCACCTGATCGAGCCCGGCCGAGCGGCGCAGCATGCGCCCGAACAGACGCGCGCCCAACGGGCGCCGGGCGCCGTCGGTGACGCCGCTCGCGAGCAGCGCGTCCGCGGTGCGCTCCACCGACGCGAGCAGGCAGCGGCCAAGCGCGCTGCCACGGCCGCCGGCGACGGCTTCGTCGCGCAGCGCCTCGAGCAGCAGCGGCGGCGCGAGCAGGACCGTCGGCCGGCACGCGCGCAGATCCTCGGCCAGCGTCGCCAGACCGCCGCCGTGAAACGTGTGGCCGGCGAGCGCCACCGACGCGTACAGCGTCAGCAACCGCTCGGAGACGTGTGCGGTGGGTAGAAACGACAGCAAGCGCGGGAAGCGATGCGACGCCTCCCGCTCGACGGCCCGCACCGCGCTCACCAGCGCGGCCTCGCCGATCTCGATCACGCGAGCGGGGCCGGTCGTGCCCGTGCTCTGCAGGTAGAGGGCCGGGACCCCGTCGGCGCGCGCCGGCAGCCGCGCGAGCCGGGCGCGAACTTGCCGGCTGTCGAACGGTTCGATGTCCGCCGGCAGCGCGGCGTGCGGCGCGCCGTTCACGCCGGGCAGTGCGACCACACCGTCGAGCGCGACGATGTGCCGGTGCAGCTGTCCCGCGTGCGCGCGCTCGCTCTGGCTCTGCCCGACGACCAGCACCTCGGCGCCCGTGATGCGCAGCGCCGCCCGCAGCTCCTCGTCGGTGGCGCTCACATACATCGGCTGCACGGTGCGGCCCGCGAGGCCGGCGGCCAGCTCGAGCACCGGGTAGCGCGCGTCGGTGTCGGCCAGCACCGCAATCGTCCGCCCCGCGCCGGTGGTCAGCGGCAACCCCTCGGCGACGTCCACCACCAGGCGTCCGACCTCGTGCCAGCTCAGCGTGCGCCAGTCGCGGACGCTGCGGCCACGCCGGCTGGCGCGCGCCGCGAGCGCATAGCTCAGCGCCGGACGCTCCGGGTGGCGCACCAGCACGTCCTCGAACATCGTCCGCAGCGTCACGCGAGCACCGGAGCGACGACGGTGGAGGCATCCGCCGCGGGCAGGGCGACGGGTGCGGGGGCGGCGACGCGCCTGGGCCGCAGCAACAGATACAGGGCCGGGGCGAGCACGACGTCGCTTGCCAGCGTGAACGCCATCGTGAACATCGCGACCACCGGGGGCAGCGCCCCGGCGATGCCGCGCGCCTGCGGCTCCCCGCGCCGGTCGAAGAACGGGAACGAGGCGGGATCGCGCACTTCGATCACCGATGGGATCCGCCGCAACCGCTCGGCGAGGCCCGCCACGCGGGCGATGGCGCGCGGGTCGGAGGCGTCGCCGACGTCGGCGATGGCCACCAGATCACGAAAGCCGACCTGACCGAACACACGCTCGTGGTCCCCGGTGCACGCGAGCTCGGCCTTGTCGCCGATGAACGTGGGCCGGAACGACATGTCGATGCGCAAGCGTGACGCGCCCACGACCCCCGCGGCCACGCCCAGCACGAGGCCGCCCAGCACCACGCGCCGGTGGCGCACCATCGCGTCGTAGACGCCGGCGGCCGTCACGGCGCGATCCCCAGACGCCGGCCGCCGAGGCGAGCGGCGTCGGCGTAGCTGCCGCAGATGATCCGGTGGGGCGCGTCGCGACCGGGGACAGCGACGGCGAGGCCGGTGTCCTCGGCACCTACCGTCCGATACAGATCGAGCAGCCGCGGGTGGCAGTAGGCAACGTAGCACACGAGGCCGGTGTTACGCAGCAGCCAGATCGATCCCAGCGTCAGCAACACGAGCGAGAGGCGGGCCGCCTGCGGTGACGCGACAGCGGCGATGCGCCCCACCTCGGAGTCGGCGCCGTGGGCGGCGAGCGCCGGCGCCAGCGCCAGCGCCGCCAGCGGCGACGGATGCGGCAGCACGCGCGCGGTGGCGGCGGGAGCGCCCGTGTCCCTGAGCAGCAGGACGTGCCCCTCGCGATCGCGGCGCGCCTCCAGCGCCTCGTCGAAGCTCACCCCGCGACGGTCCATGAATACGCGGCGCCGGAATGCCGCCGCGCGCGCGAGCTCCAGATCCGACGACGCGCAGCTGAACGTCAGCTCGCCGGCCGGCGCGTCTGCGCACACCTGAGCGAAGGCGGCCGCGCTCACGACCCCACCGCCTGTTCGAGTAGCTCGATGGTGAGCCACAGCGACGTGACCCCGACGCGATGGATGGCGTCGGCGCGCGCCGGCGTGGTCGCGGCGCGGCGGATCGCCGCGCGCACCCGTTCGGCGTGGCCGGCGTCGACCTCGGCATGCGCGACGAAGAAGGTCATGTCGCGGTCGGCGAGGCCCAGCGAAGCTCGCGCCGCGCCCAGCAGGGGCGCGATGTGCGGGTAGACCGATTCGGCCCAGTACGAATAGCCGAGCCTCGCCACCGGACCATCCCGCAGCACGACGCCGTACAGGTAGTTGATGAGCGCGTCGGTGGCGGGCAGCGGCGGATCGATGTCGCTCCCGTCCTCGGCGACGAGACCCAACGATCCGAGATCGTGCAGCGCCAGGCGCTCGTGACCGAGCTCCTCCTTCGCGTGGCCGTAGATGAAGCGCAGCAACGCCAGGTCGTCGGGGTCGGCGCGAAGCGCGGCGGCCGCCTGGTTCACCGAGTTGTGCCGGGTGTAGTGGAAGATCTGGATCATCGTCCGGCGGTAAGCCGCGCGGTCCCAGCCTTCGCTGACGACGCGTCGCCAGAACGGCCGGCGCTCGGCGCCGGACCACAAGGCGCCGATCGAGGCGTCGAGCCGCGCGAACAGGGCGTCGGCAGTCTGGTCTTGGTCGGTGCGCGTCGCGGTGCTCACTGTCAGCCTCCGTGGCCTGGCAAGAGCACGGGACGTGCCAGAGTCCAACCGCGCTCAGCTCATGGGCCCCGCGACCAGGACACGCTCAGTCGCCCGCCCGACTGTGCCACCGTTTGCACAGCCCTCACGTCCGACGCTTACCCTCGCAAAGTTTTACAAGCCAAGGCCGCAAAACGACAAAGCAAGGTGCAGCGCCATACCGGAAGCGCCGCCAACCTGTCATCGGGTCACGACCCGCCAGAAGCCCTTGTCGAACGTCGACGCGTACAAGAGGTTGTGCCCGCTGTCGGTGTGCATCTCGCCGCCCATCGCGAGCTTCGGACCCTCGGGCAGCAGCGTCCACGTCATGCCGTCGGTCTCGGGCGAGCTCATGAACACCTGCGCGCCCGCCGCACAGAAGCCGCCGAAGAAGCAGCGGCTCGCGAAGATCGTCGTTCCGTCGCTCGCGATGCCACCGCCGATCGGGCCCGTGTTGGCGGCCAGCGTCCACACCTTCCCGTCGGGGCTGCGGTAGATGCCGTTGCCGGCCGCGACGTAGAAGACGCCATTCTTGGCGCGGTAGAGACCGGCACCCTGCAGGTGCGACGGGAAGAAGCTCTTGCCCTTGTCGTCCTCGAGGATCGCCCAGCTCTTCCCAGCGTCCTCGGAGCGGTAGAAGCCATTCGTTTGCGACGCCCAGATCCAGGTGCGCGCGTTCTCGAGAAAGTAGAAGAGCTGGCCCTCGTTGCCGTTCCACACCGGATCGCCCGGGATCAGCTTCCAGGTCGCGGCGGCGTCGAACGATTCAGCGATGCAAGTCGCCACGCCCGGCATACCGATGCACGACTCGTGGAACGTCAGCACGAGATGCTTGTGGTCGGCAGGATCGAGCGTGACGACGTTGGCGAAGTTGTACTGGAAGTGCGCGGCAAGGTCGGGCTGCCCCGCCGGGGGCCACACGACATCCCAGTCGACGCCGCCGTTCACCGACTTGAGGAGGCCGGAGCCCATCGTGCCGTAGCCTGAATTCGTGTAGAGAACGTTCGGCTCCACCGGGTCGACGGCGAACGTCCAGTTCATCGCGTGGTCCCACGACCCGGCCTGCCGCCCGGTGCCGAGCGGCTGCCAGGTCGACCCACAGTCCGTGCTCTTCCACATCTTCTGGTAGACGGTGCCGACGTAGACGGTTCCCGAGCTCACCGGGTCGACCGCGAACGCGAACGTGCCACCCGCGTCCGACGGCATCCTGGTCGCCAGCCCCATCTTGACGGGCGGCGGCGTGATCTCCTGCCACGTCCCGACCGGCCCCAGCGCCCCGCACGCGCCCACAACCTGAGGCGGCGCATCCAGTTTTGACGGGGGCGCGTCAGCTCCCGTCGCGCCCGTGTCTGGCCGCGCCTCGGTGTCGGGCTGGGCGCTATCCGGTGGCGACGCAACGTCACGCTGCGCCGAGGTGTCCTCCTGCATGGACGCGTCGACGGCCGCTATCGAACCTTCGCGACAGCCTAGCAGCGAAGCGGCGAGGCCGAGAGACGCGAAGCCGCCTCGGAGAGACACGTGTGGCATGCCCCCTAGGTGGGCCGGTGTCGAAAACCGGCTCACACAGGTTTCGGCGAGATGTCGGGTCCTCCAAGCCCTGGTTAAAACGCGGACGTCGCGGCGGGATCACGATTCTTTCGCGAGGCTGCCGGCGTAGAGTGCCGATCGTGCCGGAGCGTCGGACGAAGATCGTCGCCACGATTGGACCGGCCCAGGACCGGGTGCGGGCGGGCGTCCCGGTCTGCGTCGCGAGCGGAACGATCGCCGCCCGTCGCGATCTCGGGAAGGGCGCGCGCGTGATCTTGTTTGACGTCGCCCCGGCCGGCTCGACCGACGTGCCGTCGGTCATCAACACGATCAACTCGTGAGCGGCGGGCAACGGTGACGGCCGGATGCGAAGTGGCGGTCGTCGAGCTGGACTTCGAGCGCCGGCAAGAGACCGCCATCGCGCTACCCGACGCCGCCGCGGCGATGGCGAGCGGACGGTTCGTGTGGATCGATCTCGACGCCGGCGATCCCGCGGAAGCGCGCCGGATGCTGACGGAACTGGGGCTGGTCGGCGAAGACGTCGTCGACCTCGCGCTTCGTGACGAGCCGTCCACACAATACGGCCGCCACGACGGCTACCTGCACCTGGTCGTCTCCGGTTATCGGCCGCGGGGCGACGACTTCGACCTGCAGCGGGTCAGCGTCACGCTGGGCGAGCAATTCATGCTGACGATCCACCGCGGCCCGGTTTCGTTCCTCGACGGCGTCCGCCACGACTACCGGGGCGACTTCGTGCGTTTCGCGAAGAGCCCGAGCTTCCTTCTCTACGAGATCTGGGACCACCTGATCGCGAACTATCTCGACGCGCAGGCGATCATGGGCGCGCGGGTCGAGGCGCTGCAAGACGAGCTGCGGCGCGAGCAGGTGGGCGACGACGTGTTCGCGCGGGTCTCCGGACTGGGCGCCGATCTGCTCCACTTCCGCAAGCTGTTGCTTCCGGCGCGCGCCACGCTGGCGGATCTGAGCACCCGACGGTCCCTGGTCCTGGGCGAGGTCACCCAGCGCTTTCTCGGCAACCTGGTGGGCAGCGTCGACCATCTGTTGCAGGACATGCTTGTCGATCGCGACATCCTGACCGAGGCGCTGAACCTCCACATGTCGATGGTCAGCCACCGAACCAACGAGGTGATGAAGAAGCTGACCGTCGTCAGCGTGGTGTTCTTGCCGCTGACGTTCCTGGTCGGCGTATACGGCATGAACTTCGAGATCTTCCCGGAGCTCCGGTGGCGCTTCGGTTACCTGTATTTCTGGGGCGTGGTCGTCGCCGTCGTCGGGACGCTGCGACACCTTCTGCGACGCAGCCGGTTGCTGTGACGTAACGTCGCGGCCAGGCGCGCGGGCCTCTGGCGTGCGTCTGGCCTCGCGTCTCACCAATCACGGCAGTAGCGTTCGCCGATGGACGAGCCCTAGCCGCCGCGGGCCTCGGCGTCGTGGTCGCCGCCGATCAGCCAGTCAGGTGAGGTGGCAGTTTCCGTCGCGAGACGCTGTTCCCGACGGAGTATGGGCTCACCGCCGTGGTACCTTCGTACTTGGCATGCAACTCCAGCAGCGATTCTTCGCCTTGCTCAAGGGTCTGAGGCCCAAGCAGTGGATGAAAAACCTGCTGGTGTTCGCCGGTTTCGTCTTCACGCTCAACGATCGCTGGCGTCCGTTCTCCCCGACGATGTGGACGTTCCTGGAGCGCTCGGCGGCGGCGTTCGGCCTGTTCTCGCTGCTGTCGAGCTCGGTCTACCTGCTGAACGATCTGCGCGACGTCGAGAAGGATCGCCGCCATCCGACCAAGAAGAACCGTCCCATCGCCTCCGGGGCCCTGCCGCCCAGGCTCGCCCTGTTCGCGGCCATCGTGCTGATGCCCGGCTCCCTCGTCCTCGCGTGGATGTTGCGGCCGGCGTTCGCCGGCGTCCTGATGGCCTATCTCCTGATGCAGTTCGCCTACATCTTCGCGCTCAAGGAGGTCGTGCTGCTCGACGTCTTCATCCTGGCGCTCGGCTTCGTGATACGCGCGATCTCCGGCGCGCTGGCGATCGGCGTGACGATCTCTCCCTGGCTCTACACGGTCACGCTGCTCGGCGCCCTGTTTCTGGGCCTGTGCAAGCGGCGCAGCGAGCTGGTGCTGCTGGCCGACGACGCGCGCGAGCATCGCAAGATCCTGTCGTATTACACGCCTTCCCTGCTGGACGCCCTCATCAGCATCGTCGCCTCTTCGACGATCATGGCGTACTCGCTCTACACCTTCACGTCACCGCACCAGCCCGCGAACAACCTCATGATGTTGACGATCCCCTTCGTCATCTTCGGCCTGTTCCGGTACGTCTATCTGGCCCACGCCCACAACTCGGGCGGCAGCCCCGAAGAGGTGTTCCTGAAGGACCGACCGCTGATCACGACGCTTTTGCTGTGGGTCGTGACGACGGGCCTGGTCCTGACGCTGGGCCGCTCTGTGACGGCTGTAGCCTTGTCAGAACCTTGAGGACGATGATCAGCGCGAAGACGTTGAGCGCGATCGCGTAGATGATGCTGCCCTTGATCAGACCCGAGGGCCGCCGGCTCCACGCCAGCCCGGCCAGCACCACGACCACCGCGCAGTAGTCCTCGAGGGGGCACGAGACTGGCCGTCGGTTGGCGACCGGCGCGCAGTAGTCGCCGCTCCAGTCGGCGGCGGTATCTGGACCTCCTATTCACCCGCGGTCGGGAGCACGGATGCCACGGCAACTTCGATGTCGGCGAATGCCTCGGGGCGGAGGATGTCTGTCGTTCCGTGCGTCGTCACGATCGCGTACCCGGCGCTGCCCGGCGAGCGATGAACTTCGATGCGTCGCTCGGCCAGGTTCACGATCCAGTACTCGGGGATGCCGGCGCGCGCGTAAACGGCCGCCTTGAGAAGGCGATCCTTGCTCAGCGAGCTCTCGGCGACTTCGACCACCAGGAAGGCGCGCGTCGGGTGCGCGCGCGAGTAGTCCAGGTTGGGGACCAAGGCGAGATCGGGCTCCGGCTCGGAAACGTCGCCGACCGCGAGGGGGCTCTGGAGTTGCACGAGCGCACGCGGGCCGATGGCCTGGGTGATGAGCATGTTCAGCTTGCGGACGGCGTACGCGTGGGCCGCGCCCTGGGGGCTCATCGCGACGAGGGTCCCGTCGAGCAGCTCGAGCTTCTCGTCCTGGAAGCAACCGAGGTCGACCAGGCGGTCATATTCGCTCCGCAGCAGCGGACGAACCTGCCCGGGACCAAGGAGCGATCGGTCGATCATGGACACAGGATAGCACCGGCGCGTTGTCGGCCAGACGCCGCGCCGGGTTTCTTGCTCCCCGAACACGAGGCCGACGCGCGCGACGACGTCGCTACCTGAGGTACGACACGAGCGGGATGTTCTGGTCGCGCAGCGCCTTGGCGATGAGCGCGGCGATCGCCCCCGTCCATTCGAGGTGGGTATGGTCGTCGCGGAAGAAGCGCGTCAACATCACGAAAACTTGCTCCTCAGCGCGTGGTGTTGAGGAGCACCGACACGCCCGACCCGGGGTTCGCGACCAGCACGTCGGGCAGACCGTCGCCGTTCACGTCGGCCAGCGTCGGCTGCCCGCCGCCCGCGAGGTAGCTCTGCCCCTCTCGGAACCCGCCCTTTCCGTCGCCCAGGAAGGCAGTGACCCCCGACACCACGAGATCGGGATGCCCGTCACCGTCGAGATCGCCCGTCGTGATGCTCGCGTCGTACGGCACCCTGGCTCCGAGTGCGTGCATCTCCTCGGGAAGGAATCCGCCCCTACCGTCGCCGCGCACGACCATCAGGTCGCCGCTCACGAACGCCAGATCGATGCGCGCGTCCCCGTCCAGATCGGCCGCCACGATGCCGTAGATCTCGCCGCCAACGTCGAGCCTGCGATCCGTCGAGAAGGCGGCCGACCGGTCGGCGAACAACAGTCCGACCCCGATGTTGTCGTAGGCGCCGACGAAGATCACATCGTCCCGGCAGTCCGCGTCGAGGTCCGCGACGGTCATGAACTCGGCCGAGGTCGTGACGGTGCAGCTCACCGGAGCCGCAAACCGGCCGTCGCCTTTGTTCGCGAGCACGCTGACATCCCACTGTCCATCGGACACCGCGAGATCGAGATCGCCGTCGCCGTCGAAGTCCCCTGCCACCATCACTCTCACCCGCAACCCGAAGGCGTAGTCCGCGCGACCACCGAAGCTGCCGTCGCTGGCTCCGCGCAAGATCGTCACGCCGCCCGAGGCCCGATCAGTGCCCGCCAGATCGTCGACGCCGTCGCGATCGAAGTCGGCGAGGACGATCGCCGCGCCCAGATCGGCGACCGGCATCGGCGGCCCAAACCCGCCACGGCCGTCACCGCGCAGCACGCTCACGGGGTGCGGCGCGGCGCTGGCCACGACCAGGTCGAACGACCCGTCACGATCGACATCGCGAACCAGCACCGTGGCCGGCTCGAGCTCGGCCGCGTAGCGGGGTCCGATCTCGAACCCGCCGCCGCCGAGCCCCCGGATGACCGCCAGACCGAGCCCGCTGTCGACGACCAGATCCACGACGCCGTCGGCGTCGACGTCGCCGACGGCCGTGCGGCTGCCGCCCGGGAACGCCTCTTCAGGAGCGAGGCCCCCGTGGCCGTCGCCCAACAACACGCCGGTCGAGCCTGGATAGGCGCCGACGACGATGTCCACGAGCCCGTCCCCGTCGACGTCCGCGCCGGTCAGCGTGTCGACGGTGTCCGAAGCCGCATAGTCGCGGCGGCGCGCGTAGCGGCCGTCGCCGTCGTCCGCCCACACCGAGATCACGCTTCCCACGTCGTGCCCGAAGCCGAGCACCAGCTCGAGATGCGCGTCGCCGTCCAGATCGGCCACGGCGAACGCCCTCGGCTGCTGCTTCGCGGCCGAGAGGCTCTCGACCGTGAACGTCCCGTCCCCGCGGTTGAGAAACAGGCTGACCTCGGACAGGGCGGCGCCGACGACGTCGAGGTCGCCGTCGCCGTCCAGATCGGCCACGACCGCGGCGTGCCCCTGCCCGGGGACCGACCCCGCGGCGGCGAAGTCGCCGTCACCGCGTCCGAGGAAGATTTGTAGCGAGCGGTTGTCCCAACTGCCGACGACGATGTCGGGCCACCCGTCGGCGTTCAGGTCTCCGACCGCCACCGAGTCGGCCCGCGAGCCGGTAGGATGGCGAATGGGCGCGTCGAATGTGCCATCGCCTCGATTGCGAAATACGCTCACGTACCCCGACACCCCGGTCGGTGACTGTGCCGGCCCTGCGGTGACGGCGTCCACCCATCCATCGCGATCGACGTCGGCGAGCGCGAGGTCCGTCGTACCGCCGCCCCCCAGGTAGACGGCGGGCGCCGAGAGCGTCCCGGCGGCGGCCCGGAACACGAGCACGTCGCCGGTGTTGAAAGCGGTCGCGACGGTGTCGGCGCGTCCGTCGCCGTCGATGTCGGCGACGCGAAGCGCGCGGATCTCGTCGGGCGCCGAGACCCGCCGCGGCGCCGCCAGCGCGAACGTGCCGCGCGCGGGGCCCGGATCGCCCGGCGCGCGTTCACCACCTGGACGCGCGCCATCGACGCACGCCGAGGGACGGGCTGCGTCCGCGCCGTCGCCTTTCGGGGGCCCGTCGTGCCGCTCGTCTGAACGATCGGCGCCGCCGTCGCCGGCGATCATCGCCCCGCCGCCGCAGGCAGATGCGGCGACGACCAGCGCCCAGGCCGCGCGCGGCAGGGACCTCGGGCACGCGGTTCGCATCACCTGGCTCCCGACGCGGGCGGGGCGTTCCAGAGCAGCACGGCGTCGTCTTGTAGCCCCACACCCAGATCGAGGAGACCGTCACCATCGACGTCTCCGAGCACGAGCCCGGTCGGCTCTCCGCCGATGAAGGTCGCCACGGGCGGCATCAGGTGTCCGTGGCCATCGTTCGACAGCACGGTCACGCGGCCCTGGTTGGGCTCGCTGACCACCGCGTCGAGCCGGCCGTCGCCATCCACGTCCCCGAGGACGAGCGCGCCGATGCCGCTCGCGAGCGGCTGTTCTGCCGCGGGGCCGAACGCCCCGTGTCCGTCATTGAGAAGGACCGCGATTCGATCCGCGATCGTCGGTTCCGAGGACGACGCGATCCCGATGACGATGTCCACCGCCCCGTCGGCATCCACGTCGCCGAGGGCGAGCCACCCGCCCGCCGACGGGAGCTCGACCTCGCGAGCGGGCGCAAATCGCCCCTCCCCGTCGCCGGCGAGAATGACCACGAGGGCGCGCTCCGCATCCGCCAGGACCGCGTCCGCGCGACCGTCGCCGTTGACGTCGGCGACGGCCAGCGCCACGGGCACCCCGCCGCAAGGGTACGCGGAGGCAGCATCGAAGCTGCCGTCGCCCCGATTGCGAAGCACCACCACCGACGCGTCAACGATGCCCAGCAGATCGTCATCGCGATCCCCGTCGAGGTCCGCGAGCAGCATTCCGCGCATCACGGGCCCGTCGAACCTGTGCGCGAGCGCGAGGCTCCCGCGGCCGTCGTTCAGCAGGACGTCGACGGTGTCGACGGCCTCCCGGGCGATGAGGTCCCGGTCACCGTCGCCGTCGAGGTCGCCGAACGCGAGCTCCCCTCCCGCCCTCGCGTCCGCCGCCACCGGTTCTCCGAAATCGCCCCCGCCGTAGCTCGGAAGCACGGCCACGACGCTGTCGCGCCTCCCGACCAGGTCCGCGATGCCGTCGCCGTCCATGTCCTCGAACGCGATCACCGGTCCGAGGCCCAACAGCACCGGCCCGCGGAGCCGTCCGGGGGCGGCCGAGAGCAGGACGTGAATCCTGCCGGCGTGCCCATCGTCGCCGTTCGCGCGATCGGCGACCACCAGGTCGGCAAGGTCATCGCCGTCCACGTCGCCGAGCGCCGCCGAGACGATGGCGGCGCCCGCGAGGTAGCCCGCCGGCGCGGCGAAGAACCCGTTGCCGAAGTTCGCCGCCAGGTGGACCGTCGTCGGGTCGACGAACAGCAGCTCCGGCTTGCCGTCACCGCTCAGGTCGGCGAACCCCACCCACGACGCGCGGCCGGGGATCTCGATCGGGGCGCTCCAGCCGCCGGAGCCGTCGCCGAACAGGATGTGCCCCGTCCCGCTTGCCTGGTGAGCGGAGATGGCGAGGTCGGCGGTGCCGTCGCCGTTGACGTCGGCGAGGGCGGAAGGACCGACGGCGGGCGCGATCGACTCCGCGGGACGGGAGACGCCGGTCACGGGAAATGTCAGTTGGTAGAGCTGCTCGGCAGTCGTCGTCACGAAGATCTCGGCGCGCCCGTCGCCGTCCACGTCTCCGGCCGCGATGTCCGTGGGCGAACCATCCACGTCCAGGGTGACGGGCGGCGCGAACGCTCCGCCTCCGAGGTTCAAGAGGACGCTGACGTCCCTTCTGCCGTTGTCGATCGCGTTGGCGACGGCGACATCCAGGCGGCCGTCGCCGTCCACGTCAGCGAGGGCCACCGCCGTGGGCCGGACCCCGGCTTCGAACGAGCTGACCTCGAACCCTCCCCGGCCGTCGCCCCGCAGCACGCCGACGTCGGCGCTCGAGAGGTTGGCGGTCACGACGTCGAGGTGACCATCACCGTCCACGTCGCCCACGCCCAGGGCGACCGGCGCCCTTTCGACCAAGGTGTGGATCGGCGGGCCGAACCGGCCCTCGCCGTCGCCGAGCAGGACGGTGACGCCGCCCCGAAACTCCAGCAGGTCCCCGCGGCTCACCAGCAGCACGTCGAGCCGGCCGTCGCCATCCACGTCGCCGAGCGCGATCCCCGACGGTTCCAGCTCCAGGTCGTAGCTCGTCCCCGCGGCGAACAACCGCGCGGTGTTGCCGGCGGGCCCCGGGTGGCGGCCGGTTCCGCCGCCACAGCCGAGCACGAGGAGTCCCGCGAACGCGAGCGCCCGATCCATCAGGCCGATGTTACGACGCTTCGCCCGAGGGCGTGCCGCCGAGGAGACCGTCGCTCACGTAGCGAGCGGCCAGGCCGAGCGAGCGCAGGCAGAGGGACAGGCCATTCAAGCTGCCAGTCTCGGTGCGTCATTGGCCGAGATAGGTGGCGGTCAGCCCCAGACTTGGGCGCGCAACGTCGCGGGCCAGCCGGCGGGCTCGAGACCGTGCTGCGCGAAGAGGGCCAGCACCCAGCGCTCGAGGCCCCAGCCGACGCAGCTCGTGAAGGCGGGGCGGCCGTCGCGCGTCTCGATCGAGAACGTGCGCCCGAAGAAGTCTTGGTGGAGGTTGAAGCTCGCGCAGGCGATCTCGCGCGGGCCCTCGTCCGTCTCGCCCGCGGGCAGGCGCAGCTCGAACTTGAGCTCGCTGCGCAGCTGCGCGTACGTCTTGCCCGCGTAGGCCGCGCTGAAGAAGGGGTCGTTGGCCGTCTCGATTTGGCCCGCCAGATCCCACTTGTCGATCTGTCCCGTGACGAGGGAGATCGCGCGCTGGCGCCGCTCGAGCACCTCGTCCTCCGTCCCCACGAAGACGATCTCGCGCATCGTGAAGTCCCAGAGACGCTCGAGGCCCGTCATGTTGATCGACTCGTAGCGGAAGCACTTGCCGAGCGTCGTGACGACCTCGGGCCCGTCGCCGAGCTCGCGCCCCTCGAGGCTCGAGTAGCAGTGGTAGCAGAGCGCCGGCGACAGGCAGCACTCGGGCGTCGCGAGCGCGCCGAGCTCGGTCGCGCGCAGCGCCGTCTCGTCGGCGTGGGCGCGGCGGAAGGTCTCGATGGCGTCGAGGTCCTCGACGAGGTGCGAGACCATCGAGACGCTCTGCGGGAAGCTCGAGAAGTAGCCGCACCGGCCGAGCGTCCGCGTGGGGATGAGCGTCGGGTAGGTCTCCTCGCGCGCGCCGAACGCCGCGAGGGCAGCCTGCCGCGCGTCCTCGTCGACGGCGCGCAACGCGCGCAGCGCCGGGCCGGCGAGCGCCGCGAGCCCGGAGCCGACGATGCGCACCCAGCCTTCGGCCTCGAGGCGCGCGAGGAGGTCACGTTCGAGCGGGCGCGGCGTCGTCCGCGCGCGCGTGTGGATCACGCGCCGCGGGATCTTGCGGAAGCGCGCGACCATGAGGTGCAGGTAGCGCGCGATCTTCTCATGGACGTCCGGGGTGGCGCCCTCGTCGAGCTCGTAGGTCACGGCGCGTCCCTTGACCTCGACGCGACGGACGTGCGGCGAGACGTAGCCGCCCTGCTTCTGGATGTCGTCGGCGAGATCGCCGTCGAGCTCTTTGTCGAGGTCGACGGTGAAACGGCCGCCGGCCGGGGCGCTCAAGCGGCTTCGCCTCGCACGACGGCGACGAGCTTCGCCATCTGCTCGAGCGTTCGGGCCTCGCCGAAGGCCTCGTCCGCGATCGCGATGTCGTACTCCTCCTCGATCTGGAGGAGGAGGTCGAGGGCCGCCGCTGACTCGACGCCGAGCTCGCGGAAGACGTCGGCTTGCGCGCTGAAGCCCTCATCGATCTGAGCGATACGAGCGATGATGACGCGCACCTGTTGCTGTATGTCTTCGAGGCCCATGGAACAAGGGAGGGGAAGTGAAAGATCCACGCTTAGCAAACATGGGGACGGCCCGTCGATTGGAAAGAGCCCCAGGAGCGAAATCAATCGCTTCTCTTGTCCGTGCGGAAACATCTGCGCCGCGAAATTAACGCGCTTTTGTCTTTTGTGAGGGAGGTCCCGGATTTCAGGACGTTGCGTGCCGGAACGTCGTTACGGGGAGGTTTCCGCTCGGAGAGGAAGCGCCGGGCGTTCACGGGCTGCGCCGAAGGCAAGGCCACGGTCGTCGACGTCGCGACCGGGAAGCTCCTCTCTTCGGCAACGACGGGGCCGGACGTCGACAGCATCGGCTACAGCGCCTCGCGCGGGCCACCTCTACCTGCCCGCCGGAGGACCCGAGACGCATTCCCGCCGAGCGTGAAATGAGCTGGTGAACTCCTGACGGGTTCGCGTGAACGGGCGTGAGTCCCGCCGGTGGGAGCGGGGCGTTCCCGCTTGGCATCGGGATTGCGAAGAGAGGCGTTGTGCTCAGAAGCGTCGCCGTCGCCTGCGTGATCGCTGCGTTGCTCGTCGCCGGCCCCAGATTAGCGCGCGCGAACGATCAGCTCGTCGCGCCCCTCGTCCCGAGCGCGCCGGTGACGACGCATCACGAGCCCTACGTGGCCCTCGCCGTGGCCGGCGGGATCACGTTCGGGCTGATCTACGGCCTCACGCTCTTCGGCGCCGCGCTGACCGTGAACGGCGTCGACGGGGAGTGCGACTGCAAGGGCGAGTCGTTGATGTACGTGATCCCGGTCGTCGGTCCCTGGATGGCCGACACCGATCCACGTGACAGGTGGCTCGTCGCCGCGTGGAGCGGCATCCAGGCCGCGGGCCTGACGATGCTCATCGTCGGCCTCATCGGCCACGAGGTGCCGGATGCGCCGCTCCCCGCCCTCCCGACCAAGGTCACCATCGTGCCGACGGTGACGTCCGAGCTCGAAGGACTCTCGCTCCGCATGTCGTGGTGACGAGGACACTCTTCCCGCGTGAGAATCCCCGCCCCACTGAAGTTTTCCCCCACAAGGCTACAGTTCCTCGGGTCGAGATGCAGAACGTCGTGATCTTGCCGTTGCTCGTGGCCGTGGCCGTCGTGTCGAGCCCGGCGTGCGGCAGGAAGAAAGAGGGGAGCCCGCAGGCCGATCCGAAGTACGTCGCGGCGAGCCAGTCCTTGCAGCGGCTGAAAGCCGACGCCCAGAAGCTGCAGGCCACGACGGCGGGCATCCACAAGCGGCTCGGGCAGGTCGAGGCCACGGCCGGTAACTTGTCGGGTCTTGCCGACTATCGTTCCAATCTGTTCGCGACCGAGGAGGTCCTTGGCGGGGTCGGTGCCACGGTCGACTTCCTTGCGCGAGAGCTTGCCGCGGCCTTCGCCGGCAGGGACGGACAAAAGATCGAGAAGGTCACGGGCACCATCGCGAGCTCGGCCGACGAGATGAAGAAATTCGAAATATCGGTCGTCGAGCTGTCTCACGGGCTCGTCCCGTTCGAGCGCACCGTTGCCCAGTTTCGGGCCCTGGCCGCCGCGGGCGTGTTCTTCACGCGCGTACTGCCGACGGGCTTCGAGGTCAGAGCCGCGAACGACGGGATCGAACAGCGGCTGCTCGAGGTCGTCACCGACCGGAAGAAGGCGGCCCGGGCGTCTTCGTCGTGGCTGGCCTTCGATCGCGTCTGGTTCGCGGGCGACGGCGCGGGCCTCGATCTCGAGCCGTCGAACGAGCAACTCGAAAACGTCGCGGCGATCCTCGAGGCGTATCCAACAGTGAAGCTCGAGCTCGCGGGCTACAACGACGCAGCTCGGCCCCCGACCAAGGCACTGGCCCCCGCGCGTGCGACAGTGGTCAAGAATCAGCTCGTCGCTCTCGGCGTCGCCGAGCCCCGACTGACGGTCGCGGGCAACGGCAGGCCCGAGCCGCGCTGCCCTGCGAAAGATGCTGAAGAGTGCCGGAAGAAGCAGCCGCGGATCGCGGCGCGCGTCTCCGCGCTCTAGAGCGAAACGTCTCAGCTCTTGGGAGCGCCGCCGGCGATCCACCGGCGGACGATGTCGAGGTCGTCGGGCTGCGTGCAGTTCCCTCCACCGCAACCAAAAGGCATCTGCGGAAGCGTCTCGCACGTCGTCGGATTGGTCTGCGCGCGGTAGAGGGCGCTGTCCTCCGGGGCGCATGGCTTGACCAACACGCGCCCCCCGCACTTGGTGACTTTGTACTCGGTCAACGTGCGGTAAAGCGTCGCGTCGTCGTTTGGGAACAAGTTCGGCGTCTGGCCATTGTTGTGGCAACCCGTCCCGCCGCAATAGAAACCCACAACGGTCTTCAGGTCAGACCAGGTCGCGGTGCCAGAACCGCCGCCGGTCGCGGCAGAGCCGCAGGACGCGGCGCCACTAGCGCCAGACTGACCCGAGCTGCCACCCTGACCTGCGTTCTGCCCAAGGTCACCCGCGCAAGCGCCGAGGCCGCCAAGCACGACGAGGAAGGCAAACGTTCGCGCGAGGACGGGGAGAGAACTAACCTTCATGAAGCGGCGCTAGGCGCGAAGCTCGGCGTACTCGCCGGGATTGGCGATCGTCGCCGGCTTGCTGCCGCCGTCCGAGAACAGCTTCGTGTCGTCGTACTTGCCGAACTTCGTCACGGGATTGGTGCCGCCCATGGCCGGGAATCCGTCGGCCCCTGCCTTGACGCCGATCGCGTTCATGAGGTTACAGAAATACTTGTTGATCGGCATCGTGGCCGTGGTCGGAGGCGTCCCCAGCGAATCGAGCTTGTTGTTCGGCGACTGCCCGCCCATGCAGTCGGAGTCGCTGTTGCCCTGGCTCATGTCGGTCGCCGCCTTCTCGACGTTGATGGCCCACCCCTGCTTGAAGTAGCCGCCAGCGCCCCCCGCCTGGAGAATCGGCGAGTTGTTGAGGTTGTGGCTGTTGCCGTCCGACATCTCCTGGAACCAGACGGTGGCGGTGTTGTCGAGCACGGTCTTTCCGGTTCCTTCGGCTACGGAGTCGAGCTTGCCCACGAAGTAGGCAAACAGCTGCGCGTAGTACTTGTCGATGGTGTGAACCATCTCGAGCGCGTTGGAGACGCAGGTGCCGCCTTGGTTGGCGTTGCCGGTCCGGTGGGACACGGAGTGCGACTCCAGGGTCAGGCCCAGGTTCTTGTAGACGAAGTTCCCGGGCATCTTGATGAAGATGACGCGGTTGTTGTCACACATCGTCGTCAGCAGCGCGAGATCCATGAAGGCCTTCGCCGCAGCGTCGATGTCGATGCTGGTGCCGGTCTTCGACGCGCTCGCAAGCCGGGTGCTCGTCAGGTTGAGCCCGTTCGGATCGGTGGCGGTGGCCATCGAGCACATCGCGCCCTTCGGGACGGAGCTCCCCGTCGCGTAGTGCAAGAGCTCCGTCCAGTCGCTGATCCTCTGCTGGTCGGCGCCGCTCATCCTGAGAGCCTTGTAACGGTTGAGATCGTCGCGCACGCAATCGATGATGCTCTTGCCCTTCGCCACCGCATAGGTGTCCGGGTTCACGGTCCCCCCCGACCCGAACAGCCCCGTGAGGGTGTTGTAGAGCGCCATTGGCGAGCTCACACCCGGGAAGATCTGCTGGGCCTTGGACCACGAGATGATGTGCATGGTGTTCGTGGAGCTGCCGCTCGCGCCGTTGATCTCCACGAACAGCGGCGCCGCGCCGCCCGGGTTCACCTGCTGCGCGCAGACGTGATCCAGCGACGGGCCGGTCGGCTTGGCGGCCTGCTTCGGGCTGACGCCCGACGGATCGGACGTGTCGAAGCCACTGTCGGCGTTCGGGGTCACCGGGTGACAGGTGAAGAACGACCCGTTGACCTGGGTGTGGGGATCGTTCTTCTGACCGTACGAGCCCTCGTTGCTCCACTCGTTCATGGACCGGATGCCCCGGACCATGAGCAGCTTCTTCGCGTAAGGCGCCATCGGCTGCAGCGTGTCCATGGCCATGTAGTCGGCCGTGGCCAGCGGGCCGTGCGACAGCTTCGGGAACCAGCGGTCGGTCAAGCAGCCGTAGTGCGTGTAAAAGACGATCAGCCGCTGCGGGGTCGCCGCGGTCATACCCTGGGCTTTCGCCTCGCGCTCGAACACCGATGGGAGGAAGGGCGCGGCGACGGCCGCACCACCCAGGCCATGGAGCATCGTTCTGCGATTGAATGTTTTCATGGTCTGATTTCCCTAGTTCCCGGCGGTCCGTAGCAGGAAGGAGTCCGATTTGGTGAAGTCAGCCATCATGCTGGCGATTGTGTAGTTGGGGTCGGCGAGGTTGGTCGTCAGTTGATCGACGACGCAGCCGTCGTTCAACGTGGAGGGGCGGTTCGCCGCGAAGTTGACCCACGCCCCGGCGTAGAAGCGCTGGGCGTTCGTCGAAGCCGCGATTCCGGTCATGAGCTCGGCGGCCGTCGACATCGTCTGCTTGTTGACGCCGTCGAAGCTGATGTCGGCCGTCGAGTTGATGGCGCCGCCGAGCGGATCCTTGTCCTGCCAGCCACCGACGGCGTCGTAGTGCTCGAGCACGAAACCCGGCGGATTGACCTTGAGCGCATGGCAGCCCGCGCAAGGCTGCACGCCCGTCAGCGCCTCGATGGCGGCTCGCTGGGTGTCGTAGTTCCCGGTCGGGATGCCCGCCTTCACGGCGTTCGGGTCGGGCGTCCCGGTCGGAACGTTGAGGACGCGGCCGGTGATGAACGCCCCGCGGAGGATGGGGCTGGTCGAGTCGTAGTGAGAGAACGTGCTCAGGAAGCCGACGCGGGTGAGGAACCCGGGACGCTTGGTCGCGTCGAGGGCCATCTTGACGGGCGTCGCGCTGGTTGAGGTGACGCCGTAGATCTTCGCCGTGTCCTTGGTGACGAAGGCCGTGGGGGAGAGGAACAGATCCTTGAAGCCGCCCCCGTTCATCACCACGTCACTGAAGAAGGAATCGAGCTCCTGCATCGCCGCGCTGTAGCTCCCGGGCTGGAAGCTCGGGTACTTGGTGGTGTCGTGGGTGTTGTTGTTGACCCAGTGCGAGCCGGTCGAGATGTCGGCATAGCGCTGGTGGAAGGACATCGCGACGCCCGCCGCCTTGGGGTCGGCGAGCAGGCGCTTCGCCTGCGCCGCAACCTCTGCCGCCGTGCCGAGCTGGTTGTTGTCCGCGGCAGAGCTGAGCATGGCGTCCGGGAGATCGTTCCAGAGCAGAAGCGAGAGCTTCGTCGCGGTCTCGAAGTTGTTCAGCTTGAACGACGAGCCTTGCGGGCGGTCCGTCGCCAGCTCGGGGACCATGATGAAGGTGGGCGAGGCGAGAAAAGCCTCGAGAATCGCCTCAGCGACGTCCGCCGAGGTATGCGTCTGAGTCAGGCTGTTGAACCGCATGAAGCTCGTGACCTCGGCGTCGGTCAGAGGACGGCGGTACACCTTGCGACCGAACGTCTTGATGGTGTCGGTCAGACAGCTGGCCTGGGACGCGTCGCAGGAGATGAACTTCGCCTTTGCGGTGGCGTTGCCCATGACCTGGGTCGCAACCAACCCGGCTGCGCTCAGGTACCCGTTCCAAGTGACATCGGTGAGGCTGCCGTCGGAGTCGGCGCCGATCAGGGTCAGGACGTCGGTCCCGGGCGTGATGCCGAACAGACTATTGATCACCGTCGCGTACTGGACCTTCGTCAGCCGCGGAATCTGACTCGATGCAGGTATACCTGGCGCGCAGTTCGATGTTGGGGGCACCACGATACCGGTTCCACCCGCCCCGGTCGGGCTGGTGCCCCCGGTGCTGCCGGCCGATCCAGCGGGGCCCGCGGTGCCGGCCACGCCGGATCCGGTGGACCCCGAACCGCCGGTAGAGCTCGTTCCACCCGCCTGACCGGTGCAGCCGGTCAGGGCGGTTATCAGCAAGACCAATAGACCGTTGCGAATCGAGTGCGTCGTCTGCATGTCAACCTGTCCTTCTGCTGGAGGCACCAATCCCTGCTCGACCCGCGACCGAAGTGAGGGCGGATGGTCAGTCCGCACGAATTAATCTAGCCGTGCCTGAGTATGGGGAAGCGCCGCTGGTAAACTTCAGCGCCACGGCGCGCCGCGACTTCCTGAAGCCGCCTCGTGACACGAGTCATCGCCGTCCGACCCGGGCGGCGTCGCGATCGTCGGGCGACGTGACCATGACATCCCAGAGGACAGGCCATTCAAGCTGCCAATCTCTCGGTGCGTCATAGGGCCGAGATAGAGCGTTCTGGAAACCGCTTGCGCCCCTCCAAGAGCCCGGTTCCCAGCCATCTCCGTTGGTGTGCAGGAACAGCCCGGCCAGCTTCAGCGCCAAAGCCCGGTCACGCCCACCAGGATGGGGGGCGGCGCGGCGGCTTCGGCGGGTGCAGGCAGGGCCCCGAAAAACGGCGTGCACGATGACACGCCGACCACCTCCGCGAGGCGCCGGGCGAGGCTCGGGTGCGGGGGCGCGACGTCCGTGCTCGAGGCGGTCCCGGACGGCGCGGGCGTAGAGGCCCGGGCGGCGACGCCACGGCGGGCCGGCGCCGCGGCGGCGGCGGGCGATACTTTCAAGGAGCGCAGCCAGGGCAGCGCGATGCCACCCGCCGCCATGCCCGCCAGCGGCCCGACCGCCAGGCCCACCCACAGCGGCGCGCGATCCGACGGCCGCGTCAGCAGCGCGCCCGCGAGCCCGCCTCCGACGGTTCCCACCGCGCCGCCCAGCGACAGCCAGCCGAAGTCGCGCGGCTCGATCACCTCGAGGCGCAGCAGGCCGTAGCCGGCCAGGAAGCCGGCGTCGGCGCCCAGCATGCCCGCGCCGGAGATACGCGGCGCGCGCGGATCGCCGGCCGCGGCCGCGAACGATCCGATCCACGCGCCCCACGCCGCGAAGCCGCTCGAGGCCAGCGCCGTGGGCGCGGTCAGGAACGGACGCGCGGCCGCGGTCAGACCCAGCGTCGCGCCCACGCCCCCGCCGATCAACGTGGCGCCGCGATAGTCGTCGGCGCTGGCGCTCTGCGAAGCCCACGCGAACAGCCTCGCCTCCGACGCGCCCAGCGCGGCGCCCAGCGCTCCATAGGACAGAGCGTGGCCGCCGAAGTCGACGTACGGCGCCAGCGCCGCGCCGCCGACCGCCCCCAGCGTGCTCGTGCCCATGATCAGTGCGGCGCCTCCCTGGCCGCCGATGTCCGACGAGAGCAGCGTGACGCCGCCGGCCAGCACGCTGCCGAGCGCGCTGCCCGTCAGGCCGAGGCCCAATTGGCGGCTGTCGAGCACCACGACGCCGGAGCTGAGCGTGGCCGCGCCCAGCATCCCCAGCGTACCCGCCGCGAGCCCTCCGATCTCGCGGCGCCCGTTCAGCGACGAGGCGGGGTAGATCGCGCGCGACAGCCAACCGCCCAGCCACGCGCCCTGCGCCGTGGCCAGCGTCAGCCACGACGTATCGCCGCCGTCGATGTCGATCTGGCGGTGGAGGGCGCCGCCCAGCAGCAGCCCGCCGGTGCCGGCGCCCAGCACCGCGGCCGCGCTGCGGTCCGCGCGCTCGGTCAGCAGGCCGGCGGCGCCCGCGCCGGCGATCGAGAAAATCGCGTCCATCTCGAGCGCGTTCGACACGAGATCGTCGTCGAGCTCCAGCGCCGGCGTCAGCGCCGAAGCGGCGGCGATGCCCAGCGCGCCCCCCGCCAGCAGCCCGCCCGCCGCCTGCCCGGCGCTGGCGTCCTGCCAGTGGGAGTGGCCGATGGCGGCGAGCCAGGCCCCGGTCCACGCCCCGATGGCGCCGGTGCCGCCGATCAGCGCGGCGTCGCCGGGTCCGAGCGTCAGCTGCGACCACAACCCGCCGCCCAGGCCCAGCCCCGCCGCCGTACCCACCAGCGCGCCCGCTTGCTCGTCGCGCGAGCCCGATCGATCGAGCAATAGCCCGATCCCGAGCCCCGCGGCCAGGCCGTCGACGCCGCCCAGCGCGGTCAGGCCCACGTCGCGCCCATCGGCGCCCGTCGCCTGCCGCAGCGCGATCGCGCCTAGTGCGCCAGCGCTGGCGCCCAGCAGAACGCCGCCGCGACGCGCGCGCAGCGAGGCACCCGTCGCTGAACCTGCGAGCGAGGCCCCGAGACCACCGAGCAACCCGCCGAACGGTAGCCCGACCGCCGTGGCCTGCACATCGGCGGTTTCGAACGTGAGGTAATGCGACGCTACCGCGCCGCCCGCGAAGCTCAGCGTCGAGCCCGCGAGCGCGGCCGCCGCGTCGGCGCGCCCGGCGTCGTCCGTCGCGAGCATCGAGGCGCCCCAACCGCCGAGCCCGCCCAGCGTGCCCGCGAGTAGCGTGACCCCGTAGCTCTGCGCTTTCGGCGCGACGAACCTCGACAGCACGAGGCCGGTGGCCGCTCCCGCGGACGCTCCCGCCAACCCGCCGCCGGCCACGAGCCGACGGACCGAACCGTTCGCCGGCCGGTCGAACAGGCCGCCCGCCATCATTCCCCACGTGCCGCTCACCAGCGCGCCCTCGAAGAACAGCGGCCCGGCCGCAGGCCCGAGCCCGTCGCCGAGACGCAGCGCGGGCTCGAGCAGCATCGAGGCGGTCAGGAGCGCGCCGGTGCCCGCCAGAGCCCCGACGCGGATGGACCGCGTGTCGCCCGGCGCCGACACCATCAACCCCACGCCGCCGCCCATGCCGGCGCCGAACACGCCCGCGAACATCGGCACGGCAACCTCGCCGCCGTCGGCGTCCAGCGCGTGCGCGAGGACGCCGCCCGCGAGCGCGCCCGCCGTCAGCCCCAGCGCCGCGCCCGCTTGATCGCGGCGGCCGGCATCCCATGTCGGCTCGCGCAGCGTCAGCGCCAGCGCGCCGCCGAAGGCGCCGTACGCGGCTCCGACGAAGCCCGCGCCGACCTCCGGCGCGCGAAGGCGCGCGTTGTGGGCGAAGATGGCGCCGCCCGCAAAGCCCGCGAGCGCACCCAGCCACGCGCCCGCGCTGTCGGCGGCGCCACGCTCGGCGAACGTCAGGCGCGCCAGCCCCAGGCCCGCGCTCATCCCGAGGCCCGTGAACGCCACCGCCGTCGCTTCGTCGCCGGCGTCGGGATTGAAGAAGCGCGAGGTGACGAGCCCGGCCGTGCCGGCGAGGATCGTGGCGGCCTCGATCGATCCGTCTCGCCGCGCCGCCTCCGGCGTGCCGTCGGCCGCGGGCTCGTGCCCCGCGCGGAACGCGCCGTACGCGACCGCGGGCGCCGTCACCAGGCCCGTGAACGTCATCGAGGGCGCGCTCGGCCCGAAGCGCGCGTACGGCTGATAGAGGAAGGTGCCGATGCCGAACGCCGCGCCGCCGAGGCCCGTGCCCAGGTTCCAGCGCGCAGGCTCGGTGGGACGGATCCACTGCTCGAGGCCGCGCCCGACCACGTTGCCTGCGCCCAGCGCCAGACCCGCATCCCAGGTGCGCCTCGGGTCGACGTCGGTGAACGCCGCCGCGCCCGCCGCGAGCAGATAGCCGACGCCCGCTCCGAACGCCAGCCCGCCCTGCCCACGGCGCCCGGTCACGAGTGGCGTTTCGTCGAGGCCGCTCGCCACCAGCCCGCCCGTCCAGCCCGCCGCGGCGGCGCTCACGAACATGAGGTGCACATCCTGCCTGGTGGGCTCGATGGCGCGGGCGGCGACGGCGGACCCGATCATCCACGGGACCACGGCATAGGCGGCGGCGCTCGAGGCGGCTTCCGGCGCGCGCAGCCGATCGATTCCGAGGCCCACCAGCCCGCCGCCGACGACCAGACTGTTCGCGAGCACGACCTCGGGTGCCGTCCATTCGAACGCCTTGGCGGACCAGACGCCCACACCCACGCCGGCGACCTCGCCGAGCACGATTGAGCCGTAGCGCAGCCGCGGCTCGGTGAACCCCGCCTGCATGGAGATGAAGGTGCCGGCCAGCGCGCCCCACGCGGACGACGTTGCGTACCACGCCGCCTGCGGCATTGTCGGGCGATACCCGAAGCGGGACAGACCCCAGGTCGTGCCCGCGCCGATCACGGCGCCCGCCGAGCCGGTCAGGATCAGCGCGCCCGGCGAATCGAGGCCGCTCATGAGCGACAGCAGCGGGAACAACGCGCCGCCGGCGACGGCGCTGGAGGCGACCGCGAGCGGCAGCCCGTCGCCCGGCCCGGGCGGCGCGGATGCGGTGGGCGCCGGTGGCGCAAGCGGCACCACCGGGGCCGACGTATCGGCGTCGCCGGGCGGCGGTGCCGCCGGAGGGATCGCGGGCCGCGCAGGCTCGGGTTCGGGCGCGGGCTTCACCGGGTGCAGCAGCGCCTCGGCTCTCGCGCGATCTTCGGGCGCCGCCCGCATGTCCCTTGCCAGCGCTTCGAGCGCGGGCCGGGCGTCGAGCGCCGCCAGGCTCTCGACGGCGGCGCCGCGCACCGCCGGATCGTCGTCGGTGAGCGCCGCGCGCGCGAGCGCGCCCGTTGCGCCCTTCGTCTTGCAACGGCCTAGCGCTTGCGCAGCGGCTGCCCGCGCGCCCGCGTCGTCGTCGCCGAACAAGCCCACGATCGCCTTCGCGACGGTTCGCTCGTCGCAGCGCGCCGGTGTCGCGGCACGGGCCGGCGACGCGATCAGCGCCGTCGCCAGCAACATCAGGCTGGTCGCGACAAACCTCGACCGACCTCCGCTGGTGATTCGCCGCCGATCCCTAGCCACGGGCAGCTCCACTCTGAGGGAGAGCGCGGCGCGTGTCAGTGACGTCGATCCCGCGTGGTGGTCGGACGCATCGATTCGTCGGGACAGTTCACCGCAGGATGGTGGCAATCTCACGGCCCCGAGTCTCTCGTCTGGGCCGCCATTCTCGAAGGAATTAGTCCATAGCATCCCGATAAGCGCTGCTTATCGATCGACGGCTCTCGGTGCGATGATATCCGACGCCGACGAAAAGCGATGCAGCCGCATCGGTCAGGGTGCCGGGGTCACCGCGTCCCGGCACCAGCGCAAAAGGGATCTCGCCGTCCGAGATGGCGAGGCGGGCGAGCGTTACAGATCTACAATGAGCCATGAAAACTAGCCTTGCTTGTGCGTTGATCATGGTCACCGTGGCGCTGGGCTGCGACGCCGGAAAGTCGACCACAGGCGCGGCGGGCCGCGGCGGAACGACGGGCAGCGCGGGAAGCGCGGGCACGGGAGGAACCACCGGTGCCGGGGGTGCAGGCGGCGGCACGGCAGGGACGGGTGCGGGCGGACGTGGTGGCGCGGCTGGTGGCGGTGGGCGCGGTGGAAGTGGTGGCGCAGCCGGGACCACGGGCGGACGCGGTGGGGGCGGGGGCGCGGTGTGTACGAGCACCACGATCCCGAGTTGCACCCCCGCGACCAGCCCGTACGCGTCGAACGGGTGGGTGTCGAACGGCACCTTCAAAGGCTACGCCACGACGTTTGGGATCGGCATCGGCGGTGGCTACATCCTCGCGCCACCGGACTACGACAACGAGGGCGCCTACACGTGCGCAGCGGGCGCGCTCTATCCCAACACCCGGCCCGAGAGTCAGGCCGGCTTCCACTGGAACGTGAACCAGGCCATGACGCCGGCCAACGCGCCCCCGATGACGGTGACGCCCATCGGCGCCGGTCTGCTCATCAATGCACCGGGGACGACGCGGTCGATGCGGGTCAACCTGAACGACGCGACCACGACTTGGTGCGCCTACCTCCCGCAGGACGGCGGCGGCGTGATTCCGTGGTCGTCGTTCAAGACCGAATGTTGGCCTGGTGGCGAGAGCACCGCCTACGCACTGCAGCCCTTCGTCAGCGTGCAGATCAGCGCCCCCGCCCGCGAGACCGAGCCCACCTGCTTCTGTTTCTGCGTCGTCAGCATCGCGCCAGCCGCGATGTGATGTGGCAGCATGGGTGGTCGTGGCAACGACCGTCATGCAGCTGGTCACCCGCTGTGGCTCGATCGACGAGTTCGTGGAGCGGTTCGCCCGGTTCACCTCCGAGACCGAGCTGCTGGTTCCCGCGTTGCCGGACGTCGTACCCGGCACGGCTGGGCGCTTCGTCATCCGGTTGAAGGACCAGACCACCTGCATGGCCGGTCGCTGCGAGGTCAAGGAGATCCTCTCCGTCGCCGTGCAGACCGGGGGCTCGCGGTTGCTGATGCGGCTGGGGCTGGGACACATGGACTCGCGCAGCCGGGAGGTTCATCAGCGCATGCTCGAGCACCGGGGGTTGAAGCCGGCGCCGTCCGGTGAGCCCACCAAGACGGAGATCCAGGCCCCCGCGCCCGCGAGCGCGCCGCCGTCGTCGACCGCGCACGCGTCCCAGCCCTTGGGCCGGCCCGCCACGCAAGCGCCCCCGCCCGCGCCGCCGGCCCCAGTGCCACCGGCGCCCGGGCGACGCCTGTTTGGGGCTGGCGATACCGTGGTCGATCCGCCGCGTGCACCCGGTGCCGCATTCGTGCCCGCGAACCCGCTCGGCGATGTCGACGCGGGGGACGTCCCGAGCCTCGTCGAGATCAGGCTGGTGGAGACCGAGACCACCGACTCGGCGCCGACCGTCATCGATGCCCCGTCCGGCCCGCTCTTCCCCTGGTTGCCCGGGATGCCCGGGCTGCCACCGGACCGTCGCGCCCGCGCGCGCGCCGTCGCCCGCCGCGCTCGGCCCTACGCGGTGGGGGCGCTGGGCGGGCTGTTGCTCGGCTTGTTGCTGGGCTTGTGGATCGCCCGCACGCCAAAGCCGGCCGCGACGCCGACGGCGACGGCGACGCCGGCGCCGGCCGTGGCGCCCGCCGCCCCGCCGATGCCCGCGGCGCCGCCGACGCCGGCCGCGCCGCAACCGTCCCGAGCCTGCGAAGCCAACGTGACCAGCGTGCCCGCCGGCGCCACCGTCAGCTGGGGCGAGGTCGACCTGGGCGCGACCCCGATCGCGGGCGCCGAGGTGCCGTGTGGACAGGCGGTGGTCACGATCCGGCACGAGCACTATGCCGACGCGCAGCAGACGATCGTCGCCGAACAAGGCAAGGGCCTCACGCTGTCGGAGCGTCTACGTCGCCCGCCCGCCACGCTGATCGTCACCTCGTCACCCCCACACGCGCGCATCAAGTTGAACGGGAAGTCGTTTGGCGCGACGCCCGCTCGCATCGACACGGTGCAGTTCGAACCCCTGCGGCTCGAGGCGCGGCTGCCGGGGCGCCGGCCCAAGAAGAGGAAGCTCACCCTGCGACAGGCCGAGACGACGATCGACATCACGCTCGGGGCGTCGGCCAAGGCGCGGGCGCGCTCTGCGCGCAAGGCACATTGACGCGATCGAGGTCGCGTCGACGAACCCGGCTTCGAACGGCGCGGGTTGCGGCATACAGGCCGCCAACGTCAGCGCCGGCTGAGCCGCTCTCGCTGCTAGCGAACCCTGAGGGGTGACGGGCTTGTTCACGCCGCCCTACCTCGCCGCGACGTCAGTGAGCATCACTCGTTTTTCATCCAACGGCTGGCCACCCTCCAGCACGGTGAGCACGCGGCGCTGTTGCGCCCCGGCAAACCGCTTCCGGCTTCACGTAGCTCTGGACGCTCGGGCTCTAGTGCGACGGAACGTATCCGGACATGCGCGGCGGCGCGCGCCGCTCAATCGCACACCCATTGCAAGTCGGTGCTACAAAAACATGATCGCGTCCCGGACGTGGGTCAGGATTGTCAGCTCGGCGTCTGCACGGATCCCTGTGCGGGTGTGTCGTGCGCGAGCAGCGTCTGCGCAGACCTCGGACAAGTACGCCTGCCAGTACCGCCCGAACGTCGCGGAGAACATGCTGATGTCGGACATGCTGGTGCCCGAGATCAAGGCGCGGGTCGGCTGGTAGCTCATGGTGTTCGCGCGCAGCGGACGCCGAGGTAGGCAAGCGAAGTTGCGGGGGTCATGTCCGTTCGGTTCGAGACCCTCTGCACCAACGAGGCGCCGGCGAAGCTTCCTCCTCGAACCAAGCGACTCGTTCCCGTGGTAGGACCCGCAGGATCGGTCGACGGACTCGCCGCATAATACGCGGCGTCGTACCAATCGCTGACCCATTCGGTTGCGTTGCCGGCCATGTCCTGAGCTCCGTAGAAACTGGCGCCAGTGGGGTGTGAACCCGAAGGCATGAGCTGCGATCCGCAACCCGCGATGTTCGCTCTCGTGCAGTCAGGCGCGGCGTCTCCCCACGGATAGATTCGCATGTCCGTCCCGCGAGCCGCTTTCTCCCATTCGGCCTCGGTGGGCAGGCGCTTGCCGGCCCAACCGCAATAGGTGTCTGCTTGATCCCATGACAAATAGGCGACCGGGAGATCGTTGGATGCAGTCGGGTCGGGCTGACTCACGTCCGCGCACGTCCCGGATGTCACGCACTTGGCGTAATCGCCTCTGGTGACCTCGAGCTTATCAATCTCGAACAGAGCCAGCGTGACGGCATGGGCTGGCATCTCGTCGCTGTCGCAGCCCGTATCGGTCGCCACGCAACCCATGGTGAATTGCCCTGCGGGGACGGTCACGATGTCCCCCGCACCTGCGGGTCCGGAGCTCCCGCACGCTTGGCAAACCCACGACGCAGCAGCAATACCGCATAAAGAGCGCACAACCTTCATCGTCGACTCGCGCCACATGGATCCTCCACGCGTTGATTGCTCATTCAAAGACCGATGTCTCCGGCAACCGAGATGCCCAGGACCGCCATGGGGTGATCGGTGCCGAACCAAAGCGAAAAGGACGGCACGAGCGCAAGAGACCAGGCATCGGGGCGCATGTCGAAGGGAGGATGGGGAAGCTCTGGCGGCAGGTGTGCCAACCGAAGTGCGGCCCGAGGCCCGTGATAAGCGATGTCATCGCTCGACATGACGGTGTCGTAACCGAGCTCGGGGCTGACTCCGAATCTTCCGAATCGTACGGCAACGAGGTCGGCGCTGGCGCCCAAAAGGGCTGCCGAAAAACTCCCGCGAGACCCCGGCACCTGGTCAGGCTCGTATGCCTTCCCAGCTCCGAGCTCTAAACGCCCGTGCACGTCTCCCAACCAAGTTCCGATGCCCCCCACGAACAACCAACCCCAGTCGAGCGCGCTGTCCCCCCCGAGGGCAGCGAACGCCCTGGGTGCGACGTCGAGCGACAGCGACGGGCGATAGGACCACTCGACGCGCGAAACCGATTCGATCACCGGCAGTCTCAGGCATTGCGACGGTTTGCCTTCTGCAGAGAAAGGCACCACGAGCCACGACGGAGACTTGTCGGGCCAGCCGAGACCGTCGAGCTCTGCTCTGGCAAACACATAGTCGAGATCGGCAGAAGCCGCAGGCACGAGGTGAATCGGTTGCGCGGCGGGATTGCCGGAACCGGCGGTACGCGCCACGATGCCGCTGCTGCATCCGGCGCTTGCGTCCTGGACCCAGCGTGGCGGACCAACGTCTCCTGGCGACGTGGCCTTGGCAAGAATCGATACCTGGACACCGTCCCCCCGCCCCGGGGGTGGAATCCCCTCGCCCATCGACGTGATCCTCAGGTGGCTCAGGTGCAGCTCGAGGTCGTCCGCCGACCCGTCGTGCGGAACGACGGGTCGATAGACGGCTGCGCTGCACCCGCAGCACAACGCCACCAGCATGGCGCCTCCCGACCGCACGAGCTGATGCTATGGCGCAAGAGGGAAGGTTTCAAATGGGTCTCTTCGGATTATCAGCTTGCTGTCGTCATGCGCTTGCATGCGCTTGAGCATCGTGCCGGTGAAGACCCAATCCGGCACGCCGGCGAATGGAGTGGTTGGATCGCCCGGGGTGAGCGGCGATGTATTTCCTCCCGACGCAGCAAGCTGCGCGGACACATGGTCGATCGGTGACTGTTGCGCGGCATTTTGCGCGCCGCACTTTCCGGTGCTCTGGCAGTAATAGCCGTAAGCGGCGAAGATCCCCACGACCACGTAGGACGCCGCGAGCAACGAGAATCCCAGGGTCGTAGCAAAGGCCGCCCCTGAGAAGGCTCCGACGGCGGCAGGGCCGAGAACCGCCGCTGCGCCCGCGGCTCCGCCGAGCATGAAATCCATCGCGAAGTCGTCGGTGAATCCGTTCGAGCCGGGGTACTTCTCCTTGTTGACAAAATAGGCGGCGGTACCACCCCCGACCGAGCCTGTCGCAGCAGCGATCAAGGCGAGCGTTGCGAGTCTGGCGCCGTTTGTTGCGGCCGCCACACCGGCGCCGCTGAACAAGCCTATCGACGCGCCCGTCGCTGCGCCGACGAACGCCCCGGCGATGGCAAATCCCGCAACCACTTTCCAGAATTCCGCGCTACCGACGTCGAGACCTGCTTGCGAGGCCACGATCGCTCCTATGATTCCGCCGACGACGAGCCCGGCGACTGCTCCGATGATCACGGCAAACAAGATTGCCCCCACACCGCCGGTTAGCGCTCCAACCACGAGCACGGCGGCGATCACGACCAGGGCAAGCACGATGTCGACGATCGCGTTCGTAAAGAAATCGGTCCAACTGTGCCCGGTGGGGTCGACGTACCGCAGAGGATTGTTCGCGTTGAACGAATAGCGGTTCAGGGCCTGCGGTTCATTCGGATCGCGCACCTCGGAATCCGTACTCAGGAAGCGCCCGAGCGTTGGGTCGTAGTGACGCGCGCCGAAGTAATAGAACCCGGTGCTTTGATCGAAGTGTTGCCCGTTGAAGCTGACGTCGAGCGAACTGGACACGAGGTCGCGCTCCTGGGCGAGCGGGGACGAGGCAGGCAGCTTGGTAACGTCAGCGGCCAGCTGTTCCCCGAACGGCCGATAGTCGCGGCGCGTGACCTCCACGCCGAGGGCGTCCGTCACGACGTTGGTGTTTCCGACGTGATCGAGGTGATAGTAGAAGAGCTGCTCCGCTGCGTCGGGTTTGGGCTTGTTAGCGAGGTCCGACATGACGACGGAGAGTCCTTCCGATCTACCATCGCGCCCGCTGCATCCGCCTTGCACGAGCTGAAGACCGACTACTGCCATTGCGATCGCGGCGCGAATCGGTCGCACCCGGACGATCCGCGTGCCTCGGACGATTGCTTCAAGCGTCTTGGCTCCTAGCTGTCGCCACCGAATGCGCGGTGCGGACCAGCCGACGAAGCCAAGCGCAAAGGCCAACGCCAGCGCCTCGACGACGTGGATGGCAGGCCGCAGGTTTCTCAGCACGAAGAGTGCGAGAGGCGAGCTTGAAGTGTGCGACGGATGCATCTTCACACGGGACAGCGGCATCACGTTGGTCGCCACGATCATGGTTCCGACCATCACGTGGCGGAGCACGTTGGGACCGTTGACCTCGAAAATATCGTCTACGTAAACCGAGCTGACGTCGTGGCTCGTCCCCGAGTTGCTCTGCTCGCTCCCGTTTCCGTGATCGCCGGCAAGCCGGCGAATGCGCATCCCGGCGGGGTCGTAGATGTTCTGCTCGATCGTCTTCTTCGGTTGACTGGAGTTCGCGTTGCCCTGATGGGCTTCGCTGACCATGAGCAGCCGGTTCTCGTCGTCGTATTCGAGCAGGGTGTCGTTCTTTCGAACGATGTTGCCTTTCGCGTCGTATGAGAGCGTCACCGAGGCGCCAGTCAGGTTCTTGTTGTTGCCCGCGCGCGATCGGATGAGCGCCACGGTGGTCCGCTCGTCTGGCGTGAGGCCGCTCGAAGCGTCCACCAGCGCATCCGCGCACGCGAGAAGGGCGTCATCGGACGCGATGCCGTTCCTCTTTTCGGTCGCCAGCGCCAGATCGATCCCGCACTTGACCTGCTGCCGCTTCACCGGGTCGCGTAGAAAGACGACGTTGCCCTTGCGAAGTAGCGTGCCGATCGGATCGTACTCGTAGATCTCGAGCCCGTAGGCCCCGGTCGCGCTCGTGACCCTGTTGAGCTCGTCGTACGCGAAGGACTGCGATTTCAGTGAATTGGCATTGTCGACCACGGAGGTGACGTTGGCGACGGCGTCATACCCGTACGAAAGATCCTGCAGCGCTGCCCCATGGGGATCGACGGTATTGATCCCCTGGAGTTGGAGCCGCGGATCGTATCCGTAATTCGACACGACGCCGTTCGCGAAATTGAGCTGCGATACCCGCCCAATCGCAGTATGCGTCAGCGACGCGACGTCCCGGCCCAGATTGTCCGTCACGCGATCCGGATAGCCGCCCTGATCGTAATGGTAGTCGAGGGCGAAATCGTCCGGGTAGTCGACGTGTCGCATCCGGCCCATCGAATCGTATTGGAAGTCGAGGACGTAGGTTTGGCCGTCGATGGTCTTGCGCTTTTCTGCGATTCGTCCGCGCGTGTCGTAATCGAGCTCGAACACGGTGTTGGGATCCGTGACGCGTACCAGTCGCCCTGCCCCGTTGCCGGCGGAGCTGGTGCCGTAGGTGAACGCCACGGTCTTTCCGTCGGGAAGGACCTTGAGCCTGAGCAGGCCGTTGCGGTCATACTGGAACGCCGTGTGCCTGCCGTCCGGCGCGGTTTGATCGACGATGTTGCCGACACCGTCGTGGGCGTAGCTGAAAGTACCGGCGGCCGGGTCGACGATCGAGAGCCGGCGCCCGAGCTGATCGTAACCAATCGTCGTCGTCTGGCCGAGCGCATCGACCACCCGCGTCGGTCGACCCGAAGGGTCGTATTGATAGCGCGTGACCTGTTCGGCGGACGCGACGAATTCATGCACCTCGACGTTCTGGCCCGTGAAGTTTCGGATAAAGACACTCCTGCTGCCACGGCGGTCGACGACGTCGGTGCGCAGGCCTGCGTAGGTCAGCGTCTGTGACAATCCATCCGTCTCCGTGATCCTGGTTGGGCGGCGCATCGTGTCGCGCTCGGTCGCGGAGAAATAGGGCGTGTCCCCGTCGAAGAAGGGAGCAGACGTCCTAGCCACGTTCCCGATGTCGTCGAACTCGGTCAGAACGATGACGTTTCGACCGCCTGGTCCGTCAGAGCTCGTCCTGTAGACCTGCGCAAGGCCGTCGAAGAACGCAGTCGTGGTGAACCTTTCGGAGCTGGCGGGATCTACGGTGGCAGACGCGCTGGCGAACTGGTTGTTGGCGTCGCCCACGAGCGGAGAGTAGGCGTACGTTCGTGTGCCGTTGCTCGACGATTCGTCCCCCGGCTCGGTAACTCTCGCGAGGCGCCCGAAGATGTCGTACTCGCGTGTGCTCGTATTTCCCGCGGCGTCGACGTTGCTGGTGGGCGTCCCGAAGCGCGGATCGAAGGTGGATCGAACCGTATTTCCTTCCGGATCCTGGGCCGAGATCCGGAAGCTATTCTGTACGGAGTCATAGGCAAACCGACTGACGTTGCCATTTCGGTCGCTAGACGCGACCATGTTTCCGAACTGATCGAAGGTGGCTGTTCTGGTGAGGCTGCCGCCGTTCTCGTCCAGCCGATCGGTGATGGCGGTCGGGTTGCCACGGGATACCTGAGCATCGCTCAGGCCGTCATAGTGAATGGTGCTCTGCGAGAAGACGTTGTCGCCCGCGTCGAACACGGTGATGCGGAACGGAAAACTCGTGAGGCCAGCTGACGAGTTGATGGCCCATTCCATGACGGTGCGCGTGTCATCATTCGGATTGGCGACGTCCCCGTCGCGGTGTGTCTCCACCGTATTGAGGAACTCGTCATACGAGATGCGGGTGCGCACGAGCACCGATCCACCTGCATCAATGGTTTCGTCGGTCGTTTCGGAGACGGCGATCTGAGTGACGCCGGTTGCGGGACTCGGTGTGACGTAGGTCGTGGTCTTGCGCGCGCGCAGGGCGTTGATCGCGTCGAAGATCTCGACGAGCGAAGCAGTTCCTGCGAGCGCCTCCGTTTGACGGAAGTGGGAGCGGTTGAGTACGCCTCGAGTGTCGACCGACTCGCCGATGGCAAAGCCGCGGTACTGCCGATCGGTGAATAGGCCCCCTTCGTAGTTGTATGTGGTGGTTCGTGGATGGCCGCGCCCGTCGTTGCGTGTCATCTGCCGAGCGAGGTGGAAGATGAGCGGCAGGTCCTGGATGTCGTCACCCCCGCTGTTGTCGAAGTGAGTCGACGGGAGGTAGGAGACGTCGACCTGCTCGCCGAGTGCGGTAATGCTGTGAGACACCACGTCGGGTAGCGCGGTATAGGCAGTTCTCATCGCTCGAGCGATTCCGGCCCGCGCGCTGAGCAGGTCGGCACTGGTATCACCATTCAGATCCACCGCCGTTACGCCGAGGGTCACGCGATCGGAATCGACCACTTTCAGTCCGATCGCGTTGAGCTGTGCGGTCATGGCGTCGTCGGTCGCGAAGCCGAGGCCCGTGTTTCGATAGGCCTGCGTGACGCCCGAGTCCGCCCGAACGTAATCGATTAGACCATCCCCGTTGTAATCGAACGTGAGCAACCCCGCCGACTTGCGGTCCGTCATCAACGAGATGATGCCGTTGTCCTGGAGTGACGACGTGTAGTCCGAGTCAAGCGTCCATCCCGCGCTGTTGTTTAAGAACGCCTGCTGCGGTTGCCCGTCGAGCGTTCGAATGAGATCGGCCAGGCCATCGCCGTTGATGTCGATCGTAGCGTAACCTTGAACTTGCGAATCGGACACGAACGGCTCGAGACCCGGGGTCGTTCGGAGGGCATTGGACAAAGCGTCGCTTCGGGCCCAGCCGCTCCCCGTGTTCAGGAAGACGGCGCGGATATCCGAGGGAACGCGTTCGAGCGTGCCGCCGTCGAGTCCAAAACCAAAGAACCCTTCCGTGCTGCGGAAGCTCCACAAGATATCGGTCAAGCCGTCGCCGTTGACGTCGCCGAACGAGACGCCACCCGGGTCTGTCGGCGTGGTCGATCCATTCGCCGAAGCGGGCGCCAGCAGCGAAAACGGAATATCAGTGGAGATCAGATCGCTACAACCGGCATCCGCTCCGGCATCGAGCACTCCCCCGTCGGCACAGGCGTTCGTGAATGGCGGAAAGAAGCGTCTCTCGGCCGTAACGGTCTCATGAAGCGCCTGGAGGCTGGCCGTGTAAGCGGCATCGAGCACGAAACCTCGCCCGGTATTCCGAAACACCTGCCGGATTTTTCCCCCTCGTGTTGCCTGGATGAGGTCAGGCCGCAAGTCTCCGTCAGCGTCGATGATGTCGCCACCGGTATTGAATCCATCGCCATTGACGAACGTGACGCCAGTGGCTGCGATGCTTGTCGTCCAGACGGCGTCCTGGGTGAACTGGCCGCTCCCATTGCCGAGGAACACCGCCTGCCCGTTCTGTACAAGGTCGACGAATCCATCACCGTTCACGTCCACCTGGCGTATGCCGAGATCCTTTCCGTCCGAGCCGTTGAAATCGATGGGCAGACCGCTGGCATCGATTGCCGTCGGCCAACCCACCTGCGGATTCTGGTAATCGTAGTGTCTTGCGGTAAGCGAAGGCGTGGAAGAGTCGCCGGCCACGATGATGTCTGACAGCAGCGACCGACTGGTGATGCCGCCCTTCGCATATTGGAATACGTACTGACGAGCGAGCTGACCGCTGGTACGGGAGGTCATGCTGTGGAGGCGTCGCCGCATCTCCTGCCGCAGGCCAAGCATGTAGCTGCTGCGTACGTCGTCGGTGCGGTCCTCGTACTCGAAGGTCACCTCATTGGCGCCTGGATCCCCTGTATTGATGTTCCCCGTGTACCGGATCGCGTGCGGATACAATTTGTCGTGGTCGCGCTCGTACGTGATCACGACAGTGTTGCCATTGGGATCGGTGATCGAGTCGAGCATCCAACTGGCGTTCTCCACGCGGGAGTCGGCCGTGGTCCCGAATCGATAGCGGATGCCCTGATTGTCGAGCATCTCCCAGGTCCCGGAGCTGAACCTGAACTGGCGAAACGCGCTTTCGAATTTGGCCCGGTAGGCTCCCGAACCGACGCTGACCAGCTCGCCCCCGATCCCGTTGACCGAGAACTGGAAGGAATCATCCCCGGGCTGCGGGACACCTTGCTTCGTCGAGCGCTCAATCCGTCCGACGTCGAGGTGCCAACCCATTCCGAGATCGGTCGGTCCCCCGAAGGAGTTGTAGACGAGCCAGAGCTTTGGCTCGATTGCGCGGCGCCCAGGAGCGATCGCGGTGCGGAAAATGTCGACGAAGGCACCCACGCTTGCCCCCTGGCCAAGCGACCGTGGATCCCCGATGCCCGGAACCGCAGGGGTGGGCCCATCGGCGCTCGTCTGCGCGTGCACCGCCGGGGCGATGAGCATGAAGCTGGCCAGCAGTCCGGCGCCGACGCAGGATGCGCTGGGCGCGCCTCTGCGCCGCGGAGATCGGCTGGATTCGAACGAGGTCGACCTGGAAACCACACGCCCACGTAGTGCTTTGATCATGTCTGCTCCTCCAACCGGCGCCCTGGTCCACTGAACGAGCGGATGCTACATTGTTTGACAACCGTTCCGTCAAGGTTGATTTGCGACCAAATTGACAATCAATTGCCGCGCGTACCACTTACACCCGACCGCGTTGACAACGATTTGTCCCGACGCAGCAGAACAGCAACCGCTGACTCGTTACGAAATTCCGTGAGGGCTGTCAGGTGTGTACTCGGTAGACGCGTGATCTTGGTCCGCCGTCGAGAATCCGGAATCGGTCGAATTAAGTCCGACCGCTCGGCAACCGTTTGCCGGGCGATGACGACGCTGCGATTCGCTTATGGCGCGCCGACGGCGGCGGAACCGGACGTCAGGTCCGACGAGCTGGCGGTGATCATGATCGTCCCCGCCGTTCCGGTCGCGCGGACGATCGCCAGGACCTTGCCTGAGTACGCCTTGCGGCTGGTCCCCTTGTAAGACGTCGTGTCGATCGGGTTGCCGTTGTCGACGCCGACCAGCTGGCCCGGGCCCGTGACCGAGAACGACACCGAATTCTCGGCGGTCGGAACGATGACGCCGTTCGCGTCCTGGATGTCGGGTGCGGCCGGGAGTGGGCACCCGCGCCGCGCGTATCGGGTTCACCTGGTTCGCGGCCGATCACCCGCCCGAATTACCCGACGCGCTGTAGCTAGTTCGGGACCAAGTCGATCTGCGGCGGCCCCCGATTCCCCGGGGGAGGTAGGCTAGTAGGCCTTGTCGAACGAGTTGCTACCCGGCGCTATTCACCGAACCTGGCCCGGGACGGTCGGAGTGCGGCGAGTCTGGGTCGCGATGGCGCTCGCCGTGCTCGGCATGCCCGCGGTGATCACCGTCTTCCCCGGTTGGGTATGGGCGCTGGGGGTTATCGCTTTGGTGGCCCCGGGGTGGGCTCACTTGCTCGCTTTCGGCGCCAGCGCGGCGGCGGCCGCCTTCCTGACAGTGCCGCTGTGGGTGACCGAAGCAAGGGGCCCACTTTCCATGGCGAACGTTGGTATCGCGGAGCTGCTCGGGGCAGCAATGGGTGGATTGATGCTCTGGCTCGCTTTCCGCACGCGCCGGGCGGGGACCCAGCAAGCTATTATCCCTTCGGCGGGCGCGATCGCCTTGACCTCCGGGGTCGCAGTGGCTTCGCTGGCACCGTACCTACGCTACACGACGGCCCTCGAGATCAACCAGGCGATGCGCCTGCGACCGGCTGCTGGCGCTGTTCTTTTGGGCCTGGCGGCCTTGTTGCTGCTTCGCCGGGAGCGCTCCTTGAAACTCATGGCTTCCGTGCTCGCGATCCTTGCGCTCGTCCCGAGCGCGCTCGCGAGCGAGTGGTTTCGGCGGAGCGAGGTTAGGGATTTGCTGTTCATCGCATCGGCGGACATCGAATGGCGCGAAGCGCCGAACGCACCGTCGCGGAAATGGCCATTGCAGAAGAGAGTCACCGCGCTGAGCTTGTCTCCGTCCGGCACGGCGTTCATCGGCAGCAACTGGTTTGATAAGACTTCCGTCGTGGGCTCCGACGCGGGCATTCGGCGGGCTCACGCCTATCCGGTTCGGTTCATCGATGACACGCGAGTGCTGGGTATCTTTCATGGGTCTGACCGAACCGAGCTACGCATGCAGGAGCTCGGGGAGGCATGGGGTGAACCGCGCTGGCACGTCAGTCTGCCGGGCCTCAACGGATTGGAGGTCGATGTCGTTTCGCCAGATGGCACGTGGCAGGTCAGCGCCCCTTGGGGGGAGACGCGCAAGGTTCTGCAGGGTGCGATCGGCGACGATGCCATCAAGGAGGAGATCTGGAACGCGAACGCCGGTGACGGTGTGACGCGAATCCGCACTTCCCCGTCTGGCAGCGGTGATCTCCTCGTCCAAAGTGTGGGTTCACCCCATCGTCATCCTGAACACGGCGGTTGGGACGAGCCCCTCCCGAGCACTGATCCAGGACACAGCACGCAGCTTTGGTTGGCGGGACCCGCTGGGCGACCGGAACGGCGACTCGCCAATACGAAGTTTCGATGTCGAGTGTACGCGACGAGGACAAACCGGCGCCTCGTTCTTGTGCCTCGCCTACGATCGCTGGGCGTCCTACGTCTGGGCGATCGAACACGAGCAGCTGACTCCGATACTAACGATCCGTGGGCGCGCGGTCCTGACCGCGGGTGTCGACGGTGCCTTCGTCGCTTCAACGATGCAGGAGTTCCTGTGGGTCGACCCAGACCGGCGCGTAGGTGTTCGGTTTCCTCGCTCAGACCGACCGTCGCATCTATTCGACGGCGGCGCCACGGTCGCGGTGGCGCCTGGAGAGATCGGGATTGCCGATCCGGGACTGGGGACCCTCTCCGTCTACCAGCTTCCCTAGGTTCATTATCCGGTTCGCTCTGACGCGAGCTCTAGAGCGGCGTATTGTTTTTCATCCAACGGCTGAGAAGCGCTGACGTTCTCGGATCCGAAAAAACGTTTGGGTTCGTAGGTATCGTTCCGATCGGACCCGATCAGCTACAGCGGCGGTCCGTCAGTTTCGAGGGTGAGCGCGTCGCGATTTGCGGCGATCGATAGATAGCGGAGCGCTTCGTCCCGGGTCTGGGCGTCCGCGCGGCGGAGCAACCCGCGCAGATCTTCCCGACGGCGGTTGGTCCAGCGACCCTCGGCGACCGCGTCGTCGACCACGCGGCGCGCGCTTTCGACCGTTGCCGGCTCGGCGGCAGGCGGCGGCGAGGTCATCACCGGCGCGACCGTCGCTGCGCTCGCGGGCGGCCGCGTCGCGCCCGCCTGCACGAGAGCGACGATCTCGTCCCGGCGAAGCGTGTCGGGCGGGTTCGCAGGCAATGCCTGCCGCAAGGCCTGCAGCTCGGCGGACTGGGCAGCGAGTGCGTCTATTATGCGATCGTGCTCGCTCGCGCGAAGCCCGTAGCCGGCGGCGCCGCCGGCCGCGGCCGCGGCGACCACCAACCCCATGAGCACCGGACCGGTCATGGCGCCTTCGGCTCCCACCACGAGGCGTGCGTGACTTCGATGTACTCGCACGCGCCGTTCGACGCCGACCACTCGAACACCAGCCGGCTGCTGTCGCTCTGGCCCTTGGCGATGTCGACCAGTTTCGGATCCGACGACGAGCAGCTGCGGAAGGTGCTGTTGAGCACCCGCTTCGCGAAGCAGTAGACGTTCTCGGCGCCAATGAAGTTCGCCGACACGAGACAACCAATCTCCTGAATGCCGTCGACGCTGTTCCGCGCCGACCCGAGCGCGCCGATCGCCTCACGATCGTCGTCGTGGATGACGACCTGAGATGCGTACTGCTTGCCGGCCCAACTGGCGAGTGACGTCGCCAGCACGGTCGTAACGACAGCGATACCCACCGCAATCCGCCTTGCTCTGCGCATGCGTCCCTCCCGTCTCCGTAAACCCTGAGCGTTGAGTTTGAAACGCGAGAAGGCCGATCGTATTCCGGCCGTCAGTCCACGCGCGGTTCGAGCTTGGCGGTGACGGCGGCTTTGCTACTGCCCCGCGATCCACTCCGACACGCACGCCGCCTCCGCGTCGCTCAGCTGCAGCGCGGCGAGCGGCATCTGCGACCCACACGGCGGATTGGGCGCGAGCTTCGCGTAGAGCAAGCTCGCCTCCGGCTCGTCGGGGTCGGCCAGCGTCACGGCGCACCCCTTCGCGGTGACCCCGACGACGCGCGCCGCGACGCCCGCGGATACGAGGTCGAGACCCTGCTGGGGCGCGCTCCCGCCGTGACAGATGGCGCTCCCGCACTTGGGTACGAAGATGTTCGCAACCACGTCGCCGCACGACGACCCCGCGTCCGCTAGGAAGCGCTGTCTGTCGCGCAGCCGCCCGGGGCAACCTGCGCTGGCGAGCAGCACGAGCCCCGCGACCCACGACGGCAGCCACGCCGCCCGCCGCCGATCAGTGGGCATAGCGAAGCGCGACCCCCATTTGTATCTGCTGGTCGAGCGCCCCGCCCGCGACCGCCGGGTCCCCGACCTCGGGATCGAAGCTGGCGAAGTATCGGGTGTAACGGCCGCCGAGGCGCACTTCCGACCCGGGCGTCAGGGCGATCGCAACCCCGAGCTCCGTATCGATGCCGGCGACGCGCGGGCGCCGGAAGCGATCGTAGATCTCCCCGCGCGCGATCGGCGCCAGCCAGGCGCCGCCGCCCAGCAGCGAGACTCGCCCCGCCACCCGGACGCGGCCGTCGGCCCCGAGGCGGAACGACAGCGTCCGCGCGGACGGAACCAGGGCGCCGACGTCGGCGTCGGTGGCCAGATCGAAGTAGCTCGCGTCGATGCCCGCCGCTACCCCCAGCTCGCGGGTACGCCCCGCCAGCACGCGCCCGCGGACCTCGCCCGAAAAGCGCGTCCAGCTGTTGTCGAGGACCGCGCCGTTGGTCGTGCTGGAGTCGAGCGCGAAGGCGCGGCTGACCCGACCGCGAAACCCGATGTCGCACAGGACGGGAATCAGCGTGCTCGCGAGCGGGTAGATCTCGAGCCCGAACGTGGCCAGCGGCGCGGCCGTCAAGAGATAGGGTCGCGGCGCCTGCCCGATCGGATCGCTGTAGGTGAACTGCCGCCGCCCGACGTCGATCCCGATCGACACCGCCACCTCGATCCGGCCCGTGGCGAGGCGAGCGGCCTCCCGGCGCCCGAGCTCGACCTCGTCGCCGGAGCCGCGGACTCCGAGCGCCGTCGTCGGCGCCTCGGTCTCCGCGGGCGGATGCGGGACGAGCTTCCGCGCCGAGGCCGGCGCGTCGTCGTCGGTCGCCGCCGCGCGGCTCGACCCGCCTCGCGCCGGCTCCGCGCGCGGGGGCTGCGGCTTGGCGGGCGGGCTTTCCGGCTCGGGTGTGCTCTCCCCGCCGGCGTCGTGATCCGCCGCAGCCGCCGTCTCGCCCTCATCCGGCTGCGTCGCGCCCGACCCGACCGCCTCGGGCGCCGGCCGCTTCGGCTTGTGTTTGTGGTGCCGAGCCGACGCGGAGGGCGCGGCGAGCAGCGCCGCCGCCAGGCAGGCCACGCTCGTGGACCAGGCCCGATGCTTCATGCACCCGGCATCAGGCGGCGATCACGCTGTGGATCGCCCGTCCCGACGTGATCTGATCGTCCACCTGCGCGTCGGTGAGGCCGAGCCCCACGCCCAGCGTCTTGGCGACGGAGGCCAGGCTGTCCCCGGCGCCGAGGTCACCGCCCTCGGCCGCGTTGCCGGTGGCGGTGTCGATGTCGGCCGCGTGGCCGCCGGGGACGAGGCCGCCCACGACCCCGCCCTTGAAGCCCTTGCCGATCATGACCGAAACCGCGTGGGACGAGTTGTGGCCGCGTCCGTTCAACCCGTCGAAGCCGCGCCCGAAGACGTTGAGGGTGGCGAACGTGACCTTGTCCTGCAAGCCGTAGGTGGTCAGCCTGGTCATCAGCGCCTTGATGTTGTTGACCGAGGCCGTCGTCTGGCTCGCCTCCCCGGCAAAGTTGTTGTCGGTGTGGTTGTCGCCCGAGAACGGCAGGTGGATCGTCACCACCGGCGCCACGTTCATCTTCATCAGCAGCGCCGCCGCCGTCACCTGATTGGTGGCGTCGTCCGCCGTGATGGTCGACAGATCCGTCGCCACCTGCTGGATCATCGTCCGCAGGTCGGACTGCGCGAGGGCCATGTTGTCGAGGTACGCCCGCTCGGCCTTGGTCCGCGCGCGGTTCTGTTTGAGCGCCGCGTTCAGCTTGTTGAGCGTGTCGTCGCGCAGCGTCTGCAGCGTGGCCTGCAGATCCTTCGGCGCGGAGAGGACCGCCTTCAAGCCCGTCGGCGTCACCTTGGGCAGGTACTGGCCATCGAACGACAGCTGCTCGCCGCCGATGGTGACCGGCTGCGCCTGCACGCAACTGAGACAGGTCCGCAGGCTCTTCGCGAAGTAGGTCGGCAGCCACTGGCCGCGGCGCAGCGCCCCGAACAGCTGCAGCACGCGCCCCAGCTCGCCGTGGTTCGCGGTGCCTGTCCGGTGGTGGAAGAAGACCGTGCGATCGAGGATCGCCTGCGGCACCCCGGCCCACGGCTTGGCGGCCGTGAATTTCTTCCCCGCCAGCGACAGCGACGTGGGCGCCATCGACAGGTCGGTCGGGTCGGAGTGGTTGACGGTGCCGGCGGCGAACGTCGCGGGCAGGTCGTACGTGCCCGGGACGTTGCAGTTCAAGGCGTCCCCATTGGCCGACATGCTCAGGATCAGGTACTGCGCGCTGCAGCCTGCCACGTCGGCCCGCGCCGACCGTGGATTGACGAGGAACGTGATCGGCAGCCCGGTCGCCATGGCGCGAAGGCCGATGGCGCCGGCGCCGGCGAGCCAGGCCTGCAGAGACTGTCGTCGCGTGACGGTTGTCGTTTTTGTCGTCATGGCGTCGTCCTACAATCCGATGGCGACCGAGGTTGGGGCGAGACAGGCGGTGACGAACGTCGACTTCAGCGCATCGCCCGCCGTGGCGCCTGCCGCCATCGCCGCGGCATAGTGGTCGCTCAGCAATTGGGTGACCGTGGCGCTCACCGGGTCGGCCGACGTGATGCCCATGATGTTCGCCACGAAGTCGGTGATCGCGGCGTCCTTCTTGGTGCTTGTGTAGCGGCTGTTGGTCTTGTCGATGGTCAGACCGGCCGCGTACGCGCACAGCGACTCGGTCGCCCCCCGGAAGAACGGGGTCGCCGATGTCGATAGCGCAGGCGCTTCGGCGCCGCGCAGGTAGCCGTCCAGGGGGACGTTGGTGGCCACGGCCGTCGCCGTGGTCTTGTCGGTGATGCCGGTGCAGAGGCTGGTCGCGAGGCCGAGCCGGTTGGTCAGCGCGGCACAGAAGTGATCCTGACGCGCGATGCTGACCGTCTCCCCCAGGTCACGCCAGGTCTTGGTCGTGTCCTGCCCGGTGACCAGCGGCGAGGAGAAGATCTCGAGCACCAGCTTGTGAAAGTCGTAGTTCGAATCGGCGAACGCCTGCGCGACGCGCACGAACTCCGGATCGTCCTCGGCGCACGAGCTCGAGTTGGCGTAGGTGCAGAGCTTCTGCGTCCAGGCCGGGGCGTACAGCGGATGGCCCACCAGGGCGCTCGCGAAGTCGTCGAACGACGCGAGGGGCGACTTCTTCCCCAGGTAGTCGAACGACGCGCTCGAGAACACCTGCGTCGCGTCGTGCTGCGCGTGGTACGAGTACGTGTAGGCCTGCCGGAACACGTTTCGCATCGGATCCATGGTCTGGTGGCAGCTGTAGCAGGGGCTGGTCGGGTCGGAGTGCTGGCCGTCCTTGCCGTTGTCGAGCACCGTCGAGGTTCCGCGATCGACCGGGTTGATGCTGCGGCCGATCGCCACGATCAACGCCTGGTTCAGCGTGTCGCGGTGCTGGTTGCTGATGTTGGTCGTCCAGTTGGCGAAGAACGCGGGCGTCGAGAAGAAGCCGACCCGCGGGGTGCGCACCACGATCTCGGAGGCGCCGCGCAGCGTGGGCAGGTCGTAGAACGGCGTCAGCTTCTGGCCCTGGGCCGCCACGCGCACCGTGACCGGGCGCCAGACCGTGTCCATCGCGTTGGTGTTGGTCGACGTGAAGGCGACGCCGGCGCCGCAGTTGTATTGGTAGAGCGGCTTCTTGTCGGCCGTCACGTCCGCGGGGATGGCGATCGTGGGGGGACCGCTCGGGTCGTTGGGATCGCTGACGAAGTTGCGCCCCGCGTACCCGAACAGCGCCAGGAACGCGCTCATCACGTTCGTGTACTTGCGCTGGTTGTAGCTGACGGTGACCTTCACCGCGGCGCCCTTGTCGTCGACGACGACGTGCCCGGTGTCATCCAGCTGCGGCACGCTGCAAGTGAACGCGGCCGGCACGGCGAAGTGCATGAAGTTCGGGCTGCCCGGGTCCAGCGTCTCGGCGAGCGGGATCGGGTTCGCCACCACCGGCGTCGCGCTCGGATCGACGGGCGGCCGGTAGGTGAGCCAGAACGGCTGCGTCGTGCTGAGCGAGCCATCGGGCATGGGCAGGCTGAGGGACCCCTTGCCGGCGTCGTCCACCTGCACCTGATCGAGCGCCAGGTAGAGCGACATCATCGTCGGCGTCATCATGATCGTGTGCGTCGTGACGGTGTCGGTGAACGGCTGGCCGTTCGCGATCGTCTTCAGCGCCGTGCGCGACATCGATTCCTGCAGCTGCGTGAACAGCGGCAGGTTGGGGAGGTTGTCGACGGTGATCTGATCGAAGAAGTCCGCGGGACCGATCTGCGTCTGCTGGAAGGCTTTGCTGAAGAACGTGCCCAGCTTGGCCTGCGCCTCCGGCCGCACGAACCAGGCGTCCACCAGGCCGCGCAGCGCCGTCGGGTCCGCTTCCACCGCGGCTATTTCCTCCTCCGCCGGCGGCAACCCGAGCATCAGGTTCTTCACCTTGGCGACGTAGATGCGGGCCGAGACCGGCTCGAACGGGATCGCGCCCGGGGTGTCGGCGGTGCCGGCGTCGTTGCCGGTGGGCGCGACGTCCAGCTTGCCATGACAACCGATCGACAGAGAGACGAGAGCCGACACCACGCATGCGTAACTGAACCTAGACGCCAATGGGGTTGCTCCTTTCCGAGGGCAGCGATCTCGAACTGACCAGCCCACCCTTCCCGCGCCGGATTCCGCGCCCGCTTCAGCTACAGGTTCCACTCTACTCTTCGTCCGCGGGCTCCGAGATCCTTTTCCTGGGCGTCGGGGCGACTACCGGTCCGGACACGTAGCCTCGGGTCGCGGGATCTCCCACCTCGCGATCGTGAGATTCCGGGACGGTACGCGCGCGCACCCGCTTGTGAAGGAACCGGACCCCAGGTCGGTCGCGGCTGGATTCCATTGTCGACGACGAACTCGAGCCGAGCACATCTTGAGCTTGCGCCCGGGCGCGCCGGATGAGACGAGCCACGCACGCGGCGCTCGGGGCGCCCGCAGCCCGCCTATGCGCAGTTCTTGCGATTCCGTCCCAGCGGCCAGCAAGAGCTGCGCATCTCACTGTCCGCGGCAAAGGATGGCGGAGGCGGTCGCGGCGTCAGGCCGCCAGCGCAAGGGTGTCGCGGTCGTTGGCGGCGATCCGGAGCGTGAAATCGAACGGCAACAGCTGCGCCTCGGCGCGATCGATGAGAAGCCCGAGGAGATCGGTGGACGTCACCATCCCCACCAACCTTGCGGACGCATCGACGATGGGAATCGAGTCAATCCTGTGCTCGAGCATCAGCCCGGCGACGCGGCTCACCGAGGCGCTGGGAGAGCAGGTCACGGGCGCAGGCGTCATCGCCTCCCGGCAGGTCGCGTCGCGCGCGTGGGTCAGCAGATCGCGATCGGAGAGAATGCCGACCAAGCGCCTGCCGTCGACCACCGGCAGGTGGCGAATGTGACGCCGCTTCATCATGGTCGCCGCACTGCCGACGGTCACCGTCGGCGCCACGACGACGACATCTCGGGTCATCAAGGCCGATGAGTTCATGTCGCTACCCCCTGTGGAGCTCGTACAGCACCGGGCGTGCCAAGCCAAGCAGCCGGCAGGTCCTGGCGCTTTGCGCGAAGAACTTGCGGGCAGATACCCCCGGCACGGCACCGGCTGCGCGGAACCCGGGGCCGCGCTCAGCCGTCCGACTGGTCGAGGACGACGTGGTCGTCGCGAATGACCTCCGGGATCAGAAGCTCCCGCTCCTCGTGCGCGATGTCCTCGAGCAACGCCTTGGCGAGCCCGTCGAACCGATTCGCGAGCTCGACGTCACTCGCCTCCTCGGGCCACGCGCACAGTGCTTCGAGCTCGGCGCGCTGGCGCTGGTGCTCTTCGCGCAGCGCGACGACGCGTTGCGGGCCGACGGGACGGTCGTCCTCGAGGATCGGCACGATGAGCGCCTCCTCGTCCGCGAGGTGCCGCACGAAGACCTCTTGGATCAGGCTGACCAGCGACCGGAGGGGCTCGTGCGCGACCGCGCTCTCCGACAGCGCGTGTCGCGCCTCGATCAGCCCCATCGTCAGCAGGCGGCGTAGCTCCCGGTGCTGGCCCAGAACCAACCGTCGCGCGGTCTCGGCGGGCTTCGGTTCGGCCCCGCCCCTATCCCGTCCATCGGCATTCATCTCGGCCTCCTCTGCTCACCAGAGCGGGGATGCATGGCCTACGCCAGCGTCGCGAGGAGCTGACCCGGACTGACGTCACTTTCGCTCGACGGTACAATTACCCAGCGCCCGCGGGCGGCGACGGCGCGGCGGGGACCGGCGGCGCGGTCGCAGGGACCGGCGGCGCGGTCGCGGGGACCGGCGGTACTGCTGGCCGGGCGCAGGGCACGGATGCCGGCAGCGCCTCGGGAGGCACCGGCGGCTCCGTCGATTGCGGCCGTCGATGCAGGCGTCGACACATCCACGCCGTCGCCGTCCGTCGCCTGCGCCCCGCTGCCCCTAACGGGTCGGATGGTCGAGATCATGGACGCCGCCGCCCTGCTGTCGGCGGTACGGGATGCCACGGCGGGAACGACGTTGCTTCTCGCGGACGGGACCTATGCCATCGGCGGTCAGATCCTCCAACTGCGCGCCGACAACGTCACCCTGCGCGGCAAGTCGGGTAGGCGCGACGCCGTGATTCTCGACGGGCAGTGGAACGCCACCTCGGGCGAGATCGTTTCCGTCACCGGGAATCACGTCACCATCGCGGATCTCACGATCTCTCGCGCCTACACCCACGCGATTCACGTCCAGCCCACGGACACCTCCGATGTCGTGGGCACCACCATCTTCAATGTTCACGTGATCGACGCACTGGAGCAGGCCATCAAGATCAACCTCAACGGCGCCAGGACCCACTTTCCCGACGACGGCATCGTCGCTTGCTCCCACCTCCAGCTGACGGCCACGGGTCGTCCGCAAGTACGGAACAACTGCTACACGGGTGGCATCGACGGTCACGGCGCGCGCGGATGGCGCATTCGCGACAACCTGATCGAAGGCTTCTACTGCGCCCAGGGTCTGTCCGAGCACGGCGTGCATTTCTGGACCGGGAGCCGCGACACGCTGGTCGAGCGCAACCGCATTTTCAACTCGGCCCGGGGGGTCGGTTTCGGGCTGGGGGGAACCACCGCTTCCAGCACGGATCCCTGGCGCACGTACGCGGACGAGCCGTGTCAATCGGCACGGCCCGTCGGACACTACGGCGGCATCGTTCGCAACAACTTCATCTTCGCGAACGACGCCGCGATTTTCGCCAGCGCGTCGGGATTCGATTCGGGGATCGCGTTCGAACAGGCGTGCGGCGCGAATGCCCTGCACAACACGGTCTATGGGACGACCGCCCCGGTTTCCTCCGCGGTCGAATGGCGGTTCGCGAACACGAGCGTCACCGTCACGAACAACCTGGCCAACGCCGCGTTCAAGAACCGCGGCGAGGGGGCCCAGGGCTCCGCCACCGGAAACGTCGCCACCGCAAGCCCCGCCGCGTTCGTCGACGCGCCCTCGGGGGATTTGCACCTGCGCGCTCCCGCGACGGGGGTTCGCGGAAGCGGCGCCGCGATCGCGGTCGGCTTGTGCGACGACGACATCGACGGCGATGCTCGCGGCAGCCGGGACGTCGGGGCCGACCAGCTTCCCTGAAGCTATCGGCAAGGGCCCGGACCCAGGTTGGTCGCGGCTGGATTTAATATCAGGTAACCTTACAATGCCTCCCGGCGCCGGCGTCATCGGCGCTGGCCCCCGCCGGGCTTCTGGGCCTGGCGACACCGTCCGGCGCGCCCGATCGAGCTCACCCAATTCGGAGGCTGTCATGCAATGCCGATTCGATCCGAAACCGGCGGTTCTGATGGCGGTGACGATCCTGTTGTCCGTCGCGTGTAGCGCATCGGGAGCTGGGAGCGGCCCCGGAAGCGGCGGATCGAGCACTGGCTCTGGCGGCGCGAGCGGCAGCTCGAGCACGGGTTCTGGCGGCGGGAGCGGCGGCTCGAGCACGGGTTCTGGCGGCGCGAGCGGCAGCTCGAGCGCTGGTTCCGGCGGCAACACCGGGGGCACCGGGGGAGCGGGCTCGGGCGGGAGCGTGAGCGGTAGCAGTGGTCAACTCGGCAGTGGCGGAAGTGTCGCCGGTACGGCGGGCGCGGTCGCTGGATCCGGCGGCGCGCCGGGAAGCGGCGGTCAAACCGGCTCGGGGGGCGGTGGCGGCCAAGCTGGCGGCCAAGCCGGCGGCAAGGGTGGCGGCCAAGCCGGCGGCAAGGGTGGCACGTCACCGGGCAGCGCTGGCCGAGCGGGCACCGGTGGGTCGCCGCCGGGCAGTGGCGGCGCCGCCGGCGGCGGGGCCGGTGGCGCGGCCGGCTGCGACGAGGCCCAGGGGTACCACCTCACTCCCCAGGGCGACATGTGCACGAACGCGCCGCGGGTGCTGTGCATCTTCGACTACGACCTCGTCCTGTCCAGCCACTCGTGCTCGCAGACGATGTCGATGCCGACCGAATATTTGTGCCGAACCAACGCCTGCACGACCTCCAGTTGGCACGACCAGTGCCTCGCGACGGCCGCTCACGCGGCCATCGCGGAGTGCGTTCGCCACGGCGCCTACATCGGCATCGCGAGCCACTCACAGCTCGATGCCTGCTGGAACGACAAGGTGATCCAGACCCTGACCCGGGCGGCGTTCCCGGAGTTCTTTTCGTCCATCCACTACAACAAGACGGGGACCGATTTCTCGTACCCAGCCATCGACGACCGGGCCAACTGGAACTGCGACACCTGCGCGTACCATTTCGACGGCATGATCGGGGGATCCAAGGTCACGCTCATCCGCAAAGTGATGGCGCACTACGGTCTCTCACCGACGTCCAAGGCCGATCAAAGCCGGGTGGTTTACTGGGACGACGATCCCGCGTTGCTCGACGAAGTTCGGTCCAACCTGCCGAACGTCCACCCGATCGCGGTCGCGTCGACGAACCCGGCAACGGCCGGCGCGGGTTGCGGCATCCAGGCCGCCAACGTCAGCGCCGGCTGGGCCGCTCTCGCTACTAGCGCACCCTGAGGGGTGGCGGGCTTGTTCACGCCGCAGGAAGTTGTCCCGGCCAGCGATCTCCAGTACCGACCGACACCTTTGATCGTGCCTCGCGGCGGTAAGAGGGCGTCCGCCCGTCCACGACCAGCGGTCGATAACTGAGGCTGAGGCGGGCGATGAATCGCGCGCCTTCGGAACGGTTCGGAACCGATGCGGCGTTTTGGCGATCCGGCACTTATCAACGGATACCAAAACCGGACGCGCGAGGATCCACGCCTCCGTGTCTTGCTGGCCTTGCGTGGGTAGACTTGTTCGTGGCAGCCGCAAGCCGTGACCCCGCCGCCTCCATCCGGTTCGCGGAGCGCGACGGCGCCCTTGTCATCGACGTTCAGGTCGTGCCGCGGGCGTCGCGCGCGGCCGTCGGTCCCGCGATCGGCGATCGCCTTCGCGTCGCGGTTACGTCACCGCCGGTCGACGGGGCGGCCAACGCAGCGGTCATCGCGGCGCTGGCGGAGGCGTTCGACGTCCGCCGTGCCGCGGTCGAGATCGTGCGCGGCGAGCGCGGGAGACGGAAGACCGTGCGCATCGTGGGCGCTCGCGCGGCGACGCTGGCTGCGCTGGCCGGTCGCCGCTAAGTGATCTCCGCCACGGGCGATAGCGGAGCCAATCGTCTCGGTACGGGCCGGCGTACAATCGCCGTCTAACCTGATTGGAGGTCCGCCATGGGGTGTCGAAGCGATCGAGGGACGTGGGGTCGAATCGGCGTGGCGCTGGCGGTGCTGATGGCGAGCGCCGCCTGCGACCCGGGCGTTCCCGTGACGGAGGCAGCGCGCCGCGCCCTCGCGGCGCCCGCGGGACGCGACATCGACGTGTTGTTCGTGGTCGACAATTCGTCGTCGATGGAGAAAACGCAGATGGCGCTGCTGGGCAATTTTCCCAAGTTCATGGACGTGCTCACGGGGCAGTCGGGTGGGCTGCCCAACGTCCACGTCGCCGTCATATCCACCGATCTCGGAGTCGACTCGAACAACATCCCAGGCTGCAACCCCACCGGCGGGGACAATGGGATCTTCCAGTTCGCGCCGCGGGGGACCTGCACGACCAGCACGCTCGCGAGCGGGGCGACGTTCATCTCGAACGTGGGCGGTCAAGCCAACTACACGGCCCCCGACATCTCGACCGTGTTCACGTGCATCGCGCCGCTCGGCCAGCAAGGCTGCGGATTCGAACGCCAGCTGTCTTCGATCGCGCGCGCTCTCGGCACCGACGGATTCCCGGCGCCGGCCGAGAATCAGGGCTTCCTGCGGCCCGAGGCGGACCTCGCCATCATCGTCATCACCAACGAGGACGACTGTTCTGCCGTCAGCCAGAGCTTTTACGACGTCGCGACCAACACCACCATGTCGTCCCCGCTCGGCCCGCCGGGCAACTTCCGGTGCAGCGAGTTCGGGCACGTGTGCGGCAACCCCGCCGGACCGCCACCGCGGAGCTCTCCGAGCGGCAGCGTCAGCGATTCGGTGACGCTGACCAATTGCCGTTCCTCCGAAACGGCCGGCCTGTTGGTGCCGGTGGCCGAGCTCGCGGCCGGCATCAAGGGCCTCAAGCAGAATCCTACCGCGCAGATCACCGTGTTCGCGATCGCGGGACCGGTGACGCCGTACGCGATTCACTGGAAGGCACCGGCGGTGACGAGCGATCCCCCGTGGCCCGACATCACGCACTCCTGCGTCGCCACCGACGGCAGCTTCGCCGATCCACCGGTGCGCGTCGCCGAGTTCGTGAGCGCCTTTGGACAGAACGGGATGATGTTCAACATCTGCTCCAACGATTTCACCCCGGCGTTGCATACGATCCGCGACCAAATCGGGCGCGTGCTGGACGACGCCCCCGACGGGGGCGTGAGCGGCAGCGGAGGCAACGGTGGAGCGAGCGGGGCGGGTGGCACCGGCAGCGGAGGTCGCGGTGGCACCAGTGGAGGCAGCGGTTCGACCGGCGCAAGTGGAGGTGCGGGTGGTCGTGGGGGCACCGGGGGCAGCGCAGGAACGACTGGCAGCGCG